>JAABUV010000653.1_pt1 | contig 52732 bp, 53 predicted proteins | sample 5559971 | NCBI WGS metagenome assembly JAABUV01 (sample SAMN10711881, study PRJNA513362) | rock metagenome | isolation source: Antarctica rocks | place: Antarctica: Victoria Land, Knobhead nord | collected 2015-12-19 | reverse complement strand
GCGCCCCGCCCAGCGCCCGGAACAGGGCGGCGTTCTGGCCGGCCTCGGCCCTGGGGCTCGCCACGCCGGCGCGGTCATTGGCGCCCGCGGAGGCGCCGCGGGCCGGCGGCGCCTGGTCGCCCGCCCACCGGGAGCGCTTCAGCGGCTGCACAGCGGGCGCGGCTCGGCTGCCGCCGGCCGCGCGCGGCGAGGCGGGGCCCCGGTGGTCTGCGGCCCTGGGGCTGGCCACTCCGCCGCGCGCGGCCGCGCCGTCCGCCTGCAGCATGGCATCGACCGCGAGCCGCGAGCGCTTGAGCTGCAGCCCGGGGCCGGCGCCGCCATTGCTCTGCTCCGCCGGCCGGGGGCGCTTGTGCGACGGCCCGGCCGCGTCCGCGCGGGCGGGCCCCGCGCACGCGGCGGCGGGCTGGGCGGCGCGGGGTCCCGCAGGGCTTGGCACGCTGCTGCGGCGAGCCGGCGGCAGCGGCGGCGGCGCCTGCGCGGCGCCCGCTTCCGGCGCCATGCGCTGCGCGAGCTCGGCCGCCGCGGCCGCCACATCGGGCTCCCTGCGCCCAGCGCGCCGGTCGCGCCCTGCAGCCGCCTCGGCGCGACGCGCGCCGGTTCGACACTGGACTGTCGGGGCGCCAAAGTGCACGAGCGGCGCGAGTGAGCCCCGCTTGGCAGGGGGGGGCATGTGCGCCTCCCCCAGCAGATGTCGCCCGCAAGATCGGGGCAGGGCAGAAGGCATGCATACGTACGTGGTGAAGTGGGCGCTCAGGGTGTCGACACTTTTGAACACAACATGCTGCAATGTGCGACAGGACGTGCACGCGGCAGCCCTGGCGGCCCGCGAGGAAGGACCACGGCCTCTGCAGCGCCCCCCTCTGCGCCCGGGTGGCCCCCGCTGGCCCGCGCGGCGCGCCTGTGCTTGGCGAGGCGCGCGACCGCGCGCACGAGCTGCTTGTCCCAGCGCGGGCCGGGCTGCCGGGGCTGCCGCGGCGCGGAGGCCAGCGCGCCCAGGGCGGCGAGCAGCGCCCGCAACATGGACGTCTGCTGGTCCCGCTCCGCAGCACATGCGTACACCTGGACGCGCAACGCAGCATGGCCGTTACCCAACAACAGGCTGCAGCGGCCGAGCGCGAAGTCAACACCGCACTTGCTCGCGCCGCGCAGGTGCATCGAGGTGTTCCGTTGCAACGCACAACAGGAGCACCCAGGTGTAGGTTTAGGCTTAGGACGCATATGGTGGTGCACACGCGGCGGGCAAGGAACGGCGGAGCGAGGGCGCACGTTCAGCGCGGGCTGCAGCTTGGGCGCATGCAGCAGCCGCGCGGCGGTCGGTGCGTCGCGCGCGCTCGCCGCCAGCGCGTCCAGCGCGGCCGCGCGCCCGCTCGCGTTGCTCGTGCGCCACATCCTGTTTGCAAACGCGTCTGCGCGCCCCGACGGCGCAGCATCAGGGCAGGGTCGGTCTGCTTGCCTGGACATCGGCCTGGGCAAGAGGCGGACAGCTATACACTGCCCCGGCAGCCTACGCAAAACATTACACCATGGCACATGCGCGTAATTCCTCGGCTGCACACCCGACACTGAAGCCTGCTTTGACTGCCCCATGGAGTTGCCCTGGCGTCCAGGTGCCCAGGTTGCCGGCCGGGCGCGCAGCGCGCCTGCCAGGTCGGGCCTGATCCGGCCCGCATCGTCCAGCAGCACGCGCAGCTCGCCGGTCTGCTTCTTGCGCTCCTTGTCCAGCGCGGCGCAGGCGGCGGCCCACCCGGCGCTGCGGCCGCGCTCGCCGCCGCCCCGCCCCGGCGCCGGCGCCGGCGCGGCGGCGCCCGGCCCCGCGCGCTCCAGGGCGCGCTGCTGGCTGCCGCGCGCGGCAGCGCGCTGCCGCGCGAAGAAGCCCTCCACGTCGGCCTCGCTGCAGCCGACCTGCGCCCGCGCCCGGCGCGCCCTGTTTGCTTACAAACGCAGCCGGTGTGCGCCGGCGCCGGACGTCCATTTACCAACAGCGCCCTGCATGCAGCCGCCCGCACCGCCCGCACACCCCCCGCAGGTCCCGTCTCGCTCGCATCCGCCCCAGAACATTTTTCCGGTCATCACAGGCAGGCCCAGCTCGGCTCGCAGCGGGCGGGCAGGCAGGCCGGGCCCGCTGCGCAGCGCGCGCGCCCGCACGCCCTGCGGTGCCGCCCCGCAGCTCCCCGGCCGCGGGCGCCCTGCCTGCGCCCAGCAACGCAAAAGCACCCCGAGTACGCCAACCGGCCGACCAAGCTGCTGGACCGCGTCAAGCTGCCGCTGCAGACGCGTGGCGGCCTGAATAAGAGCGCGGCGCCCCCGCGCACCTCGGCCGCCAGCGCGCGCGCCTCGCCCCGCGTCAGCGCGCCCTGCGCCGCAAACACGTCCGCCAGCGCCTGCTCGCCCTCTGCGTCGAGCGGCGCCGGCGCCGCCTCCTGCGGCAGCGCCGCCTGCGACGACACGTCGCCGCCCGGCGCCGGCAGCCCGTCCTCGGCCGCCGCTGCCGCCGCCGCCGCCGGCGGCCGCGCTGCGACCGCAGAGCCCGCTGCCTGGCCGGGCGGCGCGCGTGCGAGCAGCGCAAGCGCCTGGGCGGCGTGCGCCTCTGCGGCCGACCGCGCATCCCCTGCGCCGGCGGCTTCCCCGCCTGCGGGCGCCGCCCAGGGGCGGGGTCAGACAGGGGCCGGGCGGCGCACTGCGACAGGACAACTGCGTGCAACAGCGCTGCGAGGCAATCACAGCAGCTGTGCGCTGAGTGAGCGGCCGGTGAGGGGCGCGCAGCAGGAACGGGGTGGCCAGGCGGCTGCAGGACACGTGTGCGCCTGCGGGAGGCTGGCAGGCCCGCGCCAGCGAGCACCGCAGCACACACAGGCGCTGAGCGCACCCTCAGGACCTGGCGCAGCAGCGCTCAGCGCGCGCGCTGATTCACGACCCGTCTCGGCCTCGTCGCGAGCGCCGGCGCGGTCCCGCCAGCACGGCGTCGAGAGCGGGTCCACCCCCGCCAGCTCCGTCTGCCGCTGCCGCACGCGCGCCAGCTCGCCCTCGTGCTCGTGCGCCTCCTCGTACTGCGCGGCCATCGTCGGCTGCGAGCCATTCCGCCATGTGTCTGTGCTAACATAGTTTCCTGCCCTGCAGCCCTCGCGCATATCTGCAGGCACAGCGCTCCTGATGTGACAGGCCTGCGGCAGTACAGCCTGCCGACTGCCGCCAGGGAGCTCACAGTGGCTGGCAGTGCCCGGCTCAACCGGCCCCGCTGCAGCGCAGGGCTTGAGCAAATGCAAAGTGGCAAACGCCCTGCTCAGTGCTGCAACCTGCCCTACACGGAGCTATCCTGACTGTGTTGGTGCGCGAGGGCGTACGAGGGATGTGCCGAGCCTCTCCGCCACCTCCAGCGGCAACATGAGGATTCGCCGCTCGCTGGCCGGCTGCAGCGTGCAGCGCAGCGACCGAGTGCTCTGCAGGCGGGGGCACGCTGCCATGGGCGCGACATCATCTGACATTGCTGCGACCATCAGCGCATAGCTCTGGTTCTCATGGACAGGTCCTGTCGTGCACCCCTTCGGGCGCTCTGCGACAGAGACAGCACGCCTCCACACCTGGCCCCGCCCTGGCAGCTGCGCCCCCCTTTCTAGCCTGCATGCCCAGCCTGGTGTATGGAGACAGGCACTAGGCGGGCTGCTGTGTGTGCTGTGGGAAAAAAGAAGAAGAACCCGTCACTCGTGTCCAAGGCTCCACAGGAGGTCCAGCGAGTGCGCAGCTCGCTCATCATGAGGCCTCAGACAGCAGGGCGATGCGGCGCTCCTCGCGGCCATGCTGCCAGCCCCGCTGGTCCTTGTTCCTGGGGATGCGCCCGGGCTGGCCTCCCTGCGCACCACCACTGCAAGGCCAGGCAGCGCAGGCATGCGCGCTCTGCACAGGCCGCGCTCGGCGCGGTAACACTGCCTGAGCTGTGCACCATGGCGCCCGGCCTTGCCACGGGTGACTCCGTCGCGGCCGGCGGCGCGCTGGTGCGCGGGATTGTGGACGTGGCGGAGCACGCCGCGCTGCACGGCATCGCCGCGGACTTCCTGCCGGCCGGCGACTCGCCGCCCGACGCCGCGCCGGACCAGGCCTCGCCCGATGCGGCCGCGCCGGCGGCCAAGTGCCTGCTGGTGGTCTCGGCCGGGCGGCCGCTCCTGCTGGTGCTGCTGGCCGCCCGCCGCGCCGACGAGCGGCGCCTGGCGGCGCTGACGGGCGCGCCGCGCCGCGCGCTGCGCCTGGCCACGCCGGCCGAGGTGGCGGCGGTGACCGGCTTCCCGGTCGGCGCCGTGCCGCCGTTCGGCCACGCCGCGCTGCTCCCGACCCTGCTCGACCTCGAGGTGCGGCCCCGCGGTGTTCCCGCTAGAGAGCACGCACTTACGGAGTGCAAGCACTGGTGCGCAAGGCGGCTCCCCGCCCTCCAGGCAGCGCCTGCGCTCTGCGCGGCCGAACATGCATTTATGCGCTCTCCTGCGGCTCTTGGCTGAAGCCGCAGCGGCCTGCAGCACTGCACTCAACCTCTGTGCAGGGGCCGCCGTGTGGCAGAGCCTGGAGCTTGCGGCCTGCTCCCGTGCTTGTGTGCGTGGCTGCTCCCCACCAGTCTTGCGCGGCCAGCCCATGCTGAATGCATGCTCGCTTGTCTCCATGTGAGGACAACGCTCCGTCTGAGCCCTGGAGCACACCCCTTGGTGAGCAGGCCGCTGTTTTGCGGTCATAGCTGCTGTCCCATGCACGAGCAGTCTTGCATGTCAGACGGGCCTTGAGCAGGCAGCCGATCACGCCCCTTGTTTTAACAATGACGGGCCTGGCACTGCGCGCAGGTGGCGCGGCTGGCGCGCGTGCGCCTGGGCGGCGGCAGCGCAGACGCGCAGCTGGCCATCGGCACGCCCGAGCTGCTGGCGGCGGTGGGCGGGCGCGTCGCCGACTTTGCGGTCGCCGCGCCCGCGGCCGCGGACGTGGGTGCTGACGCGCCCGCGCCTGAAGGTGCCCCAATCATGCTGGCTTGGGATGGCAAGCCCTGTTGCAACTTCATGGCTGGCCGTGATCCTGCAAAGCGTGTTGGCTCACATGCCATGAAGACTACTGCCATTGCCCGGCCTGTTTACAAGACACCCCCCTAAGGATGAGGTCCTGCCTGGCACCATGTCACGCACGCGCGGTGGTGGAAGCACTGACAAGGCGCCCATCCCATTGTGCAGGGCTCGAGCCAGGCAGCGCGCGGGACGATGGAGGCGCGGGCGGCGCGGACGCAGCGGAGCCAGGGACGAACCCAGGGGTGGAGTCAGGGACGGAGCCAGGGGCAGAGCCAGGGGTGATATCACCGTGGCCGGCGGGCTCGGTGGCCGTCCGGGTGCCCGCGCGCGTCGCCGCGCGGCGGCCGCACGCGCACGGCGGCCTCCACCTCGAGCTGGAGCCGCTGCCGGTGCGGGGCCCGCCTCGGCATCTGCCATGTCCGTGCCCTTGCTCCCCTGCCTGCATGCATGTTGTCACACAACAAGTGTGCAACACGTCGCTGCCGTGTCAGGCGGCTCACAGTCGACATAACGTGAGGCCCTTGTGACGTGATGTTTTATCTGCGTTCACATCATCTCGGGAGAAGCAAGTGGTGCCCAGGATGCGCCGCGTCACGCCATGCACAGACAGCGTGGCTCCCCTTGCGCAGGAGCTGTTTGGCGCGGGGCAGCAGTGGGCGCACCCGCGCACCGGCGCGGCGTGCGAGCTGCACGCCGTCGCGGGCGCCGAGCTGGAGCGCCGCCTTGGCCCGGCGGCCGCGCGCAGCCTGCTCGCGCAGGTGGGCGCCCGAGCATCGGCTGCGCCGCTTGCCAGGCACCATGTCCCCACGGTAAGCGGGTGTGGCGGTGCCGCCCGAGCTGTGTCGTGGCAGTGCGTCTCGAGCGCAAGGGGCGGACTTCGGCTGTGCTGTACGCGGCACAGTCTCTATACTGCCGCCCTGTTGCGAATGCGCATTGTCGACGAGCGCCAGGCTTGCAGTCCTTGCTGCCCGGCAGACATCCCTATCGCAGGCAGGAAGCGTATGGACGTGGGTAGCAGTGTGAAGCACTGCTCCGCCCTGTGCCGCTCTCACCGATGAGGCAACCTGTAGCTGCTGAGCTGCTGGACGATTGCGTGACGGCGCGGACGGCGCGGCGTGCAGGTGCGTGCAGGCCGCCGCGTGGTCGTGACGGGGCACGTGCGGGAGCCGCCTGCGTCTCCTGACAGGCGCGCGCCTTTCTGCTCAGCTCGCGCTTGCGCACGTATCTCCTGCGTAAATACTATGACTAAATGAGTGCGGAGGTGGACAAGCCGGTCATAAGGGTCACCACGTGTCTGTCGGTATTGTCGTCCTGGCTGGCTCCTCTATGCAGAGGCAGATTGTGCTGTGTTGGATTTTTCCGTGTGCTGTGCCAAAGCATTCTGTGCCGAGCACATCAAACAGCATCGCAGCCCAGTGGTCTGCTTGCCCTTGCTACATCCACATGCACCAGGCAAAAAGTTCTCCTTCCCTTGTTTCTCCATGCTCGTCTTGTCATGCTTGTTGATGCTCCTGCTGAAGCACACGAGCCCCAGCGCCGCAGCAGCCCGCTGCTGCTGGTGTGCCACGGCCTGGAGACGCTCCCGGCGCCGCAGCGGCCCGCCGATGGCCCGCGCGCCTCCAGGCCGCGCCGGGCGCGGGCGGGCGGCGCGCTGCCGGCCAGGCCCGCATCGAGAACGCTGCCCACATACAGCCTGCCGCCGGGCACTTACGAGCTGGTGGACAGCGTAGAGGCGCTGGCGCGCGTGCATGCGGCCGTGCTAGGTCCCCCTGGTGCCCCCACGCCAGCCGCAGCGCAGGGCTCCGAGGCGCCCACGGATGCCGCGCTGCGGGGCGCCTTTGCGGCCGAGCACGTCTACCCGGCCGCGGACGGGTGGGCGTGCGGGCCGGGCGCGGTGCCTGGGCAGCCCGCGGCGGCTGAGCAGGCGGGTTTGGCGACCGAGGGGCTGGCGGCGCGCGGGGAGCCTGCGGCGCCCGGCGAGCCCGCGGGGTCTGCTGGGGGATCTGTGCTTGCAATCGAGGCTGAGCAGGGCCTCGTGCCAGGGTCGCCTGGCGCTGTGCCTGGCGCCGCAACAGGCAGCACCGCCGAGAGCTCAGGAGCGGCGGCTCCTGCGGCGCTTGCAGTGGCCGGCAAAACGGCGGCGTCCGTTATCGCGGTGGCCGGCAGTTGCAGCGCCGCGCCAGATGGCGCGCTGGGAGCGGGCTCCGCAGTGCGCCCCGCGGCCACGCCGCCCCGCGGCTTTGGCCCAGTAAATAGCGCCTGGCGCGGGACGCCCGACCTCGCGTGGGGCGCGGCGGCCGCATGCGCGTCGCCGAGCAGCGCAACCGCCGACGGCGCCGGCGCAGGCGATGGCGCGGGGGCGACGTGGGGCGCGCACCCGCCCGTGGTGGGCATCGACGCGGAGTGGGCGCCCGGCACGCGCGGCGCCGCGCCGGGCCCCGTCAGCCTGCTGCAGATCGCGACGCGTCGCCGCGTGTACCTGCTGGACCTCCTCCGGCTCTGCGGTGATGGCGGCGGCGGCGGCGACGCGTCATGTGACGGCGGCGGCGAGACCGGCAGCGACGCGCCATGTGACGGCGGCGGCGAGACTGGCGGCTCGCTGCCAGGCAGCCCCCTTCGCAGCCAGGGCGCGGCGGGCGGCGGCGCGGCCGGCGCCGGGCGTGGCGCGGCGGAGCGTGCGGCCGCGCTGTCCGACTTTCTGGGCGCGCTGCTGGGGGCGCAGCACATAGTCAAGGCCGGCTTCGGGCTGCGCTACGACCTGCGCCGCCTGGCCGAGTCGTACCCGCGCCTGCCCTGCTTCGGCGGCGGCGGCGGCGGCGCGCTGCCCGCGCGCGTGGCCGGCCACGTGGACGTACTGCGCCTGGCGCGCGCGGCCAGCCCGCCTGCGCAGCAGGCGCGCCCGCGGAGCGAGTGTGCTTGAAATGTTTAGGGTATGGGGTACAGGGCTGTCTTTCCGGACAGCTGGGATCCTTCAGGACAGCTCTACCCTGCACCCACATCCGCGCAGAGGCAATGGCTTCCGCATGTGCCTAGCATGTGCATGGTATGGTTCTCGGCTTGCCTGTGAGTGTGCGCAGCCCTGACCACACGGCGCTGACAAGGCGCCCGCGGCGGCGCCCCGGCAGAACGCGCTGGCGCGCATCAGCCTGGCGACGCTGGCGGCGCGCGTCACGGGCGCCGGCCTGGACAAGGCGCAGCAGTGCAGCGCGTGGGGCGCGCGGCCGCTCAGCGCCGCGCAGACCGCCTACGCGGCCGCCGACGCCGCCTGCCTGGTCGACATGTTTGATCGCCTGCTCGATCGCTGCCCCGACGCGCGCCCCGCCCGTCCCGCCTCAACAATTACAGCATGAGCTGTAGAGTGTGTTGAGGGTGTTGCTACGTGCTGATATGGAGCCTGCGCATTCACATCCCTGGAGCGCAGGGCCATGGTGCGCGATGCGACAAGCTGCCTGCTCCCTGCTGTGCTCTAAGCTCAGCATCATGCAGCGCGCCTGTAAGCAAGGCGTCCCGCTACGTGCTGCAGGTGTCAGAGTCGGTGGCTGGCTCAGCAGTCCTGAGCAAGCCATGCATCAAGGGATTGATGAGGTGAAGAAAGACGTAACGGAGACCGTCTTGTGCCCTGGCAGGTGCTAGAGTCTGCGAGCATGCGCGAGGCGCTCGCCGGGCCGGCCGACGACCTGGCGGCTGTCGCGGCCGCCGCGCGCGCAGGCAGCGGGCCGTCCGACATGGCGCGCGCAGCCGGCTGGCTCGGCACGGTCGCGCCAGATCAGGCGCCGCGCCCGGTGGCCGCGCCCGACGCGTCTCCGGACGTGGCGCGGCCTGTGCCGGCCGGCGCGCCGGGCGCGGCCGCAGACCGAGACGCGCCGCACGCGGGGCCAGCCGCGGGGCAGGCGGCTGAGGCTGGGCGAGCGGTAGAGGACGGACGCGGAATGGAAGCGGGCGACGGCGCGCATCCGGATGCCCCAAGAGCTGAGCTGGCGAGTGCAGCGCTGGAGGCGGGCGCTGCGGAGGCGGGGCCGGGAGCGGCGCCTGCTCGTGTGGACGATCCGCTCGAGGGCCTGCTGGCGCCGCTGCCGCCGTCCGAGCCGCCTCGGGTGCGCTGCGTGGGCCGCCGGCCGGCCAAGTGTGCGCGCCAGTTTTTCACGCTGACCAGTGCCAAATTATGAGCAGCTGCTGCCCTGCTTGATGCCAGTGCCTGCTGTGTCGCATGGGTATAGATCAGGGTATAAGTGAGGCTTCACTAGGGTTGGTGCCACATCGAGCGAGCAGCTGCCGCCCCACTCGGTGCAGGTGCCTGCTGCGTTGCATGGGTAAAGGCTACGGACTCCGGCAGGCCTGCGCGCCGTGCGCGCCTGTCGTCGCTGCTGACGCGCGCTCCCACGCCGGCCGCGCGCTCGGCAGGCGCGGCTGCGCAGGCAGTGGCGCGCGCGCCCGCGCAGCGGCGCGCCCACCGAGCAGCGCGACGCGTGCCTGGAGGCCGTCGCCGTGCGGCTGGGGCAGCCGTTTGCGGAGGGCGGGCGCGCCATCATCGTGCGCACGGCCGCCGCCGCGCCGGGCGAGCCGCTACCGGGCGCTGTGCCGCGGTGCGCGGCGCTATGCGAGTGCTCAGACGGCGGCTGCACACGTCCTGTTTGGTCTTGGCTGTGGCTGCCTCTGCGTAGGCGCGGCTGAGCACGGCTCAAGGAGTCTTAAAGAGCGGCGCGCGGCCGCTTCCAGCTGAAACTTGTGGTGTTGCGGGCGCAGACCAGCCCATCAGCGTGGTTTCAGCAGGCCTCCCCAACTCTGTCACATTCCATGCTCTCATTCCACAGTCCTGCCGCCATGCGCCCAGAGCCTGCTGGCTAACCCTGGTTCACGCCCGCCGCGCCGCGCAGCTACCCGCGCGGCGGCGGCCTGGTGCCCTGGCGCAACGCGGTGTTCCTGTTCGTCAACGTGCTGCCGGGCGCGGACGCGCCGTACCCCAACGCCTTCCTCGACGGCGGCCGGCGCATCACGTGGTGCGCCGCGCACCGTCGCCTGCCTCGCTTGCTACAGGCTTTTGGCACCCTGCAGAAAACCCTGCCGGACAAGGGCAACCCGCAAGCGTGCACGAGCGGCGTGGAAGGCTGTGTCATGGGAGCCTGCATGCGCGGCGGTGCACGCCTGCGCTGCATCCTCGCGTTCCCCCCTTCCTGGCCCCGACGCGCGCGGCGTGGGCACGGCAAGCATGCAGGCGGTGCGCGTGCCCCTGCCGCCCGCTGCAGCGCGCGCACCGGCGGGCAAGCCCGGCCCGCGCCGCGCGTCAGGTACCCCAGCCCGGCGCACTCGGCGCGCCACCCCACCATGCAGCGGCTGCTCGGCCGCCAGGCCTGCGCAGCTGAAGCCGCCTCCAGCCCGGCCGGGGAGCGCGGGGCGTGGCGGCCGGGCGCGCCGCTTGCTGCGGGCGCACCGACGGCGGGACAGCCAGAGCGCGACCCCGAGGCGGCGCCAGCGTCCTTGACAGGCGCCGGGCCCAGCGGCGGCACGAGCCCTGACCCTACCCCTGACCCTACCCCTGGCGAAGGCATCGCAGAGGATGCGCAGCCCGGCGCCGCGCCTGAGGTGCTGCTCTTCTGCCGGCGCGCGCGCGCCGGGGACCGCGGCGGCCGCATGGCGCCCTTCGTGGCGTGCGGGCGCCTGGGCGCGCCGGCGGTGGACTGGGCGGCGGCGGGCGGCCATGGCGAGGTCGTCTGGGCGCTGCTGGTGCGCCGGCCGCCGGATTGCTGACAATGTCACCGTTGACCCCAGCCATACCCTATGTCATCTCAGAGGGTGGGCTGGGAGGCGTTACTGCGAGGGCTGACGCAGTGCCTGTGCTTGTAAGTGCTCAAAAGCTGCAAGCAACTCTCAAGGGCCGCCGAGAGTGGGCTGTCAGTGCATCTGCAAGGCAGCGTGGGCTTGGATGTCCCCGCCCCCGTGCTGAGCTTGCGCGCATGGCGCGGGGCCGCCAGGACCATGAGCGGCTGGCGGGCAGCGCGCACTTCCAGGCGCTGCTGCAGGCGGCCAGCAGCACGGGTGCGACGGCTTGTTCGCCAGCGGACATGCAGCCTGGCACGCCGGATGGCGCATGCGCCGGGAGCGACCCAGATCGGACTGAAATGCATGACTGAGCGCATGTAAGGACGTCCAGCCTCCCTGAGTGCATACGGGCTTAGGAGAGTGGTGTGGAGAGAGGCAGTATCAGCGTCGTGCGCATGTGCAGTTAGCGCGTCATCTTTTTGCCCCATACTGAGCGTGCCTGCAAGAGCAGCTTGCATTGGCTCTGTCTGCGACGCCGACCGGCAGCTGTGCTGCGCTTCCTATCCTGCTCTCGACCTAACCCCTACCCTGCGCATTGTTGTTGTGCTAGGCCCGACCTGCAACCCAGGTACCTGCTCTACCTTCTTAGCTTTACTACTCCTGGTTGTGCAGTACAAGTATTGGTACAGAGCCCGCACGATGCGCAGGGCAGAGCCGGCATAAGTTTGCCGCTGGGAAACCCCAGCACGTCGCGCGCATGCGCCACGGCACAAACCCGGCGAGGCCCTTGAGCAGTGCCCGTCAGTTTGCTTGAAAGCTTTCCTAATGCCCCTCGCGAGCGCATCGGCCAGCGGGTTGCGCGGCAGCGCAGCCTGCAACAGGCGCCCGTCCGCGCCGCACAGGAGTGCGCTCGCGCCCCAGCGCAGGACGTTGTAGAACATCTCCCAAACGACCTGCGCGCGCGCGGCCGGCGCTGTCAGGCGGGTGCAGTCATCAGGCGCTGCATGGGCATGCCCTCCCGGCAAAGCCTCGCGTCCGCAGGGCGCAGCCTAGCACCAGCTGAGCGTGCCCGTAACGCTGGCGCACGGCCTGCTGGCCTGCCGGCGCTTGATTCACGCAATGCGCTCCCACACGCTTTGCTCTTTCTGTGCACGCCTCTGATGGGCTTTGCGTCTACATGTGGGACTTGGGGTGAGGGTGGACCTAGGGATTACGTGTGTCTGTCGTAATCCCCGGAGGGGTTGCGGAGGTCAGTCGTACAGCTTAGGGTAATGGCAGGCTGGTATCACAATCTAATCCAAGCTCGCAGCTTTGTTCTCGCTGTGCTCCCCAGACCACACTAATATCAGCTTGCTCGCAGACCATCCGCATCCAAGCGACCACTCCACACGCCTCATCGCTCTGCTGCGACCAGGCTCACACAACTGCGGCTTGCCGAGATGTCGGCAGTCCGGTGCGGCAGCCCCGGCGCGCCCGGCTGTATGAGGTTGTAGGTTGGTCGAGCAAGGTTGCGTGATGCCTGCACTGCTGCTGCCCGCCTGTAATGCCTGTCGTGCAGCGGCTCTCGGCCCGATGGACCGTGCTGCCCCGGCACCTCCGCCCTGTGGGCCCCGCTGCCGAGCCGGGATGCGTGATGCCTGCGCTGCAGCTGCCCGCCTGGGATGCCTGTCGTGCAGCGGCTCTCGGCCCGATGGACCGTGCTGCACGGGCACCTCCGCCCTGTGGGCCCCGCTGATCCACCGGGCCGGCGCTCACCGGGCCAGGCGCGCGCAGGATCGTCGCTCTGGTGGTGCTGCTGGCGCTGTGCGCGCCCTGCTGCAGCCCGGCCCGCCTGCCGCGGTGGCCGCGCGCCACCGTGACCACGCCCAACAGCGCCGCGGACGTGGACCCCATGCTGCTGCTGGGACTTACGCAGGCGGAGAAATACTTTGAGGTGCGGGCCGTGCGCCCGCCGGGCAGCCTGCAAGTGCTCCGCGGTTGAGCGCGCGGGGCCCCGCAGGAGGCCCCGCCGCGCCGCCCCGGTCTGGCGAGAGCGCGCCGCCCTGACCTGCGTGCAAGTGGGTCCCTGCACCTGCCTGCGCCTGCCAGGCGACCCACCCCCGGGAGCGCGCCGCGCGCAGGGCCACCCGCTGCAGGCTGCCGCGGCGCCCTTCATCAACCTGATCAGGCTGCACCAGCAGCAGCAGCAGCAGCCGGGCGCGCTGGAGCCCCTCTTCGAGGCGCTGGCGCGCGCAGCAGCAACGGACCCGCTCGGCGACGCGCTGGAGGCGCTGCTGAGCAAGGTGCCAACCGTGCCCGACCCGCTCCTGCTGGGCGCGCGCGATATCGCGGGCGGCTCGTACGGCGAGGGCCCGCACGGGCGCCCCGGCGGCATCGACGTCGGCGTCACCGCCGCGCGGTTTGGCCCTTGCGTGCTGGAGGGCGGCGCGGAGGTCGCCGGCGCGTACGCGCACGGCGTGCGCGTGGCGCCCACCGGCCTGGCGGTCGGCGCGACGGGCGCCAAGGTTGCCCCGACCCTCATCGAGGTCGCTCCAGAGCTCATCGATGTGAACCCGACCGGCGTCAGCGTCTCGCCCGCGCTCGTCGACATCTCGCCTGCGCTGGTGCAGGTCGCGCCGGGCTTTGTGTCCGCGCGGCCCGGCACGGTCGCGCAGGTGCTGGGGGCGCTGCAGGGGTTCGCGCGGGCCGTCGGCGTGCCGGGCGGGCCCGGCGCCGCCGCGCCGCCGCCCACGTGAGCGGGCGCCGGGGGCTGCCAGTGTTTGTGGCTCGAGTGGACTGCGTGGGGCAGGGCTGGGGAGCGCATCGCCTGTCGCGCGCCTGCTTGGCGCCCTCCGCCGGGCCCCGCAATATATGCGTGATATGCTTATGCCAGGCAGGTACTGCCCTGTGCAAGGCACTGCCCCGTGCGCACATGGGGGGCTTGTGCGGCTGTGGGTGGACTCGTGGGGATGTGAACAGGACAAGTGCACACCTGCTTGTAGTTGCTTGCTTTGTGTGCGGGGCTGTTTTTTTTGTTGGTCAAGCCACCGGACTATATAAGAGCTGGCCAGGGGCGGTGTGCAAGCGCTTGTTTCTTTAACTGTAAATTGCAGCGCGCGCCGCGTCACGCTGTCCTCCTCGCGCACCTTGGCGAAACTCACGATCTGTTTTACACAGAGCAGCACTCCCAAGATGGCAAGGCCAGCTGCACTCTGCAGCGAGCGGGGCGCTTTGCAGCGTCCCTCCGCGCCATGCTCCCAGCAAAGCCTCGCGCTCTCACCCGTGGCTGGATGAGGCAGGCCGCGCGCCTCGGCTGAGTATGGCCGAAGACAAGACCAGCCACAAATGCGGCACATAGCGCCTGTGCGCGCATTGGCGCTGCGCCTGCCCAGCAGATGCGCTGTGTCTGACGTGGGCCCCTGAGCCAGCGATGACAGACCTTGCAGTGGCAGCGGTGCCGCAAGCCGCAGCACGTGCCGTACGGCTGACAGCGATAGCTTGCAGTTTTCAGCAGTCGCTAACATCTGCCGCCCAGGCCGCTCCGCGGTGCTTGCTGGCTGGCGCAACAGCGCCCGAGGCAGGAAGGTGCACTTTGAGCGCAGGTGCAGGGCGCAGCGTGGCAAGGCGACACTCCTAGAGCGGCAAGGCGCTGCGCTCGGCGACGAGCGGGGCGCTTTGCAGCACTGGCGCGCGGCGGGGACGCCGGCATTGCGCCTCGGCGCGCCAGGGCGCCGCTACCCCCAGGCGCTCAGCTGGAGGGCAGGACGAGCTCACCGCGGGAGAGCTCGGCCGCCCTGGCACGCGCCTGTCGGCCACAGAAAGCAGCCCGCTGCCGGCAGCTCTGCCTGCGCCGCGGCGCGCACGGCGCACGGCGCGGCGGGCGCCGACGGCCCCTGCTGCATGGCCGGCTGCCGCGCTGCCGCGCTGCCGCCCTGAGCCTGCCCGCCGCACAGGCACAGCAGGCTGCATCGGGCGAGCGGCTGCGCCCGAGCGCTTGCCGGCAGGTCGCGCGTCCTCCAGCGAGCGCAGGGCCGCGCGCGGCACCCAGCGGCATGCCCAGCGCGCACACGCGCCGGAGCGAGCAACAGCGGCCGCAAGCGCTTGCGCGGCGCCGAGGCTGCCGCTGCTTGCCTCCACTGGGCGGAGAGCAGTCGTGCGCCGCCTGCCCCAGGCCCCTCGCTGCTGTCCGCCACTGAGCGGGGCGGTTGGCTCCCGGTGCCTTTGCTCGAAGGGTGGACGCTCTTGCCGCGCCTCGCAGACACGCCCTTGCTGTGCTCTTTGCTCGGAGGAGAGGTTCGCGCGCCGCGGACCCGCTGCTGCAGCCCGGCGCCAGCTGCCACGCGCGACAGAACACATCCAGCGCGGCCCGCATCACGGCCAACAGCACGCCCAGCTGCGCTTGTGCGCAACGCGCCCCGGCGCTTTCTCCGGCGGGCGGAAGGGAGGGGCGCGCGCGGCAGGGCGCAGCACCCGCAGCACGCGCGCTGCCAGGCGCGAGCGCCAGCAGTCAGGAGCGCTGGCGCGCAGCGCCCAGGGTGCCGCTGCCTGCTTCTTCTGGGCGAGGGCCGTTGTCAATACTGTGCCTCCGGCCTGTTGCTGCTCTGTCTGCATCAGAGCAGGGAGGTATTTGCTGCCTACCCTTTGCCTTTGCCTGGAGGGTGGAGGCTGCTGCTGCTGCGCGCGTCGTGGCCTTGTTCTTACAATAAACCAGCAAAATAGAGGCCTTCGGCGTGATGGCAAAGAAGGCACTTACAATAGTGGGAGCCCCTTCATAAACATCTTGTGCCTACATGTGAAAATGAACCGCCATCAACCTATAGCAAAAAACCAGTTACACTGTTAACACTGTGCCACACCGTCGCCTTCGCGCAGAGGAAAGTTGCTCGCGCGGTGCAGACGCGCCCTTGTAGCCCAGCACCAGCAGTCCCAACACCGGACACACGAGTGCGCGGCCATTAACACGGCCAACAGCGAGCCCACACAGCGCACACAGGCGCGCTGGCACCGGCTGATGGCAAGCCCCAACCACCGTCACTGGGCTTTCTGAGTATATAAAGCAGGCCCGCGCGCCGCCGCGGCTCAGGGCGCCGGCTGCGCGCGCGCGCGCGCGGCCGCCTGCACGGCCGCGCGGTCCGCCGCGAAGGCGCCCGGCGCCACGGGCGGCGTGACCACCACGCGCCCGGGCGTGGGGTCAATCTTCACCGGGTCGGGCTGGAGCACGGGGCCGACGCCCGCCTCGGCCGGGACCACCTCCCACGTTGGGGCGACCTTGATCAACGTGGGGTTGAACTCCACGGCGTTGGCGATCCCCGGGCCGCTGGACGCGCCGACGCTGATTAGCTTCGGCCTGCGCGCCGCGCGCGAGCACAGGTCGCCTCCTGGCCAGCCGTGCAGGCGCTGCAGCGAGGCGCCGGGAGGCAGGCCATGCCAGGGCGCCGCCAGTAGCGCTGCAGCCAGGCCGGGGCGCGCCACGCGGTCAGGCGGCCGGCGCGCATGCATATGCGGCGTGACCCAATGCTGCCGCGGCAGGTCAGGTCAGGGGCGGGGGCGCACCCGACCGAGATCAGCGCCGGGCTGACGGACGCGCCCGTCGCGCCGAGCGACACGGCCGTGGGCGACACGTCGATCAGGCTTGGGGCCACGACGGCGCCTGCCGCCCGGCGCGCGCGCGTGAGTGATGGCGCGCGCGGGCGGCGTGCGAGCAGGGCGCACAGCGCAGAGCACGGCGCGCAGCAGCGCGCGCTGCGCCCAGGGCAGCACGCGCCCTGCCCTGCCCTGCCAGCGCCAGAACAGGCTCGGCGCGCGGGCGGCGCACCGGCGGCGCCCAGGCGGACGAGGCAGGGCTGCACGTCCAGCCCGGTCGCGCCGACGCCTGCCAGATGGTGGTGGATTGCGACGGATGTGCCGTGTACCTTCACGAACTCGGGCTCGTGCAGGTGGATCAGCCCGCCCAGCGCCGGGCTCAGCTTCTCGACCTCCTGCCGGCAGCGCGCGCGTCAGCCCCGGGCGCGCTGTAGGGTTAGCCAGCCCCCCTGTAGGTTGAGCAGCCCCAGGCGCGCGGCCGCCGGCGCCGGCCGGCGCAGCGCCACTGCGCGGGCTGGCGCTGCAGGGCCGCGGGCCGGGCGCGCGCGCGCGCGCGCCTGCTTGACCGTCTCGCCGAAGGCATCCACGACGTCCGTCAGCTGCTGCCAGGCCTCGGGCGGCCGCTCCAGCGCATCGAGCATCAGCGCCAGGCGCCTGTACGACAGGTTCGTCACGTCGTCGCCCTGCACGCGGCGCGCGCCCCGCATGCGTCAGCTGCACGCAAGAAAGCCGCCTGCGCCGGCCGCCGGGCGCTGCTGGCGCGCGCACTGGGGTGCCGGTCGGCCGCATGTCGACAGCGGAGCGGAACCACGTGGCCAGGCTCGCTGGGCCCTCAGGGATTATCAGGTCGGGCAGATCGTCGGTGGGCGCGGGCGCAGGCGCGGGCGCCGTGCGCGGCGGGCCGGGCGCGGGCTGCGCGGGGTCGGCCTCGCGCAGCCACCGCCTGGGCGGCGCGCCCTGCGGCGGCGCGGGCCACAGCGCCCACGCCGCCCAGGGGGCCGGCGGCGAGCCGGCCTGCGGCGCGGCGGCCGTGGCGCGCAGGGCGCGGCGCGGCGCATTGGCGCCGCTCACGGCCGGCGGCGCGGCCAGCAGCAGTGCTGCCGCGAGCAGGGCGAACACCATCGTGCACCTGCCGCCGGGGCCGCCCCCAGGGCTGTGAGTGTGGGAGGTTTGCCGCAACCATTGCCTCAGGCGCGCAGCCCGCCCAGAAAGCGCTGGCTCGCAGGGCAGTGCATGCGATTGACCAGCTCAAGATGCTCTTGCACGCAAGGGGGCCGCAAGGTTGCCCCGTAGGCAAAGGCAACCCGTCCGAGATGCGGCCTCGCGGACATTTGCTTATGTGAGTGATCAAGGCACCGGCGAGCGCGGAGCGCGCTGCTGAGCAGGCCGGCCGGCGGCAGGGCAGGCTGTGCTCTACGCATCGTCGACACTGGCACAGACGGGCCGGGACGCACCTCATCGTCGAGAATCTGCCGAGCACAGCCGGCGATGAGGTCAGTGCGGGCAGCGAGCACAGGCGGCGGTGGCTGCTTTGTGAGCTGAGACCTCAAGGCACGCAGCAGACGGCTTGAGAGCGGCAAGTGTGCGTGAGCTTTGCTGACCTGCGAGCTGGAGAGAAGCCCTGGCTGACCCTTCAAGGGTGTTGTTAACACTTAACGCCGACATGTATGTGCTGCCTAGCGCATCAATTGCTGACCCAAAGCTCATCCCAGGTGGGCGCCCCTCGGTCCTCCACGGCGTGACCAGCCACGCGCCACGGCCCCCCGGGGCTGACGGGGCATCGGGCGCTCCCTGGGCTGCGCCCTGCAGTAAGGCGTGCTGGCCCCTGCAGAGCGGCCGTCTGTACAGCGGCCATCCCGCGCGGATGCGGCCCGGGCAGTGCCCGCACGGGAGCTGCCAGTAGCGCCCTCTCCGCTTGTCCGCCACTCCAGGCTCGGCCTGGGACGCCGGCGCGCGCAGGGCCAGCCGATGCACGCCGCGCTCCGCGCACCTGCTCGCCCTGCACCCGCACCGCACCGCGGGCGCGCCAGCGCTGGAGCCGCTGGCAGGTGCGGCCAAGGCCGGCCCGCTCGGCGGCGCCGTGAGGGACGTGTTCAACGACTTGACCGCAGCGGGTCCGTTTGTGCGGCCAAAGGCTTGGTCACCGGCGTCGTGGGCGCGTCAGGGCGTACCCCATCGAGGCCCTCTGCCAAGCAGAATCAGTGAAGCAGGCCTTGGAGACGGCAGCTGTAGCAGGCCTTGGAGACGGCAGCTGTAGCAGGGCAGGCTGCAGCGGAGCACGCATGTTTCAGCGCAGCACAAGTCTGAAAAGCAACGGTGCAGGAGTGCAAGAGCTGCAGCCTTTACAGCAATGTGCAATGACGCCGAGCCAAGCGCTTCGCATGGGCCCAGGGCACAGCCCCAGGCTTACCAGCCAAGTTGACATGCGCGAGCCTCCTTTTTGAGCGGCTGCGAGGATATTCGGCCCGGCCCGGAGTGGGAGCCTTTGCGTGTGGCTGTGCTATCATGCATGGCAGTTTTTGGCTGCGTGCTGCATTTGCGGTGAGCAGCACGATCTGAGCATTTGTGCTGAGCAGCATCTCACACCTGTTACAATCTTTGTGACCCCAAGTACCTTACCCCTCTCATGGCTCTCTCCTATCGCGCGCTCGTCCAAAAGCAGTGCCAAGCTCTATTGCGTGGTCAGGCCGGTGAGCATCAGATGCATTTGACGCTCCAAGCACGCTCAAAAAGCAGGGCAACAGATGCTCAGCCCGGTGCATAACCTCGCACCTCACGTGCGCTGGCAACAAGTGTTAACACCTCCAATGCACTTCACTCTTCACGCGCGCACTCAACTGCAAGCTTGAAAGCCTGCTGGCACAACAGCCAGCGCTGGCGCTGTCAACAGCCGTCAAGGCCTGAGCTTGATAAGAGGCGCGCTCGTGCCAATGCACACCAGCCAACTCACGCACCCAGCCACGGCCAGCAGCCCCGAGCAGCGTGGGCCTGGGGTGCTGAAGGGGCGGCACACTTCCTGTATGGTCACAACATGTGCACCTCACCGTTGATGCATCCCCCCGACAGCCGCGCGGTAAGGCACTGCCGCCCTAGTCTGTCACAGTCAGCTGCATGCACGGCCCCCGAATCGTCTGTACCACCAGCCGGCGTCCAGCGCATCGGCCAGCACGTCCGGCGGGAGCGCCAGCGGCCCGATCGGCACGGGCGGCACCCAGGCTTCGCGGTCCGGGTGCCACCACAGCTGCTTGACCCACTCAGCCTGTGCGCGCATGCAGCGGTCAGAAGACACACCCACTCGCTCGCTCTGAGGACAGACATGCTTTCTGCACTGACACTTATTGCTGAGTGCAAGGGCATGCATATTAGGCATCAGACCAGCTCCTAGGCTGCACTGCATTCACTGGTGCTAAAGACAGCAGAGCAGAGCGTGCTTGCTGAGTGAACCAACAGTGGAATTGCGATAGATTGAGCTGCCATATGGCAGCTCTAAACATGGGCAGATTTGACGCACGCCAGATCTACCACCGCACATGTTGGTAGCAGGCTTACTAAACACCAGCATGCCAGCAATGCTACTCACAAGCTCAGCCCAGCCCAACGCAGCCCAGAGCAGGAGAGGCTAGGCGCCGCACATGCGCGTCCGCCTCCGCGACGCCCTGCGCGGCGCGGAACGCCACAAACTCCGACTGGCGGCGCAGCAGCTCGCCGGCGTCAGTCACCAGCGGCTGATCCAGCAGCTGGTCCACGGACAGCTGCGCGGCCGCCACGGCCCGCGGCGGCGGCGCCACCGCACGCGCGGCGTCGCCGGGTCCCGCGACGCGGCCCCAGTAGGCCTGCGGGGCGCCGCACAGCAGTCTGTTCAGCCTTCAAATGATGGCGGGACATTGCAGGTGCAAGGGTCACACGCTGCACGGCAAATCATGAAGTGCAGTGCCGCATGGTGAGATGACAGCTCTGCTTTGCATGTCGGCCCTGCCACCCAATTCAGCATGCTGCACCCTGCCACCGCGGGGTCTTTCGTCCAGAAAGGGTAAGGACGGCTTGCTTGCACACCAAGCAATTCTGCAAGGCGCCACACATGCAGCAAGAAAGCCACGCATGTTTAAAAAATGATCATGTCACAAGGAAGCATGTGCACAAGCTGCCCTGCTGGTTTACCATGCAGGTGGGGCAGGGAGGGCATGCGCGCGCCTTGAGCAGGCCTTGTACTGCCGCGAGCGGCTCGCTCGCGCTTGCGCCGTGCCTAGCCGCGCTGCGGTCGGCGGCGTTGTGCAGTGCAGCATGTGTGGAGCCGCGGGTGCGCCCGTCGTAGCTGGACTCCGAGCTTGTCGAGCTGGTCCACGATGCCGCAGACGACAAGCGGTTCATCTTCTTTGTGGCCGACTCAAGTGCCGCCAGCGCCGCCGCGGTCTACGCGCCGGCATCCAGCTAGAGCAGTCAAGCGCTTGTGCAAAGTAATTGGCCTGCTGAGTGCGCACTTCAGGCCGGGCTTGGAGGCAGGCTTGCAGGTGCGCATTGCTTCTTAGCAGCAATGGCCTGACTGCGGGGGCTCCAAGGTCCCTCACATTCAGGCAAACTGTGATGTTGGCTGCACGCCCCATGACATGCATTGTGCTGCTATGACACGCACCCACTCTGCTTAAATAAGTAGCACTTGCAAACCCAGCAGAGCTGTTGCATGCTGGACAAAGGAAGAGTTAGCGCTCTACAGACCACACCTCCACCAATGCAGCGTGAGAAAACTGTCTACTCCACACAGCCAGGGCATCTCCAGCGGTGCATGCAAGGACAGGGTGCGCACCAGCTGCGCAGGGCGCTCCTTCGGGAGGCGGGACCGCCGCTTGGCACCGGGTGCCGCTGCGCGACAGCACACGCAGTGAGCTCTGACCTACTGCAGAAGACATGCAGGCCTGCCAGACGTGCTCGCAAGGCATAATCAGCACTGTGGTCACTACCCACGAGATATGCTGGAAGGCAGGGGCCGCGCGCGGCACCCAGCGCGGGGAGCATACCCCTCACTGCAGGCCCGCTCACAGTTCTGCAGGTTGTTGAGCAAAGCCGCAAAGAGCCGGGCTCACTCTTGTGCGAGCGCGGCGCAGGCTGGCAGGCATCAGCGCGCAAGTCATAGGTCACACGCGCTGGCCCCTTGGTTGGCGACATCAGCTCGGTCCGCTCCGCAGCGCCAGTGCTCACGGCCTGGCCGTTGCGCTCTTCCATCGCGCTACGTGCCTGCGCGTATGGCGTACGCTGAGGGCTTCTGCCCTGTGGTTTGCACTACCTGCACGGTGGGCCACATCTTGCCCCTTAGGCAAGAGGGCCGGGCATCGCAAGGATGTCCGCAAGGCAGCAAAGCGAGGGAGCGCGCACCGAGACAAGCCCGGCGCTGTAGCAAGCCCAGCAGGCAGTCTTCACCACCCTGACCGCCGAGCCCGTCGCCTGATGGGCACTGTCAAGTCGAATGCAGCCGATCTGAGCTTGATCCTGCGACACGAGAGCACTGCTTTCAGGGGCAGCGGGGCTGCTAGGCGTTGCGTGTACACCATGCACAGGCTGACAAAGCTGAGTGCCCAGCAGGCAAAAGGCTGGCAACTGCACTCTGCAAGGAGAGGCGCGCGGCGCCCGTCCCACTTGCGCTGCAGCTAGACATAACCACGCCCCACCTCTATTCTTTACCGTGTATGTTGGACAAGCTGGCTCAGCGTCGCAGCAATGGCGCTGCACGGCACACGCACACGCTCACTCAGCGTCGTGCCTTGGAATACCGACCGTATCTGAATAAGCGAGTGCAAAGCCTCTAGCGAGTCGCTCCTGCTATCAGAAGTGTGCAAGCAGCTGGCGGGTTCCTGGGGGTAAGAGAACCTGTAGGGTAGCATGGCAGGCGATAATAGAGGCTGCCGCTTGTCTATCTGCTATCTATCTGCGGCTTTAACCATAAGCTGCTGATGACAGGGAGCGCAACATCACACTGCAATGCGGCTGGCCTTAACAACTTGACCAGTCAATGCACACCCGAAACAGGTGGCGCAACAGACGCTCCCCCGGCAAGTGCAGCAGACACAGGCACACAGCCCCTGTAAGGTACGCTAAGCACACGCTAACTCGCGGCAGACATGCATTGCACTTCATGCGCGGCCCTTCACCCCTCACAGCAGCACCCATAAAGCTGGATGCTCCACAAGGGATCGAGTTCTAAGCGGATTCAGCAGTTCTAAGATCACAGCAGACCAGCACGCAGCCTGCACGACAGGCGGGTGCTACCGAAGAGGACCGCAACCACCGCCTCAGCTGGCCCAGGTCTGCCGCCTACAAGCGTAGCAGTGTCAGGCGGCGGCGCGCTGCCAGCCTCCCTTCACAGCACGGCCTCCCAGACAGCAAACTGCGGGCCCGAGGCCGCAAGCTTCCACTCCTTCTGGCCCACCTGCGGCACGCACCAGCGCATCAGATGCCGGCAGACTGCTGCAGACACCGGATGATACGCAACCGCCCCGGCGCACGGTCCGCATCAGCATGGTGACAAGTGTCGTTGGAGAACCGTTCAAACACCATGTTTTAAGTCGGAAGTATGCAAGGGTCTGCCAGAGTGTCATCCAGGAAGGCCATAGCAGTTGCCCAGCGGCATAGCCCGCCTGCGCCGTTGGCACGAGAGCGGTGCTGCACAGGGCCAGCAGTGAGGCGGCAGCAGCGCGCGGCGCAGCGTGCTGCGCAGGGTGCCGCCGCTGCGGCGGCGGTGCGCGCCTGCACGTCGTCGGCGGCCGGCGACCAGTCCGCGGCGCCCACCTTCATGGCCACCTTGTTGTCGACCGTGGCCGCGTACAGCGCCGCTGCCGACTTCCGCACGATCACCTGCGGGGGTTAGGGTCAGGGTAGGCCGTGCAGGCGCGGGGGTGTGGACTGTCGGCAGCGTGTGTGGTGACTGCTGAGCAATGCCACACAGGCTGTGGTGGCACCAATCACCACTGCCACGGTCAGGCCGTGCAGACGTCGGAGCTGAGCGAGCTGCAGAACGCCGTCAGGTTGGCGCCCTGCATTGAGCGGTGGGGCACGAGGGCCAGGCAGCGTACTCCCTGGCGGAGCCCCCTGTTGTGCATGCGGACGCGCAGATGTGATTAGTCATTGGACACGTGCGAGCTGCTCAGCAGGCCGCGCCGCGCGGGCCTGTTCATGGAGCCCGGGTCGGGCGCACGGCGCCGGGCGGGCCGGGGGCGCGCCTTGGAGCGGCAGTGCAGGCCGTTGCGCTCGCGGATGCGGACGAGCTCGCGGATGGCGGCGCCCAGGCCGTCCGCGACCCAGTGGTCGTAGAAGATGGTGGGCGTGCCGGGGTGCGTCAGGATGTACGCGTAGCCCTCGTGCAGGTGGTTCCACGGGAACGGCCAGTGGTTCAGCGTGGAGCCGGTGTCGTGGTTCTGCGCGCGGGCGCGGCGCGCGCGTCACTCGGCCGCCGGGCACCTGTCTGCGCGCCCCCTCCAAATTCGCGCAGGTCGCAGCGGCGGCGACGCCGCTGGTCCTCAAAGTTGGCTGGGCGGCGCTCGCACACACCCTGCAGCACTCTGGCAAGCACACAAGCTTAGCTCATTAGGCACCACTTCGGCATGGCAGTCCACCGACAGCATGAGCGCCGCCATCGCCTGCCTCCCCTACATGCACCCGCACATGTCCTTACATGCACCCGCACCTACTTCAAGCAGCCAATGCGCTGGCTGCACAGCAAGACCCACCACTGCCATAGCCTGCACAACCACGCCCTCGCGTTGCAGACCGGTGGGGGCGCGCCTCGATGAAGGTTATGGCGCGGCTGGGCCACATGCCGAGCAGGCCGGGCGGCCGCCCCTGGCTGTCCACCAGGCGCCAGTACTCCCCGCGGCTCATGGCCTCCTGCAGGATGCCTGCGGCCGGTGCACCCCAGGCCTGCATCAGCATCGGCCGCAGCGCTGCTCTGCCGGCCAAGCTCCGCACCAGGGGTCACACAGGGCTGACGCCGATGCTCTCAGTGCAGTGATGCTCTATACTGCTGTATGGGTTGGACAGTGCCTGGCGCATGCATCGCCGAGCATGTCGCCAGTAATTGGGACCTGTCCCGCTTCTGCAGCTCAGAGCAGCACTCCCTTTGCACGTGATGCACATCACAAGCTGGACACATGCCTTCCTGTTGAGACTCTGCCTCTGCATGGGTCTGTCGCGGCGCTGGGCGCCATGCATAAACCCAGGAGGCGGGAGGGGCCCGGGCGCACCCTTCGTAGTGAAGTCGAACGCGGAGGCCGTGCCGCCGGTGCGGTCGCACCAGTTGACGGTGCGCTGGCGGTGCGCGTCCTGGTTGTAGTTGAGCACGCCGTCCGCGTACTCGCACGTGTCCCAGAACTCGCCAAACGCCATCTCCGGCACCGTCGCGTCCAGGTACTCCTTCACGAACTCACCGCCTGCGGGTAAGTTTAGGGTTAGCACACTTGTCAGGGTTAGGGTAGCACCAGTTACTAACACCAAAACATACTTACAGTACCCTACCATACCATGCCGCATCTGCAAAGCATTTGCTGAGTAGGCATCTTTTTGGTAGAGCAAGAGCAAGAGCAAGAGCAAGCTGTGCCTGTGGGCATGTACGCCACCAAAGGTACATCTTGACTTGTTCTCGCTTGCTCGTTCATCCACTGCATGCCTCTGCCACAGCACGGCCGCAGCGTCCGCCACAGGCAGGGGCCGGAGCGGGGGCGCACTGTAACCCTTGACAAAGTCAAAGCGCCAGCCATCGAAGCCGATGGAGTTGCGCAGCCACTTCAGCCACTCCTTGATGTCCTCCCGCACGGCCGGCTGCGCCGCGCAGCCGCCCCTCACACCGTGCCATGCCTGCTTCAGTGCAGCTACCTCAGGCGCCTGCTGCAAGTGCTTGACCTGTCCAGCAGCACTGCAAAGTCCTCGCCGCCGCCCACGGGCGGCCCCGGCAAGCAGCTGGGCACATGCGTAAATCTGGGACAGCAGACCCAATGGTGCGCATGGAGGTCACCCAATCAGCAGCAGCCTTGACAAAGGAGCCGCGGCCGCAGCCACGCCTGCGTGTGGTCGATGTTGGGCGCGGCCACATAGTCCTCGCCCGTCTTGTGGCGCCCGGTGCCGCCAAACACGCCGTTGTTGCAGCAGATGGCGGATTGGTCCAGGGCAGCCGGCCGCCAAACCTGTTCCAGCGCCCCGCCTCGTCCTGCGGCGCCCGGACACCAGTGCGGCTCACGGCGCCTGTTCAGTGCCGGGCAGCTGCGGGGCATGCTGTGGTGCAGCAGTGCGGCGGCCTTGCTGCAAAGAGCGCGGCCTATCACCCTATCTGATTGAGTGTCCTTTTGTGTGCGTGCAGCGCTGGTATCTTTATAACAGGCATTGATTGACACAGGAGCACCAGTAACCGCAATGCAGGCAAGTCCAAGCACTCGCACATGAGGTGCAGCCTGGCCCTGCATGCCCTAAACAGTCAGGCCGGTGCCCACTCGATGCCGACGGGACCTATATGTATCCACACCTAAGCGATTAGTTTCAGGGTGTGGTGATCGCGGCGCGCCTGGAAGTGCGCGCAGCGGTGGTTGATGACGATGTCGGCCACCGCCTTGAGCCCGCGGTCGTGCAGCTCCCGGATCAGCTCCCGCAGCTCGCCCTGCCGCGGCCCAGCGGCACTGCTGTCTTCCGCAGTCCGCAACAGCCCCAGCCTCATCACATTCTCCTCACTCCCTTCACGCTCACTCACAGCAGTCCACAGCTCGTGCTGCTGCAGCATGGGCCATGCGACTGATACCATGACAGTCAATAGGAGCGCCTGTACAGGACCCCTCAATACTGCAGGCATCAGTCAAACAGGTGGTAAAAGCTCAAGAGATGTCAAGAAACCACCCAGTGACAGCCAGCTAGATGTTCACCGTAGCTGTCCATCCGAGCGGGCATATTAGGCTACGATGTAAGAGAGCCTAGAAAAAACATTGTGCTGGTCAGCGGCCGTTGCGTCACCCTGCACAAAGTGAGATCTGCAGACTGGGAAGGCAGGTACTGTGTTGGAGCACGGGTGTACCTCCGAGCCGTAAGCCGAGTCGAGGTCGTACAGGTCGCGCGGCAGGTACCCCTGCGGGCTGACGCTGTCGCTGGGCGGCGGCAGCCACAGCACGGTGATGCCGTCGTCCGCGATCTTTGGAACCTGTTCCCTCAGCACCTGCGCGCTCGGGCGCGCCGTCAGGTGCAGCAATCGCGGCTGGTGCCCCCCGAACGCTCTGCCGAGGTGTCGGGACGGCTCGGTCCCAAGATAGGAAGACATCACCGCTTGGGAGCACACAACCACCATGCCAAGAAGCCTCGCAGCGCTGGACGGCCACCCTGCAAAGACTGAAATTGCAGGCAGAAGCCCGTGGCGCACGTTGTACCAGGGCTGGCGGTGGGACTCCCAGTTGAAGCCCTGCAGGATGATCTCGTAGCCGCTGCCGCTCGCGGGCCCCGACGCCGTCGCCCCGCCATGCTGCGCGCGCCCACGCATAGCCCATCAACTTATGCACCTGTACTGCAATGCTGGGCCAGAACCTCGCAGGGTCCGCATTTACCCTGCACAGCTGCTCTCAGTCAGAGCGACTTGGATCGAGTGCTCCTGCGGGCTGCTACACACGCCCTCAGCCATCGCAACACCAGGCACGAAGCGGTAGACCCCGCCGACGTCTCTGCGCGGCCACGAGTCCATGCATGACTAATGACCTAAACCCTAGAGCGCGCCTGGAAGCGCAGGTCGGCGCCGGGCCCGCGCGCGGCCTCCGGCTTGGGCGCCTCGCCGGCCGGCTGCCGCCGCGTGGCCAGCACCGCCTCCATCGCCGCCATCTTGCGCTCCAGCTGCGCGGCCGCCTCGGTGCGCTCCGTCTCGCGGCCCGCCACGGCCGCCTTGTCCTGCGGCTGCGCGCGCACGCGCGCTCCCGCTCAGGCTGGACTCACTCCATGCCGCTCTGTCCTCACGTTGCGCTCTCCAGGCCTGCACCTTGTTTTCACAGACCAGAGCTGCGCTCTGTCTCCCTGCTCACGCGCACGCGCGCCCCATGCCCCTGAGCAGCGCGTGGTGCTGATCACACTCGGTGGTCGGTCGGCGGCCACGCCCAACACCATGGTCACAGTGAGTGAGATCGGCCTCTGCAGATTCATCAGCTGTGGAGCATCGGGCGTCCTATGCCGCACTGGGGGCGTGCCTTCGTCTTCACTAGACGCGCGAGCTCGCGCTCGATGTAGACGAGCGCCGACGCCGCGGCCGCCATGTCCGCCGCCGCGGCTTCAATCTCGCTGGCCGAGCCTGCGCAGCGCTTAGCCTCTTTCCATATTCCCTTCTTCTTCGCATATTCCCATCTTCTTCGCAGGAACCTCCACGCGCTTCTCACACACACTCTGCAGCGCTGTGCGCCCTATGCGCTGATGCAGCCCGTCGAGCATGCTGCCACCCCGACAGAGACCGCACACACCAGGGCACGCTGGGAGCGCCGTGAGCGCTTGCGCACATCATGCTGAGGCAGCGCACCTTCGCGCAGTGGTGCATTCGAGCTGACCGTGTCGCTCGCAATCTGGCCGCCATAAATGGCGGGCTTGGACGAGCGGCTGCTCGTGGCGCACATCTGCAGGATCGCCTGGCGGATGCCGTCCCACTGCCCCTCCGGCACCTGCCCTGCTCGGCGCGCTTTGGCAAGGAGCAATAAACACACAGGGGCATGCCCTCGCCCTTGAAGCATCTCGAGGAGGCACCCAACAGCAATGCCGCGGCTTGCTGGGCGGTGCACAGTTATCTTAAGCTATTCATGCACTCTCAAACTGCACGCGCTGAGCGCCCACAGGCTGCGAGCGGCCCTGGCCGGTGTGCTGAGCCTCGTGCGGCATGCAGCATCAGCTCTGCGCAAGGAGCAGGCGGCAGCGACAGCAGGCGCCCCGCTGCCATGCCGCGACAGCAGAATCTGCATGCGCCGAGGCCACACCAACGCCGTCCTGCCCAGGTCGTCCCCGAGTCTGAAGCCCAGGCAGCCCGCCTCAGGGTCTGAGCCAGGCGCCCCGACAAATTGCCAAGCCCCGGGCTCGAAGCACCGGCGCCACGGCGCGCACTCGCGATAGGTGCTAACCCTTACCCTAGCTCTTCCTAACCCTACCCTAGCTCGATTGCGCGCGCCTTCTCATCCGCGCGGTTGGTGACCCGGAACACGTCCAGCACGCCGCCGTCCTCGTCGGCCTGGATGGAGGCTGAGGCCACGGTGAGCTCCAGCACGTTGAACGCGCCGGTGAGCTGCAGCAGCAGGTTGTCGTGCGAGGGCCCCGAGATGGTGATCACGGTCGCGTCGGGGTCGGCGCCGTTGTCGAAGAAGACCTCCAGCTGCCCCGCAAAGTCCTGGCTCGCCAGCACGTCCGGCAGCGCGCCCGGGCGCGCCGGCGCCGCCTCGCGCGGCCGCCAGGCCTGGCGCGCCATACACAGCTGCGCTTACGGCGGTCGACGCGGGTGGCAGGCCGGCCTGGGGCATAGACGCCACCGCTTGCTGGCCAGCTAGGCACCCCGTCCAACGTGTCCAGCTCGCCAGCCACACAGCTGCCCGTCCCGGCGCCTCCTTGCGCCTCTGCCGAACCTGGTGCCTCTGCAAGCGGCCAGTCCCGCAGACCAAGCTGGGTCAAGTACACAGCCACAGAGCAGGCCTCTCCATGCACTCTGGCCTCTGCACCGTCGTCACATCCGTCCCGGTGCCTGCTTGGCTGCTACCGTGTCGTCGCACGTTCTCATATAGCACCTCCAAGGCAACTGAAACTCCACACAACCAGGGAGCCTGCCGCACGCGCATTTCCGCGCATTTCTAGGCAGGTGCCACCGGCTGGTGTGCTGGTCTGTACAACCAAGCTCAGCCTCGTCCAAGTTGTTGCGCAGTCAAGGGGGACACGCAGAGAGGGCACATGCAGACAGCCAAGCCAGCAGCAGCACGGATCGCTCGGGCGTACGGCACCTGGCGTACGGCACGCCGCGCAGAGTCTGTGCAGGTCGGCCGGCACCAGCTGTGTTGTGCATCTGCCCTGCAAGACGCCTGTGCGGCTGTGCAGGCCCTCCGGCGCGGCTGCGCGCCGGGCCTCCACGCGCCAGTTACCGCCCTGCACATACGCCCGGATGTGAGCCGTACGAATACTACAGCTCAGAGCGCAATGCAGCAGGGGCAAGAGCACGCCTGCAGCTCTGCTTGATCGCCGCAGGGCTCCAAGCAAGGGCCATGCCACGAACGCTGCCGCGTCAGGGCTGCCTGGCGCCGGTGTGCCTCATAGTGGCTTCAAGGCTCTCCATTGTCTCCACTGAGCTTGAAAGCCGAGAGCTCACTGTGTGCCGCTGACTTGTGTGTGCTCTAATTTGGCTGCATGCTGCGCATGCTACATGCCTCGAGCAGAGAAGCCGCTGAGTATGAGCGCACACTTCTGTGTCACGCTGACATTGCAGTGTCTGTGCAGGTTGCCGGTTCGAGGCATGCAAGGCTGCTAGCCGCGAGGCAGCGGCTTGTGCATGCAATTGGCTCACAGCAACCCTCGTCGCCCACCTAACTGCAGTGTGCGGCCCCCTGCGGCTGGCCTGAGCTGCAAAGCTCCCTCGAATAGTGGCTACATTGCACCAGTTACCCAGCGGCGCGGCGCACCAGCCGCGATGTCTGGGCGTGGGCGCGGCCGGGGCCAGTACTACAAGGAGCTGTACGGTGGGAGGGGCCGCGGCGGGCGGGGCGGACGAGGCGGCGACCGCGGTGAGCAACCACTGCCAAACGCTGAGGCACTTGCCAGTGCCTGAGGCCCAGGTAGCCGTCAAAGCTCTCGAGTGCTGGCAAGTCAGTTGGCACAGTGCGTGCTTGGGCCGACTGCCTCTGCCTCGCCACTGCCTCGAAACAGACAACCAGTAAGTGCCAGTGTGCAATGCAAGTGCGACCAGTTCACACAAAACCGGGCCGGCACAGGCGGCTACGACAACGGCGGTCCAAGCGGAGGCGGCGGTGGCGGCGCGGGCGACGCCGGCGCGGCCAAGCGCGGCGCGCAGGGCAGCGCACAGGAGCTGGAGCGCGCTCTGCGGGACCGCGAGGGGCGGCCGTACCCGGCGTACCACGACGTTGAGGGCGCCTGGGCCTTCCCGGACTTCCTCTTTGTGCTCGACCGGGCGCAGTCCGACCCGTACGCCGCGCCCTCGCGCTGCCGCGTGCAGGTCGGGAAGCTGCGGGCTTGCCGGGCGTCAAGACAGTGCTTTCCTCTTTTCCAGTGCGCCAGAGCTCCCTGCACACCTTGTGGGGCGCTGACAGGAATAAATGCTTGACATGCAGCCAGGCAGGAGATCATGCATGAAGAGCAGCACAATCTGCAGCTGCCGCATCAGCCTCCCTGCACATATGCGGGACTGATGCGAATGTCGCAGGTATGCAAATGGATGCATTTTGCACAAGCAATTAAACATTAGGTGGGCAACCTGGATTTTGTCAGCTACCAGCACCTGATACGCCGCTGCCACTCAGTTCGTTTTGTAAGTGCCCGCGCCGCGCCATCCGGCAGCAGGAGACGTCCCACGAGCCTGCACCCCTGCCAAGAGCCATCGTGTGCAGAGTCCTCCCGTTTACAGCCGCGGCCAAAGCAAGCAGGCACAGAGTGTCTCCCGCGGCGGCGCAGGTCCCCGCTGAGGTGGCCGCGCTGCCTGCGGCGCTGCGCGCGTCGCGCGTGCGCCGCGTGGCGCTGTGCGACTTCCTGACGCGCGCATTCGGTGCCGCCGTCGCGCGCGCCGGCGCGGACGCGCGCGCGCAGGCCGGCGGCTGGCACGGCGAGGCGCGCGCCCGGTCCATGGACAGCACGCCGCAGCAGCCTCTGTAGTGTCCAAGGAGGCGGGTGGTGGTGTCAGCCCAGGCGTCTGCCGCTCACGGCAGACAGCCAGGTCGCATGTATTCCTGTGGAGCGCAGACGCACGTGCTCCTGCCGTCTGGCTATAATAGTGTCCGCCAGTATCACAATTTGTGTGATTCCCACACAAAAATTATCACATCGCATGCTTGTCTCTTGTTTGTGCGTCCTGACAGGGCGTGTCAGCGCGGCGGAGCAGAAGGGCGGCGAGATGACGGTGGACCTGCCCGGTCAGCACGTCCTGGAGCGCACGTCGGTGCTCCTCGACGACCAGGTGCGCAAAGCAGCCCGCGGCTGCGCTGGGGACGGACGGCCCCGCTCATGTGACGTCTGCCTTGATGTGCGGTTGTGCAGAGGGTGGCCTGCTGTGGGTTGGCCGCACCCGCTTGTTGCAGGCACTGCCTTGCATGCAGTGTGTGCTCCTGTTGTCGGCATGTGTCAGTGTGGACGAGGTGGTGAGGGTGTGCTACGGGGTCGCAGGGCGCGGTGGAGGCGCGCTTCACGGTCGCGCTGCCCGCGCGCGGCCGCTCCATCCTCGGCCAGTGGGCCGCGCAGATCCTGTGCCAGAACCTGCCCCGGCGCGCCGCCCGCCCGCGACGCATGCTCGCCCGAGCGCGCGCCCTGCGTGCCGTGCGCACTGTGAGTCGCTTCAAACTACCTTACTATCTGCTTTGCTGCCTATCACAGGTCCACCCAAACCTCAGTGCCGCCCTTCCAGCCGTGACACGGCAGCGGCATTGGCGCCGCCGCCGCGGCCGCGCCCTCGCGCAGCGGGGCATGTCCCGCAACAGCGGTGCGCCCCGGCAGGTACGTGCGCGCGGGGCTGCTCTACGCGTCGCTGGACGCGCGGGCCGTGGCGGCGCATGTGGAGTGCGTGGAGGTGCGCGGCCGCGCTGCTGCGTGCGATGAGCAGTCGCTGTGAAAAACGGGTGCTGCGGGATGAGGGTTACAGTTAGGATGGGGTAGGGCAGCTCAGGCCGTGGGGTCTGCTGGCGAGCAGGCAGTGGCCGGCTGTCCCTGCACTGGCAGCTGCTCACCGTGGCATTCGCTTTCAGGCATGTTTGGATGCGCTGAACAGGATGCACTGGTGGCGTTGTCTATGTTTGTGGTGCGGCGCGCGCCTCCGCATGCAGCAAACGCGCTCTGAATTGGACCGTAGCAAGCCATGCAAGAAGCGAGGAAGTGCACAGCGCGCTCCGCAGCTGCGCGGCGCCGCCAACAAGGGGCGCTGCGCGGGCAGGACACGCAGGCCCTGCGCGACGCGCTGCCAAGCCTCGGGCTGATCGCGTTCGTCGGCAATGGCGCCATACTCCCCAGGCACGCCCCTCGGCGATGATGCCGTTTTGTAATAAGGGCGTGTGCTACCACCCGTACGAGGCGCCTGAGTCGTGGGCAAAGGCTATTTGAGCGACATCAGTAAGCTGGCACATATATATCGCATCAATCATGATCTCATTTGCCACCGGGGCAAAGCAGCGGGTTGCTGGGCAATGATCCAGGTGCGCCTCTCAGGAGGGTGGCTCAGGAGCTGTTCCGTAAGTGCCATTAGACACCAAGTTGCCCCGGGCCCTGTGCCGCCCTGCTCGAACCAATGCAAGCAGGGAGCTTGGGAGACTGAGCGCACGCTCCCGCGTCGCACGGCCGCGTCACGCCGCACGGACCGCGGCGCGGCAGGCGCTCGGGCGCGAGCGACGCGCCGATGCCCGCGGCGGAGGCGGTTGCCTTTGCCGCGCCGGCCGCGCTGGCGGTCGAGCTGGACCTGCCCAACGCGGGGCGCGTGCGCGGCCTGGGCGTGCGCGCCGGCGTGACGCTCGTTGTCGGCGGCGGCTTCCACGGCAAGAGCACGCTGCTGGAGGCGCTGCAGGCAGGCGTATACAACAAGGCGCGCCGGCGCCCGCCCGGCCGCGGCCGCGGCTGCGGATGGCGCGCTGCTCGGCGCTGCAGGCGGCCATGTACAGCGAGGCGCGCGCGGGCGCCCGCGCGGCCGTGGCCCCGGCCGCGCGCGGCGCGCTGCGCGGCAAACGTTTCTATGCGCGCGCGGTCGCGCGCCGTATGGGCGGGGCGGCTCAGGCACATGCGCGGGAAGGCTTGAAGTGCAGGGCACCCAGCAGGGGCTACTTTGCTTGACATGCGGACGATGACTCGTATACTGAGCCCTCCTGCTTGCGATGTCCACAACAGGGGACTCGCAGCGCGGCAGGTGCCGGGGGATGGGCGCGAGCGGGTGGCCACGGTCGCGTCTGCGGTCAAGGTGCGCGCTGTTGCCTGCGGCCTGCTCTCATGTGCTGCATGCAGTGCCGTTCTGTCCGGCGCCTGGCGCGCAGGCACCGGCGTCGCAGCCCTCTACAGACAGCAATAGCAATGACCCGTTGCCTTGGCGTACGGGCTCATAGCTGTGGCCCGTCGCTGGCAGTGCATGTGCTGCCCAGCTGCTGTGTCATCTCCATGGCAGACCTCTCTTCCCATGATGTCTGGGCTGCACCTATTCTTTGCAGCAGCAAACAAGCATGTCCTGGATCCAAAACACAGGTTGACCCAAGCTGAGATCAACTGCTCGACTTGCCAGGCGCGCAGGTGATTGGTCCAGCCAAGCTGAGGCACAGCATCTTGAGTCAGGTTTTGCACTGCCGGGCGCGCAGGTGCGCGCGGAGGACGGGCGGCGCGTGGAGGCGTGCGACATCTCGCCCTTCATCTCAAACCTGCCGCTCGGCGCGCGCCTGAGGCCCGCCTTGCACTGGGCAGGGTAGGCTTAGGTCAATGGTGTGCTCTATGACAATACGGCAACCTGGTGGAGGTGGCTGTTCTTGCGGCCAGGGTATGTGGTACAGCCGCCGTGCACGATAGGGTCCCCATGCTGATCCTCCACTTGCATAGAGCGGGCTCCTCCTGGACAGGGCGGGCGCTGCTCCTGCGCCCTGAGCGCGCAGCGGCCGCGTGCCCGGGGGCAGGCCGCGACACGGCGGCGTTCCGCGCGGCCGACGCGAGCGGCAGCACGAGCCAGGCGGCGGGCATCCAGGAGGCGCTGGAGCTGGGCGCGGCCGCGCTGCTGCTGGATGAGGACACGTGCGCGACCAACTTCATGATCCGCGACGCGCGCATGCAGGCGCGCCGCGCGGGGTCAGGGTTGAGGTGCTTGCGCTGCGGCCGGGCGGGGCGCCCGGCGTCTGTCGGTGTGGGGGACATGCGCCGATCAGAGCGGTGCCACCACTCTGTTCTGCGCCGTCATGCCGCACGGCTGCTGGGACCTGGGTGCTCACGTGACCCCGCATGACACGGCACACATGACACGGCCACATGACACCTGCACTCGCCCTCCAGCCGGGCCCGACACGGTTGAGCTTGTGACACGCACAGTTACATGGTGCAGAGCCTTGCAGGAGCAGTTCCAAGCTCCACCTGTTTATAGAAGTTCGCATGGGCTCTGAACGAGCACTTTTGAGGTCTGCAACACCTTGCAGCCCTGAACACAGAGCCGGTGCAACTCTCAGGCGCTGGTGGCCAAAGACAAAGAGCCGATCACGCCGTTCATTGCCCGCATCCGCGCCCTGGCAGCGAGCGGCACGTCTGTGGTCATCGTCATGGGCGGCTCCGGCGACTACTTTGGCGCGTCCCGCGGCCGCCCGAGCGCATGCGGCTGGGCGCCAGGCATTGCTGGGCACCCAGGGTTTCAGCAGATGCCTCCCAAGATGGACTGACCAGTATGCTCTTGATGGCCTGCGACAGCATGCAACACGGGATGTCGATGTGTGGAGCCGCATCAGAACACCTACACAGGGCACTGTCTGCTGCACACGCATGAATGCACTCCCATCTTGATGCCCTCTTCCAGGCTGATTCCCCTGCCATACCCTACTCCTAACCCTACACTCTCCTCCTGTGCGCCTCTCGTGATGCAGGGCGGCGGCGCGCAGGCGTGGCCGACACGGTCATCTGCATGGAGGCCTTCCGCGCGCGCGACGTGACCGCCGAGGCGCTCGCGATCGACGCGCGCTTCGGCGCGTCGCCCGCGCTGGGCGAAGCCGGCGGCGCGCCGTACCCGCCCGTGCGTCTCCCCGTGAGCATCCTGCCGGGCTCGCCCTCCGGTGCGCCGCCTCATAGCGCGCCTGCTTCAGAGCGCTCGGCCGTCGCGTTGCTTTTACAAGCTGCCACAGAATCAGAGATGCGCATATCCAGCACACAAGTGCACAAGGTGTCAGCCGCATGTCAACTTTTTCTGCGTCCTCCTCTGTTGCTCACACACAGGACCGGGTGCATGCATCGTTTCGGGACAGCATACGCCCTGAGCCGGGGCGACTCACCGAGGATGTCGGCGCCGCCGCGCGCAGAGCGCATCAAGGTCCACGTGCGCCAGGCGGGCGCCATCGGCCTGGGCGACCAGGAGCTGGACCTGGGCGCGCTCGCGCAGCTGGTGGAGGTGTCGCAGACGCGCGCGGTCGCCGAGGCGCTGCTGCTGCTGCGCCAGGCGCGCCCCGCCGCGCTGCATGCATCGATACATATAGAGTGACATTGCTGTATGGTGATTATTGCAGCTGCCGAACGTGGAAGGTGGAAGGGCGGGTAGCCCGCTCACCCCCCTGGGGTTCAGCATGGGCGCGACCGCGGAGCTGCACCCGCACCAGCCTCGACCAGGGCGCCTGCGTGGACGACGGCGAGCAGCACCAGCGTCCAGCCATGAACCAGGCTCAGCCGGGCTGAGCGGGAGCGCGCGCGCGCGGCAGTGGGTGGCGACCGGCGGCGCGGCGCATCGGCGCACGCTGGGCCAGCTGCTGGACCAGCTGGAGGCGGAGGTGGACGAGCGGGGCCTGGACGCGCTGACGCCGGGGGCCCGGCACGGCGGCCTGGCGCGGCCGCGGCGCTCAGAAATTGGCGCCGCGCTCAACCGGCTGCGCTCGCTGCAGATGGAGCAGCGGCCGCCGGCATGACCGCGGGCGGACGATGCAGGGTTTTGCTGAGCAACTACGCTTGCTAGAACGCACACGTGGTGCCTGATATTGGCAAGTGCGCAGGCAGGCGGACTTTATAGACACAATTGATGCGGAACCCATCTCCGCATGTCATGCCAGCCGTGTTGCGGTCGAAGGCCGCTGCCCTGGTTCCGTGAGGAGCTCCGACATGGGTCCTTGCTGAGTTTGCACAGTGCACAGCAGACGTGTTGCCGAGTAGCAAGTCATTACCATGGGCTGCACCATGAAAATCGTGCAGCCCCAACAGTCTCGCACGCTCGGTCGATGCAAGTCTGCGACAGCACTGACCCCTCAGAGGGCTACGTCTAACAGTGGCGCAGAGCTGCGCATGCCACTAATCACACCCCCACCTCACCGTCGCTCCCACCAAGCTGCTTGGTTCTGTGACAAGCCATACTGGCATCCTGAGATGCCAAGAATGCCATGGAAAGGCTGGACCAGCCCTCCCGGGCGCACACCCCAGCAGCCTCAAGGACAGTGGTACTGCCGTCACACAGTGGCAATGGCATGAGGGCACGGGGCGGCTGAGCAGCCGCCGCCGCCGCGAAACGGGGTGCCGTGCCCAACTAGAGCAATGGTTTCCAAGCTTGGGCAGTTCTGGGCGCTGTCCGCAGCGCAGCGTGCGCGGGAGCGGCAGCAACCATGAATGCGCTGTCTCCCTAGGGCCCTAGACCTCGCCTCTCGCGGTCCAATCAGACTCCTGGCAAATCTATCCTGCGCCGCACCGCGTATGGCCCCTGCTGCTGCGCAATGCACCACACCTACCCTGCCGGCCCGCACTCACGCGCCCCTACCTAGGCGACCACAGCATCGAGGCCAGCCAGTGACCTCATCACACGGTCGCACAGGTACCCACATCAGAGCAGATACAGGGGCTCACTCCGGCATACACAATTGCGCTCGCTATTCAGACGTGCTAGGACGACTCCACGGCTGGGTGCCAACCGGGGGGGACGGCGCGCATAGAGAGCAGGGCTCCGGCGCGTCTGCACGGACGCGCCAGGAGGGCGGACCCTAAAGGTGAAAGAATTCTGCAGCTCCCACACGACCACTGTTTCTCCTACAGTGGTCGCTGCCGCGGGCCCGCTTGCCCGCACCGGCCGCAGGCCGCGTCAGCGCAGCAGCGGGATCAGCAGGTACTCCGCGTAGAACAGCTTCCAGATGAACATGTAGCAGCGCGCAATGGCGGCGCTGCTGCCCAGGTCGGTCTGCCGCGCGCGCCGGAGCAGCGCCGCGCCCAGGGCTGCGTGCAGGCCCACCGTCGCCACGCGGCTCCACCACACCTATGCCCGTCCACCGCCAGCTGAGCGGCCGCCTGGCTGATGACCGCGCTGTGGGCGTGTGGCGCATGGACATGAGCCCTGCTGCTCGATAGGGCGGTTGGTGCTGTGCTGGCGGACAGCAGGCCGGCTGTAGAATGCAGCGCACATGAGCGGCAGCCCAGCACTGGCGCGCTTCCGAAGCGGCACTGGCACGCTTCCGAACAGCACCGTCCGCCCACCGCGCTGCCGGGCGGCCGCGCCTGCGAGGCCAGGCCCATGCAGATCGCGCCCAGGTACGCCGCCTCCAGCATGCCGATGCACGCCCAGAACACGCGGTGGGCGCCCACGCGCACGCTCAGCGTCCGCACGCCCTCCTGCGCGCGCGGCCGCCCGTCCTGGGTGCCCGCATGGTCGGCTGGGGTGCGCCCTGCTCTACATAGGGTGCTGTGTAGGACACCGCTTGTCAGCACCCGGCAGCAAAGTCATGTACATGCTGCACGAGCTGTTGGGCACCTTGGCAGGCCAAGATAAGTCTTGGGGAGGCTAGCTGCGCACTGGGTGTCACAGCACCCCTGTGCTCCAGCATGGCATGAGCGTGCCCCGACATGATCGAGGTAAATGTGTGTTACAACTGAGCACTGCCACGCTGTATTTCTCCGCCTCCCGCCCGCGCCAGGCGGCAGGCCGGGCGCGCCTGCCGATCGCCCTCGACGTCCGGGATGTCCTTGAACAGCGCAATGACGGCGCTGAACACCAGCATGAACGCGACGGCGAACAGCAGCGGCCGGCTGGGCGCCAGCGCGGCGTTTCGCGCGCCCAGCGCCAGTGTCATGTGGCCATAAAAGCCCAACTGCACCATGACCGCCCTGCCGCGCCGCACTCCGACGCTCGACACAGCCATGTAACCTGAAATGCTTGCAGCACACACTGCATGCAGCCATGCCCAATCCTCTCCAATGGGCTCGATCCTGATTCTGCGCAGCACTGCTGGTGGGCGCCATGCAAGCCTCAAGTCAGAGCCTCAGCAGCAGCCATACCATGCGGGCAGCGCGCGAGCGAGCGGCAGCTGCAAGCAGGTGCGGCTTCTAACGCAGGCCTTCCCTGACCCTAGTCCTATCTTAGCTGCCGCACCGCACGGCCAGGATACATGCGGCCGCCGCAAGCGGATGCGGCTTCCACCGCAGGCCAACCCTGACCCTAACCCTGACTCAGCTGCCGCACCGCACGGCCAGGATGCACGCGGCCGCCGCGAGCGGGTGCTGCTTCCAGCGCAGGCCACTCTAACCCTACCTCTGACACGGCCGCCGCACCGCACGGCCAGGATGCACGCGGCCGCCGCGAGCGGGTGCTGCTTCCAGCGCAGGCCGGGCAGGTCAGTGGAGTAGGCCACGCCCAGCGCCAGGCTGCCCGCCAGCGTGGCCATGAGCGGCGGCGAGCGCGCGGCCGCGCCGAGCGCCAGCGCGGCCGCGCCGGTCGCCGCCACCACGCCGGCCGCCGTGCGCATGCTGAACTCGCCGCTCGCCAGCGGCAGGTAGGGCTTGTTGACCTGCCGCGCATCGTGCAAGATTGAGCAACTTTGCACAGGTCTGGTGGTTGAGTGGTGGGGGTAAAATGAATACGTAGTACATCAAGCACAAGTATCAGCCTGCCGCGCCGGAATAACCCACGCGGTATGTGCGCTCGCGGGCACCCGCTGCGGCTGCGCATGAGCTGCAAACACGCGCAGGCCAGACTCAGTGCCGCAACGCCGCAGTTGCTACAGCTATGCGGCACAGCCGTGCGGCAGGAAAGCCGTGCGCCCGCTGCTTGGAGCAGCTTGCACCCTGTACATGGTCTCACAGTCGAGTAGGAGCTCCCAAGCAAGGGCTTTTGTGTGAAGTTTGCCGCTGGCTGGCTGATTCGCCGTGCAGTTGTTGCACGGCCACAGCATGCACAGCAGGGGGCAGCGCACCTTGTCTATCGCCACATCAAAGATTTGGTTGATGCCGACGATGCAGATGTTCATCAGCAGCGCCGGCACCAGCGCCGTCAACAAGCCCCACAGCGCACGCCTTGACACGGCGTTCGGCCCCTGCCACGCCACCGGGAGCAGGTGTGCGCTGCACAAGGGTGGCCACACCACGCTGACATACTGCAACCTCACACACCGTCGACAGCACTGCGTGTGACGGCGTGGAGCGGCGTAGCAGCCCGGACGACTGGGGCGCACGCCAACAGACCACATGCGCCCGAGCGAAGGCCAGACCGTGCGCACACAGGGCGGGCAGGCGCGCGGCCAGGCGCGCGCACCACCGCGAGCGCGGACACGGACACGATGCTGATGAACGTGCCCAGCATCGTGTGCGGCCGGCTGAACTGGTACAGCGCGGCCAGGAAGCGCGGCGCGCCGGCCAGGCGCTGCCCCAGCTCGGCCGGCACCGCGGGCGCGTCGCCGCCGCGGTGCCGCACGAGCTCCACCTCCACGCCCGCGTCCATCGCCGCGCAGGCGGGTTTTGGGAACCCTGGGTGACGCCCTGGCCTGCCCTGCGGCTGCCGCGGCGCGGCGCAGAGCCAGCGCGCGCGCCGCCTGGGCCCCGCATGCGCGCGCGCGGGCGCGCCGCAGCCGCCCGCGCTCGTGAACGGCCGCCGCACCAGCGGGCAAGCCGCGAGGCCTGCAGGCCGGTCGGCTGCATCAGTTTTGTCGGCAGCGGGTAGCCACAGCACACAAGGCGGCCGGCGCCGTGGAGTTGATAGGCATGTGTGTCGTAAAACAGCAACAAGCGCGCACCCCCAATAGAGTGGTCTGCCTACACGACGCTTCTTCCCATGACCACAGTGCTGGATCAGCTAACAGGCAATACAGTGCAGCATCCCAGCGCCCTACGACCATCGCGTGCGGGCCGTACCAGGCCTGCAGGCGGAACCAGCGCCTCTCCTCTCAGCGCTGGGCGCGCAGGCGCCCGAGCAGTGTGCGCCCACCGCCATAAGCGCAAAGTCGATGCCGATTAGGCCAAGGCGTCAAAGCGCATACGGCACTCCGCACAGAACAGTCGGTGCTCCAAGATAACGGGGAGCGCTTGCTCTAACACACTACAGAGGCTGCAGATGCACCAAGACTGCAGCGCTCACCAAGCGTCAAGCCTATTCTAAAGCGCCTAGTCAGAACAGTTCTAGGAACGGTGTAGCAAGCACAGCGTCGTCAGGACTTGCTCATCTATTTTGGATGGACATTTGCAGCCCATCCCAGGGTTGGCAGGCCCTATTGATGCCACTAGCCCGGAATGGTGAGAGCCTGCAGCAACAAAGTTGTAGGCTCCAAAGACTGTGGCTTACGTATGAAGTAACTGTCAAGCTGAGACTGTTGCAGCGTGGAGAAGGAGCGTGTGCCAGGTCCGTACGGTACATCATGTAGTTCCTGGAGCCAGTCTCTGCAGCTGTGGTCTTCAAAGGCGCAATGTCCAAGCTGGCCGGCAGGAAGCGGCCCCTGGACGCCGCAGAGAAAGCAATCAACACCAACAAGAAGAAAATAAAAGGCCCTGATGTGCGCACCGCTTGCTCGCCCTCAGGCCGCTGGTCACAGGCTGTAGAATCAAACATAGTGTCCTTTACTGCAAGCAGGAGGTCCTGGAGCAAGTGGACAAGCTGCGTGCGCTGGTGAAGAAGGAGCCCGCCCGCGCAAAGTGAGTTATTAACCTCCTGTCGCGCTGCAGTCTGTAATGAAACTTTTGTTACTGTTATTACATTGCCCTATCTTACTTGACACCCGCCGGCGACAGGACGCTTGCGGAGCTGGGCCTGCCGCAGGCGTGCCGCGAGGTGGTGGAGAAGGATGCAGACGCGGTGCTCGACGAGGTGGAGGCCACACTGTACACGGTGGCTGCTACCATCTTGCAGGGCGAAGGCTTCTCATACGACGTACCCTCACGCTCAAAGGTAGTCATGCCGCTGCCGCCCAGGTTGGCAAGGGCAAAGCATATCGCAAGATGTTGTGCTGCCAAGCAAACATGGCTGCCAGTGACACTGTTCCTGCTGCAGAATGAAGTGGCCAGCTGGGACTGCTGAAAATGTGGACAGCCTGGACGACAGGGCAACCAGATGTACGTGCCGGAGCTGGACCGCATCGTCCTCAAGGACGCGTGCGGGCAGCGGCCGTTCGCCAACACGCAGACCAACCGCAAGGCCGTCATTACGACGCGCGTGCTGGGGCTGGTGCACGAGCTGTGCCAGAAGCGCATCCACGTGACCAAGCGCGACCTGTTCTACACAGACGTCAAGCTGTTCCAGGCGCGCACCCGCCGGCCGCGGCTTGCAGGCTCGCGCGTGTCTGCTCGCGCGGCACACTTATTTCTCGTGCGCTTTTGGAAACTCATTTCTTCTCTCCAGCCTGTGTCCCACGCCTGGTGCTATCCTCCTTTATGGAAAGTCATTCCTTGTCTCCAGCCTGAGTCTCACGCCTCGTGCTCATTCTCCTTTGGAAACTCAGTCCTTCTTTCCAGCCTAAGCCTCACGCGAGTGCTTGTAGTGCTTGTGCGCCAGGACCAGCTGCAGTCGGACAATGTGCTGGAGGATGTGGCGTGCATGCTCGGCTGCACGCGCAGCAGCCTGCATGGTGCGCCGCCGGCCGGGCCGCCCGCCCGGCGCGCGCGGCCCTGGCGCTGCCGGGCACTCCGCCGGCGCATGCGCTGTGCGTGAACGGCGTGTCAGTGTTGCAGGGCGCCAGACGACTCTCTGCGCCACCGCATGGCCCGGCGCTCTGTCTGTGAAAGATGGCCAGTGCTCTCCTCGCCGCTGGCTTGGGCTTGGGTGAGGGGGCATGGCAGCTCCCCTGTTGCATGGGAGACATGCTGCAAGTGCATGGCCACAGGCCTGCAGCCTCAGGCACGCCCAGCCTTATTACCCTAACTCTACCCTATGCTGCACAGTGGTGGCGTCGGAGAAGGGCGTGGTGGTGGGGCGGCTGAGCTTCCGCGAGGACGGCGACCTCATCAACTGCCAGCGCATGGGCGTGGGCGGCAAGGCCGTGCCGCCCAACGTGGACAAGGCGCGGTCTGCCCTGCTCACCTGCATCATGCTGCCGAGCCGCCTTGCAAGCGCGCCCGGCACACCAACGTCAGGAGGCCATGCTGTTTGCTGTTCGAGGAGCTCCGGAAGGCAGGGTGGTATCACACTTAAGAGGTGTAGGTCTAGGGCAGGAGATGGCGGCGCCCCTGCCATTGGCAGCGGCGACGGGGCGCGGCGCCGCAGGTGGCGGACATCCGCAGCGACGCCTTGTTCATCCTGCTGGTGGAGAAGGACGCGGCCTTCATGCGCCTGGCCGAGGACCGCTTCTACAACACCTACCCCTGCATCATCCTCACGGCCAAGGGCCAGCCGGACGTTGCGACGCGGTGCCCGCCCGCGCCTGCTGCCTGGCCGCGCCCTGCCCTGCTGAACTTGCGCATCGCTCTGCGCAGCCTGCTATCAGTCTCGAGTGCGGGCTTGGCCACTGACGCAACTCCTCTACAGCCTGCAGCAATGCACGTGTCGATCCATCAGGCCTTAGAGTGAAGCCGATAATTACACCAGACACGAATCACGGACATAGGAGGGTGCGGTAGGAGTCACCAGAGCATGCTCGTGCGCCAGGCTCTTCCTGAAGCGGCTGCGCGACGTGCTGCGGATACCAGTGCTCGCGCTGGTCGATGCGGACCCCTATGGCCTCAAGATACTGTCAGTGTACATGAAAGGCATGTGCCTGCTCATAAGTTGTGCTGTGTGCTTTTTGGATGTATGTAGGAAAACATGTGCTGCACTGTGTATGAGGAGTTTATGCGTGCCGAGCAGTACCCTTGCACTGCCGGACTGCATAATGTCATTTCATACCCTATGCTTAGCAGAGTTCGGTCATGCAGCCCTGCTGCTCAGCTGAGGCGCCTATGCACTGGTATGACCACAGCGTCCGGCACGCATATGGAATGTCAGCAGCCAGGCTCGCCGGCGGCCCGCGCAGGCAGCATGAACATGTCGTACGACAGCAGCAACCTGACCACGCCCGACATCAAGTGGCTGGGCGTGCGGCCGTCTGACCTGGACCGCTTCAACATCCCGGAGCAGTGCCGGCTGCCCATGACTGACGAGGATATCAAGACCGGCAAGCGCCTGGTGCGCCGCCGCTGCCGGCAGCAGGCACATTCGCGTTTCTGATCAGGCAGATGCGCGACTGCAGCACATCAGCTTGACCTAATGCTGCATCCCAGCAACGTGCTGGATTGAGTGTGGCTCTGAGCAGCGCTGCCATGCGACACCTGGTTGCGCACTGGAGCTCGTTACCTGAGCGCTGACTCGGGCATCAGCAAGCAACGTACGCATGTGCGTAAAGCACCGTCTAGCTGCTGCAGTGCTGCCTTGCGCTTGACACATTGGAGGGTCACCTGTTCACATGCCTGTCCGCACGCCTTGGCGGGTGCGCGCCGCGCGTGGCGGGCGCCTGATACCGGGGGGGCGGGCGCCGCAGCTGGAGGAGGAGTTTGTGCAGGCCAACCCGGCATGGGTGCAGGAGCTGGAGATCATGGTGGCCAGCAAGGTCAAGGCCGAGATCCAGGCGCTGTCGTCGTTCGGCTTCCAGTACCTCTCGCAGGCGCGGCGCGCTGCTCAGTATCCGCGTGAGGGCGGCTGGGGTTGCACGCAGCAGCTGGTCAAGCAGAGGAGGATCACGATGTCGTGCATGTTTGCTTGGTAGGAGCCAGCGTACCGCTAGCCAACTTTTATGTACAGGGTAGCAGTGGTTGCATGCGCAGGTATTTTGGGTGGAGCATGCATGTCAGCCAGGAGTGCGGTATTGAAAAGTGGCGACCTGGGGACGCCTGTAAATGTTTGGCATGCATTACCTTACGCACACCACACGTCATGACCAACGTCCAGCCATGCTAGCTGTGCTGGCTTCAATCAGGCTGACCATCATTCCGCATGCAGGTGTACCTGCCGTTGAAGCTGCAGGAGGGCGACTGGATCTGAGGCCGCCATGCCCTGCAGCCTGCTGGTGCTACTCGCGCATGCAGTCAGATACTGCTGTGCATGCATGTGCGTGCAGCGCTTGGCTTGATGGTGTAAACAGTAAGTATACGCTGCATGCGCATGGATGCTGTCAAATTTTAGCCGCTATGTCACGCAGCAGCATCCCACCGCCCTCTCCTCGTGTGCATCAGTGCATGTGCGTGCTGCGTGTCTCGCTACACCAGGTCCGCGTCTTTTCATAAGTCGCACGTACACAGCGCCTCACAGCAGGACACTGCTGCATGCGTCAACATCATCTTGTCTTGACCCATGTTTAACACTCTCTTGCTACAGGTGGCATGTCATGAGTGGGAGGCGATCTATTCCCCGCCCACCGAGCTCGGTGGCATGCCAAACGTGGAATAACCAGACAGTGATCAGACAGTGTTGAAAGTTTTATTTTGAACCCATCCGCGACTTGCCGCTAGCGTCGTTGCATAGCGCTATGCAAGGCGAGCTGTTGTACAAAGCTTTAAATAGGAGGTTCAGAGGCCCTGCAAATTGTGCTGCCCGCCACTGACCGCCGTGTCTCTTAACGCGCCAGCCAGAGGGGATGGGACGGGTACTGTGGAAGCAGGCGCCAAGGGCTCTGGAGGGTGGCTGTGTGCCTACAGTCTGCAGATGCGTGTGCAGAAAGGCCATCCGCAGGTCCTTGCTTTCAGGCCAGCCTGCACAGAGGCCATGGGGAGGCTTGGAACGGCGAGCGCTGTGTCTACATATGCCTGCAGCGCCGTTGTTGGCGAGACAGCGCAAAGTGCGGCGCCTGCAGAGCGGTGTCACGCGTGCAAGCGGCACAGGCGACACGCTCTGGCACAGCAAGTATGACAGCCAGATAGCCAGCCTGGCAGTCCCTGCGCTTTTCTCCATTATCCTGGTGCGCTTTTCAACATGTTCAACATGTTTGATGCCTGAAGTGCTCCATACCTGCTCCTTGCCTGAAGTGATGTGTACGCTTAATGAACACGACAAGCTTGACGCAGGACCCAACTATGAGTCTTGTCGACACTGGTGAGCACCTGGTTTGGATGTTGCCTCGTTCTTGGCCTGTTACAGTGCACTTGCACACCCACTGAGCCAGGCAACTCTCACTCTGACAGCCACACGCGGCCTGTGCACCAGCGCTGGTGGGGCGCCTGGGCGCTGCACAGCTGGGAGCAGTGGGCCTGAGCACCATCTTGTTTGGTTTCGCTGGTGCGCCACTGCAGCCCGGCCCGTTGAGCAGTTTCCCAGCCGTCTGAAAGCCAGCTTATTGTCACGGTGTCAGTCTGCGTCATCAACACGCGAGCAATGCTCCTGGCTGTGTGGTGCAGCATTCTGCTGGAACTTCCTCTTGATTTTGACGACCCCCAAGGTCGCAGCCGCAGTCGCGCGCAGCGACTATGACACAGTGCGTGGCGCTCGCCCGCCCACGCCATGCTTGCTCTGCACACTTTGCTCAGCCGTTGCGCTTGCCTGTTACTCCTGCTTGCTACTTGATGCACAGACCAGGAGCATCTGCCCCTCTCCGGCTCTTGCTTTGCGCGCACGTGTGGGTGCCTGCAGCGAAGCATGCATGCTTTTTCACTGCTTTGCCAGCATTGGAGAGTCGCGCAATTATGCGACCACCCGCACGTGAAGTGTTGCCACTGTGAGCCAAGTCCGCGCACCATCAGCCATGCCTGGCAGTGCGCAGGGACAGCGCGCGCTGACCTCCGCATGCGCAGGCGTCGCGGGTGACCGCGGAGGGCCTGTGGGTCGCGGCGGCGTGCGGGGTGGCCGTGGGTGCGGCAATGGCGGCGGGCGCGCCGTTGCTGGTCGCCGTGGCCGGCACGCCGCCCGAGGCGCGCGCCGGTGCCCGCTTTCGCGGGTGAGCCTCATGCGTGCCTGACTGGCAAGCAGGCCGGCAAGCAGGCTGGCGTGCCAAAGTGAGGTGGCGTGTGCCATGGACGGGCGCACTGGGTGACGCACTTGCCGAGGGCAGGCGGCTGTACTCTATTTGTCGCTGCCAGCGGTCTGCGTGCGCACCGCATTGCAGCTCTGCACATCTGCGATCACAGCTTTATGGTATGTTTGTGGGGCCGCATCGCTCCGACACCCCGCACCCTGTGCAGGTCGCGGGGCATGCGGTGACCTTCCTGCGGTGCCGTGCGCTCGCGTGCCCGGCGCTGCTGTCGCTGTACGTCGCGACGGGCAGCCTGCGCGGGCACCAGGACACGCGCACGCCGCTGCAGGCGGCGCTCATTGCAAACGCCGTCAACCTTACGCTCGACATTGTTCTCATATTCGGGCTGGGCTTGGGCGTCGCCGGGGTGCGCGCCAGCGCTGGTAGCTGCTGAACTTGCTCGCCCGGCTGCTTGCACGTGGACTGCCTTTGACGAGCGCGCTTTAAAAAGCCGTACAATGGCAGGCGCAGCAGTCGTTCAGCTTGCTGTGCGCGCTGCTGCAAGAGCTAGGTCTGCTTGCCCAGGTTTTTGCTGAGGACTGCACATAAGTAAGGGGAAGCTAGATGGTGTGGACCAGCTGAAGGGGAAGCCCGCTGCACAGCAGCTGGGGCGCTGGTCCACTCAAAACACGTCATTGCTTGAGCCCTTTGCTCACCCAGGGGCAGCATTACTCCGCGCTCTGCATCGTTACTGCTTGAGCGCTGCCGCAGGCGGCGCTGGCGACATCGGCCGGGCAGTACGTCTGCATCGGCCTGCTGCTGCGGGCGCTGCGCCGGAAGCGCCTGCTGCAGGCCCGGCACCTATTCCCGCCGCCTTCGTTCGGTATTGTGGCGCCGCTGCTCAAGGTGGCCACCGCCGAAATCGCTGAGTTCAAGTGGTTGCCAGGCGCAGGCGGTATAGGGGCGTGTTCAGCAAGCACGTGCATGCTGTGGATACAAAGCCTCATGACTCAACGAAGCAAACTGTGGTAGCCTTTTCACATTGCTTGCAACACAAATCTGACCACTGTTGCAGTCCCGAGCACTATTGTTATCCTGAGCACTGGAACCGCGCACAGGTTATCGTCTGTTGCAGCAAGGCAAAAAAATTTAAGGGCGCCTGGCCTATTACTGGAAAGGGGGCGTGCTCACCGGTTGTGCAGCGGCGCATGCCATGGGAAACGCATGACCCAGACTCGCCGCTGCGCAGTCAGGGCTGGCGCTGTCGCTGCGCAACCTGAGCACCATGGGCGCGATCGTGTTTGGCACGACAGTCGTCAGCGGCATGGGCACGGCCAGCCTGGCGGCGCATGAGATCCTGCGGCAGGCGCGGCCGCAAGCCGCTCCCCGCCCGGCTGTCACTAGGAGCTTATTGCTCTTGCTCTGGGGCCACCCTTAGCTGCGTGTGCCTTGTTGTTGCCAGTGCCCGGGCTATCAATGCTGTTGTGGGCAGCATCGCCACGCAGACGCATCATGAACCCATGCTGAGCTCAAGCCACCACATGCACAGAAAGCGCTGTCAAGAGCGCCTTTGGTCTAGCATTGACATGTAAAGTAATTATCAGCAGACTCCATCCACATGCAAATGCCTAGCTAGTATCTAGCTAGGCTGGATAGCCCAGATAGCCGATCGCCCCGCGCCCGCGCGCAGCTGTTCATCTTTAGCATCCAGGTCTTCTCGGCGCTCGACATCGCCGCGCAGACCATGGTCGCCAGCTTTGCGTCGCAGCAGGTCCGCCCGCATGGTGGCGTGCACGGGCGGGAGTCTGAGCCGCGGCACATGCTCCTGTGGACGTGCGCCTGTCGGGTGCATGACACTGGTAGTGGGGCCATGCACAGGCTCATGCTCCGGCTCCACCAGCCGTACTCATTGCATGAAGAGCACGGCATCCACTGATTGCGTTGTTTGGTCAATGTAACCAACCTCTTCCTGCACCAAACCAAAAAGCCTGTTGCGCGTCACGCGCGGCAGGAGCGGCGAGGGGACGCGCGCGGCGTACTGCTACGCCTGCTGCAGATTGCGCTGGGCCTAAGTGCGGTCATCAGCGCGGCGCTGCTGGCGGGGCGCACGCGGCTGCCGCTTATCTTTTCGCGCGACCCTGCCGTCGTGGCGCTTGTGGCGGGGATCGTGCCCCTACTCGCCGTCTGCATGGTGCGGCCGGCCGTGAACTTCAGCAAACACAGCCTGGGCTGGCTTGCACAGACCATCATGTGGCAGCTGGCTCGGTGTTGCAGCAAGTCTGCATGGGGTCTTCCTACGCCGGCAGCTTGGTAACGCAGTAATGTCAGGGCGCTGTTTGTCAGTGGGTCAAGCAGCGCGGCGCAGGAAGGGTGCTGCGGAGCGTGTTCGCACACACACACAGCAAGGGCAACACGCGTGCAATGCAGAACGGGCGGCACAGTGTACTGTATAGGAGATGCGAGCGCCCGCGAGTGTCATACTTTGACCTAAAGAGGGTCCGGCCGGGCGCAGCCGCTGGACGCGGCTGCGGCCGTGCTGGATGGCGCGCTGCTGGGCGCGTCCGAGACGGCGTATGTGTCGCGCGCGGCGCTGGCGGTCGCTGCGCTGGTCGCGGCCGCGCTGCTGGCCACGCGCCAGTGCGGCGCGCCGCTCTTCTTCGTCTGGCGCGCGCCCGCCGGGCTGGCTGCCTGCGCGTGCCTGCTGTGACAGGCCTGGCGAGACCTGCACCAAGCCACAAACGGCTTTGTTGGGGGACGTTGTATGCTATATATATATGTCGGACCCCCTGTGGTGATGAGCTTTCTGTGTTAGGGCATCGTGACATGCATGCTTGCCTTTTTGATGAAATGTGGCAAGCTGTCACCGAAAGGGCCCTGTAATCGATGCTGCTGCGGGTCCTACATAACACTGCACGCAAGAGGTCGCATTCACGACGGACACGCGTGTTCTAATGTGCGCTGTGCCTGCAGGCTCTCCCTCAAGGGTCTGTCGACTGGGCGCACAATCACCGGCGCGCTGCGCGTGAGCTCGCCGGGCAACCCGCTGTCAAAGGCATGGTGGCCCGCGCCCGCGGCCGACGGGGCGCAGAGTGTGGCTGACGCCACCGCTCAGGCATCGGGCAGGGCCGCCTTGCACCCCGGGGATGCGGGTGTTGAGGTGGCTGCCAGCAGTGCGGGGCTGGCGGTGGACAGCACAGCGGTGTCGGCGGGGAACGGCGCGGGGGCAGGTACGGGGGGAGCCTGGGGCGTGCAGAGCCGGAGTGGTGAGCAGGGCCGGGCGCGGTTGCTGGGCCCCGGCGGCGACGTGGGCAGCCTGAGCGGAGAGTGGGGCGGGACGTGAGCTTGGGCAACAGCGTGGAGTGACGAGTCTGCGGAGAGTGCGGTCTGACTTGTTGCAAGCTGCTTTTCAACAGGAGTATTGAAGTACGGACCTGACTTGTAGCATGCACTGCTTGTATTCGCAAAAAGGATGCCAGCATAAGCGAGTGACCAGGAGCATGCATGGCTTCCATGTGGCTATCAACAGCTACCTGACCCATCGGGCTGCAATTGCATCTGCCATTAAGAATTCCAAGCAAAACTGGCCCGCAAGAAGTCGAGCTTGCAAGACATGCAATGCATGCCTCCCACTGTCACGTCTGACCACCACGCAGCCTTGCAGTAGCTGGCGCCTCCCTCTCAGGCCAGCCGGCATGGCCAACTACTCGTCGGTCGCGTCCGAGGGCAACCGCCGGCGTGCGGAGCGCCGCGCCGAGCTTGCAGCAGTCGAGGTGAGCCTGGTGTTTTGCGCTGCAATAGTTTGCGACAGTGCGCACAGTGCAAGTGGACCACATCTCGGACATCACACAGCACACGGCGGTCAGATGCTCTTGTACAGGAGGCCGTTACATATAGCTCACATATAGCGCCTGGTGGGTGAGCCGGCCGCGAGCGGCTCCTGGACCGCGCCGCAGGCCGAGACGCCGGAGAACCTGCTGCGCGTGGACGGCCGCTCGGCGCGCCTGGTGCGCAGCCAGCAGTGCTACCTGGCGGCGGAGGCGCGCGAGGGCATGTTCGCCTGGAACGGTGCGGAGGACAACCTGATCGACCGCTTCGATGGCCGCGCGCTGCTCGACTTCTACCGCGAGCCGGACGCGCGCAGCCGGCGGCCCAAGACTGAGGACGAGCTGGAGCTGGACGCGGTGTGCTACTGCCGCCCGCGCTCCGCCCCACTGGCGGCGCTCGCTTACACCTGCAGCGCTTGCTTACACCTAGCCGCACCTGTGCCTGCCCCACTTTTGCACTTCTGCCACACGTGTGTGGGCTGCAGCGCTGGACGCAGTCACGTTCTGGCGCTTGGGAGCCTGGCGAACGCTCGTCCTCGCTGCGCGCCACCTTGCGAGCAGTCACGAGGCGAGTGTGAGCGGTCGCGGGCCGGGCGCCCCGGCGCAGATGGTGACGTTCGAGGCCTTCCGCGACCTGGTCAAGCTGCTGCAGCTGGGCGTCGGCGACGAGGCCGGCATCGCGCTGGCGGAGGAGGAGAATGTGGAAGCGCGCGCGGCGGCGCAGAGCGCGGCCGCCGCAGAGGCCGCGTCGGGCGCGCCGGTCGGGCCGCCGATGCCGTTCTCCGCCCCCTCAGGTGCCGGATCAAAGGACCGGCAGAAAACAGAAATTAGCAGCCCAAGCGCTGCGTGCCGGCTCGCCCTCCAGCACCGCGGCAGGCCCGTCCGGCCGCCTGTCAGCCGGGCGGAGTGGTTGCGGCTCGCCCGAGCGCGCGCGCGGCTGCTTGTGCAATAAACGGCCAGCTTGCTTCGCATGTGCAGAGCCGGTGCGCGGGCGGCAGGCACTGGCCCGTTCGCCGCGGTGGGCTTCTCGTACGGCGGCAACGGCGGCGGCGGCAGCGACAGCGGCGGCAGCGACGCGTCCGGCTCCGATGACAGCGGCTCCGAGTCGGATGGCGACGCCGGCGCCGGCGGCGCCGGCGACGACGCTGATGGCCTTGCCGCCAACCTCGGCATCGACGACTTCAGCGCGCTGCTTCGGCGCGCCGAGCGCGAGGAGGCGGCGACCGCGCTGGGGCAGAAACCGCGCAAAAAGTGTGCCTCTGCCGCGCCCCCGCCCTGCCTGCCTTGCCGCCTGCCGGGCTGTCCCGCGCAGCCGCGCCGCCGCGCGTCGCCCGCCCCGCGCTGGGCGGCAGCAGGTGCGCGAGGCCGCAGGGAGCAGGCGGGGTGCAGGGCAGGTGGGGTGCAGGGCAGCGGTTTGCAGCGTGCCTCACCGTCACACAAAGGGAGCAGGTGGCAGGGCGGCAGGCGGAGCGCTGCCCTGCCACGGCGAGGGAGGCGGGGAAGCCTTGGTAGCGTGAGCGGGCTGGCTGCCAGCTGCCTCATGCCTGAAGATGCAAGCGCCGCGGTGGCCAGAGGGCGGGCACAGAGCAGCGGATCAAGAGAGGCGCCTCGAGGCAGGGGGCTTGCTCGTTGGAGCGCTTGGCGCGGGACATGCACGGCCAGGAATGCACAGCCGGCTGGCTTACTACAAGCCAAAGCGCTTGTTACATCAGGCTCAAGCATATAGCAGGGTGTGGGAGGAATGGGCAGCGCTGCACTGCTCGCCCCTGCCAACGCCGCTCGCGAACGACCCCTGCGACGCACCCCTGATGCACCCTCCCGGCGGGCGAGCGACGGGGGTTTGGCCGGGCGCGCGCGCGGCGCGCCAGGCTCGTGTACAGCCGCAAAAAGGCGGCGCACCGCGCGCGGCGCATGGCCGGCCAGGGCCTGGGCCCGCTCGCGCCCGGCGCGCCCAAGGCGCCCGACGTCAAGCCGCCGCGCGCGCCGCGCGGCGGCGCCGACTGGCCCGGCGGCACGCGCCGCGGCAGCCCCTCTTATGACTCGTACCGGTGCGGATTTTGGTGGTGCCTGCTTGCGCCTGTGCTTGAGCTGGCAGGCTAGCGGTCTTGCTCTGCAAGGGGGTTTGGCCGCATTGCTGACGCATGCGGCCTCCACTCAGCTCGCCGTGCGCGCAGCGCGCCGTGACAGCTTATTGCTTCTGTGAGCACCAGAGTCTCGGCAGCAACAAGGACGTCGCTTTTGTGTCTTTGCGCAGAGACGCTATTCACACTTAGTGCGGCATCAACCGCATCGGCACATGTGCACCTTGCCGCACACAGGCACATCCCATATGCAGCATGCAGCGCGCGCGCGCGCGCGTGAGGCGCCGAGGTGAGGGCGCGCGCGCCGCAGGCGCCGCGAGCGCTCGCGCAGCCGCTCGCTGTCGCCAGTGCGCCGCGGCAGCGCGCGGCCGCAGACCGAGTTCATCACCGAGTTCAGCCTAGGCGGCGACGGCGGACAGCGCGAGCACGGCGCCGCCGCCGCCGCCGCCGGCCCGCGCGAGCGCCGGCCGGCCAGCGGCGGCGACGCCGAGGACCGCGCGGCGCGCGCGCAG
>JAABUV010000651.1_pt1 | contig 52870 bp, 54 predicted proteins | sample 5559971 | NCBI WGS metagenome assembly JAABUV01 (sample SAMN10711881, study PRJNA513362) | rock metagenome | isolation source: Antarctica rocks | place: Antarctica: Victoria Land, Knobhead nord | collected 2015-12-19 | reverse complement strand
TAAAATCTACTGTGGTCATCGGCTCGCTCCTGGAATGTAGTGGTTGGTTCCCATCTACATTCTTGAGCCGATGACCTCATCTTAAACTAGCACCAATGGTTCATCTTAAACTAGCACCAATGGTTAGCTATATTCTGTTACCTTGTCAATTCTGGGGCTGATGCCGGCGTCTAGAGACAGTGAAAGAGCCGCCAAAACACCGTTTACGGAATTTTGGAAGCGTTCTTTAACTGGACTACCCGCGCTGTCAGAGAAGTAGAACCCAAACTCGCCAAAGTCTTTAATATCTTCTCCATCAAAATTGTCCTTTTCGCCAGCCCCTCGATACACTAGGAATGCCCCCTTACCCGCCCGTTCCCGCTGACCGCGTATTGTTGTCAGTTGCTCCTCAAGCCGTGCCTCGAAGTCACTCTCGCTGCTCGTCCCAAGAAGCCCACTCAACATCAATGCCGATATAGCTCTGCCTCGATCTGCATTGAAGCAATGTTTTTCGAGGTTAACAGTCAGGATGGCGGTTGCCTCATACTCAGGAAGGCTAGCGATTTCCTTGTCTGGTTGCTCGCTGCTCCAGCTAATACCATCTACTTTGTAGACAGCTATGTACTCATACCTCATATCCCTGCTAGTCTCCTAATGAGGGTCTGCCTCAAAGTTTAGAGGCATCTTATGCTTGTCCGCCCCGCCGGGTCGGCGTCGCCCCCGGCAGGGGCATGGTCTCGATCTCGCCCACCGCTCTTAGCAGAAGCTCGCGGGCGCGGGCCTTGGCCCCGGAGGGCTTCCAGGCGGCGTCAGGCGTAGCGTCGAGGGCATCTAAAACGATCTGGCGGGCCTCGTCGATGCCATTCTTCTTGCCTGTCCCGTACTGGCGGCGAAAGGCGGCGTAATCTTCCTCGGGGCGAACAAGCTCGGGTTCCCAGCGGCGGTACAGGACCAGGGCCAGGACCGTCCGGCGGGCGGCCTCTTCCCACGTCCGCGTCTTGAGCGTGCCGTAGATGAGGTGCAGGCGCTCGGGCGTCCCGAAGGCGGCGCGGGCCAGCGGTCCCCAGGCGGCGATGTCATCCAATCGGGCCGTGACCTCGGCCAGCGGGGTGGGCGTCCACTCCCCGCGCTCCTGCTTCGCCCGGCCCGCCAGAAACAGCACCGGCTCGCGCGTCTCGGGGTGCACGCCCGCCTCGGGCTGGCGCAGGGCGTCCAAAAACTGCCGCTGGCGCGGATCCAAAAGCTCGCGCAGGCCGGCCAGGCCCAGCGACCGCTGCCGGAAGCCCTCGGCGACCCGCGCGCCCAGGAGGCTGATCTCGGACAGGGGCCGCGTTTCGAGGGCGTGGCTGGCGTCGCCCAAGGTCGGGCCGAACGACTCCAGGCCGGCCCGCAGGTAGAACAGGACGCGGCCCGCCGCCCGCTGCATGTCGGCCTGGGCGAACGAGGCGGTGGCGACGATCTCGTCGCGCAGCAGGGTCTTGAGCTGTTCTTCCAGCACGGCCTTGCGGGCCGGGGTCAGCCCCGATGTCGCCAGGGCGAACACGGGGTCGCCCCCCTCGGGGATCAGTTCGGCCAGCGGCGACACGGCCGCCTGCTCGTCGCGCGCCCCCTGGGTCGCGCCGGCGGGGGACTGCGCCGCGACGGCAAGCTCGGGCAAACCCAGGGGCAGCGTCAGAATGTCCTCCAACTCGTCCGCGTGGTCCTCCATGCGTGTCGCCCGGTCGCGCGCGAGGTTGACGATCTCTAGGTATAACTCGGGGACGAAGTCAAGCAGCGACGAGAGGACGTCCTTGACGGCCCGGTTGCGGAGCGGGGCGCGGGCCAGCAGCTCGGGCGTGTCGGCCATTAAAAGCTCGTCGATGTTTTTGTGCCACTCGTTCGTGGTCAGCAGTTGCCGCCAGCGCTCGGCCCGCTCGAAGTTCAAGAGGCGCGGCAGGGCGCGGCGGAAGCCGGGGTCCGAGAGCAGCATGTCGGCCAGGTCCGACGCCGTCATCAGCGAGGGCAGGATGGCCCCGGCGAGTGTCCCCGACCCGACCGCGCGCTCCAGCCACGCGCGCCCCTGCGCGGGCGTCCCCAGGTTGATCACCTGCCGGTACTTCTCGGCGGGCAGGTTCGCGATCAGGGCCGTGTTCTGCTCCGGGTCGCCCTCGATCAAGGCCGCGACCAGGGGCGCGGGCAGGCCGCCCAGAGTCGCGTGCCGCTCGTCGGGCGTCATCGCCCGCATCAGGCGGCTCTTCTCGGCCAGCGTGGGCGCGTCCTCGACGGCGGCAACATGGGCGGCGAGGTCGAACGCGGGCACGGCGGGGACGAGATCGGCGGGGGCGTCGGGCGTCGATTCCTGTGCCGGGTCAGGGGTGTTTTCGGGGGTGGGTTTGGGTTCGTTAGTCATACGTCCTCCGCACAAGCGCAGAATACACTCTGAAAAAGCGCCTTAGTGTACCCGATTCGCGGCGCTTTCCGGGCATAATGGGGGCAGACAGCCGTGCAGGAGGCCGCCATGCGACACGAGGACATCCCGGCGGGGGGCGACGCGCCCGCCGAAGTCAACACGATCATCGAGGTGCCCAAGGGCGCGTCCAACAAGTACAAGTACGCGCCCGAGAGCGACGTCTACCGCTACGACCACCCGCTGTTCTCGCCGCTGCATTATCCGTGCGACTACGGCTGGATCTGCGGCACGAAGGGCGACGGGCGCAAGCCGCTCAGCGTCCTGGTCATGTCGTCCAACGCGACGTTCTCCGGCTGCCTGGTCGTCGCCCGCCCGGTCGGGGCACTTTTGATGAACGACCACCGGGGCGAGGACCACAAGATTCTTTCGGTCGCGGTCGCCGACCCGCGGTTCGACGACATCCGCTCGCTGAACGACCTGTCGGGGCACACGCTGCTGGAGATTCAGCATTTCTTCGAGATCTATCAGGTGCTGGAGCAACGCGGGGTGGAGATTTTCGGGTGGGAGGACGTGGCGGAAACGCAGGCGCGCATCCGAGCCGCGATCAGCGGGGACGGGGAGACCGTGGCGGCCCAAGGCCTGCCTCAGCGCCTGTAACCGCGCGAGCCACACCCCGCGCCGGTCAGCGGGGGGCGGAGAAAAACCCAAGGGAGATTCATATGCCTCTGTCACGCCGCTCCTTCCTCTTCAAGAGCGTCGCCGCCACGGCCACCCTTGCCCTCTGGCGGGCGGCGGGCCGCCGGTCTGAAGCCGCCGCGCCTGCGGGCGGGGCGGGCCGCCCGCCGTCGTTCCAGCCGACGTGGGAGTCGCTGGCCCAGTACCAGTGCCCCGACTGGTTCCGCGACGCCAAGTTCGGCATCTGGGCGCACTGGTCCGCCCAGTGCGTCCCCGAGCAGGGCGACTGGTACGCCCGCAGCATGTACGAGGAGGGCAGCGGCGACTACCGCTACCAGGTCGAGCACTACGGCCACCCGTCAAAAGTCGGCTTCAAGGACATCGACCACCTCTGGCACGCCGAGCGCTGGGACCCGGAAAAGCTGATGGGCCTGTATAAAGCCGCCGGGGCCAAATACTTCGTCGCGCTGGCCCAGCACCACGACAACTTCGACTGCTGGGATTCCAAATATCAGCCCTGGAACTCGGTTGCCTTGGGGCCGAAAAAGGACATCGTCGGCACCTGGGCCGGGGCCGCGAGGCGGGCAGGACTGCGCTTCGGGGTCACGAGCCACGGCTCCCGCGCCTGGAGCTGGTACGAGGTGGCTCAGGGGGCGGATCGGAGCGGCTCACGGGCGGGTGTCCCCTACGACGGCCACCTGACCAAGGCGGACGGCAAGGGGACGTGGTGGGAAGGCCTGGACCCGCAGGACCTGTACGCCCAGGACCACAAGCCGATGGGGCTGGAATGGGACTGGAACAACAACGGGCGCGGCGATCTCCCCAGCAAAGCCTACTGCGAGAAGTTTTACAACCGCACGGTCGATCTGATCGACAAGCACCACCCGGACCTGCTCTATTTCGACGACGACATCCTGCCGCTGTACCAGGTCAGCGATGTCGGCCTGCGGATTGCGGCCCACCACTACAACGCCAGCCTCAAGAACCATGGGGGCCGGATGGAGGCGGTGCTGAACGGCAAGAACCTCAGCGATGCCCAGCAGCGCTGCCTGATCCAGGACTACGAGCGGGGCCAGTCCGACGTGATCCGCGCGCACCCCTGGCAGACGGACACCTGCATCGGGAGCTGGCATTACCAGCGCTCGATCTACGAGAACCACCAGTATAAGACGCCCGACCAGGTGGTCAAGATGCTGGTCGACATCGTCTCCAAGAACGGCAACCTGCTGCTCAACATCCCCGTGCGCGGCGACGGGACCATCGACCCCGACGAGGTCGGTTTTTTGCAGGGGATGGCGGCGTGGACGGCGGTGAACGGCGAGTCGGTCTTCGGGACGCGCCCGTGGTCTTTGTACGGCGAAGGCCCGGTCAAGGCCGGCGGGGGCGGCTTCAGCGAGGCGGTGCGCCCGTACTCGCCCCGCGACTTCCGGTTCACGACGCGGGGCGACATCCTGTATGCGACCGCGTTGGGCTGGCCCGACGACGGGCGGCTGACGGTCCGCACCCTGGCGGCCGATGCGCCGGGGGTGGTCGGGAAGGTCAAAGCCGTCTCGCTGCTCGGCTCGCCGCAGAAGCTGGCCTGGGCGCAGACGGCGGACGGGCTGACGGTGACGCTGCCCGCCCAGAAACCGTGCGACCACGCCTACGTGCTGAAGGTCAAAGGCCTGGACCTTGCCGCCTCGCGCCCCGCCCCGCCGCTCCCGCCCGTGGTCCGCGCCGCGGGGGACGGCACACTGACCCTGACGCCGGACTCCGCCGAGCCGCACGGGGCCGTCCGCGCGCAGGGGGGTGCGGTCGCCAACCTGGGCTACTGGGACAACGCGGCTGACACGGTGACGTGGACGGTCCACTTCGACAAGCCGGGGACCTACGCCGTGGCCGCGCGGGTGTCTGCCGACGTCGCGGCCACGGCGTTCACCTTGGAGGCAGGCCCGGACGGCGCGGCCACGCTGCCGGTGCCCAGGACGGGGGGCTGGGACGACTACCGGGCGGTCGCGGGGAGCACCCTGAGGATCGCGGCGGCGGGCGACCGCGTCGTCATGGCGCGGCCCGCCGACCCGGCACACTGGCACGCGATGAACCTGGCATCGGTGACCCTGCGCCGGATCGGCGACTGAGGGCGGCCCCTAAACCACCGTGCGCTTCCAGCGGCCCCAGCGGAACAGGGCCAGGGCGGCCAGCCCGCTCAGGATCGTGCTGGCCGTCATCGCCCACCATGCCCCTATGGCACCGTCGTGCAGGACCGAGATCGCGAGCCACGCGCCGGGCAGGCGGACGCCCCACATTGTCACCAGCCCGGCCCAGGCGGGCGCTTTGGTGTCGCCCGCGCCGTTGAGTGCGCCGGTCAGGATCATGCCCAGGGCCAGAAACGGCTCCGAGATCGCGGCGATCCGCAGGTAGGCGACGGCCAGAGGCACGACACGGGGGTCGTGCGTGAAGATGTGCGCGAAGGGGACGGCGAAGACGAAAAAGACCGCGCCCATGACGACCATGACCGCCAGGCCCTGCCAGAAAGCGGCCATCGCCGCCCGCTCGGCCCGGTCCGGGTCACCCGCGCCCAGGTTCTGGCCGGTCAGCGTCGAGGCCGCCATCGAGAAGGCGAAGCCGGGCATGAAGGCGATGCTCTCCGACGTCAGCCCGATGGTCAGCGCGGCCACCGCCGCCGTCGCCTCATGGGAGCGCGCCAGGACGCCCGTGAAGGCCATCATGGACAGCACACGCGATGTGTTCTGGGCCGCAGCGGGCAGGCCGATGTTCAGGACGCGCTTGACCCAGGCCCAGTCCAGCGGACGCAGCCAGTGCATCCGCCCGCCCAATGGCGCGCGGCGCAGCGCCAGGAAGTAAAGCGCGGCCCCGACGACCTGCGAGGCGATCAGGGCAATCGCGCCGCCCGCGATGCCCAGGCGGGGCAGGCCCCAGTGGCCGAAGATCAGCAGCCAGTCGCCGCCCAGATGCACGAAGTTGACCCCGAGCATGACCAGCAGGGGCGTCTTGGTGTCGCCCAGGCCGCGGAAAACGCTGCTCAGAATCAGCATCAGAAACAGAGCCGGGATGCCCAGGATGGTCAGACTGAGGTACCGGACAGAGAGCGCCGTGGCCTCGGGGCTGACGTGCATCCAGCCCAGATACGTCTGCCGCAGCGGCCAGGTCAGGGCGGCGCAGGCCAGGCCCGCCGCCAGCCCGATCCAGACCGACTGCTGCGCGGCGACGGCCGCCTGTCCCTCTTCGCGCGCCCCGGCGAACCGGGACACCAGGGCCGACGTCCCCACCGAGATGGACATGCCGACCGAGAACAGCAGAAACATGAACTGCCCGCCCAGGCCCACGGCGGCCAGCGCGTTCGAGCCTAAGTGCCCGACGAAGCCGCGGTCCAGGAACGAGTTGAACGTCTGGAGCAGCATCGTCAGCACCAGGGGCCAGGCCAGCCGCCAGACAGCCCGGTGCAGCGTGTTGCTCGTCTCCGGTTCTGTGGGGGACACGGCCAGCGGGGACATCGCGCCCTGGGCCGGGTCTTCTTCGCCCTCCTGCCGCACACCGACTGCGCTGTCTACTGCCAAAAAGTCCTGCTTCCCAAGTCATGCCCTGACGCGCGCCGCAACAGCGCGGGCGCACGGCCTCCATTGTACCCACGGGGGCGTGGGTTTATCAGGAGAAGAACACGGAGGGGGGCAGGAAAGTTCGGGCGGCGTTTCGCGGGCAGGAACCATGCCCTGAAGGGCACGGCGAGACAGACGGAACCCCCTCCGGGGCCGGGGCTACTCTTTCGGGGCCGGGGCTGGGGGCGTCTCGGCGGGCTGCTCGACGCGGCTCAGGACCAGGGGGCGGGGCGAGACGAGCAGGGGGTAGCCCGGCGCGGGCGTCGGGCCGGGGGCGGGCGGGGTCAAAGTCAGGCGTTCCCCGTCGTACGTGACGCGGTAGGTGGCCGTCTCGTGGAACCAGGGCTGGCCCGCGAACAGCGACAGCGGGACAGCGTGGCCGACCACGCTCATGCCCGTGCAGCGGATCAGCAGATGGTCACCCTGCCGGACGTACGTTCCCGAGCCGCCGACGGCCCCGCTCGGGAACGTGAGCACGGTCCCGAAGACGCCGTCCGGCAGGAAAAACAGGGCCGTGTGCATGGTCTGGCCGTAGTCGCGGCCCGACGCCGAGCGCCACGGCACGTCGGCGCTCCACTTGCCCGAGAGGGGGTCCCCGCCCTGATGGCGGCGGCTCATGCCGCTGTAGAAGGCCGCCGTGGTGAGGAGGACAAGGCACAAGGCCACGCCCGTGATGGCCCGGCCCTGCCGGGCGAAAAAGTATCGGAGGCCCTGCCGTGTGACTTCGGGGGCCAGTTTCTGCATGACGTTCGGCATAACTACGTGGGGCATAACCTAGGTTATCGGCGGATCGGACCACTGTGTCCAGTCCCCGACGTACAGCACTTCTTCTTCCAGAGTGACGCCGAACCGGGCGCACACGGCGTCGCGGACGCGGGCCGCCAGTGCCCGCAGGTCCGAGGCCGTCGCGCCGCCCGCGTTGATCAGGAAGTTGGCGTGCTTCTCGGAGACTTCGGCCCCGCCCGCGCGCAGGCCCTTCAGCCCGCAGGCCTCGCTCAGGAAGCCCGCCGGGATGACGCCCGCCGCCCGCATCCCCGGCGTCAGGCCCGGCAGCGTCTCGGCCAGCGTCTTGTCGGCGACGTTCTTGAAGAACGAGCCTGCCGAGGGCGCATACGGCTGCTTGGCCCGCCGCTGCGCTTGGAACTCTTTGGCGCGGGCAAGGATACCGTCGGGGTCGCCCCGCTCGGCCAGGTGCAGGGCGCAGGAGAGGATGACCGCACGGGCGGCCCCGGCACGGCGTAGGCGGCTGTCGCGGTACGAGAACTCCATCCACTCGGGGCCGACGGTTTTGTCTGCGCCGCCCTCGAAGACGCGCACCGACCGCACGAGTGGCCCGATGTTGCCCCGGTACGCACCCGCGTTGCTGACCAGCGCCCCGCCCACGGTTCCGGGGATGCCGATGGCCCATTCCAGCCCGCCGAAGCCGGCCTTGGCCGTTTGCAGGAACAGCGAGCCGAACGACACGCCGCTCTCGGCAACCGTCTCTTCGCCCACCTGGCAGCCCTTGCACCGGTTCTGGATGACCAGGCCGTCGTAGCCCGCATCGCTCATCAGCAGGTTGGAGCCGTGTCCGATGAACAGGTAGGGGATGCCGTGCCGCGCACAGATGCCCAGGACGCGCGCCAGGTCGTCCACATCGGTCGCCGCCCAGAACCAGCGGGCCGGGCCGCCGACTTTCAGCGTCGTATGCCGCGCCATCGGCTCCTCGCGGCGGAGCGCCGCGCCCAGCGTGTCCATCAGAACCGCGTTTATGTCTGTCGCGTCCGTCATAAAGTCCGTTACGAAGTCCGTCATAAGCGGCTTACAGTGTAACACAAGACGGGCGGGGTTGGCAAGCGAGGGGGCGTTCTCAGTCGGCGCACCGTTCAAGCACCGGCCCACACAACAAAGCCCGTCTCAGGTACACTCTGTTCGTGACCGAGATCGAACTGCTGCACGACCAGATCCGCGCCTGCCGGCGCTGCGAGGCGGACGGCTTCCCCATCGCCCCGCCGCCGCTGGCCTGGGGGCAAGCACCCGCACCGTTCCTGCTGGTCGGGCAGGCACCGGGCCTGAGCGACTGGCGCGGGGACCGGATGTATTTAGGCCCCGCCGCCCGCAAGCTGGTGGGCTGGCTGTGCATGGCAGGGTTCGCGGAGGCGGACATGGGCACGACGGTCTACATGACGGCCCTGACCAAGTGCTTCCCCGGACGGCTGCCCGGCAAGAGCACCGACCGCGCGCCCTCCCCGCGCGAGCGGGCGAACTGCCGCCCGTGGCTCGACGCGCAGTGGGCCTTGGTCCGGCCCCGCGCCGTGCTCCTGTTCGGCAAGATGTCCATCGACACGTTTTTGCCCAAGATGACGCTGGAGCAGGCCGTGGGCAATGTTTATGAGAAAGAGGGCATGACGTTCATCCCCCTGCCCCACTCGTCGGGGGCGAGCACCTGGCTCAATGACGCCGGCCACCGGGCGCTGCTGGCGGAGGCGATTGAGCGCATCCGCGAGCAGCGGGCGCGGGTGCTTGGGGGTTAGCGGGAGGGGCTGAAAGCCCTCGCGCAACGCCGGGGAGGTTCCCCCTGCAACTTTCCCGCGCGCCCCGTGTCACAGAAAGTGAGGACACCCATGCTCTACCTCGTTTGTTCCGCATTGATGCTGATAGGATTTTTGGGACTGCTGGCCCAGACGCTGCTCGGCATCGGGCACACCGGCCAGATCGGGCATCACGCACACACGGGTCATGCTCACACAGGCCACGCCCACGGCGGGCAGGCGCACGGGCACGGCGCGCACCACGGCGATCAGGGCCACACTGCGGGGCACGGCCAGAGCCGCGACCCGTCCGCGCTGCTGTCGCTGCTGTCGCCGCTGACTTTTTTCTCGCTGTGCCTGGGGGCGGGCGCGACCGGGCTGCTGCTCAAGCACCTGCACCTGCCTGCGGGCGTCGTCGGCGGCGCGGCACTGGCCGGAGGGCTGCTGCTGTACGGGGCGGTCATCCGGCCCCTGTCGGGCCTGATGCTGCGCTTCGCGTCCACGCCCAGCCTCGCGCTGGAAGGGACACTGGCCCGTGAGGCCGAGGCGCTGACGAGCTTCGACGCCGCGGGCAAGGGCCTGGTGCGGCTGAACGTGGACGGCCAGACCGTGCGCGTCCTGGCGACCCTGGAACCCGACGACCGCGCCGCGGGTGTCCACGCCGGCGACCGGCTGGTCGTCACCCAGGTGGACGGGCATTCCAACTCGTGCCGCGTGGCGCGGCTGTAGGGCCGCCGCGCGCCCTCTTTGATCGGGAAAATTAGGAGAAAACCGATGGAACCCAGTGTGATCATCATCGTCGTCCTCGTCATCCTCGCCGTCATTCTCGTGCCGGTCATCTTCAGCCGGTTCCTGACAACCGTGGACGCCGGCACCATCCGGCTCGTCTCACGGTTCGGCGGCAACACGTCCATCTACAAGGGGCCGGGCAAGGCCATCGAGATTCCCCTGCTGACGACCAGCACGTCGATCCCCTCCAAGGCCATCAACATCGACCTGGACATCGCCGACCAGACCGCCGACATCGACCGCAACGGGACGCCCAAGCCGATCAAGGTGCGCGTCCTGGCCTCGGCCATCGTCTCGGTCGGCGACTCCAATGAGATGATCACGACGGCGGCCAACAAGTTCTTCTCGAAGCCCCAGCAGGAGCAGACGGCGACCCTCTCGGACCTGCTGACCTCCACGGGCCGGCGCGCGGTCAACCTGCTCAACCACGACGAGCTGTTCTCGTCGAAGGGCCAGCGCGACGTCACGGCCCTGGTCGCCGGGTCGTCCGAGGTCGCCCGCACCGTCGCCGCCGTGCCCGTCGAGGAGGACGACCGGCTGGCGTTGATCATCAAAGGGGCCTGCTCGCGCGAGCTTCAGGACCTGGGCCTGGTCTTCAACTCCCTGAACATCAAAGAGGTCCAGAGCGAGGTCGCCGAGGCCCGCCGCCGCCAGTCCGCCGTCGAGGCCAAGGCCAACGCCGACATCGTGGCCGCCGACCAGGAGCGCCGCGCCCGCGAGGCGCAGCTAGGGGCCGAGCAGGCGATCAACGACAAGCAGCGCGATTTAGAGCAGCGCCGCGCGCAGAACGCCGCCACGGTCGCCGAGGCCGAGGCCACCAAGCAGACCGCTTTGGCCGTCCAGCGCGAGGCCGAACTGAAGGCCACGCAGATCGCCCAGGCCAACGCCGACGCCGCCCGCGTCCGCATCCAGGCCGAGGCCGCCGCCGACGCCGAGGCGGTCAAGGTCCGCACCCTGGGCCTGGCCCAGGCCGACGCCATCCGGGCCGTCAACGACGCCATCCGGCAGGGCGGCGACGCCTATCTGGCCTTGAAGCAATTGGAACTGCTCCCGCAGATCGTCCCATCCATCGCCGAGGCCCTAGCCAATGCCAAGCTGATCAACATCAGCGGCGCGGGCGACGGGCGCGGGGCGTCCGGCGCGGCCACCGACCAGATCACCGGCGTCATCCAGACCTTGCTGGCGACCCAGTTGGTCAGCGGCCAGCTCCGCCTGGACGCCCCCGACCCCGCCCTCGCCGTCCCCCGCCAAAACGGCGCGGAGCCGGCTCCGACGGTGGCAGACACCGCCCTGGGCGCGAAGCGGAGATAGAGACATAAGGCCGCTGAGAGGCGGAAAGAACAAGAGCCGGGGGCCTCATCGCCCCCGGCCTATAAAAGTTACCCCTTGACACAACCGCCGGAGTGTGCTAAGATGAACGCCTGACGCTGACGTAGGGCGTCCTTCGGTTGCTTCTGCTTGCCAGTCCCTTGATCTGCTTGCTGTGGTTCGCTCGGAGGATCGTCATGCGCTCACCTGCCTGCCTGCCCCTGCGCCCCGCCCTCGCCCTGCTCCTGGGCCTCCTGTTTGTCTCCTCCGCCCACGCCGGGACCTACGCTTGGCGGACCACCGACAGCGGCGGCAACACCACTGCCCTAAGCCCCACCTTCAGCGGCGGCCAGTGGTACTACGGCTACGGCGACCCCACCGTCCCCGTCCCCTACGGCTGGGGCGACTACGGCAGCGGCGGCGGCACCGGGACCGGCAACTCCTCCGGGCAGGTCAACTCCACCGGCACGGTCACGGTCATCTTCACCTGGCAGCCCGGCTATGCCGGTGAGCCTGCTCCGCCCGCCCTCATCACGCAGACGTGCGACGCCTACTGGTACTGCAGCGCCCCCGCCCCTCCCGCCGCCTCGTGCAGCAACGGCCTGGGCGACCCGGAGATCGACGCCTCCTCCGGCCAGAGCTACCGGGGCGAGTCCCGCGGCACACACTACAGCGTCGTCTCCCCTGATGCGAACGGCACGGTCACGGTGACTCTGACGGGGGCGCAGGCGCACGTGCCTCTGAGCAGCTCTGGTCTATACGGCTCCAACGTCCGGTACGACGTTGATGCCTATCCCATTGTCATCTCCTCGCCCGATCCCCTGGGCCGCCCGGACCTCGGCGACGGCAAGAACCAGTTCGTGTATAGCGCCGACACGCCCGACGGCTACCTCTATGTGCCGGGGGCGCTGCAAGCGGTCGGGGCAGGCTCGGCGGAGGCGAACTGGCTGATCGGCAACAGCCCCATCGTCGGCCCGCTGGACAAGGTGAACCTGACGATTGACAGCTCGGTCATCCCCAACACGTTCACGCACCAGTGGGCGGTCAGCGGCGGCACGATCTACGTGAACACGCCCCAGGACGTGAACAACCCCTATCCGGGCTACCAGTTCAACCACTGGATATTCAAGGGGCTGCCCAGCGACAACAGCGGCTTCGGCAACCACACTGTGAACCTGCTCGTGCAGGGGGCGAAGACGCAGACCGCCAAGATACAGACGTTTTTCAAGGGCGGCAGTGTTGGAAACTTCCCTGGTCGTGATCCACAGTGGCAGGTGTCTAATTGGTATCACTATTATAACCAGATACACCCCTCTCCTGATGATCCGAACGACGGTACTGATGCTGCTTATAATCCCTCGCTTTCAACGCATTACGGCGAATGCTATTTTACCGTACCCCCCAATTATGATCCGAGTGTTATGTGGCCTTATGCAGACTGGACTACGGAAATCAACATTGGTCCTCCTGCTGGCGGCGTTATGACAGCATCAGTCTTTGATGTTGGTTCTAACGGCTATGTTAGACACATTGGCGATCTTTATCTCAGAGGTATACTCACCTATATCTGGACTTGCGAACACGAAGAGGCTCATCGCACGTTGTTCGGCATGGGTATTACCTACCCTTGGAACACCAACAATGGTGGAGCGCCCCCGAATGGTTTCATTGATACAGACGTTGATGGAGTAAGTGACACTTGGGAGCTTTCTCATCACCTTAATCCCCGAGTGTCTGACACTACCAACTCTTATCCACAATACGCGACGTCACTAAGCGGGAGCGTAGATGGTGGAGACGAAGAATGTTTGTGTGATATTCTAGCCCTAAAGGCAACCAAACAACAAGCAAGCATGGTAGCACAAGATTGGTCGGATGCCGGTTGGCAGTACGGGGCAGGCTCTCCCCTCTACTACACCCCTCCGAAATTTACGTGGCAGTTTTCCGCTGCGGTTGATGGAGCCACCTTTGCGGCTGGAACCATCCACAACGTAACCAGCATCAATGACCCAACTGATCCAACCTCGCTGGTAAAGCAGTATCCCACTCTGTTGACCGATTTGCCGTGAAATGTCTTTGCTAAGAAGGGGTGTGTCTCCAAATGAAACCAATGCTCTTGCTATCCACGCTGACAAGCGGCTTTCTCGTCATGATGTACGTTTCGGTTCGAGCACAGTCAGGTCATCCTGAACAGAACAAGGTTGCCATGCACAGGGTGGAATACACATACACAGGACAGATACTGGGTAGTGATGCGCAGAAAATGGTGAATCTAAGGCAGTACGGTGAACAGAAAGATGTCACTGCTGTAGCTAGTATGGTTGCCGCCCTACAGCACCCGATCCATCCAGCTTGCGTGTATGTGGCAATGCATTCGCTAGCGAAGATTGGGAACCCTGATGCCTTAGCTGCAATAAAGGATTATGAAAATATTCATGGTGATGAAGGTAATTTCGCCAAAGTGTCAAAAGCTCGCCTCCTTGCAGAAGCAGCCTCCGCTGGCATCGTCGATGTTAACAGCCAGGCGACGATCAAAGTTCATCGCTTTTTTAGCGATCTCGAGCTAACTCCTGATAATCTCAATAAGGGTACGCTCAACCACTATGGTCCCCAAACGCGGTTCTCGCGCATAACAGGTTCCTCCCAACAGTATGTAGGATCGCCTCAGACTACTTCTGTCGAGGTATACGCGATGCGGGAGTTAGCCGATATCGTTTATCACGGTTCCTATGCGGCTTACACAATCCAATCCGAAGTAGCACAAACAAACTTCCAAATTGATTACCCTTCGGCCCTAAAAATACGCCTTGCTGCCATACCAAACGAGCAAAGACTACCCATCATAATACAAGAGCTTTCTCACAAGAAAACTCTGAAGGGTGAGGATGATTATGAAATTCAACTTGCGATCAACGAAGGCGATGCAGCCGCTTCGGCAGCGGCCTCACGGCTGCGACTGATGGAGACAAACCGGGGTGAATATAGCGGAACAGGATTCGCAGCCTTGTTCCGTGTCATTGGGGGAACTGGAGATAAGAGGCAAGTAGGGGTGATCCAGCACTTCTTAGATGACTCTGATCGTGATATTGCATACTACTCATCTCAGATATACGAGGATGTCAAAAACGGCAGAAAATCCGATAGAGTAATCGCTTATTAGGTAGAGAACCGATACGGCGATGAAAGCGGACGTGAGCTTATGCTGTTGCGCTGTTGCTTGTTGCCGGATGCTCGTTCGCCGCCCGCCTTGCTAAAAGTGACGACACACAACCCACGGCACCGCTGATGTCAAAGCATTTCACCTATGAGGGGCGCATGAGTGACGGCGACTCAAACCAGACGGAAGAGTTCCGGCAAGCCGGGTTGCAAGGGAAAAATCTTCTTGCTCCTCAGATGATCGCTGCCCTTGAAAACCCACCACATCTAGGCTACACATATACAACCATCCATGCCCTTGCCCAACTCGGAGCTATGGATGGATTAGATGTTATTAGAAGTTATGCTCAAGATGACACGACCGGCAAAGACATAACCGGGGGGGACCTGAAAAACTTCAGCAGGGTCGCCGTAGCAAGACTGCTGGCAGAAAGTGGAGCGCAAAGCAACATCAGCAGCGAAAAAGCATCTGTTGTTAAAGTTCGCCGGTTCTATAAAGAATTGGGAATGAAACCTGCTGATCTGAATGATGACTTGTCTGCTTACTATCCCAGCCAGCAGGCTCCTGTCACCTCGACACCAAACCGATGGGTTGGGCCTGCGGCGGATACATCTTCTCCTCATCCCGCCGGCGTTTACGCTGTGCGTGAGCTGGCGGACATGATGTACCACGGGGCGTACAACGATTGCAGGTTTTTACCTGAGATCACACAGGTGAACTTCGCCAGAGATTACCCCGCCGCCTTGAAGATGCGGCTGGCCCCTCTATCCCCTACAGACCGTCTTACTACCCTGTTACAAGAGTTGTCTCACAAGACCGTGTTGACGCACTGGGACGATTACGAGATTCAGTTGGCGAGCAATGAGGGCTTAAAAGCGAGCCGTGCCGCTGTTCAACTCCTTCAGCGAATGGAAGCGCACCCCGAGAAGTACGATGAAGTTGGCTTCACGGCGCTTGTTCGCGTAATATGGGGAACGGGCGACCAAGCTCAGGCCCCCCTTGTTCAACATCTGCTGGAAAACCGTTTGATCGACACCGGCAATTTACCGATTGCGGATTTAACCAATGGCGTCAAGCGGGGCAGAGAGCCAGCATACTAATTGTTCGTTGCCCAAAGTAGCCTGTGTGCCCGCCTTATATGGAGCGGACACTTTTGTTATCCCCTTTAACGGCTTTCATTCCTGCCGCCGCAGAAGGTACAGAAAGAAGAGCGCCCGACCTCAAATGAGGCCGGGCGCTCCCATGTTCAACCACTGTCACCCCCTGCTTTGACACCGTCCGCCCCGCGCGGCTCTAGTAGGGACATGCCGCGACGCTCGCCCGCCCTCGTTCCCCTGCTGATCCTCGCCACGCTGACCAGGCCAGGTATAATGGCTCTATGAGCGGCCCCTATCGACTGCTGTTTCTGGACCTGGACGGCACCTTGGTCGGGCCGGGAGATTCGATCACCCCGCGCACACGGGATGCGCTGCACCAGGCGCAGCGGCAGGGCTGCGTCTTGGTCATCTGCACCGGGCGCAGCCGCTACGCGGCCCAGCACATCGCCGCCCAGATCGGCGGCGGGGCGGGGTACGGCATCGCCAGCAACGGCTCGGTCGTGTTCCAGTGGGAGCACGCCGGCGCGCTCCAGAAGTTCACGCTGACAGAGGCGGTGACGCGGGAAGCCGTGCGCCTGGCCCACGCCCACAGGCTCGCCCCGCTCTGCCTGGGCCTCGAAGACGACGACCGGGTGATCCACGCCGACCGGCGGTTCCCGCTGCCCCCGTCGTATCTGTCCGTGCAGGGTTCGCGCCTCGCCTTCTGCGACGACATTTGGCAGGAGATGGCCGCGCGGGACGCCCTGCCTATGAGCATAGACGTCCACGCGGAGGCCGAACAGGGAGTCGCCGCGCTCGCCCAGGCGTGGCGGCAGGCGTTCGGCGAGGGGGTCATCGTTTACGACTCTTTTGCCGCGCGCTTCGGCTGCTGGGGGGCATACCTGAACCCGGCAGCGGCCAGCAAGGCGCGGGCCGCGCAATGGGTGGCGGCGGCGCTGGGCATCCCGCGCGAGCAGACGTTGGCCGTCGGGGACTACCTGAACGACCTGGACTTATTGCGCTGGGCCGGGCTGGGGGTCTGCATGGGCGACGGCCATGTGGACGCCCTCGCCTGCGCTGGCCACGTCACCGGGACGCTAGCCGAGGACGGCGTCGCCCAGGCCATCGAGCGGTTCGTGCTGCGGGGCGCGGCGCGGTGAAGCGCATCATCCTCATCGGGCCGGGCGGGGCGGGCAAGTCGACGCTGGCGCGGGAGATCGGCGGCAAGACGGGCCTGCCCGTGATCCACCTGGACGCCCACTACTGGCATGAGGGGTGGGTCGAAACGCCGAAGGCCGAGTGGGCAACGCGGGTGGCGGCGCTCGTCGCCCGCGAGGCGTGGGTTATGGACGGCAACTACGGCGGCACGATGGAAGTGCGCCTGGCCGCCGCCGACACGATCATTTTCCTGGACCTGCCGCGCTGGCTCTGTCTCGTGCGCGTCGTCCGGCGGCAGATTTATTACCGGAGGCGGACGCGGCCCGACATAGCCCCCGGCTGCCCCGAGCGGCTGACCGTCACCTTCCTCAAATACATCTGGAACTACCGCCGGGACCGGCGGCCCGGCATACTGGAGCGGATGCGCGAACACGCCGAGGGCCAGCGACTCGTTCACTTGCAGATGCCCGCGCAGGTGCGCCGCTTCTTGGAGACGCTGCCCCCACCTTGACAGCCCCGCCCCACCGGGGCTATAGTGGGGCCATGTTGCGACGCTTCTTTCCCCGACGCTTCTTTTATGCCCTCTGCCTGCTCCTGTGCCTCCTCCCCCCCGCGGACGCCGCCGCGCCGCGCCGCATCGTCTCGCTCGCGCCTGGCGTCACCGAGATGCTGTTCGCGCTGGGCCTGGGCCGGTCGGTCGTCGGCGACACGGTCTACTGCGACTTCCCGCCCGCCGCACGGGCGGTCGCCAAGATCGGCGACGTCAACACGAATTATGAGCGCGTTCTGGCCCTGCACCCGGACTTGATCGTCGCCGATGCCGTCGCCAACGGGCGGGCCATCGCGCGCCTGCGGCAACTGCGGCAGACGGTGCTGGTCGTCTCGCCGACGTCTCTGGCCGCCGTGGAAGACAGCCTGCGGACCATCGCGGCGCAGACGGGGAGGGCGGCGCGGGCGTCTGTCGTCGTGGCGGGCATGGAGGGCAAGGCGCGGCAGGCCGCCGCCCTCGCCGCCGGGGACCGCCGCCCCCGCCCGCGCGTCCTGCTGGTCATCCAGGTCGCGCCGCTGTGGACGGCGGGCGGGGGGACATTCCTGGATGACCTGGTGGTGCGCGCGGGGGGCGTCAATGTCGGAGCGGCCATCAAGGGCTACGGGCCGCTGTCGCGCGAGCGCGTGCTGTCCCGCCCTCCCGATGTCGTGGTGGGCGACGTTTTGACGGTGCGCGCCGTGCGCGCCGACTCGCTGCTGGGCCGCCTGGCCGCCGTCCGCGCGGGGCGGCTGTACGCCCTGTCCGGCGACCTGACCCAGCGCCCCGGCCCGCGCCTGGCCGACGGCCTGCTGCTGCTGGCGAGGGCGCTGCACGGGCGATGAAAACCCCCGCTGACGGGCGGAAAACCCACCCCGGCGCAAGCGCCGACCCTCCCGAGACGGGAGGGGGAGGAGTTTCGGACAAGGGCGGCACTCTGAACTCTTCGCCCTCCCGCTTCGGGAGGGCGGCGCGTCTCAGCGCGCCGGGTGGGTTCCTCCTCATCTTCCTCCTCGCCTCCCTGTTCGGCGCGGCCTGGGTCGGGCAGGCGCACCTGACGCCCGCCCAGACCTGGGCGGCCCTGCGGGACGGGCCGAACGGGACGACCGACAACGACGCCATTCTGTGGAGCCTGCGCCTGCCGCGCATCGTGCTGGCGGCCCTCGTCGGCGCGTCGCTGGCCGCCGCGGGAGTCGCGTTCCAGGCCCTGCTGCGGAACGACCTGGCGGACCCCTACCTCGTCGGCGTGTCGGCGGGTGCGTCGGTCGGGGCCGAGGGGACGCTGCTGGCCCACAAGGACGGCGCGTGGGGCGGCTTCGCCCTGCCGCTGGCCGCGTTCGGGGCGGCGACGGCGGCCATGACGCTGGTCTACACCCTGGCCCGGCGGCGGGGGCGCGTTCTGGTGACGTCGCTGCTGCTGGCGGGCGTGGTCGTCAGCGCGTTCCTGGGCGGGGTCTCGACGCTGCTGCTCCAGTTCAGCCACCCGAACGACGCCCAGTATCTCCAGTTCCGGCTGAACGGGTCGCTCCAGGATGCCACGCTGGGCCAGTGCGGCGTCACGCTGGGTTTCCTGCTGGCGGGCCTGCTCGTGCTGTCGGTGGAGGCACGGGCGATGAACCTGTTTTCGCTGGGCGAGGAGTCGGCGCAGCAGCTCGGGGTCGAGACCGAGCGGTTCAAGACCGTTTTGGTCGTCACGGGGTCGCTGCTGACGGCGGCGACGGTGGCCTTTGCGGGCATCATCGGCTTCGTCGGCCTGATGTCGCCCCACATCGCCCGGCGCCTGGCGCGGACGCCGGACCACCGGGTCGTGCTGCCGCTGGCGGCGCTGGCGGGGGCGACGCTGATGGTCTGGGCGGACACCCTGGCCCGGAGCGTCCTTCCCGACGGGCGCGAGCTGCCCGTGGGCATCGTCACGGCCTTTTTGGGTGCCCCGTTTTTTCTTTCCCTCTTGAGGCAGCAGGGGCGGTAGGGGGGAGGAAGCCGTCCGCTTGACACCCCCGCCCTTGCTCGGTATAATCATCCCACCCCCACGCAGCGCTGCGCGGCCTCATGTCACCCCACGTGGCACAGTCAGGAGCCGACCGCACCGCTTATGTCCCTCTTCGACCATTACGCCCTGGATGGCTTCTACGACGAGATGTTCCTCGCCGACAAGACCCCCCGGCCCCACTACAGGAGCCTCTACGCCACCCTCGATTCGCTGGACGCGCGCACGTTCAAACAGCGCGCGATGATGGCCGAGGTGAGCATGATGAACCAGGGCGTCACCTTCACCGTCTACGGCGACGACCAGGGCCTGGAAAAGACCATGCCCGTGGACCTGGTCCCGCGCATCATCACGCACGACGAGTGGGCGCGCATGGAGCGCGGGCTGGTCCAGCGCCTGCGCGCCCTGAACCTGTTCCTGCACGACATCTACCACGACCAGAAGATACTCAAGGACGGCGTCGTGCCCCGCGCGCTGGTGGTCAACGCCAGGCACTTCCGGCGCGAGTTTCTGGGCGCGGACGTCCCCAAGGGCATCTACGTCCACATCTGCGGCACGGATTTGGTCCGCGACGACAAGGGCGACTACTACATCCTCGAAGATAATCTACGCTCGCCGTCCGGCGTCTCCTACGTCTTGCAGAACCGGATGCTGATGACGCGCATCTTCCCCGGCCTGTTCCGCGAGAACCGGGTGCTTGCCGTGGACCACTACTGCTCGCAGCTTTTGGCGAACCTGCGGTATCTCTCGCCCCGCCCCGGTGACGATCCCACCGTCGTGCTGCTGACGCCCGGCGAGTTCAACTCGGCCTACTTCGAGCACGCCTTTCTGGCCCAGCAGATGGGCATCGACCTGGTCCAGGGCCGCGACCTGTACGTCGAGAACAACTGCGTCTGGATGAAGACCACGCGCGGCCCGCAGCGGGTGGACGTGATTTACCGCCGCATCGACGACGACTTTTTGGACCCGCTGACCTTCCGCCCCGACTCGACCCTGGGCGTATCGGGCCTGATCAACGCTTACCGGGCGGGGAACGTCGCGCTCGCCAACGCCGTCGGCACGGGCGTGGCCGACGACAAGGTCATCTACGCCTACGTCCCGGCGATGATCAAATACTATCTGGGCGAGGACGCGCTGATCCCCAACGTGCCGACGTTTTTGTCCTCGGACGACGCCCAGCGCGACCACATCCTGAAGAACCTGGACAAGCTGGTCGTCAAGAGCGCCAACGAGGCGGGCGGCTACGGGATGCTGATGGGGCCGCAGTCCACGCGGGCGCAGCAGGCCGAGTTCGCCGCGATGATCAAGGCCGACCCGCGCAACTTCGTCGCCCAGCCCCTGGTCCAGATCTCGCGCGCCCCGGCCTTCGTGCCGGACGTGCACGGCTTTGAGGGCCGCCACATCGACCTGCGCCCCTACATCCTGATGGGTGAGGACGTCACGATCATCCCCGGCGGCCTGACCCGCGTGGCCCTGCGGCGCGGCTCCTACGTCGTCAACTCCTCGCAGGGCGGCGGCTCGAAAGACACCTGGGTGCTGGCCCGGCCTAATACTCAGTCGCAGTCCCAATCGCAGCGGATGGGGGGCATGAGCCAGTCCCAGATGCAGGGCCTGGGCGGCCCCACCGACACGCGCCCCGTAGAGGGTGTGGTGGAAGGATAGCGGATGACACATACGCTGTGGTATCCCCCTCTGTATCTGTTCCAACAGGTATTCTATCACGTCACTTCGTTGTTATACGTCGTCCTAGCGTTTCTTGTGATTGGTGTAGCCTCTCGTCCGGGCCTGAGACATCATCTCCGATGGGCCAACGCAAGCGCAGCCTCATGCCTTTTGTTCGAGATTGCTCGGATCGCAGGGAATGTGCATTATTTTACGGGGTTAGGGACTCGCACTAACAGCTACGTCACCAGCGTCGTTTTCGACATTCCTGCGTCCGTCGTAGGACTTTACAGCACAATAATCTTCTGGCGAACCTTCCGTGATCTCGCCTACCGGAGCGATCCATTCGCGCCTGAACCACCACAGCCCGGCGTCTGGCCCCCGCCGCCGACGGTGGGGCGGGATTAACGGATCGGCGGCGAGAACGAGTCCCGGCACTGGAAGTGCCGGTCTACTTTCGAGTAAAAGTCGCTACGCGACTGAAGAACTGTTCGCCCGCCGGTTTGCCTTTAGTGCCGGAGGAACTTTCACTTCGGAGTAGGCCGGCAGTTCCAGTGCCGGTCATTAACGCGAGCAAACGCAGGGAGCGCATACGACAGCAGGGAGGGAAGATGTCGGACGTCTACGAGGAAGCGTATTTCCATCTGGTGTGGGCGACCACGCGGAGGGAGCCGATGATCCTGCCACGCACAGAGGAATTGCTCTACTCCTATATCCATCAGAAGTGCCGCCAGAAGAAAGCCTTTGTGTATGCCCTGAACGGGATGCCGGATCACGTCCACCTAGTCTGTTCCATACCGGCCAGTATCGCCGTCTCTGATTTCGTCAAACTCGTCAAGGGCAGCGTCTCACACTTCGTCAATCATCACCCGGAGGCTGGCCCTGTGCGCTGGCAGCGCGGCTACGGCTACCTTACGTTCGCCAAACACGATCTCGATCCCGTAGTGGTCTATGTGCAGAATCAGAAAACGCGCCACTCCGAGGGAAGGCTATGGCCGGCTTTGGAGCGCCTTCCCTCCGACGACTGATTCTTAGTCGCGCAGCGACTTTCACTCGAAAGTAGACCGGCACTTCCAGTGCCGGTGCTTCACGCATTAGGAACTCTATTTATGCTTGCTCGTGAAGCCGACGCCATGTTCTGGATCGGGCGCTACGTGGAGCGCGCCGAGGCCACCGCCCGCATCGTGGACGTCCAGTACCACTCCGAACTCGAAGGGGCCTTCCCGCTCGCCCCGGACGGCGGCGGCGACCCCTCCGCGCTGTGGGGGCCGATCCTCGCCATTTCCGGCGACGGCGACCTGTTCGCCGCCCTGTACAACGACGACCAGGTCGAGCGCAACGTGCTGGACTTCTTCGCCTTCTGCCGCAACCACCCGAACTCCATCCTCTCGTGCGTCAGCCGCGCCCGCGACAACGCGCGGGGCGTCCGCGAGCTGATCTCCTCGGAGATGTACGAGAGCCTGAACATCTTCTTCCTCGAAGTCACCAAGTGGGACGTCGATAAGATTTTGGACGCCTCCCCGCACGCCTACTTCCAGCAGGTCAAGAACGCCTCGCACCTGTTCCACGGCATCACCGACCGGACCATGCCCACCGACGAGGCCCTGGCGTTTCTGGAGTGTGGCATGTTTCTGGAGCGGGCGGACAAGACCGCACGGATACTCGACGTCAAGTACCACATCCTGCTCGACCCGGAGCAGCTCGGCGGGACTCTGGACCAGCACCAGTGGATCGCCGTGCTCAAGAGCGTCGGCGCGTTCGAGGCGTTCCGTAAGGCGAATAGGTTCGGCATCACGCCCGCCAAGGTCGTCTCGTTTTTGGTCCGCAACCCCGCGTTTCCCGCGTCGGTCTCGTCCGCCGTCACGCGCGTGGACCGCGCCCTGCGCCAGATCGGCGGCACCAGGGGGCTGCCCGCCGCCAACCGCGCCGAGCGCCTGGTGGGCCGCCTGCGGGCGGATATAGCCTTCACCACGACCGACGAGATCATCGCGCAGGGCCTGCACCAGTTCTTGGACCAGGTTCAGATCCGCTGCATCGAGATCGGCAACGCCATCCAGGAGACCTACCTGCATAACTGACGTAGCTGAAGGCCCGGCGCACTCCCGTATCCCCTGCCTCCCGCCCCCGGTGGGGTACAATGTCTGTATGGCCCCTTCCACCATCGTCTGCCCCATGAGCGAGTTCCACATCGAGCACACCGTCGTCTGCGGCCAGACGTTCCGGTGGCGGCGGGACAAAGAAGGCTGGTGGAGCTGCCTGCTGCCCTCGACCGACCCCGAGACGGGGCAGCAGTCGCACACGCTGGTCCGGCTCTGGCAGGACCGCGACACGGTCTGGTACGAGACCGGCCCGCGCCCGCGCGACCTGTCCTTCGTGCGCGACTATTTCCGGCTGGACGTGGACCTGCCAGCCCTGGCCCGACGGTTCGCGGACGCTGACCCGCACATCCGGCCCGCCATGCAGGACTTCGCCGGGCTGCGCGTCATCCGCCAGGACCCCGTCGAATGCCTCTTCTCGTTCCTCTGCACGTCCGCGGCCCCCCTCTACCGCATCCGGCGCACCATCGCCGGCATGTGCCGCGAGTACGGCGATACCTTCCCGAGCGGCGAGGTCGCCGGCCTGGTCCACCACGCCTTTCCCCCCGTCCACCGCATCGCGGAGGCGACGGTCGTGCGCCTGACGACCACGGGCCTGGGCTACCGCGCCCGGTACGTGAAAGAGACGGCGCAGGCCGTGATGGACAGAGGCGGCCCGCTGTGGCTGCTGGGCCTGCGCGCCCGGCCTTATGGGGAGGCGAAGTCCGCGCTGATGGCCCTGCCCGGCGTCGGCGCGAAGATCGCCGACTGCGTCTGCCTGTTCTCGCTGGACAAGGACGCGGCCATCCCCGTGGACACGCACATCCGGCGCATCGCCAACCGCCAGTACCTCGAAGGCACGGAGGCGGCGACCAAGACGCTGACCCCGGTGGCCTACAACCGCATCGGCGACGACCTGCGCGCCCGCTTCGGCCCGATGGCCGGCTGGGCGCAGCAGTACCTCTTCTTCTACGACGTCTACCTGAAGGGCAACTGGTCCACGTACACGGCCCTGATGCAGCCCCAGGGCGAGCCGATCCGGCCACTGAAGAAGTGAGGGCGGATCAATAAAAGAGCTGCGAATTTGGGTCATGCTGGTCGTCAGTTGTTTTGCCCTTTGGGGCGCGGAAGCCGCCGCCTGGGCGGGGCCGCCGTACCTGACGGACGACCCCGAGCCTGTACCTCTGCATCACTGGGAACTCTATACCTTCGCCACCCGCGACCGGACCCGCAGCACCAACGTCGTCAGCGGCCCCGCGCTGGAGATCAACAACGGCGTCGCCCCGAATACGCAGCTCCACCTGATCATCCCACAGACGCACTCCTCCCAGGACGGCACGAGCGCACGGGGCCTGGGCGACATCGAGGCGGGCGTCAAGTACCGGTTTCTCCTTGAGACCAAATCCCGCCCCGAGATCGGCACTTTCCCGCAGGTGGAACTGCCCACGGGCGACCCATCGAGGGGCCTGGGCAATGGACGCACCTGGGTCAAGGTCCCGATCTGGCTCCAGAAGTCTTGGGGGCCGTGGACGGCCTACGGGGGCGGCGGCTACGCCTACAACCCCGCCCCAGCCCAGCGGGACTATGAGTACGGCGGCGTTCTGGTTCAGCGCACCCTGACCCCGCGCCTGACACTCGGCGGCGAGGTCTTCTTCCAGGGCGCGTCGGTGGACAACCCGCAGTCGGAGGCGGCGGGGTCGGCGGGCGCGTCCTCGTCGGGCCTCCAGGTGGCGGGGGCGCGCTCCTCGTCCCTTTGGAACCTCGGCGGCTCCTACAATTTCACCCCCGACTTCAGCCTGCTGTTCACGGCGGGCCACTCTTTCCAGGGCGACGGGAACGCGATCCTGTACCTGGGCCTGTACCGCACTTGGGGGCCAGGCGTGCCGTGACGTTTCGCCCCGATCCGACCGTCACGGTAGAGAAAGGGGCACGGTGCGTAACACGACGACGGTGCCTTCCAGTCCGGGCGCGGAAAGCCGGACCGTGACCGGGCCATCGGTTTCCGTCGCCTGGACGTAGCCGAGCAGCCGGCCCTGGAACGCCCGCCGCGTGGGAGCTTGGTAGTCCTCGTGGCTGTCGTGGTCGCCGCTTTCCAGGCCGAGCAGCCGGGCGGGGCCTTCCACGGCCCAGGTGATCGGGTGCGCGGAGTCGTACACCAAAGTGCCGTCCGCGTCGGCGACCGACACCGAAACATGGGCCAGGTCCACGCCGTCGGCGGCAAGCACGTCGGAGTCCGTCTCGGCCAAAAGCCTCCGCGGCGGGCCGCTCGTCGTCAGCGCGGACGTGCAAACGGCCGAGCCGCCGTTCAGGCCCCGCACCGCGAGCGTCCCCGGCGCGTAGGGCACGTCCCACCAGAGCACGCGGTCGGCGGCGTCCGCGCGGCGCTTGACGCCGAGGGAGCGGCCGTTGAGCAGCAGCTCCGCCGCCTCGCAGTTGGTGAAGCAGACGGCGCGGACGGGGACGCCCTCTGTCCCGCGCCAGACCGGGGCGGCCTGCTGGTGGGACCATAGCGAGCCTTCTTCCTCGCCCTGGGACACGGCGCGGGTGCCCAGATACGCCATCGCAGTCCCGCTCCATAGGCTTTGGCGATAAAAGAACTCGGGCTTGGGGTTCCCCGCGAGGTCCAGCAGGCCCGCGCTGTTGCTGCGGGTGGGCCATTTCCCCGCCTCGCCCAAATAGTCGATGCCGGTCCACAAGAACTGCCCGCAGACGAAAGTGTTGTCCAGGACGGCCCGCCAGTCCTCCCAGCGCATCCCGTTTTCACTGCCGTACAACACGCGCTTGGGGTAGCGTACGTGGTCCTCGGCGTAGCGGCCCTCCTGGTAGTTGTAGCCGGCCACGTCCAGCGCGTCGGCGAAGCCGGCTTCGTTGGACATGAGGGCGGACGCCAGCCCCGCCGTGACCGGGCGCGTCGGGTCGAGCGACCGGACGACGTCGGCCAGCCGCCGCGCGATGACGCCCAGCCGGTTCGCGTGGGGGTGCTCCGACCGGTGCCCGATGCCGTAAGACTGCGGGCTGGCCCCCCGGTCTAAAATTTCGTGCGTGTAGGGGTCGTTCGGGTAGTCGATCTCGTTGCCGATGCTCCACATGATGACGCTCGGGTGGTTGCGGTCCCGCAGGATCATGTCCCGCAGGTCGGCCTCGCCCCACTCCTCGAAGTGCGCGTGGGGGCCGTCGTGGCCCGGCGTCCCGACGTTCCAGCCTTCCAGCCACTTGTTCTTGCCCCGCTCCCACTCGTCGAACGCCTCATCCTGGACCAGAAAGCCGAGCCGGTCGCACAGGTCGTACAGCGCGGGCAGGTGCGGATTGTGTGCCATGCGGATGGCGTTGACGCCCGCCTCTTTGAGCGCGCGCAGGCGGCGCTCCCAGACTCTGGGGGGCACGGCCACGCCCAGCGCCCCGGCATCGTCGTGCAGGCAGACGCCTTTGAGCTTGAGGCTCTCGTGGTTGAGAAAGAAGCCCTCGTCCGGGTCGAAGCGGAGGGAGCGGATGCCCATAGGCGTGTCTTCCGCGTCCACGGCCTCCCCTCCGTGGCGAACGGTCGTCCGCAGGGTGTAGAGCGCGGGCCGCTCCGGGGACCACAGGCGGGGGTTCGGGACCGCGAGGCGGCCCTGCGCGACCTGCGCGCCGCCGGATGCCACGGTCACGGCCTCGGCGGCCTCGGCTACCGTTTGCCCTTGCGGGTCGAGCAGCGCATATCCCACCGTGACTTCGGCATCCGCCCCACCCTCGTTCTGGACCTCGGCGCGGACATGGACCTCGGCCTGCCCCGCGCTGACCGTGGGCGTGGTGACGGACACGCCCCACTGCCGGATGTGGACCGGGTCCGTGACGATCAAAAAGACGTCCCGGTAGATGCCCGAGCCGGTGTACCAGCGGGCGTCGCCGTGTTTGCCGTGGTCGACGCGCACCGCGACCACGTTCGGGCCGCCGGGCGAGAGGTGCGGCGTCAGGTCGTACCGGAACGAGGCGAACCCGCTGGGCCGCCCGCCCAAAAAGTGGCCGTTGATCCAGACCTCGCTATTGCAGTAGACGCCGTCGAAGTGTAAAAAGACCCTGCCGGGGGCGGGCAAAGCCGGGACAACGAACGCCTTCCGATACCAGCCGACGCCGCCGGGCAGGAACCCGGTCGCGCTGGCCCAGCGGGCGTCGAACGGGCCTTCGATGCCCCAGTCGTGCGGCAGGCTCAGGGGCCGCCACCCGCCGTCCTCGAACGCGGGCGCGTGTGCCCCCGCGACATCCCCCAGATGGAACTTCCAGCCGCCGTTGAACGAGATGATCTGTCGCATTCCAGCTTCCTCCTCGTCAGCGACCCGGCCAGGCCGGTACGCCGGTGTGCGTCAGGGTGACCGGCGCGATGCCGCCGTCGTCATGGAAGACCAGCCGGTCCAGGCACGTCACCCGGTGGTGGGCGTCCGTGTCGCCCAAAGGGCGGCGGTGGTAGCAGATGACCCAGTCGTCCTCGGAGCCGGGCAGGCGCAGCACCGAATGGTGGCCCGCCCCGTTCGCGACGCCGGGGTCGTTCTCCAGAATCCTGCCGCCGTACTCGAACAGGCCGTAGGGGTTGTCCGCGACGCCGTAGGCGGCCAGGTACGTGTGGTCGGTCCAGCCGCCCTCGCTCCACATGAGGTAGTACAGACCGCGCCGCTTGACCATGAACGGGGCCTCGACATAGCGCGGCGTGGGCGTGATCTCGCGGAAGTCGCGGTTGAAGGCGCACATGGTCGGGGCAAGGCTCGCGACGACGCAGTGCCCATGCCCGCCGAAGTACAGGTAGGCCTGCCCGTCGTCATCGGTGAAACAGTGCGCGTCGATGGGCTGCGCGCCGTGCGGGTAGTGCCCGACGAGCGGGTGCCCGATGGCGTCGCGGAACGGCCCGGCGGGCGAGTCGGAGACGGCCACCCCGATGCCCGCCCCGTCGCCCGCGGAGAAGTAGAAGTAATACTTGCCGCCGCGCTCGGCGCACGAGGGTGCCCAGGCGGCAAAGCCGGTGGACCAGAGGATGTCCTTGAAGTCCAGGATCGTGCCCTCGTTCCTCCAGTCGGTCAGATCGTCCGAGGACCAGCACTCGAACGAGGCCTGGGAGGCGTAGTCGGCGGAGCCGGTGGGGTAGACGTAGTAGCGGCCTTGGAAGAAATGGATTTCGGGGTCGGCGTACCAGCCGGGGAACAGCGGGTTGCCGGAATGTCGGGCGGTCATCGGGTGTCTCCTCGCGGGCCGGGCGCGGCCCCTCCCCTTGTTCGACGCCGCGCGCCGCACACCTCCCTGCCGCCCGAGCCGGCCGCGTCCGGGAACTTCCCGCCGCGCCCGGACGCTCTCAGGCACAAAGGGATGACGCATCCCCCATAAACACGAACGGCCCTGCCGCGAGCGCGGGGCCGAAGGAGAAGCAGATGATCCGTTTCGTTTCCGCCCGCACGGCGGTCTGCGCCGCCGCCCTGGCGTGTGTCCTGGGCGTCGCCCTGGCCGCCGCCCCCGCGCAGGCCAAGGGGCACGACAGCAACACGCTGCACAAGCTGGGCAAGGCCATCGAGTACCCCGTCCGCAAGGCCTCGGAGAACACCAGCGTCGTCGCCCACCGGGCGACCGGCAGCAAGTCGGTCGTCCACCGGCGCAACGGCAACCGCACCTATCGGTCGGTCGTCACCGCCAACGGCCGCCTCCACCGCAAGCACCGCGTCGGCCACGGCCGCTGATCGGCGACGGCTAGGCAGAGAGAGGAAGAGGGCGAACCTGGGGTTCGCCCTCTTCTTTTGCCTCAAGCGGGCCATTTTTCGGGCAGCGGGGCGGGGCGGACGCCCGCCGACTCCATCAAATAGTGCCGGCCCGACTCCGAAGCGTCGAGGAAGCCGTGCATGGCTTCCAGCACGTGGAACGTCAGCTCCCCCGAGGCGCGGGCGGGACGGCCTTCTTCGATGGCGTAGGCCATGTCCAGCAGTCCCAAGCCCCGGCTGTTCTCGGCGTAGCCGTGGGTCAGCGGCACTTCCTCCCACTTGCCCTCGCGGTACAGCTTCACGACCCCGTCAAACATGTTCGGGTCCGGGACGGACAACGACCCCTCCGAGCCGTGAATTTCGATGGGCGGCAGGTTGTGCGCCCAGACGTCGAACGACGTGATGATGGTACCCACGGCCCCGCCGGCGAAGTCCAGAACGCCCGCGATGTGGGTCGGCGTCTCGACCACGATGCGCTGGCCCGAGCGCGGCTCTTTGGTGATGACCCGTTCCGGGAAGGACATCCGGGCCGAGCCGGTGACGCGCCGGATCGGGCCGAGCAGCGACACCAGGGCGGTCAGGTAGTACGGCCCCATGTCGAACATCGGCCCGCCGCCGGGCTTGAAGAAGAACTCGGGGTTCGGGTGCCAGTCCTCGACGCCGCGCCCCAGCATGAAGGCCGTGGCGGCGATTGGCCGGCCAATGGCACCGTCGTCGATGAGCTTGCGGCAGGTCTGAAGGGCCGCGCCGAGGAACGTGTCGGGGGCACCGCCGACCCGCAGGCCTTTCTCCCCGGCCAGCGCGAGCAGGGCGCGGCCCTGGTCACGGGTCAGCGACAGCGGCTTCTCGACGTAGACGTGCTTGCCGGCTTCGAGCGCGGCCCGGCAGACGTCAAAGTGCGCGGCGGGGATGGTCAGGTTCAGGACGGTGTCGATGGCGGGGTCGGCCAGGAGCTGTTCAGGGGTCAGGGCGCGGGCGACGCCGTGCTCATCGGCCTTGGCCTGGGCGCGGGCCGGGTCGAGGTCCGACACGGCGGCGACGTGGAGGCCGTCCAGCTTTTTGGCGTTCTCCAAATAGATGTTGCTGATATTGCCGCACCCGATGACGCCGATGTTCATGGGTTCCTGCGGAAATAGAGATGTGGGCACCAGTCTTCTCCTCTGTGAAAAATTCTCTCTGAGAAACAGCCCGCCTACGGGTTCGCGGGCGGCGCGGACAGCATCACCACGAGCGGCGTTGCCCTACCCGCGCGCGTCACGGCGACAAACTGCGAGGGCGCATCCAAGTCATCCATCTGCGGGATGCGGTCCCCGGCCTGTACGCCCGCCAGGTCGGCGGGGCTGCCCTTGAGCACGTCCAGGACGTCCCAGAAGTTCGCGCCTTCGGTCGGCTTCGTCGCGTCCACGTAGAAGCCGCTCGGCAGCCTCATCGTCAAGCCGTACAGCGCGGAGCGCGGCGCGCTGAAGTCGTCGAGCGGGTTCCAAGAGATCGTCAGCGTCCGCCGCCCCCGCCGGAGCGACACCCGCACGGCCCTCCCGGGGTGGCCATCCAGGAGGGTATGCACCTGCTGGTACAGAAGCCCGTGAACGCCCCGCCCGCCGACCGTCCGTATCCGGTCCCCGACCCGCACCCCGGCGCGGCGGGCCGGCGACCCGGCCTGGAGCGTCCCGATGTCCCAGCCGTCGCCGTCCTGCACCAGGCCGATGCCCGACCAGCCGGGGACGTAGCGCCCGTTGCGCGCCGACGGCTCCAGCGTCAGCTCGCGGTTCGGCCCGTCCAGGGTCACCCGGTATCCGGCCAGGATGTCCAGGCCGAGCACGGGGGCACCTGGGGGCGAAATGGTCCTGACCACCACGTCCTGCACCCGGAGCGTCCCCAGGGTCAGGGCCGGCAGCCGCAGCTCCGGGAACGCATACCAGCCGTCAATTTCTTGGGTGAACGAGTAAGCCGTCGCCGTCGTCGGCAGCCCCTGTGTGGCCGAGAAGGGGAGCTCGGTGCAGAAGCAGCCGGTATCAAGGTATACCTCGGCACTCCTGCCGGGCGCGAGGGTGACGGGAACCGTATATTGATAACCGCCCGCAGTCAGCCCCAAGGGGATGCTCGTCGCGCCGGGGACGCGCAGGGGCAGGTGGGGGTAGGCGAACACGGTGAGCGTTTTGGCGGCGAAGTCGAAGCGCGTCGTCACCGACCCCAGCAGCTCCCGGCCCAAAAGCCCCGCCACGCGCGGGCCGGTGAGGCCCTGGTTGAGGAAGCTGAGGTCGAGCACGGCCGCCTGGACGGGGCTGAAGGCGGCGTCGTCCTGCCGGCCTTTGCCTTGAAGGACGATGCTCTGGACGGGGATCGTGGCGTAGGTGTAGCCGTCGCCTTTCGCCCCCGGCGTCCCCAGGCCGAGTTTCGCGACAGCCCACGGGTCGATGGTGAGCGCAGAAGTGGCGCCGGTGTCCACACAGAACGGGAGCGGGGGCCGCCCGTTGATGCTGACCTGGACGACGGGGATGGTGTAGCAGATCGGGTCATAGAGGAAAGGCACGACCTTTCCCTGCTTCTCATCGAGCCTGTCCACGGTGGCCGCCGCGAAAGCCGACCTGGAAAGGAGGAGCAGCAGCGCGAGGAGCGCGGCGCGCAGCCTGGGGCGACCGCAGCCGACGCCGGTGTTCATGGTTCCCATGCGGCCTGTTTCGCCGCCCCCGCCCGCCTTTCCTGCCTGGGCACGACGCACAGCATCAGGGTTTCAGGCGGGGCCATCTGGGGCCGGTGTCTGCGCGCCGCGCAGCAGCCGGAGCAGGAGGATGACCGGCTCGGCGGCTTCGGGCGAGGCGTCGGGGTCAGGGGGGAAGGTCGTGAACAGGACGCGCACGGGCACACCCGAACGCCTGCGCGTCGGCCCGTACTACAGCAGGCGGCGGATCTCGCGGCCATATAGGGTCGAGGCCTCTTCATCACGGGCGTGGGACAGAGGGCCGGGGAATCCCGGCAGGGCGGCGGTCAGCGCCCCCAGGTGCCTGAGCCAGCGACCCGCGTAGCCGGGATCGTTCGACAGCAGGCTGAGGAACGCTGCATCGCGGTCGGCTTCGTAAGGCTCGGACTCGCGGAGCACATAGCGCGGCGGGCCTTCCGGCACCCTCACAGCCACCCCTCCCGCTCCAGGGCGGCCCGCTTCTCGGGCGGCATGGCCGCGATCAGCCGCTCCGTGTCCTCGATCAATTCTTCACCCGACAGGTGTGAGAAGCCTTGATCGTCCCAGCCATATTTCTCTTTGTATACCTGGTAAGTCGCCTCGGAGTCGACAGGGCGGTGTGGGCCGCTCAGGATCGCTTGAGCTTCGGCGCGGGCGGCGGCCTCGCGTTCCCAGCGCTCCGCCGTCTCGGCCAGCACGACGGCGGCGACTTGGTCCAGGTCTACCGCCCCGCCGCGCACGGCGCGCAGGCGCTCGGCCAAACGGTCGTCAATCGTCAAAGTCATCGGAGGCCCTCCAGACAGCTTATTTGCTCCCCGTAGTATACCACTCTCGCGCGCCTCAGGCGGGGTCATCAGGGGCCGGTGTCTGCGCGCCGCGCAGCAGCCGGAGCAGGAGGATGACCGGCTCGGTGGCTTCGGGCGAGGCGTCGGGGTCAGGGGGGAAGATCATGAACAGGACGCGCACGGGCGTCCCCGACCGGCGGCGGGTGGGGCCGTAGTATAGCAGGCGGCGGACCTCGCGGCCATACAGGGCCGAGGCCTCCTCATCGCGGGCGTGGGACAGAGGGCCTGGAAAATCGGTGAGATCAAGCACGGCCTGACGGATGCCCGCATCCCACCGTTCGGCATAATCCGGGTCTCGGCCGTTCAAAGAAAAGTTCAGACGGTCCAGATCATCGGCGGACGGGTCACTCCAGACGATGACGTAGCGACTCACATCCACCCTTCGCGCTCCATCTCCTCACGGACCTTTGGGTCCATCGCGGCGATGATGCGGTCGGCGTCGTCCGCCAGTTCTTCGCGGGTCATTTGCGAGAGGTCAGCGTAGCCATATTTCAGGCGCGTCCGCTCCTGTACTTCGGTCATGGTGTGCCACGGGCCGTCGATGATCGCCTGCATCTCGGCGCGGCCCGCCGCCTGGCGCTTGCGGCGCGCGACGGCGTCTCTAGCGGCGGCGGCGATGAAAGCGCTTAGGTCTTCGTCCGGCGCGGCGACAGTCCGAATCTCAGTCTCCAGCGCGTCGTCCAGGGTGAAGGTAGCCATGCCGTCAGTATACCCTCTCGCTCACGGCCCGTGTGCTACTCCCCCGTGTGCTATAATAGGGCATGACACCCCTGGTTCTGCACAACACGCTGACGCGCACGAAAGAAGCGTTCACGCCCGCCGACGGCCAAACGGTGCGGATGTACTGCTGCGGGCCGACCGTCTACAACTACGCCCACATCGGCAACCTGCGGACCTACATCTTCGAGGACTTGCTGCACCGCGCCCTGCTGATGCACGGATGGGGCGTCGAGCACGTGATGAACGTCACCGACGTCGGCCACATGACCTCGGACGGCGACGCGGGCGAGGACAAGATGGCGACCGCCGCCGAGCGCGAGCGGCGCTCGCCCTGGGACATCGCCCGGTTCTATGAGGAGGCGTTCTTTCTCGACTCGGCGCGGCTCAACATCATCCGCCCCCAGGTGGCTCCGCGCGCGACCGAACACATCGCGGGCATGATCGCGCTGATCGAGCGGCTCCAAGTACGAGGCTACACCTACGAGACGCCCGAAGGCGTCTACTTCGACACCGCCAAGAACGCCGACTACGGCAAGCTGGCCGGGCTGGACCTGGGCGCGCAGAAGGCCGGGGCGCGCGAGGACGTCAACGTGGACGCCGGCAAGCGCCACCCCGCCGACTTCATCCTGTGGTTCACCAACAAGCCGACCCACCTCATGCAGTGGCCCTCGCCGTGGGGCGCGGGCTACCCCGGCTGGCACATCGAGTGCTCCGCCATGAGCATGGAGTATCTGGGCGAGACGCTGGACATCCACTGCGGCGGCATCGACCACATCCCCGTGCATAACACCAACGAGATCGCCCAGAGCGAGTGCGCCACGGGCCACCCCTTCGCCCGCTTCTGGGTCCACGGGGCGTTCCTGAACGTCGTCTCGCCCTCCGCAAACGTCGGGGGGCAGGGCAAGATGTCCAAGTCCGGCGACAACTTCCTGACCGTGCAGCGTTTGGTTGACAAGGGCTACGACCCGCTGGCGTACCGCTACCTGTGCCTGACCGCGCACTACCGCTCGGAGCTGGCCTTCAACGTCGAGACCTGGGAGTCGCTGGCCGCCGCGACCACGGCCCTGGGGAAAGTGTATGAGCTGAAGGCCCGCGTCGGCGAGGACGACGGGCTTTCGGACCGGGAGTACAGCCAAATCCGGCAGACGGTCTTCGACGCCATCTCGGACGACCTGAACCTGCCCCGCGCCGTGGCGGCCTTGCAGCAGGCCAAGTCTTACCGCCTGTGGCGCGAGTTCGACCCGGTGCTCGGCCTGGACATCGAGACGCGCTCCCGCGCCTCCGTTCCGGCCGCTGACGGCGGCGGGGGCGGCCTGCCCGCCGATGTGGCCGCCCTCCAGGGGCGGCGCGACGATGCCCGCCGCGCCCGCGACTTCGCCCACTCGGACGCCCTGCGCGCCGAGATCGAGGCCCTAGGCTACACGGTCGGCGACTCGCCCCAGGGTACGGTCGTCAAGAGAAATCTGCTTTAGGGAAAATGGCTGCTCATGCTGACGGTGCAGGAGTACGCCGCGCGGGCGGTCGAAAGGCAGGTCGCGGACCTGATCAAGGCGCTGGCGGCACTGCCCGAAGACCGTCGCCACTGGAAGCCCCTGGATCGGGGCCGGACCGCGACCGACCAGATGGCTGAGTGCGCGATGATCAACGGCGTATCGGCGGACATCGTGGCGCAGCAGGCGTGGGGAGAGATCGACATGGCGGAGCGGCGACGGGCGCAGGCCGCGCTGGACACGCCGCAGAAGGCCGAGGCGGCCCTGAAGGAGAGCACGGCCCGGCTTGTTGCCGGCATCCGGGCGACGCCGGACGCGGCGCTGGAGATCGGGGTCACGATGCCCTGGGAGACGCTGCCGCTGGCGGACGTGTTCCTGATGCCGTTCTGGAACATGGCCTACCACGAGGGCCAGATCAATTATATCAAGACGCTGGCGGCAGGCAAGGGCGCGTAGTGCCCGCCTCCTGGAAGACGACGAAAGCCCTCCTGTCGGTAGATAGGGGGGCTTTCGCTCGCGACTTGCGGGGGGCGTACCTCTCCGTTTACATCACTTGATTTTCGGTGCAAACCAGAAAGCCGCAGCCGTGCAGATCGAGGAACTTCTCCTCATCGGGGCGGATAAGCTCCATGTATCGCGGTGCGGTGAAGAGCTTCGCAATCGCCTCGATGTCATCGAACCAGAGTTCAGTCGTGCCGTCATACGCGGGCGGCGGCATCCCAGGGAGATCGACGGGCTGGGTGTGGCCTTGAACGTACCTGCGCACATACTGCTGGACTTCAGGGAGCGACTTGAAAAGCGGCCCGTGATTGTTTTTGTGATACTGCACGAACTCTTCCTGAGTCAATCCTTGGCGCTTTTTGAGGAGGATCGTGAACTTTATCATTGCGGGTTTCTCTCTCTGAGGCGGCCTGCCGATGGGGTCCTGCCCGACTATACGCCCGGCGGACGACGACGCACCGGCAGCCGTGACGCCCTCGGAAGACGACGAAAGCCCCCCTGCCGGCAGGTAAGGGGGCTTTCGCTCGTGACTTGTTCTTGATGGCTCAGTAAGCCCCGTGGCCGGTCAGCACGGCGGGGATGGTGCGGACGATCAGGGCCAGGTTCAGCCACACCGACTGGCGCGCGATGTAGTCCAGGTCCAGGGCGACGGATTCCTCGAATGATAGCTTGGCGCGGCCCGACACCTGCCACAGGCCGGTCAGGCCCGGCAGCACCGATAAGCGCCCTTCCTGTTCGGGGGTGTAAAGGGCCACCTCGCGCGGCAGGGCCGGGCGGGGGCCGACCAGCGACATCTCGCCGCGCAGGACGTTGAGAACCTGGGGCAGCTCGTCCAGCGAGCTTCGGCGCAGGAATCGCCCGGCGCGGGTGACGCGCGGGTCGCGGCGCATCTTGAAGACCGGGCCGGAGCGCTCGTTGGTGCCGAGCAGGGCGTCCAGGCGCTTCTCCGCGTCCGTGTACATCGAGCGGAACTTGAACACCGAGAACTCCCGCCCGTCCAGACCCACCCGGCGCTGCACGAACAGAGTCGGGCCGGGGCTGTCCAGGCGGATCAGCAGCGTGATCAGGGCCAGAACCGGCAGCAACAGGAGCAGGGCCAGACCCGAAACGGCCAGGTCCAGCGTCCGGCGCAGCAGCGCGTCGGCACGCGCCGAGGCGGCACGCACACGGACGCGGCGTTCCGAGGGGCGGGGCAGGGTTTGTGTTGCGATCGGAATGCTCATGTGATGAATTGCCTCAAAGTTCTAACATTCGCTCACTCGTTCCGAATAATATTATAGTGCACATTCCGGGTCAAATGCACAAAAAAAAGAGGAGATTCCGTTAATGAGAAGGACTTCTTTGTGACTTTCGCGCGTCAAGACAAGGGCCGGCGGGCGGACTCGTAACCTGTGTTACACACAGTCGCCGTCCGGCCCGTAGCAGGCCGCGGGGCGCGTACATCAGCCACAACCTTATTCCCCAAGGGTACACGAGCGAACCCCATTCTTCCCCGCTTTTTCCGCCGTTCCCCCAAGCGCACCGGGTTTGGACACGCGGCCCCGGCCACCCGGCCTCCGCTGACAGCCACCACCAGATGTACCTCGACGGGTGGCCGGGCCGCGCGACATCCCCGTCCTGCGCGAAAAGTCATGTCGGTTCACGGACTGGCCGGCGGCGGTTATTGTTCCCCCGTACACTCGGCGCGAGGTCATCGGGATATATTCCACAAAGGTGGAGAGCGGTCAGGTGGTCAATCAGAAAGGGGATTGAGCGTGTGCTTCGGAGTTGTCCCGGCAGCAAGACCGCATCTCGTGCGCCACGATCATCTTGGCTGCCCGAGTGATCTATGAAGGCGTTCGGGTTTTCGGCTCTCCCCTGGGCGGACTGCTGGGGAAACGTCTCCGCGATGGCCTGCACATCGCGCTGTTCTTGATCCGGCGGTTGAAGCAGCGAAAGGGGGTCGTCACTATGGAGGAGAGCAGGGGGCGGGGGCGCTTTCACCAAGGCAGTACGCACAGTTGCCAGGACGAACAGGCAAGCCGCCGCGACGAAGAAGCTTCGGGCTTTGATCATCGTCTCATCTCGGCCTTCTGTAGGCGGAGTTGGGTACTACTGGCTGCCGACGCCGTGGACGCGCATGGCGAGCGCGTACAGGCCGTGCGTGGCGGTGATGAACAGGGTACGCCGATCTTTGCCGCCGAAGCAGACGTTGCCGGTCCAGCCTTCGGGGACAGGGATGTGGGCGATCCGCGCCCCTCGCGGGCTGAACACGGTCACGCCCGCGCCCGTCAGATAAGCGTTGCCCTCCGAGTCCAGCGTCATGCCGTCGGACCCGAGCGCGCAGAACTGACGCTTGCCGCCCAGCGCGCCGCCGGGGAGGATGTCGTAGGCATACGTCCTGCCCCCGGTGATGTCCGAGACGTACAGTGTTTTGCCGTCCGGCGTCCCGATGATGCCGTTGGGCTTTTTCAGGTCTCCCACCACGCGCGTCAGGGCCGTGCCGTGGGGCGGCAGGAAGTAGACGCCCTCGGCGTCCTGCTCCGCCGGCCCGCGCTTCCAGTAGGGGCGGGCGTAGTAGGGGCGGGCGTAGTAGGGGTCGGTGATGTAGACGCCGCCGCCGGGCGCGACCCAGACGTCGTTCGGGCCGTTGAGCCGCTTGCCCCGGTAGGCGCGCACCACGACGGTGACCTTGCCCTGGGGGCTGATGCGCCACAAGGCGTTGTGTCCGTCGGCACAGGCCCACAGGTCGCCCCGCGCGTCGAAGCACAGGCCATTGGCCCGCCCGCAGGGCGACAGAAACGTGGACAGCGTGCCGTCCGTGTGCCATTCGCAGATGCGGTCGTTGGGCTGGTCGGTGAAGAACACGTCCCCACGCGAGTCGCAGGCCGGCCCCTCAGTGAACGTGAACCCGTCCGCGAGCTTGGTCAGATGTGCGCCGGGGGCGACGGGCGAGTCTTGAGCCTGGGCCAGGTTCCCCCCGCCGAGCAGGGCGAGGGCAAAGGCGAGGCGCAGCACCAGAGGCCCCCGCCCCAATCCTGGGGAGCCAGAGGGGGGAAGCAGGCCAACCCGATCCGGCCCCCCAGGACTGGGGCGGGGGGCTTCCCTCATGGCCCCCCTACGCTGCTTGCTTGTCGCCATTCTTTTTCCACGCTTGGGAGTCGCCCTGCGTTGACTCAATCATAGCGGAGAGCCAGCCTGCATGCCGGTGCTGGTGCTTGAAGTCCAGGTCGGCCTGGGCCGGCGTCGTGTGCCCCCCGAGCCATGCCTCGTAAGCCTGCATAGACTTCTCGATGTTCATAACAATCTCGCTATGGTTTTCGCGCCGGCGGCGGGGGCCAGACTCCTTCCTCCTGCTGGGGCGCACCCGTCAGCGGAGACCCTTTGACGAAACCGAATATGCGCCAAGTGGCATACAAGGAGACAGGCCCGCCAACGATCAAAAACCCGTAGGCGATCATCGTGGAGGCTAAACCCGCCCGCAGGTGGAGCAGACGGAAGCCGACCTGATACAGATAGTAGAGTGCCGCCAGAGTATGGGAAGCTGTCAACGGAAACAGCCACTTCAAGATCGCCGCCTGCTTCTGTCTTAACGCCAGGCCCACCGCCATGTAAGCCAGAGCGCAGATAGGAAGTGCGAGGGCAGCGCCGTAAACCGCGAACAGGAGATTTGCATAAACAGCTTGGCCGTGGTTCAACGTGTCACCCCTACCGCAGCATATCCGCATAGACGCCGGGCGAACTGTCGGGGATGACGGTGGCTCCGACGGCCTTGGCGTAGAAGTCCACCGGGCCAGCCGCGCCGATGATGCCGTAGGCGTAGCCCAGGTCGTGCAGGCCCCAGAGCGACTCGACGAGCAGCGCGCGGCCGATGCCCCTCCCGCGGTGCGCGGGGTCCACCCCGGTCGGCCCGAAGAAGGCCTTGCGCGTGGACTCGAAGGCGGCGAAGCCGAGCAGCGTTTCGTCCTCGACGGCGATCACGCACGAGACGGGCTGGCGCGCGAACGTCGCCGCGACCTCGTCCGCCCAGCCGGGCGTGAAGTGGGTGCGGACGAAGTCGCCCACCGATGTCAGCTCGAACGTGTTGGCGCGGCGGAGGACGACGCCCTGGGCCTTGACGCTGGCCGCGCCGGCCTCGCGCGGCGGGAGGCGGTAGAGGGGAACGAGGAGGTCAGGCATGGAGTCAGGTTCGGCGTCGGCGTGGGTGTTTCCTGCCCATAGACGATGCCGGGCTACTCGGACAGCGCGTTGAGCGTTTTGAGCATCTCGGTCGCCAGGGCGGCGGCGGGCGCGTCCTGGGCGAACAGGTCCGGGTGCAGGGCGCGGGCCAGGGCGCGGCGGGCGCGGCGGCGCTCGTCCGGCCCCAGGCGGGCGGCCACCGCCGTCAGCGTGTCGGCGTGGGTGCTGCGCGACTGCCCCGCCAGCAGCTTGATGTGCCGCTCGGCCGTTTCGAGCTTCGCCTCGGCGGAACGGGCGCGCTCGCGCATCTCGTCCCAGCTCGCTTCGAGTTCGGCGAGCTGCCGCCGCAGGGCGCGGGCCTTGACCTTGAGCTTGTCGTGCCGCGCGGCCAGCGTGTCGTGCAGGGCGGCGTCCACGACGCGCGGGCCGTCGCCCTTCGCGCCGACCAGGGCGCGCAGGGCGTCGTTGCGGTAGATGGTCGCCCGCGAGATGCCCGCCCGCTCGGCCACGTCGGCGACGGAGAAGGCGGCTCCGATCCGCGTCAGGTCGCGCACGGCGGCTTTGACGCGCGCTTCCCGCGCCTCGGGGTCCTGTGGCTTGGCCCCGCGCCGGCGGATGTCTTTGGTTTTGTTCACATCCCTATCTTGGCATAATTGTGGAACAACTTAAACTCAGCTATCTTGAACTCAGCTCTCAGGAACCCGGTCAGTTCATCCGCGCCAGGGCGGCCATCAGGCGCAGCAGGCTCGGGCCGAGCAGGACCACGAAGATCGCCGGGAAGATAAACGCCACTAGGGGGAACAGCATCGTCACCGGCAGGCGGGCGGCCTGCTCGCGGACGCGCTGCACCCGCGCCGCCCGCGCCATCCCGCTCTGCGCCCGCAGGACGCGCGCGATGCTCGTCCCTAGCTGCTCCGATTGGTAGAGGGCGGCGGCGAACGTCTTGACCTCCCCCATGTCCAGCCGGGTCGCCATGTCTTTGAGGGCCTGACCGCGCGCCTTCCCCAGTCGCATCTCCTGCCGCGCCCGCGTCAGCTCCAAGGCCAGCGGCCCGTGCATCCTCTCGGTCACTTTGGCGAGCGCCCCATCCAGGCCCATGCCGGCCTCGACGCTGACGACCAGCAGGTCGATCATCTCCGGCAGGGCGCGGCGGATCAGCGCCTGTCGCTTGCGGACGGCCTGCTGGAGCAGGGCGTCGGGCAGAGTCAGCCCCACGACCACCCCGAGCAGCGGCGGCAGCAGTCGCAGGCCGGGCCGCGCCAGAAAGAGGGCGGGCGAGGCCGACAGGCAGAGCGGCAGGGTCAGCAGCAGGCAGGCCAGCCCGCAGACCAGGCGCAGGCCCGCGAACTCCGCCGCCCCCAGCCCCGACGGGCTTCCTGCCCGCTGGAGCGACGCCCACAGCCGCTCCGAAGCCCCCCCAGGCGTCAGCCGCGCCCCGAGACGGGCCAGCCGCCGCCGGACCGGCTCCCACAGCCGCGCCTGCCAGCCGCCTTCCAGTTCGGCCTCGGCCAATGACGGGAAGCCGTCGGGGGCAGGGGCGGCGGGCCGGGCCAGCGCATCCACGCGCCGCGCGACGGCCTCGCGCGGGGCACTCAGCAGGCCGCCCAGGGCCAGGACGAGCAGCGCCCCGGCCAGGAACGCCAGCAGCAGGATGAGGAAGAGCATAAGTGTCCCCTCTAAACGTCCAGCGCCACCATGCGGTGGATGATCAGGCCGCCGACGATCTGCCCCGAAATCGCCCCGCCGATCATCCAGCGGCCCGACAGGGTTTCGAGCAGGGGCTGGAAATAGTCCGGGCTTCGCAGGTGCAGCATCAGCGCCAGCGCGGGGGCCAGCACCAGCAGGACCACGGCGGACAGGCGGCCCTCCGCCGTCAAGGTCTGCACCTCGCCCGCCATGCGGACCCGCTCGCGGATCGTGTCGGCAATGGCGTCCAGGACCTCGGCCAGATTGCCGCCCAGAGGCAGTTGGATCAAGATCGCCGTGACGACTAAATCCAGGTCGGGCGAGGGCACGCGCCGGGTCATGCGGCCCAGCGCGACGTCGAGCGGCACACCCAGACGTGCCTCGCCCGAGGCCCAGCCGAATTCCTCGGCGATGGGCGCGGGCAGCTCCGAGGCGACCGCCTGCATGGCCTGGCCGAACGAGTGGCCCGCCCGGAGCGAGGCGGTCAGCAGCATCAGGGCGTCCGGCAGCAGCGCGTCGAAGCGGCCCCGCCGGGCGGCCTGGCGCGTCGGCAGAATCAGCAGCGGGACCGCCAGGCCGATAAGCCCCGTTACCAGGCCGGTCACGAGCAGGTGCGTCGCCAGCAGGCCCAGCAGCGCCCCGCCAAGGCCCGAGGCAGCACACACGCCGAGCCACTCCGCCGGGCGCAGGCGCAGGTCGGCCTGGAGCATGGCCAGCCGCAGGCGCGGCTCCCACCCCGCGCCGCCCAGCCAGCGCGTCAGTGTCGGCAGGGCGTCGGCCCGGCGCGCATCCGGGTCGGCGCGGGCGTCCTCGGACGGGGCGGGGGGCGGGGCCTGAGACCGGCCCGTGACACGGTCCAAGCGGTCCCGGCGCTGCCGCGCCTGACGCGCCCGCGCCCCGGCGGCGGCATAGACAAGGCCCGCCGTCAGCAGGAAAGACAGGGGAATGGCCGCGATTGGGTTCATCCGAACAGCTCCGGCGGCAGCATGATCCCCTGCGCCTCAAGCGGCGACGCGAAGGCGGGGCGCAGGCCGGTCGGGGCGAGTGCGCCGCCCGGCCCGCACCGGAAGATGTCCTGCATCGAGACGACGTCGCCCGCCGTGCCCGTGATCTCGGCGATGTGCGTCACGCGGCGGGTGCCGTCGCGCGCCCGCTCCTGATGCACCACGAGCTGCACGGCGGATCCGATCTGCTCGCGCACGGCCCGCAGCGGCAGCTCGGTCCCGGCCATCAGCGTCATCGTTTCGAGCCGACTCAGCGCGTCGCGCGGGCCGTTGGCGTGGACCGTCGAGAGCGACCCGTCGTGCCCCGTGTTCAGGGCCATCAACAGATCCAAAGCCTCCGAGCCGCGCACTTCGCCTAATATCAGCCGGTCCGGGCGCATCCGCAGGGCGTTGCGGACCAGGTGGCGGATGGTGATCTCGCCGCGCCCTTCCAAGTTCGCCGGGCGGCTTTCGAGCGAAACGACGTGCGCCTGCTGCAATTGGAGTTCAGCGGCGTCCTCGATGGTGATGACGCGCTCGTCGGGCGAGATGAACGACGACAGCGCGTTCAGCGTCGTCGTCTTGCCGCTGCCGGTGCCGCCGGACACCAGAATGTTCAGACGCCCGGCCACGCAGGCCCGCAGCAGGGCCGCCGACGCGGGCGTGAGCGTCCCCAGCCGGACCAGGTCGTCCATCCGCAGGGGCTGGCGGCTGAACTTGCGGATGGTGACGACCGGCCCCCGCAAGGCCAGCGGCGGCAGGATGATGTTGACCCGGCTCCCGTCGGCCAATCTCGCGTCGGCCATCGGGGAGGCCTCGTCCGCGCGCCGGCCCAGGGGGGCGAGAATCCGCTCGATGATCCGGCGCAGGTGCGCCTCGTCGTCGAACACGACATCGGTGCGCGTCAGACGCCCGCGCCGCTCGACGTAGACATGGGACGGCCCGTTGACCATGATCTCTGAGACGCCCGCGTCTTCCAGCAGCGGCTCCAGCGGCCCCAGACCGACCAGCTCGTGGACGACGGCCTGCACCAGCCCGTCGCGCTGCCGCCCGGTCAGGGCGGTCATGTCGCCCTCGGCCAGCAGGCGCGCGGCCAGCGCCCCGACCTGCTCTGCCAGGGCGGCACGCGGCAGGCGGCTCAGGCGGGCGGCGTCCGACTCGGCGACGAGCCGGGCGTGGAGGCGGCGCTTGAGCGCCAGCGCTTCGGGCGGCAGGCCACGGCCCGACGGCTCGGGCGCGGGCTGTGAGTCAAGGCTGAACAAGGGTTATCTTCCCCGATTACCTTCCCCGCCGGGGCGCGAAGCCGCCGGCCAGTTCTAAAACGCTTTTGGCGACGCGGCTGCCGGGGTGTGACAGCACGAACGGGACGCCGGTGTTGACCGAGGCGGGGACCAGCCGGCCGTCGTTGGGGACCAAAACGCGCGCCGCACAGCCCAGGGTCCGCTCGATGTCTGCGGCGGAGATGCGGTTGCGGGCGGTGGCGCGGTTCAGGACCAGATGCACCGCCTCGCGCGCGACGTGCCGCCCGGCCACCGCGTCCAGCCACAGGCGGCTGTCGGCCAGGGTCGTCAGGTCGAACAGGTTGGCGACCAGCAGCACGGCGGAGGCGTGGGACAAAGCGTGCAGGGTGGTCGCGTGGAGGACCGGCGGGACGTCCAGCACGACGAACCTGTGTCCGGGCTTGAGCAGGTGTAGGATGCGGTCCAGCCCGCCCGGCGTCAGCGCATCCAGCGGGACCGGGGCGGACGCCCCGGCGAGCAGCCGCAGGCCGGACGGGTGGCGCTCTAAATGATCTTCGAGCAGCCGCGCGTCCAGGTCCTCGGGGGCCAGCCACACTAAGTCGGCCAGCGTCCGGCGCGGCGAGACGTTCAGGAGCGTGGCGGCGTCGCCGAACTGCGTGTACAGGTCGAGCAGGACCGTCGGCTCGCCCGTCGCGGTCGCCAGCGCCGCGGCCAGATTGACGGCCAGAGTCGTCTTGCCGATGCCCCCCTTCGCGCCGCTGACGGCCAGCACTTGCGCGCCCGCATGGGGGTCCGCCTCGGCGGCAAAGCCCGCAGTGCCCCGCCGCAAGCCGTCGGCGTGGACCTCGCGCAGGGCGTCGGCCAGGGCGTCGCCGCCCAGCGGCCAGCACAGAAGCTCGCGCGCGCCCACCCGCATCGCCCGCCGCAGGTCGTCGTCACCCGCCCCCTCTGACAGAATCACGCTTCGCCCCGGCAGCCCCCCCGCCGCCAGCAGCTCGGCTACCACGAAGCCATCGCGAACGGCAAGGTCCGCGGCCAGCAGGACGAGGTCGGGGCTGAGCGCGTGCGCGCGCTGCACGGCCTCCTGCCCGTCGCGCGCCTGCCCGACGACCTCCATGTCGGGCTGGACGGCGAGCATGGCCCGGACCTGTTCGCGGCGCGCGGGCCGGCTGTCGGCGATCAAGACGCGGATCATGGGAAACTCCTCTTGCCGCTCACGGCTCCCGCGCGGGTTCAGGCGCGGGCGCATCGCTTGTAACGGGCGCATCGCCCGGATCGGGCAGGTTGACGGGCGGGCCGGTGCGGTCTTTATCGCCCCCACCCTTTTGCAGGTCGGGGAAGTCCTTGTCGAAATCGCCGCGCCGGACATCGGGCCGGGGGATGGGCGGGTTCTCCAGGCTGCCCGGCGGCGGCGGGCGTGTCCCCTCGGTGTCCGGCCCGACGATCTCGGGCTGGATCAAGATCAGCAGTTCGGTCTCTTCTTTGCGCGTCGTCGTGTTCTTGAAGAACTCGCCCAGTACGGGGATTTGACTGAGCAGGGGGATGCGCTGGACCTGGCGTACCTGGGTGCTGCTGTACAGGCCGCCGATGACCAGGGTCTGGCCGTCGGCCATTTGCAGCGTCGAGGTGGCGCGGCGGACGGTCAGGCCGGGCACCTGGAAGCCGCTGATCTGGACCGAGGCGGCATAGTTGAGGTCGCTGACCTCGGGCGTCACCGTCATCTGCACCGTCCGCTCGCCCACCAGCGCGGCCCGCACGGCGAGTCTGACTCCATAGGGTTTATACTCGATTGTGATCGAAGAGCTGACGCCGCCCGTTCCGCTGCTGGCCTGCGCGACCGGGATGGGTATCTCGCCTCCCACCAGGATGCTGCCCTCGCTGCCATCTAAGACCACCAAACTCGGCTCGCTCAGGACCCGCGCCTTGTTCTCGGTGATCAGCGCGGAAAGCTGGGCCGAGAACGGCGAGATGCGCTCCAGCTTGCCGCCCCCGAGCAGGCTGGTGTTGAACGCGCCGCCCCCGGCGGGGTACTGCCCGAACAGGATCGGCTGCGGCTGGAACACGTAGGTCTGCCCCGCCCGCGTCCCCGCCGTGCCCAACGTCCCCCAGCTCACCCCCAGGTCTTTTTCCGCGCTGCGGTCAATGGAGATAACCTTGGCCCGGACCAGGATCTGCCGCGTCGGGTGGCTGCCCAGGTTGATCAGGTCTACCACCTTGAGTTCGGACGGCAGCGACGCGAGCAGGCGGTCCAGCGGGTCGGAGGCGATAGTCGTTTCTTTGGCGCGGCCCCGCGCCGGCTTTTTGGATTTCGGCGCGTCGGCGGTATCGTCGGCCGCCGTCGGATCGTCCGTCGCTGCGCCGTCGGCGGCTTTGGACTTCTTGGAGGTGCTCGTCCGATGAAAGCGCGGGGCGGACGGGGCGGCGGGCGTGTCGTCCGCCGCGTCCCCCCCTGCCGTTGGCGGACTCAGGGCGTACTGCCCCAGCAGGGCGATGGTCCTGTCGTCCACCACCCGCACCCGGATGCCCAGGCCGCCCAGGCTCTCGCGCAGCAAGGCCGCGTAGGTCGCGGCCAGCGAGAGCTTCCCATCGTCCGGGGCGGGCAGGAGCGTGAGGAGGTTTTTGACCTTGGGCGTGTAAACACCCGCGATGGCGGCGGCCCGCTGCATCAGCGCGGCACTCGGGACCGCGCCTTCCAGGAACAGCGTGTCCTGGACGGCGCGGGCCGTCACGCCGGGCAGGCCGATCTGCGCCTGCACCAGGGCCGCGAGCGGCGCGGCGTCGGCAACCGGCGGCACGACGGACAGCCGCCACTTGTGCCGCCCCGTGCGGTCAAAGACGAACAATGTGGTTTCGCCGACACCCTTGGCGTTGACCAGCAGGCGGCGCGAGGACAGCGGCACGATGTCGGCGACCTGGGGGCTGCCGACCGCGGCCGTGGTCATGCCGTTGAACTCGTACACGTCGGACTCGCCCACGCGCAGCGTCTTCCCGGCGGAAGCCGACGTGTGGGGCGGCCCACCGCGCCCCGGACGGGAGTGGGCGGGCGCGAGCGGCAGGAGGGAGATCAGAAAGGCGGCGGCTGCGGTTTGGGTGCGTGTCATAGGAGTTGTCTCGTCTCTCACGGCGACACCGAGACCGTCTGGCTCTGGCTGCCTTTGATGACCGTCACCTCGACGCGCGCGGGCGGCAGCGGGCGCGGCGCGGCGACGGGCAGCGGCGGCAAGCTCTCCAGTGGCTCCCGCGCCGCTATCCGCGACGCCCGGCGGCGCGGCGAGAGTGGCTGGGCGAGAATAGGTGCAGCCTGTTCGCGGGCGACAGGCGGCGCGGGGAACACGGGCACGGGCGAGACGGCGGCGTCGTCTGCGGCGCGCAGGGACAGGTGGAGCTTGCCGCGCGCACCCGCCAGGACGAGGGCCTGTGCCCCGCGCGGGGACACCGCGACGGTGACGCGGGGGGCACCGGCGGCGGACTCGACGGGCGGGGCGGCGTCCGGCGCGGTCTGCGCGCCGACGGCCAGCAGCCGGACGTTTTGCAGCACGGTCCGCACCTCGGCGGGGCCGCTCCCCGGCTCGTCCGTCGCCAGCAGATCCACGTGGTCGCCGGGGCGCACGAACTCATCCGGCCCGTCGGTCGGGTCCAGCACGACGGTCACGGCGCGGAGATTGGCCGGCAGGGCGAAGGCCATGCCCAGCGCGGCGTCGGGGGCGGTCACGGCGGACCGGATCAAGGCCGCCCCTTTGGCGACGGCCTGGAGCGTGACCTTCCCGGCCACGTCGGACGGCGCGGTGGCCGCGCCTTCCGGCACTTCGGCGGGCGGGACGCGGCGGGTGACAAGCCAGCCCGCCGTCAGCCGCGTGCGCGCGGGGATGTCGCGGGCGGCCACGACGACGGGGGCCGACGCGGGGGAGGCGGCCTGAGCCGCCAGCCGCCCGCGCACCAGCAGGAACGCCAGGGCCGCCGCCGCCAGGCCCGCCGCCAGCGCGAGCGACAGCGTCGTCCCCGGCAGGCCACGGGGGCGCGGCATCTGGAGAGGCGGCGGATGGGGCGTTCGCGGCGGTGGAGAGACTACGTGCATAAAATGAGCCTCGAAGTTACACCCGGCACTGGAAGTGCCGGTCTACGATCTGTACGGCTGGACTCGACGGCTACTGAGTCAGGCGGGGCAGCGTCTTGCTGCCGGCCCCCAGGCAGCCGCCGCCGGAGCCGGTGGGGATGGTCAGCCCGATGAACCGGCCCAGCGCGATGCCGTTGCCCGGCAGGCCCTTGGGATAAGGCTGGTCCACGAAAAACGTGGCGAATGCCAGCACGGTCACGTTCCCCGGCTTGTTCTTGACGGCCTGGCTGACGACCGGGACGATCAGCAGATGATCTTCGGGGTGCGCCCCGTCCGGCATCTCCGGCCCGCCCGCGCCGAACCAGGCGTCATAAGCCACGTAGGCGTGGCTGTAGGCGGTATTGCTCGGCGACAGACGCGCCGCCAGGTACTGCCGCGTATAGTTGGCGTCGTCATAGGGCAGCGGCGGCGTCTGGAACACCTGCCCCGCCGAGACCGCCTGGTCGGACGTCTGCCTGATCGTGTCGAAGTACGACGCCCCCGTGCCGCTGGTCAGGAGCGGGTCGAAGCTGCCCGGCACGACCAGCTTCCCGGACTGGTCCCACAGATTCAGCTTCAGGACGACCTGCTGGCTCGCGGGCTGGTAGACGCCCGGCGTCACGGTCTTCGCGCCGCTAAGAAGAGCCGAGACGTAAGCCACGGCCTTGTCGGTATTGGCCGGGTCGTCACCGATCACGCCGAACGGGGCGACCGGCATCCCCGGAGGCAGGGCGCATACGTTCCCCACGAGGGCCGTCGCGCTCGCCCGGACGGACACGGCGTTGGCCGTGCCGTCCGCCCCCGACGGGGCGTAGCCGACGGCGGGCGCGAACGAGAGCGGCGCGTTGACGTAGCCCGCCACCGAAACCGACCCGTCGCCGCCCGTCGAGACCACAGCGCCCTGGAACGCGGACGACGTCCCGGCGTTGTTGGCCGCCACGACCGGACCGACGCCCGCGTCCGCAGTCCCCGTCTGCGCCGCCCCCGCCCCGGCGAGGGCGGCGGCATCGGCCACGGCCTGCGCGCGCTGCCGGGCCAGCGCCATCATGTTGAGGTCGATGGCGAGCGCGGCCATGCCCAGCAGGGCCGTCAGCGCGAAGACGACCAGCGGCAGCGTCGCCCCCCTGTGTGTCCTGATCCGTAGATTATTCACGGCGCATCACCATCCGGGCCGTCAGCGTCCGCGCGCCGCCCGCGAAAACCAAAGACGTGACCAGCGGGTGGCTGTAGGTCACGGTCGCCCGGACCAATCCGCCCGTGGGCGCGTTGTTGCTGCCGCCCGAATCGCCCAGAGTGATCCAGGTCGTGCCGCCGTCGGCACTCTCCTCCAGGACGACGCTGGCGGGCGTGAGCGGCAGGCCCACGCCCGCACTGACGCCGCCCCCCGCCGCCTTGGCGACGGGGTCACCCGTCGCGGCGGAGCGGGAGGCCGCGCGGGCGGCCTGGCTCACCTGCGCCTGGTCGCCGAACAGCAGCCCCATCTCGATGATGCCGAAGAGCAGCAGGAACAGCAGGCTGGACACCAGCGCGAACTCGACCAGGGCCGCGCCCCGCTGCCGTCTCCGTCGCCTTGAACCCTGTCGCCTCATGGTAGCAGCCTTAGATGAAGTTCAAGATGCAGCCGGGCGGCGGCAAAAGCCGCGCCCAGCAGGACGGCGGGGGCGAGCGGCATCCGGCCCGCTTTGGACCCCCTCTCCAGAGCGCCCAGTCCGGCCCCGGCCCGCAGCAGGTGCAGTCCGAGCAGGGCGTTCCTCGCCGTCCCGCCCAGCGCGCGGCGTGAGGCGGCCCAGGCCAGGGCCAGCAGGCCGCCGGCCAGGGCCGTGCCGAGAAGGGTCCAGAACAGAAACACCGGCCCCATCAGCGCGCCGACCGCGCCGAGCAGCTTGACGTCGCCCGCCCCCAAGGCGCGGACGGCATAGGGCAGCAGCAGGGGGGCGGCCAGGGCAAGCCCCTCCCCAGACCAGGCCAGGCCCGGCCAGCCGCCCCGCCACCCGTTTCCGGCCAGGCCGGCGAGGACGGCGGCCAGAGTCAGCGCGTTCGGGATGCGGCGGGCGCGGATGTCCCAGGCCGCAGCCGTCAGCAGCAGGGCCGCCAGCAGGACGATCACGGCGGCTACTTGAGCGCCGTAGCCGCCGTGTTCAGCTTGGCGTTGGTGTTGGTGCCAAGAAGCGTCACGGCCCCCACGCAGACCACGGCAATCAAAGCAATCAGCAGAACATACTCGACGAGCGAGGCACCCTCTTCGTCATTCCAAAAGCGGCGCAGTGTGCGGGAGAAAGAGCGGGAGGCGGCAAGGGGCGAAGTGCGAAGCATGGGTGTTCCTTCCGTGATCGAGGCTTCGCCGGTCTTTCCAAGACCGGCACAGGGAGAGCGGGTATGCCGCTACTTGAGCGCGTCCGAGGCCGTGCCCAGCTTGGCGTTGGTGTTGGTGCCGAGCAGCGTCACGGCCCCGACACAGACAACCGCGATTAGGGCGATCAGCAGGACGTACTCGACGAGGGAGGCACCGTCCTCGTCCCGCAGGAAGCGGGAAACGGCCCGGCGGAGCGCGGGCGTGTGGGGGGCGGACGTGTGGACACGGGGCATGGGGGGTCTCCTTCCGTAGACATGATCTTCTTCCATAAAGTTCTTCTTCCGTAAAGAGCGCCTCGCGGCGCGGCGGCCTCATGCCGCTGCTTTTTATCATAGCAGGATTCATGCCAATGCCCCGCATTTTCGCGGGGCCGGATGAAATTCTTCGTATTATTTCACCGCCCGCGAGTCAGAAGCACCCCGACTAGGGCGAGCAGGCTCAGGATCGTCATCAGGCCGCCGGGCATGAAAGCCCGCAGGCGCGCGTAGCGCAGGCCGAAGAAGACCAGCAGGCCCAGGATCAGCACGACGGCCAAGGGCAGGCCCCAGGCCTGGCCCCGGCCTATCGCCCAGGCGGACACGGCGAGCAGGGCGGCACCGATGTCCCCGCCGAGAATGGAGGGCAGGCTGCGCGCCTTGAGGTAGCCGATGACGCCCCCAAGCATGACGAGGGCGGCGTAGACGTAGACGACGAGAGAGGCAGTAGGCATGGGCGGATTATACCCGTCTGCTTTTACTCCCCGTCTGCTTTTACTCGATTCTATTGCGGCGGCGCGGCGGGGGCAGCCGTGGCGGCGGGGGCGGCGTCGGGCGGCAGGTTGATGATCGCGCCGCGCGGGACGCCGACGATGTCGATGTCCTTCACGTGGCGGGACTTGACCAGGCGCGGGGTCAGCGAGGCGGCCCGGACCTGGGCGGCCCGCGCCTAGGCCTGGGCGCGCAGGACCGACTTCTGGTTGACGAGCGTCTGGAGCTGCTGGTTGAGCTGGGCGAGATTCAGATTCTGCTGCGCGGCTAGGCGCGAGCGCAGGGCGACGACGGTCGCGGCGTCGGGGTAGATCGCGCGGATGCGGACCTCGTCGATGACGATGGAGTCGGGGTTGAAGCGCGCGTTCAGCTCCCCCAAGGCGTAGGAGGCGGCGGCCTTTTTGCCCTCGCCGGTCATGTTCTGCGCGGTCGTCTTCAGGCCGAAGGCGTCCACGACGGCCTGCCGGAACGCGGGCCGGAGCTGCGACTCCTCGAAGCCATCGAAGTCGGCGAACTGGTTGCGGTACTTGCTGTAGAGCGCGACGATGCGCTCGGGGTGGGCCGGGTCCCAGGCCAGGTGGTAGGTGACGCTGGTATCGACGTTGAGCGTGTTGGACGAAACGGTGTTGACCAGGACGCTGTCGTCGCCGGGGTGCGCGCCTTCACCCTCATCTTTGACCATCGTATAGGTGCGCTCGTAGGTGGGTATCTCGATCAGCTCGTTGCCCGAGAAGGGCGGCTGGGCGTTGAACCCGGCGTGGCGGATGCGCGGGTCCACGCGGCCCGTGTAGTGGTTGATGACCAGGCCGACGTTGCCGGTCTTGACCACGAAGCCGCTCGTGTTGCGGATCACGACCAGGGCCGCGACGACCAAGACGGCGATCAACGGGAGAAGACGCTTCACTTGTTGAGCACCCCCAGAAGCTGGTCGGAGGGCAGGTACAGCTTTTTGACCCGGCCCAGCTCCTGGTCCTGGACGTACAGGTCGGTCAGCGTGCTGTTTTGCAGGCGGTTGACCTTGGCGTCGGCCAGTGCCGTCTGGATCAGGGTCTGGTTGTCGAAGCCCTGCTGCTGCAAGGCCAGGCGGGCGTTGTCGATGTCCTGCATCTTCGCCAGGGTCGTCGCCAGGAGGTCCTTGCTCTGCTGGTCCTGCTCGATGCCCCGGATCATCAGGTTGGAGAAGACGACCCCGCGCGCGGCCCACTCGTCGTTGAGCGCCTGCAATGCCTGCCGCTCGGCCTGCTGCTTGCCCACCGTCGTTAGGGCGGTCGCCGTGTCGGTGTCGCCGACGGCGTAGTTGACCGCGCCCTTGACGGCGGGTTCGAGGTTGACCGCCTCGAACTGGCGCAGGTCGGCGAACTGGTCCTGGTAGGCCCTGTATAAATCGTCGGCCTTGTCGGGGTCGATGCGGTACTGAGCCGAGACGTCCACCTGGAGCATGTTCGAGGCCGTGTTGACCTGGACCGCGCCGCCGCTCGCCGTGTCGGCGCTGGTCAGCGACAGCGTCCGCTGGGCGGTCGGCACCTCGATGACGGTCTCCCAGATGCCCTGCCAGTGCGTCCCCGCAGGCATCAGCGCCTTCTCGATGTTCCCGTGGTAGTTGTCGATCACCAGGCCGACGTTGCCGGGCGCGATGTGGGTCGGCCCGGCCATGTGCCCGCCGCGCGCGAGCGAGACGTTCAGGAACAGGAACGCGGCCAGCAGCACCAGCCCGACCGCGCCCAGCGCCCTGGTCCGCCCCGAAAGCGGCGGCACTGAGGACATATTTCTCGGCATCTTAAACGTCGTCATTTTTCTTCCGCTTCTTTTTCTTCCGCTTCCGACGCGGGCACGACGAGCACGGACAGGTGGCAGTCCGGGCAGCCGGCGGGCGTCAGCGGGCCGGGGAAGGCCGCGCCGCAGCCGAGGCAGCGCAGCGGCTCGCCCGCCCGCGCGAGCCGCCCGTCCCGCTCCCGTCGCCGCCGGGCCGCTGCCGCCTCCGCGCCGTCGCGTACGAGGCTCCCACGCAGGCCCCAAAGCCAGGCGGCCACCAACACAAGGCCCGCCGTCAGCAGGCCGCCCATCACGAATTCCATGTCGCGCCCTCGCTTACTTCCTGTTGACACGCGGGGCGGGAAAAAGTTGCCGAGGGATTGGGGAAGATCGCCGAGGGAGTTGCGGAATGGTCTGGGGGAGTTGCGGAATGGTCTGGGGGAGTTGCGGAATGGTCTGGGGGAGTTGCGGAATGGTCCGGGGCCGGGCGTGTAGACGGCCAAGCCATCGGCGAACGCGGGAAGCCAGGTTTGGTGGCGTCGCAGACGCACAGGTGGTGCCGGCGGGGGCGGCCTTGCCGACCCGCAGGTCCAGACAGTCTGCTGTCAGAGATCGGCAGTGGCGGATGCATGGGGAGCCGGGGGACGGCTGGGCTAGAGCTTGATGCCGAGGTCGGCGGAGGCATTGTAATCGGCGGAGGCGGCATCGGCGGATTGGGCGCGCTTGCCGCTCAGGGACAGGCGGAAGCGGTCGCCCAGGTCGTGCGTGAAGCCGACGGTGTAGGCGGTTTCGGCGGGCAGGAGCGAGTCCAAAGTGTCGCGGCTCTGGAAGCCGACCGAGAGCTGGGTGGCGGCGCTAAAACGCAGGCCCAGATCCGCGTGGACCGTCCGCTCGACATCGGCGCTGTCATACCGGCGGGACCAGTCCAGCCCGCCCGACAGACCCAGCGCGCCGAGCGAAGTCTCCAGCCCGACGCCCCGGCGGGCCAGGCGCTGAAGATTATCGGAGGAGGGGGCAGCCGGGG
>JAABUV010000650.1_pt1 | contig 52877 bp, 73 predicted proteins | sample 5559971 | NCBI WGS metagenome assembly JAABUV01 (sample SAMN10711881, study PRJNA513362) | rock metagenome | isolation source: Antarctica rocks | place: Antarctica: Victoria Land, Knobhead nord | collected 2015-12-19 | reverse complement strand
GAGCATGCGCAGCAGCTCGTCCAGCAGGCGCTCCGCCGGCGGCGCGGCGCCGCGCGCGGCCTCCAGGCGCACGCGCTGCAGCAGCAGCGCCAGGCCCGCCAGCACCGCCTTGCTCTCGCCGTACCTGTTCTCGCACCGTCAGAGCGCGCGCGCGGTGCCGTGCAGCAGTGTTTCCTCCTTTCGGCGGGGTGTCTGGCGGGCGGGCCGCATGCCCTGCAGGCAAGCTGAGCGGGGCGGTGCGACTGCACATGCAGGGAGACATGCTGCAGCGGTGTCCTCTCAGCAGTTGAACACCATCAGGGCGTGGCTCGCAAAAACGGGGCACCCTACGCCCCACCTGCCCGCCTCGCAGGCACTGGCGGGCGGCCGGACACTGACTCAGCGCGAGGCAGACTCCGTCCGTGGGCCGCCGCGCAGCAGGGGCGCACTGCTGCGCAGACTCTATCCGCCGCTCCAGAAGCCGCACCGCGACCGCGTCCAGCTCGCGCGCGTGCCGGGCGATCTCGGCCTCAACCGCGCCGCCGGCCGTCGCGATCTTCAGCAGCACGTCCGTCTTCCTGGCCAGCACCTCTTCACTCTGCAGCACCCAGTGCCAACCTCGGTCATCCACTTCCTCCATGCCACGGAAGAGCAAGGCAGGGAGGGTGTGCGAGGCTGGCACACGAGCACCTAGAAGGCGCGCTTGGCCACGCCCGTGCGCAGAGGCGCACAGACAGGCCAGCGTGGTGGTTGGAGGCAGCGGTGTGGCACAGGCAGCTCAGGTGGTCTGTCTCACAGCACCAAGGTGTTACCACAGCAGGCCCTGTGCAGAGCGCGGAGCATACTAAGAAGCGCCGCACGACTAGACACCACAAGCCGTGCGCTTGTGCACTCACCAGGCCTTCCAAGACCTTGTCGCGTGCGCTCACACGCCTGCGTGCTGCGGTGCCTGGTACACTGCCCTCTGCCGCATCCGGCTGCGCGCGTGGCAGTAGCGCTCGGTGCTGCAAGTGTTCTACGCTTCGTGCATAGGTGTCCTCACCCACTCATGCATACACCAGGAGCATACTCTCCACATACCGCCTAGCATGACATAAGCAGCACGTTTCCGCTGAGCACGTGCAAAAGCCAGGCAGCTAATCTATACAAACCTTGCGGTCCTCTGCTGGCTGTGCTTGAGTTAAGCGAACGCGCTTGCGCGGGGCTGCGCCTGCAGCAGCTTCACTGCTGGCGCTTGCAGCACAGCAAGCACGTCTTGGGAGGCACTGACGCGCGCAGCGCTGCACAAACGCCTGGCGCGGTTGCTGCTGCCCGTAAGGCAGGCGTGTGTCGCACGCCGCGGGGGCACAGGGCCGCACGCCGCCCATCACTCTCTCAGATGCTGCTCCACGGGCAAAGTCCCGCTCAGATGAGCACTGAATGCCTTTTCCTGCCTGACTCTGTCTGCTTGGTCAGTACACTACACGCTTCGAAAGGGAGGAGCACCGGCCCATGCTGGTGCCTATTCTGGCCTGAAGCACCAAGTGCGCCTGGAGCTCAGTGCAGTCTGGCACGGGTGTACTGAAAGAGGGGATTGCCCGCTAGGTGAGGTGGATGAGCGAGGCTGAGCCTGCGCCGGAGCCCGCGCCGCCCGTGCGCGGTCAGTGGGCGTGGCAGCGGGTGGCGGCGCTGCCCGCCGCAATGCGGCAGCGGTGTCTGGACAATGCGGTGGGTAGCTTTCTATCCCATGCGCTGACGTGCCGCCCAAGCGTTGCTGCTTATAATATACAAACGCACTCAGAGGAGTGAGCGCCTTGCCGCAGCAAGCACTGTGTGAGTCTGGGAAAGTGCAATGGTATACCTTTCCGTGCTGTATGTGCCGCTGGCAGAGCTATTAAGAAAGTGCACCACGCGTGGCTACGTACGTTGCTACGCAACCATGCTATGAGCGCCCTGTCGCTGCTTGCAGGGCGTGACGCCAGAGGACGCCGGAATCCACATCCAGCCCGGCGAGGACGAGTGGGGCTTTGCCACGCGGCTGCCGAGCGCGCGCGCGCTGTTGGCCGAGGCCGAGGCCGGGCGCGCCAGCGACCTGCTCGCCCGGCTGCGCGCCAGCCGCACGTTCAGCTCGCCGGACTGCGTGGATGCAATGGCGGAGGCGCTGCACGTGGCAGAGGTCGTCGAGGGCCTGCTGGCGCGCCCCCGCGACCCCAACCCCGCCTTGCTTTCTCCAACAGCGCCTCCCGTTCCCTCGCATCGCCGGTTGCGCTGCTTCTCATGCGCTCTGTTGCTGCGACGCTGCAGTGCTGCCTTGGTGGTACCTACAGCCGGGCTGCACGTCAAAGCAGCGCACGGAGGTGCTGGGCGGTCTGGAGAAAGCTCGCATGACTGCCGCAGCAGAGCAAAATTGCGAACACACGTGCCGCACCACCCCTGCGGGCGGACGGGCCACAGCCCGGCTGCAAGACGCACAGCTTGGCGGCTGCACCAAGGCCAGGCGTCTGGACGCTCACATGGCTGCACTCCACTGCTGCGCAGCGGATGCACACGCACGGCGCAGGGCAAGTGATGTGCAAGCGCCGAAATAACGCCTGCACCGCATGTTACGCACATTGTCCAGCTGCAACCCTCCAGCCAAACCCTGCATGCGCGCGCCGCAGGGCTCGGCGGCTGCGCCGAGCGCGCGCCGCGGCGCGGCCGACGCGGCGCGCCTGCGCCTGAAGGCCGCGATCAAGGCGGCCTGGTCGCGGGAGGCCGTCTCGCGCGGCGTCGCGGCCGCCAAGAGGGCGGACTATGCCCTCGCGCACAGGCGCGCGGGGCCGCCGGCGCAGCCCTTGCGCTCGGGTCAGGGCGAGGGTGGGGCAGGTCGTCCGCGCGCCTGCTGTGCGTGCTGTGATGGATGGACACGGTACCTGTGTCTGGTACGCGCGCAGAGCTCGAGAGCCTGTCTGCATTTGCAGCTCGAGCCAAGGTGATCTATTCGTCTGCCCAAGCCGCTGCGAAGCTGGGCGTCACGCACCGCCCGGGCGCTCCAGCGGCCCTGCTTGTGCCGAGCCAGAGGGGCGCCACCCTGGCGCAGGTGCTACGAGCGCGCGCTGGACCTGGACCCGCGCAGCGCTGACGCGTGGGTGGCGCGCGGCGCGGCGTTCGCCAACCAGCGGCAGTTCGCGCGCGCCGCCGAGGACTTTGAGATGGCGCTGGGTGCGGCCGCGGGCCTCCCTGCTGCTTCGGGCGTCAGTGCGACCTGCTACCAAGGGCACGACAACATGAAAGAGATGCACATTCATGCAAGGCCTGGTCCTACGCGCGTCGGGCGTCATGCGTCACCGCCTTTGCATTGGCCGCATGCGGTGCCATGTCCGGCGCTCACCAGAGGCGCGCTGCGGCCGTGCAGAGGTGGACCCCGGCGACGCCAACGCAGCAAAGTACCTGGCAGCCACGCGCGCGCGCATGCAGGAGCTCGGCATCGCGCCGCGGCCGCGCGCGCAGCCCGACGGCGCCGGCGCGCAGCCGGGGCTGTCGCGAGAGCGCGCGTCCCCCGCCGCCGCTCGCGCGGGCGCCTGCGAGTCCCCAGGCTGCCGCGTCGAGCGCGGCATCGGCAGCGGCGCCGTCGCAGGCCTGCCCGGCAGCTCTGGCTCCAAGGAGCAACGTGGCGGGCGGCCGCTGGAGCAGACGGGGCAGGGCTTGCCGGGGGCGCTGCCTTCGCGCGGCAGGCCCGCCGGCGTGGCGGCGGGCCCCAGCCAAGCGCCTGACGGCGGCGGGCCAGCGCGGGAAGAAGAAGGGGGCGGCGCGCTGCAGGCGGCTGTGCCTGTATGCCCACCGGGTGAGCCAGGGAACAGCGCAGCCCGGAGCGTGCAGCCAGCGCTGAGCGGTGCGTCCCAGCTGGCTGCCCCGCACAGGGCCGCAAGTCGGCCCGGGTATTGCATGCCGTGTGTGCGCTCACATGTGCGAAAATTGCTGCGGCAGCGCTGTGAGCGTCCGGATGGCTGGTAGGCAGGAAAGCACGAGTGAGCAGCACTGGCGACTCATGTACGGGGTCAGCAGGGCTGGGCAGCTGGTCCGAGCGCGCAGTGAGGGGCGCGCAGGCACACCAGAGAGCAGCGGCAGCGGGAGCGGCAGCGGCGGCGGCGGCGGCGCGAGCGGGAGCGGCGGCGCCATGGGCCTCGCGCGCGCGCTGCAGATCGTCGCCAGGCACTACCACAGCAGGAACGCCTCGCATGCCCCCCTGCGCGCGGTGCTGTGGCTGGCCGCTGCCTGCCCGTGCGCCGCAGGCAGCAGGTGCCCGGGCGCTTGGCGCCATGCTGGCGGCGCTGCGCTGCGCCCAGGCGCGGCGGGCGCGCCATGGGGTCTGCTGCTCCCCCAGCGCCGCCTCGGAGGCCGGCGGTGCAGGCTGCGGTGGCGGGGTGCTGCGCATGTGTGGTGTGCGAGGCTACGCGAGCAGCAGGCGCGTGCGCGAGGGCTGCACGTGCATGGCGGGCTGGGGCGGCGCGGGCGCGCAGGGACAGGGACGCAGGCGAGGGCGGGCGGCGCGCCAAGCACAAGCGGTGCGCCCGGGCCCGCGACTTGCAGCAGCCGCCCGCCCACAGGCGGCGCACTGAGCCAAGGCGCCATGCTGCCCCACATGCTGCCCCCCATGCCCTGGAGGCGCGGCTGGGCCTGCCACAGCGCGCATGCGCCTGTGAGTCACGGCAGCTGGTCCGTGTCTGCGACAGCTGAGCGCGCCAGCAGCTGTGCGTGCAGTCCCGCTGGTCCCACGCGCAGACCCTTCGACATCGGCCCGCGCAGGAAGAAGAAGCGGCGGCGGGACAGCGGCGCGTCCCCGCAGGGCCAGGACCGCAAGCGCAGGAAAAAGAGCAGGGCGTCTGAAGGCAAGCAGCGCGGGGCCGGGCCTGACCGAGGCAGCCCGGGCCCGGGCGAACTGTAACAAGCATGCACTGGTGCTGGCCTCGAAGGCAACAATGCCGGACCGTGCCGTCTTAACAAGCGTTCAGGCGGACACCGTTCCAGTCACCGTCACCCAAGACCCTGTTAGAGGTGGTCAATGCAACCCCTCCCTGCCTTCCCGGGGTGCATGATTGGCTTTGCCTCGCTCAGTACACAACAAGTCAAGCAAAAACAGCCCTGCACGACAGTCACACAGCATGTTGCCGACTAAAGCTGCAAACAGAGATTGTCGCGACCTCGATACTTTTCATATGGTTGGCCTTCCATGACCAAAAGGGCTAGCGTCACTTACGACACTTGCTCACATGACAGCACATGCGCGTCTCCTCCTAACCTGCGCACACCACCCGCGCAGCTGGTGCACCAAGGCGGGGTGGACAGCATCACTCCTGGCAAGCACAGCAGCACACCACTACCGGCATGCACTGAATTGGCTGGTGAAGCGAGGTGTCAGCACGGGTCGGGGGACTCCTCCTGCAGCAAAATGTTCCCCCTTCTCCAGCGCATTGCCCACGCCCTTGGTGGCCCATCAAAATTGCATGCTCGCATGAAGAGCGCACAGTACGCTAGCGGAGAACCCAAAATGCACCACCCTTGTGTACACTATTACTCGTCGTTAGTACTTCTCCATGCTGAGCCCCCCGTCCAACAAGTCAATAACGCCCAGGACATCCCTCCAGTGCACAATGTGTGCCTGTGTGCTCCTTCCGCTTCTTACGTGCCTCCGCACGCCAAGGCAATGCACCATTGACCATTCAGCACCAATGACCATTTGGCACAGGACCACCACCCCGCGCCACCGCCTGCACGCCGGGCAGCGCCTGCCGCAGCCAGAGCCCCCCCGTGTCCGCACACCGCTGCGCCCCAGTCCAAAGCATGGGCGCCCGCTTGACGGGCAGCCGCAGCGGCGGCCTGCTGCCGCCCGCGGCCCCGGCTGCGCGCGCCCCAGGCCGAACTACGCCGCCACCTGCACGCCAGGCAACGCCTCCGGCGGCCCGCCGTTGTGCGCAGCAACCGGGCCGACGACGCCGCCAGTGCTGCCGCCGGCCTGCGCCCCCCGCGCGAGGACCCCGCTTGAGCGCCACGGCAAGCGCCCCGCGCTGCAGAGCAGGGGCGCAGGGGGAGCGCGCGGCCGGAGCTGCCTGCCCGGCCTCGTGGGGAAGGATGCGCCCTGCAGCGCGCCTCTGGGAGCCTTGTTTCCAACCCTAGCACTAGCCCTTAACAGCACAGCGGTGGAGGCGGCGCACCTCCGTGGGCGCCCCGTCCGTCAGCGGCTGCAGGCGCTGCACGCGCATCTTCTTGCGCGCGTCCCCCGCCGCGCCGCCCGCTGCGCCACCCAGTGGCGCCGAGCGGTCGCCCTCCGGCTGCAGCAGCGCCTGCAGCGTGCTGGGCTGGCCCCTACGCGCGCCGGGCGCTGCGGGGGTAAGACCCGGTTGGCAGCGCCCCTGTGGTCTGGCATCAGTTTGGTTCGGGCTGGCAGGCCGACAATAGCAGCGTCCCAGCAGAAGATGGCAGGGCCTGGCTCGCTGCCCATCACAGCCGTGCATCCCGACACAATGCCCTCGTGCTCAGCGGCGCAGTACGGCGCTGTGCATGGGGTGCAGAGGGCGCGCGCTTGCGGCTGCCGCCGCCGCCGGAGTCGCCGCCATGGCGCGAGCCGTGCCAGGAGCCGCCGATGCCGCCCATGCTGCCCAGCTTGCCGAACAGGCCGCCGCGCGCGCTCCGGTCCTCCGAGTCCTCCCTGCCGCCGCGTCACAGCCGCCGCTCGCACCGGAGGCACCAGAGTGCTGATGCCTGACCTGGGCAGCATCCAGGAGCTTGCCCGGCAGGCTGCGCTGGGCCCAGCCTCCCCGACTCATCGCTTCCGCCATGCATCCCCTGGGGCTCGCATCGCCGGCGTGACTGGTTGCACGCCGCGCTCGGGTCCTTGGTGGCTGGCGCAGTCACTGCAGCTCGCCAAGACGCTGTGGCCGGCGGCATCCCCGAGCACGCGCGCAGCGGCGCCGACAGGTGCTGGGGCGAACCGCATCTGGCCGGCTCGCCGCGCAGCCTGAGCCCGCACGACAGACGGGGCGCGCGGCGCCGCGGGGCCCGCACCCGTAGAGGTTGGGCTGCGAGGAGCGGCGCATCATCTCGCGCACGCTGCCGCCCATGGACTTGAGCAGCTCTGTGGTGGTCGCGCCGCTGCGCGCGCGCTCCGCGGCGCCCTCGCTGCGCGCGGCCCCGCGCGCGCGCGCTGAGCTGGCGCTGCCGACTGGCATGCTGTGCATCGCAGGGCCGCCATGCATGCTGCGGACGCTTTTCACAGCAAAGTGCGCGCGCACCAGCCACCCAGAACCCATCACAGGCCCGTTTGCGCGGGCTCCCCTGGCCCTCTGTGCAAGCATGCTCAGGTGCAACAACGCTTCACCACACTGGCGTGCCATGCCGCGACCCCAAACGCAGGGGAGTCATGCATGCGCGCTTGAGGCGCGCCGCGGGTGCAACAAGGCTGCGGGAACAGGCAAAGCAGTGCACCCCCACAGCGGGGGCCGTGCGCGCGCACCTGGGGCCGCCGTTGTGCACGGAGAGGTTTGGCGGCATCATGTCAGATAGGTTAATAGCGGTGCTGCTGGGCTTGAGGCTGGACAGGCGGCCGCCGCGGCTGCTACGGCTGCCCTCCAGCGGCTCTGCGCCGCCCGTAAACGCGGTGCCGCCGTGCACGCTGTAGAACTGCCGCGCGCCGCCCACCGTGGCCAGGCCGTGCTCCTGCGGCGCGCGCCCGGCTTCTGGCATAGGCGGGAGCGCGCCTGCACAGGTAGCTGGGGGGAGCACGCGTTGCATGCAAGTGGCAGCAGAAAGGCACGGGTGCAGGCGCGGGTGTCACATGTGCATCTGCACAGCAGCCACAGTGCTGACACACTCAGTTGCGACTCTGTTGCGAGGTTGACCGTCTTGGGGCATGTCCATGCAGTGTCTGGCCCCATGATGACGCTCACGTGCCGCAGCCATGCATGCGGCGGGCCCGGGGTGGCGCGCACATTCATGCTCATGGTACTGCCGGGCGTGGCCGACCGGCGGCCAGCACTCAAGCGAGTGGACAGGTCGCGATGTGGCTCAAACGTGGTGCCTGCGCACGGGCTGACGTAAGGCCCATGTCCTAAGCATTCATGCAGCATGCTTGAGGGAATACACAGCATTTGCGCTAGCAAACACTTGGCACAGCACGCCTCACAGATAAGATTCTTATCTGTACCCCAGCCTACAGGCACACAACAGACAGTGACATACACTGTGCCCAGGCTATAGCACATTGCCAGAGCTCGTTGCGCAGGCACAGCGCCGCGGCTTCCACTGAGCAGGACACACTGCGCAGGCCCCCGCCATGCAGACGCCCTAACCCTAGCGCTGGCGCCCAGGCGCGGAGCGCAGCGCCGGCGCGCGCGGCCGGGCGCGCGCCAGTGTCGTGCAGGCGCGAGAGCGCGCGCGCGTTGAGCCGCATCGCCATGTTCTCCAGGCCGCTACGCCCGCGCGCCGCCGCGTCGCCGCCCGCGCGCCGCCGCCGCTCAAACTCTCTCCGTGCATGCACGGACCTGCGCGCAATGGGCTTCAGCTGGCCGTGCGTCGTGTGCCCAGAAGGCCACACAGGGCCGAGCGGCGTGCAGGCAAGCTCAAGGGCCATCTGCGCGCAGGCGCGCCATGCATAGCGGAGCCCTCTGTTGAGCGGCGGACAGGGGGGCCTGCCAGCCCACCTGGCGATGCACGCGGGGCGGCCGCACCTGTCCAGGGGCGAGGACGCGCCGCCGCGGTGCACGGAGCCGCCCGGGCTGGCGGGGCCGTCCGGCGGCGACGCGGCGCCGTCGACGGGCACGACCACGCGCTTGAGCGCCACGACGCCGTGCACCAGGTTGCGCAGGCGCCGCACGGACGCCACGTTGGCCGCGCCGCGGACCACCGTCGGCTGCAGCAGCCGCGGCACCACGCCGCCGCGCGTGGCCACCCACTCGTGCGCCAGGATCTGCGCGCGCGCCCAGCCGCGCGCCCTGCCTGAGCCCCGGCTGGCGGCCCGGGCGCCGCCACACCGCGCCGCCCGCCGCGGTGCCCGCATCACTGAGCAGGCCTTGCGCTGCAAAAAGTCTATGCTCAAAATGGCGTGTTACAGGTAGGGTAGGGTTAAGGATACGGTTGGGCTATGGGGGGCGCGCGCCTGCTTGCTGGTGATGCGCTTGGCGGGGTCATAGTCCAGCATCTTCAGCAGCAGGTCCTTGGCCGGCTCCGACAGGTCCGCCCACCTGCGCGTGCGCGCCGCCGGCGCCTCTGGAGGCGGGCAGGGTTGGGTGGGTAGGGTGTCCAATGGCGCGCCGGCGGGGCCAGCCGGCCGCGCGGCGCGCCGGCCGCGCGCTCCAACGAGCCGGGTGTGCGTGAGCCCCTGTCGGCGGCCGCTCCAGCCCCACCTGCGACCCACGGCTGCACCACCAAGGTGCGCTCCTGCCTGACCGCCCCGCATGCGCGCATGCGCCCATCGACAGGCCAGCGCGTGCAAGCGCCGCCGCACGCGCAAACAAATCTCTGTTGTGTAAGGAGCCCTAGCCATGGTGCCCCCCGCACCGCTGGTCGCCCAGGCCGGGCGCCTTGGCGAGCTCCAGGTGCACGTACGCGAGCGACTCGGAGTCGGCGATGTTGAACGGCTTGCGGCCGACGAGCATGATGAAGAGCACGACGCCGAGCGAGAAGACGTCCATGGACGGCGCGTGCGGCGCGTCCAGCACCACCTCCGGCGCCACGAAGCCCGGCGAGCCCAGCGCGCCTGGCGGCGCGCGCGCGCGTCGGGCCCCGCCCGGGCCGCTGGCCCGCCAAGAGCACCGGCGTGGGATTGACAGGAACAGCGCAATGTTATGTCAAGTGGAAGACACGGGAGAGAAGCTGCAGGGCAGTTTGCAGAATAAGAGACAGACGCAGTCTTGGGTGCAGCCTCCACCCAGGACACGGAGGCGGCCAGGACCGGTCACGCCCCAGGTGCCGTCCTCGCGCATACTTGAGCGGGGCGCCCCAGCGCAGGCCCCCGGCCGCCGCAGTGGGGGACGGCGCGCGCCGTGCACGGGCTGCGCGGCGTTGAACAGCGCGGCCATGCCCAGGTCGATGATCTTGACCTGCGGCGGCAGCTTGGCCGCGGCGGCGGCCGCGGGCGTGTCGCGGAAGACCATGTTCTCGGCCTTGATGTCGCGGTGCATGACGCCGTAGCTGTGCATGTACGCGACGGCCTCCGCCAGCTGCCGCGCGCGGCGCGCGCGCGCGCGTCAGGGGCGCAGAGACGGTGCGTTGCCGGCGTCCGCGCCGCAGGCGTGGACGCCGGCGGCGCGCCGGGAGCGCGGGCACCGTCGCCGAGCAGCTACGCGCGCAGCATCAGGTGGCAGGCTCGCTCTGTCCGGCACGGCTGCCTGCTGGCCATGAGTCGCGCTCCATGCATGCGAGGAGGCGTAAAATCTGAGGCATGCTCTCGCGTACGGCTGCTGCAGGGGCCTCGTCTCGTAAGGGCCAAGGTCTGCCAGGCTGGGAAATCCCAGCGCAGGCACCAGGGCGCCGCGCCGCAGCGCTGCCTCGCATGCGGCACCTACTGCAGCACCCGCCGATGCGCGCCGGGCCGCGCGCCGCGCCTGCGTGAACAGGAAGGACGCCTGCTGCTCGGAGTAGTGCTGGCCCGCCATCTCCTCCAGCTTGTCAAAGAGGTGGCCGCCGCGCAGCCACTCCTGCGCGCGCGCGCACGCGTGAGCCTGGTCGGTGGCCGCATGAGAGGGAGGCCCGGTGCATGGGTGCGGCGCCCCCTGCCCCATGCACTCCGCTTCCGCACAACACACAGCCTGCACATCACACACCACGCGAACACCGCCGGCTCTATCTATCCAGAGCCTTCCGCACTGCGACCGGGTCAGGCTGTGCAGCGGCGCGCGCGTCCCGGCAGTCAGGCCAGCCATCCGGCGGCGGGACCCGGGCCCCGACCAGACAGCGAACAATTACTGCCCACACGTCGGGCCTGCGGCCCGCAGGCAGGAGCCAGGGGTAGGGTTAAAGGAGGGGCAGGAGGGCTTTTGGAGGCCCCACCATGATAATGACCATCTGGTGCCCGTCGTCGACGACGTCGTAGCACTCCACGATGCCCCTGTGGTCGAGCATCATGAGCAGCTCGGCCTCCCTGCGCGCCGGCGCGGGCCCCGCTGGCGAAGCGCCTCGCGACTGCCGACCACCGCAAAAGCATGCGCTGCAGCATTGCAGGCCTTGCGTTGCTCGCTGCCGACTTCTTCGGGTCACCAGCATGTACAGGATCGCCAGAGAATGGGATAATGACATAGCTTTCGTGGCGCAGTCGACCTTCTGCCCTGTCCTGCAGGGACAGGCAACCCATTGACCGGTGCAGCTGGATGCTGCAGAACCTACGATGCCCATCACACAAACCCGTGCACATCGGGTACGGCCGCGGCGACGGGGCGCCAGGCGGCGCACCGCTTCATGATGGCCAGGTGCTCAGGGTCGTCCACCATCTGCGGGCTCTGCAGGTACACCACCTTGAGCGCCGCGAACTTGCCTGGCTCCTTCTTATTGCGCGCCAGGACCACCTGCGTGGCGCGCTTCTGCATGACGCCGGCCCGGCCGCCCGCAGGTGCAGGCCCCTCTGAGCGCTCAGCAGCCACCCCAGCTGGGGCCCTACGCCCTGCCCGCGCGCGCTGCCGGCGCGCCGCAAGCGGCGCTCGAGCGATCGGCGCAGCCAGCACGGGGTGAGCAAGGAGGTGAATGTGCTGGCCCGCGCATGGCTCGAGCGGCCGGGCAGGCGCGCTGCTACACGTCGCGGGCGCTCAGCCTGCTGCGAGCGGTTGCGCAGCGCCCCGGCAGGCCTGCCATCTCCAATGTCACCGACAAATAAATAACAAGAAATGCGTGCCAGGGCGCGGCCCCTGCAGTTGACGGGCGCGCCGGGCGCGGGCGGGGCCGGCGCGCGCGCCTGCGAGAACGCGCCCTCGCCCAGGTCCATGATGATCTCCCAGTCCTTGCGGCAGGGGTGCTGCGTCCAGGTGCGCCAGTCCTCCTCGCCCAGCCCGCCCGTCAGCACGCAGCAGCCGGCCCCCATTGGCCGCCACGCGCGCGCACGAGCGCGCCCCACCCCTGCGCGCCAGCCACGGCGCCGCTCTAGCCACTGTAAAAAGGCCTGCGTAGTGACGGGAATACCTGCCTGTCCAAGCGTGCTGCTGGAGCAACAGTGGAGAACCGGCGCGGCTGGGCGCAACGCTCCTGCCGCCAAGCGGTGCCAGCAGCCCACACATACCCACAAAAGTCTGCGCCAGCAAGATGTTGCCACTTGCCCCCTTTGTGGCAGTCCGCTTTGTGGCTGCCGTGATAAGCATATACAGATTGTCAGGGCGGCGTCAGAGGCCACAAGTTACCGGCGCGCCGCCTGCTTTATGAACGGCAGCACCTGTCAGCCGACAAGTAACACCACGGCGGGCAAAACAGCTCGGGCATTGGCGCTCGCCCCCTGCTGCGCAAGGGCCACATTTTGTGGAGTGTCTGCATGAGGTGTAGAACAGTGCCCACTGTTGATAGGAGGCCAGTACAGCCTTGTCTGCCGCCCGGCACAGACCAAAAAGGCAGCAGGCACTTATGCAACGACATGAATGAGTGGATTAAAAGTCAAAAGAGCAATGCCACACAAAGCTGCCGCTACCTTGGAAGCGGAGTCGGGGAGCGTTGCTACCAGCAGTCCCCTCTCCCCGAGCCGCGCAGCTTGCTTTTCACGACATGCACAGAGTGCGGCCTTCCCTGAGCCTCGCGCTCACGCGCTCTGTTCTGCAGGTAACACCCAAGCTCAGGAGTTGTGGCCCGCTATCCAGCTCACGTGCGTGCGGATGGCTGCAACCCTGCTGGCTTTTACCATTCTGCCCTAAGGCAGTTCAAGTGGTCTGGCGTGGCCCAACTCACCCATTGAAAGCGCACCAGTGCGAGCAATCTGTGGTGCGTACACACAGAGGATCTGGTAGGTATGCAGACGTGTAGTGGCACAGGCAGGCGCCTTGCGCGTGTTGAATGTGGCGTTGTTTCGATCGGATGTGTGCGCAGCGCTGGGCTGCCATGCCCGCTGCAGCGTGCTAGGCCGCACGGCTGTCGGCGGCGGCTGAGTCACGTGCCTAAGGCCGCCGCACTTGAGGTGCATGCATCTTGGCAACTTTGGCTAGCATATGAAACAACCTTGTTAAGCCGGCACTTGGTTACTGTCTGCTGTGCTTGCACGCCTGTGCCTGCGCTGCCAAGCAAGAGCGTTTACCTGGCTTCCAAGGTTGGCAATGGGTGTACTGGCTTTCGCTGATGTTCCTCCATGCGGCAGTCACTGCTCTCTGAATATGTCTGAGCAGGCCGCGCTTGCTCTGAGGCCATGAAAACACACGTGCGCCCTTGCGCCAGGCAGCGTCCGCGCCCCTGCCAAAGCTGCTCCGACCAGTGGCCGTGGCGGAGCCGTCGGAGCGGCCGCTGCTCATCTACTTCCCGGGCAGCGATGGCACCGGCTGCTCCATCGCGCCGCAGCTGCAGGGCCTGCTGGACGCTGGATTTGATGTGCGGTGCGCGCTGCGGGCTCGAGTGTGCCCAATGTCCTCACCCTCCTCATCGCAGCGCTTGTGGCGGAGGCTCCTGCAGCTATTTTTTTTCGCTTCAGATGTCTGCCTGCATGCTGCCTGCTATAGGAATTCTGCATGCATGTGCCGCAGGTGCTTCCTGCGCACACCCTAGGCTGTGCAGTCTAGGCACAGCTGAGGGTGTGCAGGTGGGGGCACAGGCAGCGTATGACACACATGTGTCCGAATGCAGGTGCCTCTACATCCCCATGGAGGACAGGTCAGACTGGCCGGCGCTGGTGGCGCGCGTGGTGCCGCTCATGCAGGCGGCCGTGGACGCGTCCCCAGGCCGCGCCCCCGTGCGCGCCCGGCAGGAGCACCCGCGTGCGGCAGGCTGCCTGGCATGTGCTCCAGGCCCCTGTCGCTTGTGATACCGTGCAGGACCCTTATTAGGCAGGATAGCCATGTCTGCCCACACTCTCTGTCATGTGGTCATGCAAGCAACAGCGGGGCGTGCCGGGCCACCTCACCGCATGTGTGTGCCGATAAGTCTGGGGTTCCCACCCTCGGAAGCATGTCAGCCGTTCCTTGTGCTCGCGCCGGCCCGCAGCGCGCTCGCTCAGTTGACCGCGCCGCCCAGGTCACGCTCGTGGCGGAGAGCTTTGGCGGCGCACTGGCGCTGCGCGTGGCCGCCGCGGCGCCGCAGCTGCTGGAGCGCCTGGTCCTGGTGCGCGCGCCGTAACCCTAACCGCTGCTCATGGCCGCCGTGGCGGCGCCGCTGCTGGAGTGCCTGGTCCTGGTCCGGGCGGGCGCCCTGCAGTGCATAGGGTGCAGCGCGTGCCGGGCGGCATTGCGGGGGCGCCGGTTGCCGGTGGGCGTATGGGCATGGAGGGCGAGGTATGCGGCGATCAAGCGCTGCCAAGCCTGGCCCTCGTCTGAGGCAGCGACGCCCCGTCGTGCACTCCTGGCAGCAGATCGGCGCGCCGGATGGGAAGGGGCGCGCGGCCGCGCGCGCAGGTCAACCCGGCGACCAGCTTCGCGCGCAGCTACGGCGGCCTGCCGAGCCTGGTGGCGGCGACGAGCCTGCTGTCGCTGTTTCCGCAGGGCCTGTACAACCTGGCACAGGCCGTGCTGGTGCCCTTCCTGGTGGACAAGGAGAGCATCGGCGCGCCGGGCCTGGCCGCTGTGCGCTCCATGATGGTCATGGACCCGCCGCCCGCCTACCGGGTACCCTACCCTACCCCTGCCCCCCGCAGCACACGCCACCACAGACTGGCACAGATGCTGGTCAGCGCGTGAAGATCGCGCCATGGGCTCACAGCGTGTCCGCGACATGGCTGCAAGGCGCTGCATGGAGGTGCGGCATGTGAGGGTCCTGCGTGGGTGGAGCGCACCGACGCCCGCCTCTGGGGATGCGCGCAGCCTGAGCGCGGCTTTGTGGACGCCGGCGGCGGCGCGCCGGCCGCGCAGAGCGCCGCGGCCGGCGGCGGCTTCTACGCGCCGGCGGCGACGGCCAGCTGGCGGCTGCGGCTGCTGCGCACGGCGGACATGTCTGACGCCGCCATCGCCTCTATCAGGCGCGCGGGGATGGGGCGCGGCAAGACACGCCCATGATTTCCTGATCTTGCGCATTGCGCTGGTGACTGGGCACGCCAACTTGTCGCGCGCTCTGTGCGGCATTCACGCATGCAGCCCGTTCTCCTGTGCCCTGCACCAGCAGTGCTCGTCGCATCGTCCACTACGGCATGCGTGTGCAGGCAGAGCTTTGGCTGGACGCCAGGCGGCGGCCAAGAGCATGCACAGTGCGATATAGGGTGCAGTGTGCGCCTCAGTAGGCAGTAACAGGCATCAGGCATAGGGTCGGCTGTGCCAGCCCCGCGAGCCGCGCAGAGTGCCGACGCTGGTGGTGGCGAGCGCGCGCGACCGGCTGCTGCCCAGCCTGGCCGAGGCGGGGCGCCTGGTCGCGCTCATCCCGGGCGCGCTGCGCATCGTGCTGCCCGAGTCGGGGCACACCGCGCTGCTGGAGTCCAAGGCGCGGCCTGGGGGCGTGGCAGGGGGCGGCCTGCAGAGAGGGCGTGTCTGCTTGTATGACATAGAAGGGCCATGCGCTGGTGCATGATCGAGCGCGCCCATAGGATCGTGGTCTGGCCTGCAGAGGCCTGCAGAGGGCTGCCTAATACAGCAGCAAGGGTGATAAGACTGCAGTAACCTCTTGATCTCCTGCGATACCTTACCAGTGAAAGGGCGCGGTGCCCATCGTGCGAGGCGATGGCGCATGCAAGCTAGCAGCTTCCCCAGACGTGCGGCTGGCCTGCTGGCCGAGCTGTGCCGTTGCCTGGCCTACTGTGCCTGACCGCCTGCCGCGCGCGCAGGTGCACCTTGCGGACATCCTACGGCGCGCAGGCTTCGTGCCGGAGCAGGCGCAGCGCGCGGCAGCGCTCACCGCCGCTGCGCTGCCGCCAGCGTTTCAGGAGGGCGCCGTCAACCCTGCAGGGTCCATTGAGCGGCGCGGCAGCACCGCTCCGCGCGTCACCGCAGACGGCGTGCCTGCCGACGCTAGCGCGGGCGTCCGAGGTCTCGCGGCCGGCGCGAGTTCCAGCAACGGCGTGGCCGCGGCTGCGCCGGCCGGCAGCAGCGGCGGCGGCACAGCCGTGCTGGGCGGCGAGGCCTGGGCGGCAGCTGTGAGCGCGCGCCCCGGCCTGGGGGACGAGCAGCGCCCTGGAGAGCGCGGCCTGAACGGCGCGTCGCCGGGCGGCAACGGCTTTGCACCCGCAAACGGTCCGCCGGCCCCCTCGGGCACAGGCGCGGCCGGGCCTGCGCGTGGGGCGCGCGGGGCGTCGGATGCTGTCAGCGCATCCGCGCTGCGGTTGGGTGCCGAGGCGGCGGCCGCGCCCAGCAGCGCCAACGCGGCCGCCTACGGCGCGCCCGCGGCCGCCGGCTTCGAGGACTTCATCAACGAGAATGTGGCGGGCTTTGTTGCGCGACTCAATCCGGCTGCCGCGGACGGCGCGGGCGCGCTGCTCACGCCGGAGCCCAACCCCGGGCCGCCCGCTCGGGAGCCCGACGAGGGCGCAGACCTCGCCGCCCGGCCGGGCGCGCTGCCGCTGGTGCCGTCGGGCGACGAGGCGAGTGCGGCGGCGGCGGCTTTCGCCGCGGCGCGCGGGCGGGACGCCGGGCTGGCGCCGTCGCCGGGCGCGCCGGCGCCGCGGCCCAGCCAGCGGCTGGGCCTGCGCGCGCTGCGGCGCGTGGCCAGCACCGCGGCGGCCGTGCGGCGCCGCCGCGGCTTCGACCCCGACTTTGACCGGGCGACGCTGTTCCTCAACCCGCTCAGGCGCGCCAGCGCACTTGCGCCTTCCATTCCTCTAGCTACGGTCCTTTGGCGGTCTGTATGTCCCCACTCACTGCAATGCCCCCACTGCTCCTCTCCATAACGCGGTGGAGGTCACCGGCGCTGCGCGACAGAGCCGTTGGGGCGGCCAGCTACGCGCCGTGCATGCCAGGTACACGCGTGTCGGGCCGGCAGCGCGGCCAGCGCGAGCGAGCGGCGGCCGCGGCAGGGGCCTGGTGGCGCCGGTGGTGCGCGGCGAGGTGCTGAACCGACGGCGCATCCAGTTCGAGTGAGGTGTGGCCGCGGCAGGGGCCTGGTGGCGCCGGTGGTGCGCGGCGAGGAGAACCTGCCGGACCCGCTGGCGCCCAAGGCGCGCCCGCTGCTGTTCGTGGGCAACCACACGCGCTTCGGCCTGTACGACCTGCCCTTCCTCGTCTGCGAGCTCTACCTGCGCGGCCTCAAGGCGCGCCGCCGCCGCCGGTGGCCCCCCCTGCACGTGCGGCGGCCATGGTGTGTCACGGCGGCCATGGTGATGTCAACACAGTGCATTCTTATGCATGCCCTATCTAGGCGCGCCTCGCTCTCACCCGCTGTTCACGCATGCCTCGCTGTCACCGTGCAGGGGATCCTGCGCCGGCGCCCTGCCTCTGCGCCTGCCCTGAGGGTGTCGGCGGAGTGGCAGGCGCAGCATGAGTGAGTGACAGCGCTGCTGCTGCACGCTGCACACAGCATGCCGCACTTGCTATGCAGAGAAGCTTTTCAAGCGCAAGGACCATTGTGGTAATAGTTTTTCTGCCGGGCCGGCGGCAGGTGCGGGGCCTTGCGCATCCGGCGCACTGGCAGGGCCCGCAGGGTGCGCTGTTTGAGCGCTTCGGCGCGGTCAAAGCCACGCCGCGCGCGGTCTTCAAGCTGCTGCAGTCGGGCGAGGCTGTGCTGCTGTTCCCAGGCGGCGGCCGCGAGGCGCGCCCGCACACCCTAGGGCATATCGTGCCGGTGTTGGGGGTTTCACCAGAGCCAGGTGTCAGCGGTAGTGCTGTGACAGTGCTGGGATCGTGTGTGTAAGCATGCTGCATGGTTTGGCTGCAGCGTTGGATTAAGTTTATACAGTGTAATGTAAGCAGAACTGCAGGGTGCACGTGTCATCGATGTTTTCGTGATCCTGACTTCCCACAATGTTTTCCACGGTGTGCAGGTCAACAAGCTCAAGGGCGAGGAGTATAAACTGATCTGGAAGGACCAGCCGGACTTTGTGCGGATGGCCGCAAAGACCAACGCCCTAGTTGTTCCCTTTGCCGCTGTTGGAGGTGAGTCCCTGCGGATGGGCATCAGTCACTGGCAAATTGTCTCGCCTCGGCAGCACTGGATGTCGAGTGTGCTGTCCAGACATGCAGTCGAGTAGCACCCTGTCATTCGTGAGCACAGCTAGATGCGAGGAATGGAAAGGGTTCCCAACGTCACTGCACAAGCACACAGCAGACACAGCCGGCGAGCCGCATCGTGGGTGCTGTCACGCACACGCGCACCGCTGGGCGCAGGCGACGACGCGTACGACCTGGCAGCGGACACGAGCGAGCTGCTGGGCAACCCGGTGCTGGGCCCGCTGATCCGCAGCGCGCTGCGCCTGGTCGCGCCCGAGCTGGACCCGGCCGAGGCGACGCCGCCGCTCGCGCGCGACCCGCTGACCGGCCTGCCCACGCTCGTGCCGCTGCCGCGCCTGGAGCGACTGTACTTTCAGTGCGCGCGCCCCCTCACAGCTCCCACGCGCCTGGGTTGTGTGTAATGATCTAGGGTCGGCAGCGCCCTGCCTCAGCCTTGCCGAGGTGGCCGCCGCTTGCGGGCGAATTGCCGACCGCCCTGCCTGCACTCGAGTCGAGCACCGTTGCAGTTTAATGTGGCCCCCCATATGCCCGCTGGGTCATGGGCTGTGCAGTGTGGATAACGGGTGGACACACGAAGCACGCGCGTCTCATGCGCTGTGAACCGCCCAGGTTTATGGAGCCGATCGACCCCGCAGCTGAGGGCGCGATGAAGGATGCGGCGGGCGTGTATGCGGACTGCCGTGCGGCCGTCGAGCGCGGCCTGGCCGAGCTGCAGGCGCGCACGCCTCTCTGTGGTTGTGGCACATGGCGTCCATGTGTCCCTGTGCTAACTGGGGGCGTGCACCTAGGCGAAGTGCAGTTGTTTGAAAACATGCCGGTGGTTGCAGACCCCTGCATGCACAGGACGTCTTGTTTGCCATAACCTGACGCATTCGGGTGTCTTGGCAGGCTGTGCGGGCGGCAGACCCGGAGAGGCCACTGCTGGCTCGGCTATCGGCGCAGGCGCGCCGCGCCTGGCCCTTACTGGACCTGACGCAGGGGCCGCGGGGCGGGCCGCAACCATTTGCCTGAGGCCAGCGCCCGAATGCAGCGGAGGAAGGCGTTTCTGCTACAAGCTGAGGCCAAGGCTGAGGCGCTGCCAAGCAGGGCCTCGATAGCCTGACCTCTTCTGCTCTTATCGTCTGTCTTGCGTGGTTGCCTTGCATGGCGCATCATGGGAAACGCATGCTAGGCATTGTAGGCAGGTACATGATTAGCTTGATGGCATGGTTAACATTGAACTGCGTGTTACTCTGCACTCGTCGCGTGGCGTGGAACACTGTAATGTTGTGCTGTGCGTAGCGCGTTTCCAAGCATGGATACATGCATGAACACATGCCTGATTGTTGAGCAGCTGGAGTGTGAGTGTACTTTGCATTGTGCTGTGCGTCTGCGGCAACAGCCGCGCCCTCTGTACTACCTCTGTACTACCGTACAAGTTCCTCCTCCTGTGCTCTGGGCATTGTTTTGCGGGTTTGTCAGCGGGACGCCCTCACAGCTGCATGCAGAGTGCTCGTCAGGTGCATGGGTACGCATGCGGCACAGCAGCTCGCCGGTGTCCCTGTATGCACAGGCTGCCTCACTGCGCCCCGGTGCAGCCGGCCATGCGCGGCGCCAGGCGCGCGACCAGGTCAGCCTTCTTGCCGCCGACCAGCAGCGCGCGCGCCTTGAGCAGGCACTGCAGCTCCGGCACGCTCAGCTTGGCCAGCCCGCCCGCGCCGGCTGCCTTGGCCTCGACGGCGGCCCGGTCCATGTCAGCGGCCTTGGCGCGCTTGCGCTGCGGATGGGCGGCCGGGGCCGGCGCCGCCGCGCCGCCGCAGGGCGTCTGCAGCTGCTGCGCCTCGGCCGGTCCGGGAGCGCCCGGCGCTGGCGGCCCGGCGAGCGGGTCGCGGGCCGGCCCGGGCCCGTTGGCTGGCTTGGCGCCCTTGGCTGCTGGCTTCCTGGCACCTTTGGGCGCGGCGCGCTTGGCGGGCGCCGCCTGCGCTGCGCCGGCCGGCCGCTTTCGGCCCGCGAGCTGGGGCTTGCGAGGGGCGGGCAGTGCTGCGCTGGTGTCTGCGCGCCCTGCATTCATGCCTGCCAGCTGGGCTGCCAGAGCAGCGGGCGCGGCCGCCTTTTGCACAGGTCTGCTGGTGAGCCATGGCGCGCGCGTGCGGCTTGCGAAGATGGGCTTGTTCGGGGTTGCCGGGCCGGCAGCTGATGGCCCGGGCGCCTGCGCTGCCGCGCTGACCCGTGCAGCCCCGTGGGGCGTGTCCTGCGCTGCAGCCCCCGCCGCCTGCAGAGCGTGCTGCAGCGCGGCGCTGGGCATGCCTGGGCGCTTGCACGCTGTGTGCGCGTCTTTGTAGCTCTGCAGGCTCTGCAGCTCTCCGTATCGCCTCAGGCCGGCTGCCGGCGCCGGCGCCGGCATCTGCTGCCCGCAGGGCGTCCGCTGCCCCATGGCTGCCGGCCCCTCAGACGAGCGCTGGGCGGCTGTGACCCAGGGCGACGCTGCCGGCGGCGCGGCCTCCGGCTGCTGCGCCGCGTGCGGGGCGGGGTCTGCGGCGAGCGGGGCGGCTCGCACACCGGCTACCTCCATGGGCTTGGCGCCCCAGAAGGGGCTGGGAGCGCTCAGGTCCTCTGCCGCCGCAGCGCTGCAGCCTTACAGACCGGAAGCACCAGAAAGCTGGACAAGTTACTGTGTCATACAGGGGCTGGCAGATGTGAAGTGTCTGCATGTCCGCGCGCCAAACATGCAGCCAGTGGTGCGCCTCACCAGCCAAGCGCGACAGCACGGCTGCCGCGGCCGCGCCGCGCGCCCGCTGCAGCGTCAGCCCCGTCGGCGAGCCCACGCAGCATGCCGGCACCGCCGCGGCCACGGCCTCCGCATCGTCACCGTCGGCGGCAAAGCTGACGTCCAGCCAGAGCATGCGCGCCGCCGGCAGCTGCCAGCCCGCCTGCATGCGCCACCAGGTGCGGCGCGACACCTCATCTGCTGGGGCAGAGCGCACACCCACGACTCGGCCGGGCCTGCGCATGGCGCACTCGTGTATGTGTGGCGGCAGGGCGCATGCAAGTGCAGGTGCATCGCTGACTTTGCGTGGCAACCACACCAGCAGTGCTACCTCACCTGTCCCTTGGCTAGTGCTGAGTAGTGTTGCATGCGCGCTGCGTCATGGCTTTGGCATGACTGGGCATGGTGCTGTGCCTCTGTGGACGCACATCGTGCACGTGAGCCAGGCGCGCGGGAAGGCGCGCACCAACAGCCGGGCAGCACAGTGCATGCGGCGCCATGCACAGCGTTGCTCATATCGTCCGCGCAGCTCTGCATGTCCAGGCAGTCTACAAGGCTGGTGCATGCGGCTGGCATGCTCCACCCCTCGGGTAGGTGGCGCATCACGGACAAAGGCCGAAAGCGCGCCGTGGCTGCCGCCCCTCCAGGCACGCAGATTACTACTGCAAGCGCTTGCAGACATGCAGGAATGCTTGTGCGCCCTGCACACGGGATCACCTGGTTGCGCAACGACCGCAACCATGTGTGGCGGCTGCACATGAAACTCAAGCTCGACTGCCATGCCAGCCCACACGTGGCCCGCAGCTGCTGCCAGGATGCCGCTGCCTGTGCAAGGACACATCACACGGCATGCACTCCTCAGATGCGCATCGGCTTGTCCCTGCATAGCTTGGATTTTGCATGCTTACCAATGAGAGTATTGCCGTGCAGAGAAATCCAACCGCGCCCCAGCAGGGCAGCCCTGACAGCTTCGCAGACGATGCTGCATGCTGTCTGAGGCGCCAGCGCCAAGCACACGCTCTGCTTCACAGGCGGCAGCCAGGCCAGGCCAGCCAGCGGTCCTCCAGGCTGGGCTGCCGCAGCCAGAGCCTTGTAAGCCTTGGCCACATGTGACTTTGTGCAGCCCACCAGGTACAGGCTTCCTCCTGGCCAAGCGTTCTTGCGTCACGATGTGTCATGACCCTGCAGAGAGTGCAGAAAGTAGTGTGGCTGCTACTAACGCGCCTGCTGGCAGTATCACGCAGGCACCCCCACACAGCTCCAGCGACCCGAGGGCGTGCAGGAATGTGCTCGAGCGCGCTGTCTCTGCAGGCACTGGCTTGTAGCCTGCTGGGGCTGGGCTGCCGCCAGCGAGCTCCCCTCTGCAGCTCGCAGCGGCCTCCTGTCTCAGGTGCGGCCTGATACACACTGACAGTGGCCAGAGTAGAGAGACTCCACGGGGCCTTTAAGACCAGAACGGCACCCTGCGCAGCTGCCATGCTCTTGCCGAGCACAGGCTGCTCTCACCATGTCAGAAGCATGTTGAGGTGACCCACGAGAAGCATCTTCTATATGTCTATGCATGGCAAGTTGTCACGTTCTGGACCCTGGCAGAGTCGCATATCTCTTGTGATGAGGAGCTAGCATTTCGCATTTGGACTTAGCATGGAGCCGCAGACTCAGCAAGCAGGGGAGGCCGATCGGCTTGAAATTATCACTACACTTAAGGCAGGGCAGGCGAGTCCAGAGGTGCGCCGCAACACTTGTCAGTGCGTCTCAGTAGCTCCGCTATGCACTTCAGACTGAGCAACAGTGGCTGCACCAGGGGTATGTGCATACCCTTCTCCAGCGGGTAACTCAGGAGGTGCACAGCCACCTGCAAGACACACTAGTGCCTCAAGCAGCACACCTGGACAGCTTCATACAGGTTGGCTCCGCGCTGAACACGGGACACATGCTACAGCAGACCATTGCTTGAGGTGGAGGCGCTGAGTGTGCCTGCGCGGCCTGCTACTGCTGTGCAGGCGCTGCAGGGCAAGATGGACAGAGCAGAGCAGCAGGTGAAAGAGGAATATGCGCAGAGCACGGAGCGCCTGTCCCACTTGAGCCACCACCTGTCAAGTTTCCAGGACCGCGTCGCGGATGTGCTGCATTCTAGCTTCATAATTGACGACAGCAACACCCCCTCGCCGCAAACCGGCGGCGTGAGTGAGGAGAGCTCACAGCAGCACGCTACCGGCGACAGTGCAAGTGTTTGACTCATCACGATGTTACACGTGTTCAGCACTCCTGTGCATGATGGCAGAGGCATGTGCATGCATACTGCTTGTAACATGCTGTCCAGCCCCAGCATGCTGGACAGTGCCTATGGCACTACTACACCTGAACGCCTACGCCTTTCGCTTCCGCGACGGCCTGGACATGATCAGAATGCCAGCCTTGCACAGCCTGATTGCGGCTTCCCTCAGATGCTGCCTTGCCGCACCACAGACATCCTCAAGGTCCACATCCCGCAGCCTCAGCTTGTCCTTGCTCGTTGTGGTTGCGCCGGGAGCAAACCTGGCTGGCGCTGCCAACAGCTGCTCAAGTATTGGAGCCATTTCTATGCAAAAGACCAGCCGGTGACACGATGCGTGTGCGTGTAAGCCAGCATCCGCCGGCTCACCCGTGCTGCCGCTCTCACCCTCTGCCGCGTCCCCGTCGTCATCCGCATTAGATTCAGGAGACTGCCCTCGCTCGTCAGAGGCCTCGCCGCTCGCATGGCTGTGCCGCTGGTTGGCCAGGCAGTGGTACACCACCGCCCCTTCATCCTCCAGCACCAGCCGCGCCAGGTTGGGCGCCGTCAGCTGCACAAGCATGCCGTCCACCTCCGAGGGCCGCATCTTCCCCGGCAGGCCGGCATGCAGCGGCAGGTCTCTGGCCGCCGGCCCCAACGCCGGCGGCGGCGGGAGGCGCTGTTGCATGAACGCGGCAGCCATCTGGTCGACTGCTGCAGCCAGGGGCAGGCACTTCACCACGCGCTGCACAAGGCCGTCCACTCTTGCGAGGATTTGCTGGCGCTGGAAGTCCTCTGACCCCTCGTGCACAACGCCCTGCACATCCGGCTCAAGCATCACAACGTGCAGTCAGAGTCATGCGCGGCAGTTATCCTTGCAGCCCTGACACAAGTGCACACTGTCTGACATGCCTGTTTGCGGCATGCATGGGGACCATCGCACAGCCCTCGAGGCTGACGGACAAAGCATTACATCACAAGAGCTCCAGCCATGTAAAACTTGAGTCAATGCCATGCGCAACACATGCACTCTAAAACAAAGTGCAGGAGAGCCGCACCATGTGGTCAAACAGGATTCGCGGAAGAGCGTGCCGCAGGGCCTGATTTTCCTCGGCCGCCAGCTCCAGCGCACGCGGCAGCGCAACTGCCAGAAGGTCTGCCCACGTGTTGCGCTGGCAGGCGGATACAGTCAGGTGCAGCGAGTGCTCGCATGGCAGCGCCTCTGCCTGGTGGATCGTGCCTGCGTGGCGCATCCGCACAAGTTTCTGTTCTGGTGCTGCCCACGTTGTTTTCTAAGCCGCAAGCCCCTTTACACTGAACCAACAATTGCAAAACAGCAAGCTGGGTGTTGTGCAGGCAGGGCCGATCCCGTGCGACAAAAGTGCCTGCGGCACAGCCTCGCAGACACACGCAGACCTGCGCGCGCACCCCGCGGCATGTACATGAGGTCGCCTGGGCGCAGCTCCACGTCCAGAACAGGCTCGCCAAGTTCGTGCTGATCAAAGTCTGCGCTGGAGAAGCGCGGCAGGACGGTCCCCTCGCTGAGCGGCGCATACAAGCGCCACCTGCCGCAGCATGCGCCCCGTGTGCGGCTTGCGCACATCCTGCCAGCTTTCAGAGCATCCACTCGACAGCCGGCGCACAGCGTGTGTGAGCTATTACCTAAGCGTGTACGACCTTCTGTCTCAAAAAAAGGGTCATGAGGACCACATCGTCTTGCGTGCAGACACATCCTGTGCACATAGAACAAGGAAAAATTGAAAATCGCGATATGCGTGGAATTTGTGAGCAAAGCTTGCGCAGGCGGCGCATACAGTTGGTGTGCTGCACTGACACGTGGGTCTCCTATGCACCATGCTTTGCTGTGAGGAGGCACTTGGCAGTTGGGACCGCACCGCTTGCAGCCCTCCAATTGTAGCACAAAGGCGTCGATGTCGTCGTAGTGCGGGGCAAAGCCCTGCAACAGTGGGTTGACGTCAGCTTGTGGAAAACAAGCAGCTCGGCGTCCAGGGCATGCAGCGCGCACAGACGTTGACAGCTCGTCAGCAGACGCGCCTGAGCGGCGCCCGGCGTCAGGTATGCGTTGCAGCCGATGGGACAGTTGAAAAGCGCCTCCAAGGGCGCCAGCGCAAGCCACAGCTCATCGCGCCAGCGCTGCGGGTGCAGCAGCCGCAGGGAGAACCCCTGCGAGAACCGCTCCCAGACCTCTGACGCGTCCGCGATGCCAGCCTCTCCGTCGGCGTTCGTGTTGCGGGTGATGCGCTCCTGCTGGCCCGGAAGGCTGCCGGTCAGTGCAACGTGTACACTCTGTATAATGCAGGCTGGTTGCTTGCACAGGAAGCCAAGGCCAGGAGTGCACAGTCCAACGGCACCAGCTGTCCCGGGCAAGACCGGCGTGCTTGCAGGGGCGCCCTTGAACAGCCTGCTGGAGCGGGGCGCGCGCCCGGCCGTCGTAGTTGACGACATCCAGCTCTGTCTGGTACTGCAGGCCCTCGCGGACCTGGGCTCGAATGGCCGGGAAGGGCAGCAGGCCGGCAAAAATGCCAGGCGCGTGCGTGTGCGCTACCACCAGCGGCCGCCGCTGCCACACGGACCCAAAGAAGTCTTGCACACCGATCGCCCGGCCAAACCAGTGCTGCAGCAGCCCTTCGCCGTTGTTGAGCCGCACGCTGCCAGGCACGTGTGTCTGCACCCCGCCCAGCGTTGCCTCGGTGTGTCCACGCGGCACCGAGGTCATAGCTTGCCTCTGCAGTTCTCCTAGTCAACCTCACTCACACATCTCCCGCGTTGGGCTTGCTGCAGCGGCAAAATCACACCTCGTCTGCACTGCGCGGGTCATTCAGCTGCAACGGCCTGAAGCGGGCGCGATAGTCCTGGTACCCGTCGAAAGTGAAGCAGCCTGGAACGCAACCAGTCCTCTTGTTCTGTCGTGCGGCAATGCTGTGCGCACCAATGCTGGTCTACTGCGTGACAGCTGGGCCGCACCTCTGCTTTCACGAACCCTCTTCTGGAACGGACTCTCACCGTGCTGCGATGCCTGCATGCAAGGCCACCTTCACAACGGTTCCATATGCACGCGTCACTGTGAAGCCACTTTCAGAGAGAAACCTGTGCGTCGCGGGGCGCAGATGCAGCTTTTGTCTTCTCTAGCGCGTCCGCCGCAGCTTGCAAGATATCTCTTCTCGGCACCGTCCCTCGCAGCCCCAACAGGTGACCCAGCCGGTGCAGCAGTGCTGTCTGGTCGTCCGTCATCTCTGAGCTACATCTGTGGCACTCTCTGTGGCTGTTGCCCTAGGCAGGCACCGCAAGCTCAAGCACCGAGCGCTTGCGGCTCTGTGCAGCTGTGGACGCCTGCTGATGGAGGCAGAGTTGATTGGTCAGCCAGTCAGCTGAGCAGTCCTTGGATGGTGTAAACCTCGGATGGCTAGGCTATGGTGTGTGTATAGTGGCAACCGGCCATTCTGCTGCTCCGTTCTTGCCTCTGCTGACCTGGTGAGACCTGGGCTCGCGCCAGCACGCCCGCCAGATGCTTGCAGCGCGCCAAGCAGCTGTGCCTGGCTTTCAGGCACATCTAAGCTCTTCGCCTCAACCTGGACAGGTGCCGTTTGGAGATTTGCGAGTGGTGCTGCGGAGCTACGCGTACTGCCTGCACTTCTGCCCATGAATGCTTGAGCATGCTTGTACACAGTCGCTCAGCGTGTGCGATTGCCGCAGAAAGGCGCTGCGCTCGCACCACGACTGCACGTAAGCGGCAAGAGGCGCTCGGTTGTTGTTATGCAGGCTGGCGAAGGTGAGCTTGCTCGAGCGCAAACTGACAATCAAGCCCGCCATCATCAAGCTTCTAACTCGGTGCTTATGCAGGGACTCCAAGCGCGCCAACAGACAAGGGCCTGGGCATTTTGGAGTGGACTGGCAAGCTCGTTCCTCAGGGCTTGCTTGTGAAAGGTGTGAACTGTATGACGCATGCGTCTCACTTATCGCGTATCGTGTCAGGGCAGTTAACAGGGCTGGCATATGATGCAGACTAGCTTCAGCTCCTGTTGGTGTTCAGGGGCAAAGACCGGCTGGCGGACGGCATGGCAGCTTATGATGCGGGAGCTGGCGCCCCAGACAAAAGATGGCGGATACAGCCGCCCGCAGTACACATTTACTGGTCAGATCGGTGACCCAGAGTTCCCGGTGCGCTCCGTGCCCTGTACACGCGCTCCCGTGCATAGCACGGTATCGGCTGTGGGCAACAACGCTCCTTACGTCCACGTCTGTTCTACTGTTGCCGCACCTCACCTGACTGGTCATGCGGTTGTGAGCAGGCCTCTGATAGAAAACTGTGACTCATTCTGTTCCTGGCCCCGCCTCATGTCAACACTTGGTTGAGAAGGCGAACCTTGTGTGGGTCGCGTATCACTTCTGCACCAGAGGTCTACTCATGCTGCACCTACACAGATACATATTCTGTGGAAAGAGACGTCTGCGCGAGGGCCAGGTGGAGTCGGGCCGGTACCACGTGTATCTGGGCAATGCATGCCCATGGTGCCATCGCGTGATGCTCGCGCTCGTGCTGCGCGGGCTGCTGCCGCACATCAGCGTGACGAACGCAGTGGACGATGCCGAGCGCGCCAGCCGCGGCGGCTGGGTGTTTGACACGCCTGAGCCCGTCTTTGGCGCGCGCGACCTGCGGCACGCCGCAGCCTGAGCGACCTCAAGGAGTACACCCACGAGCAAGGATGTGTATACACATGCATTATCGCATTGCATTGCCGCCAGTGAAGCAGACGTCTCCTACACAGATGTGTTAGGTCTGGCACTGGATAACAAGCACACGCGCCCACCATCTTGGGCTCCATGCCTGCTTGTAACTGCTGTTCACGACGCATGCATTGCTCACTGTGGCCACCCAATACTACAGGAGAACACTGATCATGCATAGCCTGCCTTGCAGGCTATGCTGTCACTCGCATGCTGACCTCCCTCAAGCTGTGAGCTGTTTCGGTCTCTTTTGCGTCACTGAAACATGCCTGCTCGCACGCTGGCAGCGAGGTGTACGATGCGGCCAGCCCAGGCTACCGCGGGCGCTGCACGGCGCCGCTGCTGGTGGACCGACGCACGCGGCGCGCGGTGTGCAACGAGAGCAGCGTGATCGTACGCAACCTCAACGCCGTGCACCTGCCTGGCTGCACGCCCATCGACCTGTTCCCCGCGGCCGCCGTGGCCGAGATCGAGCAGGTCAACGAGCTCGTGTATGACAAGGCGCGCGCGAGGCACCAACGGCCGTCACGCCCTTGCCATGCATGGCATTTGCCTGTCATATGTTCTCAGGGGCCTAACCTGGCAGGCCATCGAGTCAGGGCCGCTCACGTGTGTTCTTGCACTAATCAAGGACTTTAGTGACAACTCATGATGATTATATAGAGCACAGTACGGCATACGTAGCAGGTCATCGCTGCGAGCCTTCCCCGTTCCAGTGACCGCTGTGCAGCATGTGTTGGGCGGTATGGCTTGATGTGAGCTCGCGGATGGGAGCTGGATCTCAGGCAGAGTCCGTGTGGCGGCGGCGGGCAGGTGAACAACGGCACGTACAAGTCGGGCTTTGCGACCAGCCAGGCGGCGTACGACCGCGCGCAGCAGGAGCTGTACGCCGCGCTGGACGCGCTCGAGGCGCGCCTGGCCCGCCACCGCTTCCTGGTGGGCGACAGGTGCGCCATCCCCCGTCCCTGTGCTGCTGCGCTGCAGTCTGCGTACAGCCTCTTGCTAGCTTCAATACGTGTTATCTTCTGCATTCTGACATTGTGCAGCGTGTCGCAACATGTGCTGCCCGACGTGTCATAACATTGCTGCGCATCTGAAAAGCGTATATCTGTCTAGAATGGCCGCGACATGGAGTCGGAGCATTTGCTGCTGCACACGTTTCCTAGAGCCTGTTGGCTCACCAGACGCAGCAACTGCGACGCAGGTTCACAGAGGCGGACCTGCGGCTGTACCCCACCATAGTGCGCTTCGACGCGGCGTATGCGACGCTGTTCAAGTGCTGCCGCCGGCGCATCGCGGACTACCCCAACCTCAGTGCCTGGCTGCGCGACGTGTACCAGCTTGACATGGGCACTGCGTCGCCCGTGCAGGCGCGTGGACCATCGCCCAAAGCGCATTGGCAAGCGAAAGGCTGCATGCAGATGCACGCGGTGGCCAACAATGTAAGCAGTGGCTGCGTCCATGCGCAGCTCTTTCCTGCATACGGATCCAACCTGCGTGAACGGCGCGCAGGTGCGCGACAGCTTCGACCTGGACGACGCGCGGCGGTCATACTTCCAGAGCCTGTTCCCGCTGAACGCGGGCGGCATCGTGCCGGCCGGGCCCACGCTGGCGGACCTGGCGCTGCACCGCCCGCACGGCCGCGGACCGGCCGACACCGGCGCCGTGTTTGCGCTGCGACCTGGGTCGATGCTGCCCGCTATGTCAAGTGCTGCGCGGTAGCGAGTCGCAAGGCCGACGGCCGCGTGCGGCGTCGCCTGGCGCCAGCGAGCGGTGGCGGCGCTGCAGCTGGTTGGGCACTCGCTGCTATCCTGCAGCTATCGCATTTCACTGCGTGCTGTGCTGCTGACATGCCGCACGTCGGGCGGCTTCATTTCTCTGTCGTCTCATTCAGCTTGCAGGATTGTTGTCCGCGCAGCCGTCTCCCTCGTGCTTGGCGGCATATTTTTGCTCAATCTGCAAGGCTTCACTACTAGACAGTGGGCATGTCCCGCTCTGCATGGCATGCCATTTTATTCACAAGCTCCAGCTAATGCATGCGCCCAATCCCAATGTCTGTAATCAAGGCACAGGACCCATAAAAATTCATCTATGCATGATGATGGCCTTATTATTAAAAGTCTTTTCAACCTGGGGTTTGCCAATGACCCTCGGCCTCACCAAGCGCTTCACGGTGTTGTTCACTGCTCATCCAGCTGAGCGTCTAGGAGTCTGGCAGCTTCGTGCGCAGCACTGTGTCGCTCACTGTGGCTATCAACTTGCACAAGCGTACACCATGGCCGTGCGCCACACAGTCCTCTGCTCACTGTTCGCAAGCTGTTGCAAAGTGTCACAGGGCCGCAAGCGTGCTTGTGCGGTACACGCAGGGCATCAACCGGCTGGGTGCGGGGCCGAGGAAGCCCGGCATCGCGCGGCCCATCGACCCCAACCGCTTCATAGTGCAGGACCTGGTGCCGGAGGGCGTCGAGAACGACCAGGACTACAAGCGGATGGTCCAAGACGTGCGCTGCGGCTGCACTTTGCAAGTTGAGAAATTCGCTCTTGTTTCGCTGCCGAGTTTGAGCCCCTGTGCTTGCGCAGATAGAGGACGCGCAGGCGAGCCAGGTCGGCTGGCTGTTTGGCCGCGGAGGTGCGCTAGCACGCGCCTGAAGTGGCATTTGCTGACCCATATGCTGTGCTTCTGCGTGTATCTGTACGGGAACGCGTAAACATAGAGTTGCCACCTTGGTCACCCACATCTTGTGGTGCCACACGCGGTGCTGCTCAGTGGAGGCGCGCGCTGCTGCGACAGCGTTCGACAAGAGCGACCTCATGTACCTGCGCGACGAGGAGGAGCGGCAGCGCTTCACGGAGGACGAGCTGCGCGACCGCGAGCTGCAGCAGTTCCAGCGGCAGCGCGCGCGCGTAGAGCCGGCCGCGCCCGGCCCGGCGCCGACGCGGCCAGTGCGCCGCGACAAGGAGCGCGCCGGCGCCAGGTGCTGCCGGGGTCCAGTCTGCGCCTAGTAATGCGCTCACCTGTGAAGCCTGCCGCGCCCGGCCTGCCCCCGCCGCGGAGTGCGCGCCACGGCGAGGTACAGAGCAGGGCACTGGAGGCGAAGGGCGTGAACGCAGCAGCCAGGTGTTTGAGCGTGCGCGCAGACGAGAGGATGTGCGGGCCTGTGAGTGACTGTGCTCATGCGGGGGGCGCCGCAGTGTCCAGGCAAAGGTGCTGTCGAAGCTGAAAATCAAGGCGGCGGGGACGCCTGGCGGCGGCGGGCCTGCGGCCCCGCAGCCAGCGCGGCCTGTGCCGGCCGCGGCAGAGGCCCCCGCGGCCAAGCGCCAGCGCGCCGAGCCCGCCGCCCCGGCGCCTGGTGACGCAGCACCTGCTGGTGCGCCTGGTGCCAGCGGCAGCGGCGGCGGCGGCGGCGGCGGGGGCCAGGCTGGCGGCGGCGAACAGAATGGCGGACTGGCCGGCCTGCTCGGTGCGCACTGACCATGACGTACGTACCTGGGAGCGCACCGTGCAGGGGCACGATGTTTAACAGAACAGGCCCGCTCTCGTCCTGGCGGAGCAAAGGCGGTAGCTGCGCGCTGGCGGACGAGCGCGAGTGTCAACAGCTCTCCCGTGGCGCAGGTGCATATGGCAGCGACGACGACGAGGACAGCGAAGGAGACGCGGCCGGCGCAGCTCCTCCAGTGCCGGGCAGGCCTAAGATGTCGGACACTGCAGCAGCACCTCAGCCGCGCGTGTCCGGTGGCGACCGGGGAGGAGCGCGGAGGGAGGCTGCGGTGTACAGTGGACGAGGACAAGGCACCTAACAATATGCCTTGCCAGGCTTGGTCTTGGCATATGACTTGCCAATGGTCAACCTGCATGCAGCCCGCTGAAGCCTGCTTGTGCCCACTGACACTCCAGCATCATGGAACCCCATCATCAAAGTAGGGATGCAGTTCCCGCCAGTGACAAAACAGAAACACGGTTCTGAAAGCAGGCAACCCAAAGCAAGCGGTCAACGCTATGGGATGTGCGCTCACCGTCTGAGACTCCTCGCAAAGTTGTGACTTGGCTGTGTGGCGCCAACTGATGGTGCTCCCACGCTTTTCGGCTGCATGAAAGAGCGGCTGCCTGCGTTGACGTGTTGACCTCTCTCTTAGCTGTCAGCACACACTGAAGGTACCTGCTTCGCAGAGCACATTCAGTCACCTTGACACAGGCATCAATGGCAACGGGCCTTCCCAGTCTTAGATGAGGCGCCCCTTGCAGGCACGTTTGCGTCCAAAGCCAACAGCTACTAGCTACAATTTATTAGAGGTGTGTTGCATCCTAAGCCACGCATCTTGAAATGTTCAGGTGACTTGGGTATGAGATGGACAGCGTCCAGCTTTGCTGTTCGTGGGCTGGTGCAGAAGCTTGCGGCCCTCACTCTGGAGTCAATAGCGATCCATATCTGACCCGTCTCAATGGTAGTTTGTGAAGGTGCAGGGCAAGCTCCTCTGAAGCGTGAGCTACCACTCAGGCAGTGTTTGCGTGGCTGCCCTCAGGCTGTTCTGCCTCACCAGAGAAAGAAGCAGACACACACCCAGTGCAAGCGAGCCGCCCTTGCTCGCCAGCGACGCGCCCTTACCAGCACGGTCCTGCTGCAGGTGCCAGCACAGATGCAAGCTCATGATACCTCTGCCAGAGGGCCTGGCGCTCCCACAAGTGAGGTGCTTTGTGACGGGCTTGAGGCGCGCGGCGGTGCAGTAAACGAGCCTGGGTGCGTTGTCCGCACATGTCCCATGCACATTTCGGTATTCGAGCTACACGGTAACCCATGCATGCAGGTCCTGCTCTGCACAGCAATGCAAAATTCACCGACAAATGCACGCTGGATCCCTGCAGTGGCGCCCCGGCCTGTGTGCACAGCCTCCCGGCATGTAGGGGCTGGTCTGCATTCCAGTGTGCGCGCTCATGCGTTGTCACATCAGGTGACTGCTTCCACGCCTGTAACAGGACCGGCACTGGGAGGGCGGCCGGGGGCCAGCCTGGCCTGAGCTCTGACGAAGATGCATGGTACGAGGAGGTGTGGCTCGTAGAGGAGGGCGCGGCCAGCAGCGGTTCTGGCGACGCGCTCGCTGTCGGTGCCCGGCCCCTATCTGGAAGTGCAGAGCCCCTTCGACCCGCGGAGGAGCCCAGGGCAGCGGAAGGGATCCGCCCTGCGGTACCGCGGCAGGCTGGGCCGAGATGGACACCCGATAGGACCTCCCGCCCTGCCGCACGCTTGGCGCCTGGCGCGGTTGCGGGTGGACAGCTGCGGCCGGGGCGGGACGACGCACAAGCGGCAGCACTTGCATGGGCGCTAGGCGGACACTTTCAGCAGGGGTGGTGGCTAGGACAGGACAATCGAACTGAACACCAGGAGAATGCAGCGCAGTCATGAGTGCAGTGTGCGTGAGGTCAGTGTGACCTCATGCTAGTGAATGTCAGGATGACAGATGTTGGACTCCAGGAGCAAGATTCCTGGAGTCCACTGGCACATATGAATTACAACCGTGTATCGGCCAAACTTGGCCCCTTACGGCCAACACATAATGCACATCTGTAACCGCCAAACCCCAGGTTGCACCTCCCTCAGGCCTGAGACTTAACACAAACACATATAAAAGCCAAGCGAACTAACAGCAGTGCGAAAGACATACATGTACCTTTGATGACCTTTCTCGTCAAAGCTGCCCACGAGCAAGCACTTTGTGCTGCACCAAAGCGGTGATCATGTCCGTAGTATTGAAGGAGCACCACCATGGCAAGTCCAGGGTGCGCGTCGGCCGGCGGTGGGCTGGCGCTGATGGCCGCGACGACTTTGTGGAGTGGACGGTGGACACTCTGCTTGAGTCGGACATGGCGCACGCCTTCACAGAGGGCAGCAACGCGGACATGACCGCCACTGACACCCAGAAGAACACCGTGTGCAGTTCTGTTGCATCTGTTGCACCTGCTCGGCCACGAGCTTGTCGCGCTGCCAAGCTCAGACATGGTGCTGCACAATGCCCTGCAGATTTACTACATGGCCAAGCAATGCAGTCAGCCCTGCAGCCCGGAGGAGTTTGCAGTTGCCCTGGCGCGGCACTTTGTGCACACCTATCCCAAGGCGCGCTCCCCAGGAGGCGCTGGGACTGCTGACGGTTACCAGCGCGCTGTGAGGACCTGTCACCGCGCCACTGGGCTGCAGGTGAGCAAAGCCAAGGTCTGGGTGGAGCAGGCGCCATGGCAACGAGCGTGCCTGGGCGGGCAGCTGCACAACCACGGTAGTGGCTTGCCCCTCGCCTGTTGCCTCAGTGGAGGTTGCTGGCAGACACACGCTGCTGACGTGAGCACACGTGCTGCGCCGCGCCAGGCTTTGTAGCAGCGGGAACCGAGACGCGGACGTGCGCTGTCAGTGCAACCGCGGAGGGGCGGACCACGGTTGCCGCAGGTGCAGCACCAGGGGTATAGCTGCTGTCCTGCCTGCAGCCCGTCCTAGCTGCGTTATGCTGCGCAGAACCAGCCTGGACGACACACCAGAGCGTCGGTGCTTGTCCAGTCGGTGGCTGAGCAAGCACGTCTCGTGCAAGCGTGCGCCGGTACCCTGGCAGGTCACCTGCCGGGCATGCCTCTTGCTCTCAGCGCCCAGGGCGGCCGTGCAGGGCCGCAAATAGCGCATCCGCCGGCGGCAGGCGTGCGGGGCCTGCGGCTGCTGAAGACGACGCAGTCCGGCTACGCGGGCTTCCTGCACGACCGCTTCACGCTGCTGCCAGACACGCGCGAGCGCATCATGGCCGCTGCGGTGACTGCCACCTGGCGGTGCGCGCGTGCGTGGCCTCGGCCCCGCGATTGGAGGGGGCGGGCCTGGCCTGGGCAGCTCCCGGCGCGGGCGTGAACAAGGCAGCCGCTGCCTGCACCGCGCCATGCTCAGGCTCTGTGGGGCATCCGAGGTCAGCAAACACGCACACTCCTTTGCGCCTGCGATGTGCCTTGCTGCAGCGCGCTCGTGGCAGGCTGCTCGCAGGCCCTGCTGCACAACACAGGTCAGTGAGCATGCGCATGAACATGCACATGCTTCGCATGACCGCACGGATGCGCACAGCGCGCGCGGCATCGCGCGCGGCGGCTGCTTGCAACACAGCCTGCCCGCGCGCGCCAGGTACACCGCGCCGGCGGCGTACGACGCGGCGTTCGCGGCCGCGCGCGGCGCGCTGCTGGACGCGTTCCTGGGGCCGCCCGCGGCCGGCGTGTACAGTCCCTCGGTACAATACACGCTGTTCCAGATGGGCCGCCTGCTGCTGGAGCGGTGCGGCCGCCCTCGCGCGCGCCGCCGGGCGCCGCCGCAGCGTCACGTGCAGGGCCTGCTGCCCTGTGCAGTCGGCTGCCCGCCGCCCCGCGCTCAGTGGCGTCCGCAGCAGGGTGGACCTGCAGACGTGCCCGCGCCGGGGGAGCTGTGCTGTGCGGTCATGGACCGGCACATGCCTGGCCTTCCAGAAGCGCCAGGCTGCGCGGGTCTGTGTGCCAGATGCCGCAGGTGAGTCTGCATCTGCCCACAACGCAGTGCCCAGTCACTGTGAGCTGCCCTGCGCGACAGGGTGGACCAGGCGGACTCCGTGTTCCTGAACATGCCCAACCTGCACTTCCTGCCCTGCAGCCCGGTCGCCAGCAAGGCGCGCGCGCGGCCCCAGCATGCAGGATCCAAGGGGTGCCTAGCAGGTGTACAGACGCATGTGTATGGACACATGCGCTGTGCTCATTTACCAACCGCCAGACTCCCCAAGCATGGGACAGATGCCTGCATTGGCAGCCCTTCTGTTTCATGTGGGAACTGCCTCTATGCTAGGTGGCACCCGCCGATGCATCAGTCTCTCTTTACCAGTTCCACACATGAAGGCAATGCCTGAGCGCCAGCACTTGCACCGCAGTTTGAGGACGACGTGTACGTTGCCACCAGCGAACCACACGGCAGCATAGAGGCCACTGTGACCCGCGGCGATGTGCAGCCACACTGCAAGTTGTAACCTGCCCGGCGGGGATGCTGCGGCCGCGCTATTCACGTGAGCAAGTCTGCCACTGTACTGTACGATACTGTCGGAGCGCTAGTGACATGCGCGCAGGCAACGCACGCCGTCTGCTTGTCCACCTGTGTGGGTCTTTGATGTCAGCTAGTTTGTCGTGGGCTTGAGCAGCTTTTTGCGTGCTGCGTGCAACAGCAGCGCTCACCTAATAAGAATCTGGCATGCGGAGGCGCGTCGCCGTGCAAGGTCGCAACCAGTATCTCACAGTTGCGGCGCCAGGCGTGACAGCAGACCCAGTGCAGCAATTTGCGCTGACATTCCGCATGCCTCAAACCACCGCAGTCCTGCCAGCCCCCCCGTCAATAGTCCTACAGCGCTGTCGCAACTGATACCTGCAATGGGCCGCGTCACTTAACATCAACCAATACGCCCAGGAAGGAGCATCTGCACCCTGCACGCTCTTCCTGCACATGCGAGCAGAGCCAGGCGCTTTGCAACAAGGCCACCCGCATCAAGACCGAGAGACCGAGCAAGTGCCTCTCGCCCGTGCGCTCTTTGCAAGCCGCGGCACTTCCTGGCCTTCACCAAGCGCAAACACTGTGCAGCAGCGCCTGCCGCTGCCCGCTCCACGTCAGGCTCCGACACTGGCACGGAGGAGCCCGGGAATGGCAAGCAGGGCGCGCGCGTGGCGCCCCAAACCCTGACCCCGTGCGACGCGGCGACCTGGACATGCAGTGACTACAACCAGGCTCTGCCACCCCGAGCCCAGCTAAGCCGGGGCGCAGTGAGCGGCGACATGCGCACGCTCGACGTAAGGGCCGCAATAAGGAGCAAGCCCACCCTGAAGACCCTCCACACATCGCGGCGCAAGGCCGGGGCACTGCTGGTGCGCCGCGCCGCCTGCCCAGCTCACTTAATGTACTGCGAGGCCCAGCGGAAGCCGTCGCCGTAGCCCATGCGCCGTACCTGCCAGGCGCGCCGCAGCATGCTCTTCACGTGTCCCACAGATCATGCGCTTTGCCCTGCTTGTATACTGCATGGCCCTGCAGAAGCCCAGCTGCGGACCGGTCCCAAGATTTTAAGTTTAAGTTTATATTAAGAGTTACCAAACATCCATGGCGTCGGCACTTGACGCTGCAGCGCAAGGGGCGGAGTCAGAGGTCAACTGCCCGAATCAGGTCGAGTCGCCTAGCTTGGGCTGCTTGCAGCACTCCGGACATTAACGACCACTCCTGAGGTGCTTGCGCCTTGCCATGAGGGCGCGTCAGCGAGCTTGCAACCATGATGATCTGGGCGGAACGGGCACGGGTGCATGCATGCCGCATGACGCGATTTGCCCGCAGCCAGGGGCGCACCACGCTGCACATGAACACCTCGATGGGCCTGATGTTCGAGTCCTTCAGGTCGGCCTTGCCCTTGCCGGTGGTGTACCCGGCCAGGCCCAGCGCCAGGCGCAGCTCGTCCTCGCTCGCCGCCTGCGCCGCAGCCAGCACCCCCCCATTCAGCACCTCCGTAACACCAGCTCTGTTGTGTTACGACGTGTTGCATACGCAGGCCTGTCGCCAGGGAGGCAGCCGCTGCTGTGCCCTTTCTAACGAGTGTGCCCGACCCTCTGCTCTGCCTGCGGACAGCCTGCTTCGTCCTGCCTGCGGACAGCCTGCTTCCACCCGCGGCCAGCAGCCGCAGGCGCGCCTGCGGGATGTCTATCTTGTTGCCCAGGATGAGGAAGGGCACGGTGGCGAGCGCGTCGTCGCTCAGCAGCGAGTCCAGCTCCTTCTTCGACTCGGTGAAGCGCTCCCGGTCGACCGCATCCACCAGGAACACAATCGCGTCCACCTGAGCCCACGACACGCGCCCACGTCTCGCTCGTGCCGTGCGTGCTCGTGCCAGGCGGAGCTGCACTTGAAGGGCGGCGCAGGCGCCGGGGCAAGCGCGCGCGACGGCGCGCGATCGTCCGACGGCGGGCGCGCGCCTTCGCATAATAGTCCTTCCACACGCGCCGCGCGATCTCGTGGCCGCCCAGGTCGAAGGCTTTGAAGTTGATGCCGGCCATCTGCAGCTCCTGCACGCCGACGCACGCGGCCGGTCGCAAGAGCGCGAGCGTTGCCAGCACCCATGCACCCGTTGCCGAGGCTGCTGGCGCACGGGAGTGCGGGAACGCTTCCACAGACCTGCTCTACACACAGCCTGCCACTGGGCAGCAGCAGTTCTGAAGCAGGCAGAAGGCAGCTCAGGCACTCCCATCAGGGGCCCGTCGTCCCCGGCACCTCTGACGTTGGGTACTGTGTCGGCTGGTGCTGGGCCAGCCGCTCGTCCTTCAGCATATGCATTAGCGTCGTCTTCCCAGCGTTGTCCAGGCCCTGGGCAGCAGGTGGGCCGGTTCAGGTCGTATTAGCGAGTCGCCGCCCGTCGCAGCACAGTGATCGAGCCAGGCGGAGCCGCACCAGGAACAAGATCTTTGCGTTCTTGTTGTACAGGCCCAGGGAGTTGAGGATGCCATAGAACCTGCGCAGGCGCGTCCTCAGACACCTCTGTCACACTGACTCCAGCGTGCACCGCTTCACGTTCGAGTTCTGCACACCAGTTGACGAGAAACATAGTCTGTAAGTGCGCGTGCGCCGCGCGTCTAAAAGCCGCGTCCTTGAGCTTGCTCTGGTGCTGCACAAGGCTCGGCGCCGCGGTGTACAGCCTACCTGTCACACAGCGGCTAGGCAAGCACAACTCATCACTCGTGCACACAACGAGCAAAGGTCTGCTCTCTCTGCAGCTTCTCATTGGCCAGCCAACTTCGCCTGTTTTGGCAGAGCATGCAGACCCAATGCAGGCGCCCAACAGGCTGTGCTGTGGGCATGAACAAGCAACCGCATGGCATGCACTGGCAGGCCTCTGTGGACATGTGTACTATATCCGACGTTCGGTGAAGCCTCAGCTAAGCACGCATGACGTATTGAGCTCAGCACAAGACAAGGGGAACCAACGACAGACGCGCAGCGTGTTGTAAACTTCTTACACACCTGCCCCGCCTTGAGTGACAACGAGCCTTGCATGGCAGCAAACGCATGGTCGCAAGCAGCACCAGGTCACTTGGAAAGCAGCTGAGTGTGTTCATGCACAAGCCTAGGGACGTTGTATGGACGGGCGCACAGCACGTCGCAGGCGACGAGCGGCAGCTCACAGACCCGCACAGAAGCTGGGAACACATGCTGCAATGAAACGAGTGTGCGCTGCTGTTGTTGGACGCACTAGGCAACCACACCTTGGACGGAAAACACACCCTCACCAGCTTTGCAGCTCCCTTCTGGCGCGCAAAGCTGTCACGCAGTCCTACACAGCTCACGCCCACTGCCTGGAGTGCCTACTGGTAAGCCACGCTGCGACCTCGCACTGGCCTGGTGTGTGACTCCGCTCGACCAGGGCGCAGCCGCGCCGGCGCAGGGCCCTCTGTCGGGGGGCTTCGCTCGGCCGGCGCGCTCGCGGGCGGGCTGTGCGGCGCTGGCGCCGCACACTCTGTCACCCCGAAGCGCTTGTTGTATTTCTGCAGCCGCAGGTCGAGGATGTGGTGGCTGCCGATGGCAAACAGGCGGCGCTGCGCGGTGGTGAGCTGCGCCTGCGGCGCGTGCTCCTCGGACAGCCGCCCCACAAACCAGCCGGTGTCCTGGGAGCAGTGCACGCGCAGGTCGTAGCGCTTGAGCTCGCGCTGGCACAGCACGCAGGGCGTCGCGCAGCCGAAGGTGCCGTCCGAGCGCTTGCGCCAGACGCTGATGTGCGCGCCGAGCTTGCGGCGGACCCACGCGGTCACCTGGTGCGGCCGCACGCCGTGCTTGCGCGCTTCGGCCACGTACGACTCGAGCAGCCTGCGCGCACGCGCCGGCGCGGTGGACACAGTGTGCCGACCACATTCTAAGCAGCGTCGCGCGTCCCACCCTCCCCCCGTCCATACAAGCCTGCCAGGAGCATGCCAGCCGGTGCGCTGCCCCGCCTGCCGCCGCTGACAGCTCAGCCGGCGCAGCCATCCGCACGCGCTTCGGCGACATGCGAAACCTGACAGTTGTCGCGGCGCAGGGCACCCTGATAAAGTACGCAGGCGGCCCATTCAACACCGCATTCATATCAGCACGGCCTGGTGCGTGGCACTTGCAAGCGCCGACTTGGGGGCGCACCCCTTTTGTGACGGGCTTCGAAAGCCCAGCCACGTCTGTTGTGCACCAACGCATTGCTATGCCCCACACGGCCTGGAGGCGGTGCAGGGCGGCCCAGGCCTCACGCAGTGGGCACCCGGGAAAAGCTCTTTCACAAGCATGAGCGGCACTTGGTCCTGGTGGGCGGGCTGACTGATGCGTTCTTCTTCGCGCCGTACTGGGAGCTGCTGGACTCGCGCCTGGGCGAGCGCGGCTGGTGCGCTCCCAATGCCTCCCAGGTATGGAACAAAAAGCATCAGTGTATCAGCCAGCTGCGGCCGCTTCTCGGGCTCTGCAGTGTAGAGTTACGAGCGATGTGTCCTCATAGCGCCATACGACAATGAGCATTGTTTTCTATTTGGCTCCACAGAGCCATACAGATGCCACAAGGGGCAGAGGGGGAAGGCTGGCATACGCAGATGTCTGCAGGAGCCTGCCGCAGCACACAGGCGGTGGGTCTGCACCTGACGTGGTGTGGCAACACACCTCAGTGCAGCCGTTGCGTCCAGGACAGTGCCGGCGTGCATGACAACAGCTGCAGGAGCAGCGGTGTGGCACGGCGCTGCTCCTTACGCAGCTGCTCCCTCTACAGCGCGGGCTGGGGCTGCGACGTCGAGCAAGCGCGGGGCGGCGCGGCGGCAGGACGCTGGTGCACACCCAACTGACTTCGTCAGGCGCGGGCTGGGGCGCGGGCAGCCTGGACGAGGACGCGGAGGAGCTGGACCTCCTGGCGCGCTACCTGCGGCAGCACTTTGGCTCAACGGTGCGCTTCTGATGCGGCAGCCCCGCTGTCGCCGATGTCAGCCTGATACTACAAAGCCGGACCTGATGTCCGCTTGCCCCTGTCCTAGAGCCTAAGCCCCTGTCCTCCACAAAGGGATGGGCCTGTTCCGGAGGCAATGGGCGAACAACCCCATCGCGCAGCATCACAGCTGTGCGTGCCTGCAGGATTATGAGGCCCTGACAGACACGTTTGCAGCCATAGGCAGTGACGTGCATGTCAGCCTGCAGCGCACGCCTCTGCATGGGCTCCAGTGAACGTCACCGACTCGGGTGGGCCGCTCGCGCGCAGGGCATTGTGATCATGGGCCACAGCACTGGGTGAGGCCGCGGCCCCCGCGGCGTGTATGTGCGATGTATGTCCGACCGTTGTGCACATGCGGCTGGAGCCTCATGAACCTGTGCCTGTATCGAGGGCGGTCGCGATGGAGCGCGGCGCCGCCGGCCGCAGGTGCCAGAGCGCGGTGCGCTATGCGCAGCGGTACGCGGACGACCGCGCCGCTGCCAAGCTGCTGGGCGTGGTGCTGCAGGCGCCGGTGCGCCCTGTCAGGCCTGCGGCCGCGTGCTTCAGCTCATAGGCACTGCTGCCAGCGTGGTAGGCCAGCAGCCCCCGCGCACCGGGCTTGTGATGACTGTTTGGCAGCCTGTGCATCGCTCTGCTCGAATCCTAAATCTGGCATTGCAAGCTTTAAACAGATGGCAGTAGGCCGTCAGGCTGGAGGCGAAACCCCAGGGAAGCAGCATGAGCGGCTGGCTGCTCAACAGCCCCAGGCGAGTAGGGTCGGGTAGGGTAGCGACAGGGACAGTCTCGCCCTGTGCAGCGGAGCTGCAGGCGGAGGCGACACGCGAGCGAGCTGCTGCGAGGCGCAAGAGCGCCGCGTCAGCAGGCAAGGCTGACCGCGGTGGCGCCGCCGCTGACAGTCGGCGGCCGCGCGCGCGCAGGTCAGCGATCGAGAACACCTGGTGGCAAACGACGCGGTGCAGACCGCGGAGCAGCTGGCGGAGGCGACCGCCATGCTGGAGCGCGGCGAGGGCGAGGACATCCTGTACCGCGACACCGGCCTGCTGCGCAGTGCGCCCCCTGCGCACCGCAGCGCGCCTGCTCGCGTTTCGCAGGAGCTGCGCTGACACACAGGTGCTGGTGGCTAGTGCTGCTTTTAAGCGCCAATGCTCAGGTGTCTACCTGTATCAGCCGCAAAGGTCGAGCGCCGTGGCTGGAGCGTGGTAGTGTGTGTGTGCGGCATGCAGCACCGTTCGAGTGGATGTACAATTTAGACATGTTCTTGAAGCACTTTGCCATTAGGACCATTGCAAAAACTATGTGGACGCTTCTGGCTGTCTGTCAGCATGGCCCAGCCCCTTCCCTCATACACACATAGAGTGACGTGTGATGAGAGTGAGGCCAAGCAGTTAGGCATCACCAGGGCGCCCACCCGTGCGCGTTGTGACTGCCAGAATGCATGCAGAGCTGCTTGCTCTGGCATGCGAGTCCCTGCGCCAGCCGCCTGAGGGGTGCCTGAGTGGCGGCGGCTGGCGCGCAGCGCCGGTGACCGCGCGGCGCTTCCACGCGCTTGCGGCGCGGCTGGGAGATGACGACATGTTCAGCAGCGACCTCACGCCCGCTGAGCTGCAGGTGCGGTTCAAACGCAGCCTGCCCTTGGCCTTGTGTGAACCCCGCCGGGTTGTGTTGGCATGGAGCATGCGTGCGCTTTCCTGATTTTTGCCACATGCCTGTGCAAGTAAATGCATATCAATTCAAACGGGTGGATGCCACAAAGGCATGGCTTTCTGAAGCGGTCTTGGGCCGGCCTCCTGGGCTTCAGGCGAAATGCATGGGTGACTGCGGGACTGCAGTATAGGAATTGTCAAAGGCATGCATCTGCTGTTTGTATCTCGCAGTGTGTACTGCCAGAAGCATGCCTTCCGTAACACCTGTGTGCCTGCTGCAGCCAATCCTGGGGCCGCTGGCGGCTGTGCCGACCTTGTTCATGCTCGGAGACAAGGACGAGTCTGTGCCAGGCCACATTGACCTCTCGGCTCTGGCGCGAGGGTTCAAGGTGGCGACTACTGGCCTCACATGTGCTATGTACACACTGGGTGCATGGTTTGCATGGTGTGCATGAATGTGTTGATCTGTTGCTGAGACTGCATACACGCTTATGATGAACAGACATGTCCTTGTAGGTCTGGACTCTCCACTGCTTGCGCGGATGTATCTGCTGCAGCCCCCTATGACTGCGCGTGCTGTGGGTGTCGCGGAGCAGGCGGCAGCAGGGCCAGACGCGGAGGCAGTCATCGTCCCAGGTGCTGGACATGGCATGCACGGGCATGAGCGGGAGTGCGTCGACGCGGTTCTGGCGCTGCTTGACAAGCTGCCGCACGCTGCTGAGGCCGCCAGCTGAGGCTGCCTCGCGGCGCGGGTTCTCGGCATCTGCACTTGTGTGGTTTGTTGTTGTACTTGGGAAGGCAGGTGCCTGTGTCTTGGCACTGGTGATCGGGATGCGTTTCATGCTGCCTTTGGCCAAGGCACAACTACCCCTTACCCCTAATGAGGGAGGCTTGTTGGGCCTGGCCATGGCTCAATCGCCTAGCCATGGACATTTCCTGTTTTCTGGGTCTGCGACAGAGCTGCATGCATGGTTGTCGTACTGTGTGTTTTCTGTTTGTTGCAGTGCAGCTATGCTGTCCGTTTGCAGGCAAAAACTTGCCAAGAGTTGTGCAACGCGTGTAAGCTTGACATCGTCCAGCTTCCGTTGAAGACTGCGTCACATCTGCGTTGCAGATAAAGCAGAGCAAACTGTGGATGTTGACAGGCACAGATGGCTGTATATCTTGCCACAAGAAAGATTCCCGTCAATGGTGTGCGCTATGTAGGTGGAAGGCAAGCGGAGCAGGACAGTAACACAAGCTCAGGCTGCTGACTCAGTGTGGGTGTGCAGGAATGCTGAAGGATGAGTGCGGGCTGCCGTTTGCCTGCGTCGTGCAGCCCTTTGCAAGAGTCGAGGACGCGCCGCTGAGCAAGCCCGCCATCGTGCGCGCAAAGGACATTGGGCGCTGCCGGCAGTGCTACGCGTGCGTACATACTTCCCTGCTCGCTGTGTTGTGGGTGTCCGGTGCCCGTGCCAGCAGACACCCAGCAAACACAGCAGCCTGCAAGTTCATATGCAAAGCGGCTGGGCACGCTGCAGGTATGTGAACAAGTACTGCAGCTTCCAGACGACGGGGTGGGGCTGCTGCCTGTGCGGCACCTACAACGAGTACCGGGAGCTGAGCAACAGACGGTGCGCCGGGCGTCGAGCCGTGCGCGGCCTCCCTCGTGCTGGGCAGCCCCCCGCTCGCAGCAGGCTCATGCCGCAGCTGCTCCTGCGCGAGCAGGGCAGCCTGCTCCCAACTGAGGTGAGAGCGGGAGGCACAAAGGGTTGATCACGCTCTGGCAGGTCACGTCGCGCGCGTGTCCAGCAAGCTCCTTGGCAGCACGCTCGCGGCTGGCCCGCGGCAGCCCTGCGCCGGCCCGAGAACGCGCTGCCGAGCAGGCCGGGGCGGCGGCAGGTATGCGCGGGCGCCGCTGCGGCAGGCCGCGCCGGAGCTGCGCCGGGCGCTGGTCGAGGCCGCCTGTGACCTGGACGATAATGCCGACGGCGCCGCAGAGGTGCGGCCTGCCTCCATGAACGGCCAGTGCGAACAGCGGGGGGGCATTCTGATGCGCTGACGACGAAGCCACCACCAGGTAGCAATGTGTGCCACGCAGGGTAGGGCAGCTCTGCCTTACCCTGTACAAACCCTATCCCTTTTGGCGGGCAGCAGGCGGAGGGCGGCGGCGCGGCCGAGGTGGCGGTGGCGCCGGTCACGCTGGCGCTGGTGGACGCGGGCGGCGGCGAGGACTGGCTGGAGCTCGTGCGCGGCGCGCTGGCGGCCGCGCTGGAGGCGCTGCCCGCCAGCGCGCTGTTCGGCCTGGTCACGTTCGGCACGCATGTGCGCGTTTGTCAGCCCTCTTCAGTGTCTCCCAGCGCTCGAACACTCCTGGGGCGTTTGTAGCCTGTGATAGCGGCAGGTGGACCTTGCTGTGTGCTGCTCGTCCAGCACCCAAGTTCTCATGCACTGTCACTACGCTTGATGCCAGTCACGCTTGACTGCATCTTCCAGAGTGAGCTGGGGTAACAGTGGCAGGTGCGGGCTGCATGCACGTGCAGCTTGTGACCCATGCTATTTGCACAAGTGAGCGTCATGTGCAGGACGGCGCCTGCGAGCGCAGCACGGCAAAACGTGCCCCATGACGCAGCGCCAGCAGCCCTGGCCCAAGCGTGAAGCCGCTAGTGGCGGCGCCGCTTGAACATGAGCGTCTGACCCGCCTCGCCCAACGCGCAGGTCGAGCTCTGGGACGTGCGCGGCGCCGCGCCGGCGGTGCGCAGCGTGGCGCTCGAGGCCGACGGCGCGGCCCCGACGGCGGTGGACCTGGGCGACGCGCTGCCACTGGCGGCGCTGCTGGCGCCCGTCGGCGCTGCCAAAGAACGCATCGCGGCCGCGCTGGACCTGCTCGAGCCCGCTCCACCCGGTGCGCGCACCTCTGGTGCCAATCTTGGTGAGGGCGTGCCTGGCGGTACAACTGTCACGTGCACTGTGCGGCGGGCCACACACACCGGCACTAGTGTCAATGAGTACGCATCTGCTGCACTCACTTACACGCACTGTGAGCTACCCGGCTGCTCTTGAAGCATTGCCTATTCAGCCGCCTGTGGAATGCTCTCATGGTGCGCGCCAGCCACTTCTAGCTGCCGAGGCCGCGTGCACCCTCTTGCATGCCAGGAAGGCCTGCGCACCGGCGTCCCGCGCACAGACCCCGCGGTGCGCGCCCAGGCGCGCCGGCCGGGCGCCGCGGCTTCGGCAGCGCGGTGCAGGCGGTGCTGCGCTACCTCGGCGCGGCGGGCGCCGCGGCGGGCGACGCGGCGGCAGGCGGCGGCGGCGGCTCCTCGCCCGCGGCGCCGCAGCCGGCGCACGTGGCAGCTGACGGCCTGCCGTCCGTCGCGGCCTCGCTGGGCTATGCAGGCGCGCGGCAGCGCGGGCCAGCTTGCTTGCTAGCACCTCTGCATCGCTGCCCTGCGTGCATGCAGGGTGTGCGTGCAGCTCCATCATGCCAGCTGCCGCTGACAGTGCCAGGTGCGTTGGTTTCTTGCCTTCGTTCCCTTGCACGTTCCACGCTGGAATGCGCACTTGCGCATGCACGAGGTTGCCCTTCCTCCTTTGCATGAGTTGAGTTAGAGGCCTGCGTGCCATGCTGCGCGCAGGCGCGCGCGTGATGGCGTTCCTGGCGGGGCCCCCGGACTACGCGCGCGGCGCGGTGCTGCGGCAGCCGCCGGCGCGGCTGCCCAGCGCGTCCTCCGGGCCGACGATGTTCGACCCAGCCTTCCCGGACTCCAACCCGTACGCCTTTGGCCCGCTCGCCGCCGTCAGCGCCCGCGAGCGGGGCAGGCAGGCGTCCGCGCAACCCGATGGCGTTCCAGAGGCCATAGAGGTGTGCTGCGTTGAATAGAAAGCCGGCAGCCCTGTTTCTGCAGGCACTAAACAGGCAGATTGTGATCTAGCGCCAGAGAGACATGTTGTATTGACCACACGCACTTCGCCTGCCTTCAAACCTGCTCATAGTCAGTGAGCTGGTTCTGTGGCCAGTGCATCACTTGCACGCAACAGACTCGCTCACTTGGCCACTGCACGCCGGTGAGGCCAACGCAAAGAGGTCCGCCGGCTGCGCCTGGTGCATGCCGGCGAGCCCATGCGCGGCCGCGCAGTGGGAGGCTGACCCGGGCGCGCGCGCGTTCTACGAGACCGCGGCCACGGCCGCCGCGGCGCTGGGCGTGCGCGTGGACGTGTTTGCTGCGTGCGGCGGGCCGTGCGGCCTGGACGCGCTGGAGCCGCTCGCGGCCGGCAGCGGCGGCGCGCTGCTCCTGTACCCGCACGTCGAGCAGGCCGCGCTGCCGCAGGCGCGCGGCAACGCCCCCGCCCGGTCCCGCCACGGCTCCATCCCCCGGGCCGCTTTCTTTGGGTTTTTATTGGGTGTTCACAACTGTGAGTCAGTTGCGCACCTCCGCGACGGGACGCTGATGCGGCGGGCGGCAGGACGTCTACCGGCGGCTGGCCGGCGGCGCGGCGCTGGGCGGGCTGCTGCGCGTGCGCGTGTCGCCGGAGCTGCGCGTAGCGCGCGCGTATGGGCCGCTCGCCGCCGATGAGCGGTGGGGGCCTAGAGTCCCGAATGACATGCGCAATGAGCTGGCTGTGCTGTGCTGTGAGCTGGACAGGCCGAGGCGCGCTGCGCAGGACCACACCTTCATATTGACTTGCGTCACCGGTCCGGCGTGTTTGTGTGCCTTGCTTTCACCTTGCTTACAGAGGTTGTGACCCTTGGTGGGGCATGCACGCACCGAATCGTCCATCCGTCGGCAAAGTGCGCGACGCCTCTCGTGCTCAGCAATGATAACACTCACTGTGTTCCTGCTCATGCGCATCAGACACGCGCCCGCACAGGTACGAGGACCTGGCGCACGTCGCGGCGTGCGACGCGCACACCACCTTCGCCTTCGACCTGGAGTTCACCTCCGCGCTCGGCTGCGGCGACAAGGCGGACGTGCCGCCCTTCCTGCAGGCGCGCCGCGCGCGCAGCGTAGCCGCCATTGCAGCTGTATGGGCGCCGCGCGCGTGCCAGTACATGCTCAGGATGCGAATGGCATCCGCATGCGCATTTTTTTCCTGCCCTGGAAACCACTGCCTGCGGCAGCAGGCTGAAGGAGATGCTCACCGCAGGGCTGTCATGCAGCGGCAGCAGGCGTGAAGCAGGCAAACATTTGCCGCTCCGAGCCGGCGCCGCGTGCCGCAGGTTGCTTTCCAGTACTCGGCGGTCCTGCCTGCGGGCGCCAGCGCGGAGGCCAGCGGCGGGGGCGCGGCTGACGCGGGGCCCGGCGCGGGCGGCGGCGGCGCCGGGGGCAGCGCAGGCGCCAGCGGCGGCGCCGCCGGAGGCGGGTACGCCCCCGGGCCTGGATCACGCGGCGGCAAGATACTGATAATTGCGGGCGTGCGGTGTCGGCCATCGCATGCTGCACTCGCCCTACGCCCCTGATCCGCAGCCGCCAGGCATGTGCCGCAGCAGCGGCAGCGAGCCCCGGAGGGTGTTTCGCATGCTGCGCGCCAGCGCGCCCAGCCTGGTCACCGGGGCGGCCGCGCGGCGGCGCGCGCAGGCAGGCGCTGCAGCGGCGGCTGCGCATCCTGACGGTGCCGCTGGCCGTCGCGCGCGCGCCGCGCGACCTGTACGCGAGCGCGGACGCGGACGCCATCCTCGTCATGCTCGCGCACAAGACGGCGGTGCGCGCGCTGCTGATGCATGTCCCCCTAGTCTGTCCCCCGATGTAGGGTTAGGGTAGGTTATAAAGTAGGACAGGTACATCAGCAGACACCGCCCTTGTGGATGCGCGTAGCAGGGCCCCGTGGTTTTCACCCCCGGCTTCGACGCAGGACCCGCCTTGGTCTCCAAGGCTTCGTAGCAGGCTCACTGGAGCTCTGCCCTCACGCTGCTGGCACGCATGGTCACTTATCGCCTATAAGAAACTGCGTTTGCAGCACCACCTGGACACTGTGTGCGGCGCCGGCGGCGTGCCTGCGTGGCCCCGCCAACGGAGGGCGGCGCGGCGCAGCGCGCGGCGCGCGAGGTTGGCGCGCGGGAGGCTGCCGCGCTGCTGCAGGACTGGCTGGTGCTCTTCACCGCTGCGTACAACCGCAGCCTGCGCCGCGGCGAGGCCGGCGACGCCGGCGGCCCGTCCGCCGCGTCGCAGGCGCGCCCCGCAGGGCGCCGCTGGCAGACCCGGGCGTATCTTGCCCGCTTGACGCATGCTGGTCTGCCTTGTGCTGTTTGACACCATTCCCAGGAAAACTCAACATATTATGCCCGTTTTGGCTATCAAGCAGTCGATGATGCGATGCTTATACATCAAAGGCAGAGTCGTTCATCATTCGGGCGCCGTCCATGGCGCTCACCTGGCAGGAGGTCAGGTGCACCGCGGGGGCGGAGTGCATCGCTGCAGAGGCACTGGGTGCCCAGTGAGATGCACTATCCCTGCCTACACCTGCAGGGGCCGCCCCCCGGCACCCACCCCGAGTGCTTACCTGGGCGCGCAGGTGGACGTGGCGTTCGAGGCCGCGGAGGCGCTGCAGCCGCTGCCGCGCCTGGCGTTCGCGCTGCTGCGCTCGCCGCTGCTGGCTGAGGCGGCGGGCGGCGCGGCCGGCCACCCGGACGCGGCGGCGGCGGCACGCCACCTGTGGGCCGCGCTGCCGCCCGGCGAGCTGCGGCGTGCGGTGTACCCGGCGCTCGCGTCGTACTCGGACGCCGACACGCAGGCGCGGGGGCGCGCGGGGCCGGGGCGTGCGCTGCGAAGCGCCACTGCTGCCGCTGGGCGGACTGGCAAGTCTGGTGCACGTGCTTCTGATCGAAGTGCCGCCTGCTGTGTGCGGAGCAAGAGTGCGGCAGCGTGCAGTCCGCCTGGTGTGCAGTCCGCCCAGCGCTCGCGCCGCTTTGGACCCCAACAAGCAACGCCTGGCCGCCCTTCGGAGGGGCCGCGATCGCGAGCGCGCGCGCGCCCCGCGCAGGCCTGCGCGGCGCACTCGCTGAGCCGCGTGGCGCTGGCGACGTCGGGCGCGCCGCTGTGGCTGCTGGATGCATTCTCGTTGCTGGTCGTGTACTGCGCGCCCGCCGCGCCGCCCGGCCAGCCCTTCCCGCCGCCGCAGCAGAGCGGCCTGCGGCGCGCCGCCAACGCGCTGCGCGCCGGCCGGCGCATCACGCCTGCGCTGCGCATGCTGCGCGGCGGGTGCGCCGCCCGCCCGCCCGCCCTGCCCCCTCCCCGTCCCTCTGGCCTCGGCGGCTGCGCAGCGCAGCATGCCACTGCAGGTGCCCACCCGCAGACGCGTACCTGGCAGTGCCGTGTCACACCCTCGAGGAACCCTTGCAGGCACTTCACGCCTGCGCCGCGCATGCTCCGCAGCGGGTATGTAATCTGCCACGCAGTCCCATCAGTGCCAGCCCCTTGCAGCGTGTTTGAAAATTCTATCAGGGATATATTCTCTGGCCCTCGCAGCCCCTGCTCTCCGCAAATGGTGCGGCTCAGGTATGCATTCATGAAGCGCCTCCCTGGCCTATGGGCCGCCTGGGCGACAAGCCCAGGACGCAGATGGGGTGTTGTGGAGGCCCGTCTCGCTGGCTGCGCGCCCGCGAGCGTCATCTGCGCCCCCGCCACGCACCGCCCCGCTCGCGGCGGGAGTGAGCGGGCGGAGCCTGTCCGCCAGCCGGCGCCGCACGCGCCTCGCCCAGCACTGCCGGTCACTCTCCGAGCTTGCGCACCTATATAGGGGAGTAGCCCTACACTAGCACTGCACTGCAGGCACGACGACGTGGAGCCCTTCACGCGCTGGCTGCTGGAGGACCCGGACCCGGCCGCGCCGGCCGGCGCGCCGGGCGCGGGCGGCTTTGTTGCCTTCCTGGACCAGGTGCAGGGCGAGGCGCTCGACTTCATGCGCGAGCAGGGCTGGTGCTAGGCAGCGCGGGGGTGCTGCATGCGGGTCGGGATCCGGCCGCTGCTTTGCAGCGGCAGGCGCACAGATTGTCCCTGCACCAAATGTCTGGACTGGCATGCATGCACTTCTAGGTGCGCACAGAGGGCTGCCTGCTGCCCCCATGCAAGGGCGGGCACCAAACCCTTGTGTCGAACTTGATGAACTTGCAGGGAAAGCACTGTGCACTCGAGTAGCATTTACATTGCAAGTAGCATTTATATTGCTTGGAACCGATGCCATTGGCATGCAGTGCAGAGGTGCAGTGCAGAAGTGCGGGATTGGAAAGCTCATTACATCTCCTCACTGTCTGCGACGTAGAAACTGCCACGGCGAGCCACGCAACACTCTCCTGCGCTGAAGTACACTCTTGTACCAAAGGTGCCTGCTTGCACATCTGCGCCCACAGGCAGCATCCGCCAGCAGCGCATTGACTGCGCCGGTCCTCTTTTGCAAAAAGCGCGGGCCAGAAATGAAATTAGCTACGTGCGCGCAACCACCTGCCGACACCCGTCACGCGACGCGTGTGTGCGCAAGACCGGCACTCCTGCCAGCCCTCAGTTGCTTGCGACAGCAGTCGAATCCCAGCCTAAGAGCAAGTGCCACTAGCGGGGCCACATTAAGCGGCCCAGTGCAGCCTCAATAGGCGCAGCTATGGGCGTCACCCGCTCAATGTGGACCACACCAGCCTCAGCAGCGGCCCGACACATACACCGTCACTCTCTCACCACAACGCTCGCTGGTCGTGCTCAACTGATTGCTCCACGGTCCCGCCGGCGCCGTACCGATCCGCCATGCGGGCTGCCACTGCTCAGCGCTGCCGCATGGCGGCCGCGACGCCCGAGGCCCAGGCGCCCACCTGCGCGCAGCGGCACGGCTATGCACGCGGTCCCGTGTTACGTCGCACCCTGGCAGGTCAACCAGAGGTGCAGGAGCGCATGTTGCCGCAGCCTGCCGCGCAGGCCCTCTGGTCAAGAGACGCTGCATCCTTAATTTCACTTCGTCCTGTGAAACGCTCTGTCAGATCCCCTTGCTCATCCGCTCGGCTCGAGCGCCACTTTCCGATCATTATAGCACATGGCGGCGGGTTGCTTTCAGCTTGTCTGCACACCCTTCAGGGAGGTCGTTACACCCTAACCCTTACTTATGTCAACACTCTCCAACGTCACACGCTGCAAAATCATGGGGGTCCGCGCCTGCGCAGCGGCGGCCTCGCCGTATGTGCCCGCCGCGCTGACGGCCGCGTCCACGTAGGGCGCCGCGCGCACGCGCAGGCCGCCAGCCGCAGCGCCACCCTCGGCCAGCAGCGCCCTGAGCGCCTCCGCCGCAGCGGCCTGCGCCCGCGCGCGGTCGCGCGTCGCGGCGTGCAGGGAGCCCGGAGCACGCTCGTGTGCAGACCACGCAGGCGGCTGGCCCTAGCGTGCACAACTTTCAGCATGCGGCTGCCCACGCAGGCCGGTCGCCGCCGCGCTGCGCTCTGCCAGCGGCGCCGCGGCTGCCCCCGACGGGTCTGCCAGCCAAGCGCGAACAGCACGCAGATCGGCTGGCGGTGCAGCACACGGAGGCCGGCCGCCGCGGACAGGCCGCGCGTCCCCCCGCGCAGCGCCGAGGCCGCCTGGCCCGAGCCGCAGGCCCGCCAAGCTTGGCACTGCATCTCGAGCAAGCAGAGCATGCTCTGCATCTTGTCCGGGTCCGCCCCCCCTCACTGGGCACACCCTGCCAGGGTCCCCCCCCCCAGCGATGCCTGCCGCACCCCGCAGCACACAGGTGCCGCAGGCAGCACGCACCGCGCGCTCGCCCGCCCCTGCCGCCGCGTCCGGGCCGGCCACGCTCGCCATCAACGCGCGGCCAGCGTCCGTTAGCGCCAGCGCCGCGGCGCCGGCCGCCAGCGCGGCCAGCGCGGCCAGCGCGGCCGCCGTGCGCGCGCCCGCGGCCGCCGCCGCGCGCCGCGACAGCACCGCCAACAGCGACGCAGCCGCCGCATCCGCCGCGGCCGCCGACGCGGCCGCGCCCGGCTTTGCTCCCGGGCGCAGCGCCGCGGCGTGGCGCCGCCGCAGCTCCTGCCGTTCACGCATGTGCGTCAGCTCCCCCCAAGGTGGGCGCTGTGCCACACAAGCACAGCGCAGCTGCATGTGAAGCCACCGAGGGCGCAGCAAAACAAAAGAGCCCCAGATTGGATTGGCCCGAGCAGGGCCCCGCGCGCCTGGAGGAGGCCGGCGAGCGCGCGGCGCGCGGGCGGCGCCGGCAGCAGCCGCAGCGCGGCTGCGCCGTCGTCGGCCGCCAGGTGCGCCAGCACGCGCGCGCTGCCGCGTAGCGACCCCTGCGCGCCGCGCGGCGCTCAGGCCTGCAGGCTCGCCGGCCGCCGGCGCGGCCGGGGCGCACCCGGCAGCCGGCGCTTGCAGCCGGCG
>JAABUV010000648.1_pt1 | contig 52955 bp, 56 predicted proteins | sample 5559971 | NCBI WGS metagenome assembly JAABUV01 (sample SAMN10711881, study PRJNA513362) | rock metagenome | isolation source: Antarctica rocks | place: Antarctica: Victoria Land, Knobhead nord | collected 2015-12-19 | reverse complement strand
AGGTGGGGTGCCGACTTCTACGCCGGGTTCCGGTCGGTCATCGGCACCGCAAAGCGGCACGACATAGACGCATATCAAGCAATCACCACAACACTGCGCGGGCAAACCGTCCTACAGACGGGTTGAGTAGTTACTTTTTTTCAGCTCGCGCGCCATGATGTCTTCGATCTGGTGGGGATCGTCGGCGTTCATGCCCACCATCCGGAGGTAATCGCAGACCATCGCCATCGCGCGAAGGTTGGCTAGGACTTTGGGAAACTTCTGGAACGCCGTGCTTTCGGCCGGCTTCTCGATATGCGGCTCAAGCGCCATCGCGCCCTTCGTGCTCGCTAGGCGCACGAAGAAGAACAGCAGCGACAGTAATTCGACGTAATCGTGCTTGTGGTAGCTCGCGCCCTTCATGATTTTTTTGAAGTCGCCGAGCGTGTGTTTCACCGCGTGCATGCTGTTGGACATGACGAACGTGCCGATCGCGGCGCCGCAGATCGTCAGCAGCTCGAACGGCATCGCCTCGATCAGCGGCTCGAGGCTGCCGCCGGACGCGATGTAGCTGCCGAACACGCAAGCCAGCAGGAAGACCAGGCCGCCAATCGTCAGCATCGGCTAAGGCACCTGGGCCGAGCTGTCGTGCGCCGGCAACCGGCCTGCCCGCAGCACGGTGATGGCGATGCGCCGGTTCGCCGCAGCCAGGGGGTCGGCCGGCAGCAGCGGATCGCGGTCGGCGCGCCCGGTTACCGTCTCCACCCGGCTCTCGGGCAAGCCTGCCTCCACGAACAGCCGCCTCGTCGCGTTGGCCCGTTCCGCCGACAGCTCCCAGTTGGTGCGCTCGCCGCCATGGAACACGGCGGCGTCGGTATGGCCGGCGATCGACAGCTTTTCCGGCAATTTGATCAGCACGGGCACGACCTTGAGGAGCAGCGACCGGGCCCGGTCGTTCATCACGGTCGAGCCGGTCGCGAACATCGGCTGGTGCTCCTCATCGAGGATTTGGATGCGCAGGCCCTCCGGCGTGATGTCCACTGCAAGCTGGCGACCGAGGGTGGCCAGCGCCGGGTCGGCGGCGACGGCGGCGCGGATTTGGGCGGCGGCTTGCTGGAAATCGGCGCGCTCCTGCCGGGCGGTCTCGGCTTTCGCCGCAGCCACGGCTGCGGCGGCATCGGCCGCGGCGTCCCCCGGGATCACCGAAGGGTGCGGCCCTGGCCCGCCGGAATGCTCGATCTGCAGGGTGCGGGTGAGGCGGCTGCTATCCCCGCCGTCATGGAAGGCGGCGGATTTGGCGGGAACGTCGCTATCGTCGTCCTCGACCTCGAACACCGGCCTCGCCTGGGCGTTCATGATCTGCACGGCGCCCCGGTCGGAGGCGAGGCTGCCGTCGTCGTTGGGCGTATGGCCGCCGAACGGCGCGCCGAAGCCGGACGAGCTGCGGGCGAGCACGCTGGCGGGGCTGAAATAATCGGCCAAACCGCGCCGCTGGTCCTCCGTCGTGGCGCTCAGCAGCCACATGAGCAGGAAGAACGCCATCATCGCCGTCACGAAGTCGGCGTAGGCCACTTTCCAGGCGCCGCCGTGATGGCCGCCCTCGACGACCTCCTCCCGCCGGACGATCACAATCGGCCGGGCATTAGCCTTGCCACCGTTCTTACTCGCCATGACGCGAACCCCGCATTCGCCCGTTTGGCGACGCGAGCAGAATGCATCCGGATACTTAACCTAGGACTAACCGCCGAGCGCGCGAGCGAAGATGGCGGGATCGACGTTGCCGCCGCTCAGCACGATGCCGACGGTGCGGCCCCGGGCCACGAACCGCCCGGCGAGCAAAGCCGCCAACGCGACCGCGCCGCCGGGCTCGACGACGAGCTTGAGATGGGTGAACGCCCACGCCATCGCCGCCAGCACCTCGGCGTCCGATACGACGGCGCTGCCGGCCAGCCGGTCGCGATTGATGGCGAAGGTCAGCTCGCCCGGCGTCGCCGCCAGCAAGGCGTCGCACAGGGCCGATCCGCCCGGCGGGTTCGCCACCCGCGCGCCCGCCGCCAGCGAGCGCGCCGTGTCGTCCCAACCCGCGGGCTCGACCGCGATCACCTCGGTCGCGGGGGACGCGCCGCCCATCGCCAGCGCCGACCCGGCGATCAGCCCGCCGCCGCCGGTGCACACCAGCAGGGCGTCCATCATGGCCGGCGCGTCCTGCGCCAGTTCCAGCGCCAACGTTCCCTGCCCGGCGATGACGTCCGGATGGTCGAACGGCGGGACCAGCGCGGCGCCGGTCCGGTCCGCGTGGCTGGTTGCCAGCGCCGCACGGTCGTCCCGCATGCGGTCGTAATGGACGATGTCGGCCCCCCAGCGCCGGGTGCTGTCGACCTTGATGCGGGGCGCGTCGACCGGCATGAACACCGTCGCGCGCGCGCCGGACGCCGAGGCCGCACAGGCCAGCGCCTGGCCGTGGTTGCCCGACGAGTAGGTCACGACACCCGCCGCGCGCTGCGTTTCGGACAGGCGCAGCACCGCGTTGATGGCGCCACGCAGCTTGAAGCTGCCGGTCCGCTGCAGCGGCTCGGCCTTCAGCAGGATGGTCCCGCCCGTCAGCTCATCCAGCAGGGCGTTGCGGAGCATCGGCGTGCGGACGATGCGGCCGGCGATGCGTTCGTGCGCGGCGAGCACGTCGGCGAAGGTCGGCAGGTCCATGGTCAATCTCCTGGATGCGGCAGGCCGACGCCGATGGCAACGCCGGGGCGCGGGACGACTTGGTACAGGGCGTACTCCTCCGCGACCACCCCGTTGCGCGCGCGCCGAACGGTTCCAAGCGGCGTCAGGCCCTGCCACGCCGCCGCATCCGGGGGGTCGCCCCGGCGCAGGCTGCGGATCAGGAGGCCGGGCGCCGTGGCGGTCGCGGGCGCCAGCGGGAACAGGGACCAGCGCGGGTCCAGGCCGACGACTTCGACGCGCAGGCCGCGGGTGAGAATGGACGCCAGCCCGTAGCTGTCGGTGGCGACGAACGCCGCACCCGCCGCCGCTTGGCCCACGTCCCGGGCCAACGCGTCCCAGCCGCCGAGCCGGACCAGCGTCGGGTCGAACCGCCGCGGCAAGGCGAACGCGCCTTCCGCTTGCACGTAAACCGCCGCGGTTATGGCGAAGCCCAGGACGCACGCCGGTCGAACCAGCCGCCTCGCGTAGGCCGCCGCGGCGATGCAGGCCGCCGGATACAGGATCGCGGGCCAGTTCGCCTGCACCCGGTCGCCCAACGCGTGCTGCACGAACACCAGCGTCCCGGGCAGGACCAACGCGCTCAGCAGGGCGGCGCCGGAATTGCGGCGGAGGGCGTCGCGGCCGGCGGCGCGGACGCCCAGCACGCAGGCCGCGAACACCAGCGGGGTCGCCAGGCCGAGCTGCCCGCCCAGCAGCTCGCCGCTGTATTGCAGCGCCTGGGCCGGGTGCCAGGCGCCGGTCCGCCCGCCCTGCTTGGCGAAGCTGGCCCAGCCATGCGCCGCGTTCCAGGCCAGCACCGGCGCGAACAGCGAGCCCGCGATTGCGGCGCCTGCCCAGGGCCACGGCCGCCGCAGCCACGACCGGCCAACCGGGTCGGCGACCAGCCAGAGGGCAATGCCGGCGCCAAGCAGGACCGCGGTGTACTTGCTGTCGAGCGCCGCCCCGGAGGCTGCGCCGACGACCAGCCACCACCAGCCATCCCCGGTCCGCAGCAACCGTGCCAGCGCCCACAGCGCCACCGTCCAGAAGAACAGCAGCGGCGTGTCGGGCGTCATGGTCACCGCCCCGGCGCCCATCAGCAACGTCGCGTTCAGCAATGCCGCCGCCGCCGCCCCGGGCCGTCGTTGCGGGAAGAAGTCGTCGGCGGCCCGGGCGAGCAGCACCGACCCGAGCGCCGCCGACAGCGGACCTAGCAGCCGCACTCCGAACGCCCCCTGCCCGGCCAGCGCCGTCCCTGCCCGGATCCACAGCGCCACCATCGGCGGGTGGTCGAGGTAGCCCGGCGCCAGGGCCCGCGACCACACCCAGTAGTACGCCTCGTCGGGGGAAAGCTCCGTCGTACCGGCGACGACCAGGCGCACCGCGGCCAGCGCGGCCAGGCCAAGCCAGATCATCGCACACGCCAAACCAGGGTGGCCGACACGGCGTAGTTCCAGACCACGCCGATCACGGCGCCGGCGACCCCGGCCGGCGTCCATCCGGAATGGCCCTGGTACAGCACCCGCGCGATGCCGATATTCGCGTAGGCGCCGACGCCGCACACCAGCAGGAACAGCGGCAACCCACGCGCCAGGCCCGCGCCGCACAGCCGATGGTCGCGGTAGGTGACGGCGTTGTTGAGCTGGAAATTGGCGAGGATGGCGACGAACGTGGCCGCCGTCTGCGCCGCGCCGAACGGCAGCCCGGCCTCCCGCGCGGCGGTCAGCACGCCCAGGTGCACCAGCACGCCCACGGCGCCCACCAGGGCGAACGACACGAAGCGCAGCGGCGCCAAGCCACGTGTCGCCTTGTCGAGCAGGAGGGCCGCGAACTGCAGCAGCACCAGCACGTCCAGCTTGCTGCGCCCGGCGGTGCGGGGGTGGAACTGGCACGGGATTTCGACGACCCGCAGCGGATGCGGCGCGGACAGCACGAGGTCGAGCAGGATCTTGAACCCCTGCGCCGTCAGCCGCGGCGCGAGTTGCTCGAACAGCAGGCGCGGCATCAGGAAGTAGCCGCTCATCGGGTCGGCGAGCGGGATCGGCAGCACGCGCTGCGCGATCCGGATGCCCCAGCCGGAGATGCGCCGCCGCCACGCGCCCGACAGCCCGGCCGCGTCGCCGCCGGGCGCGTGGCGGCTGCCGACGGCGATGTCGGCGCCGTCCTGGACCGCGCGCAGCAGGTCCGGCAGGCGGCACTCGTCATGCTGCAAGTCGCCGTCGATGACGGCCACGAACGGGGCGCAGGACGCGAGGACGCCCTCCACCACGGCCGACGCGAGGCCGCGACGACCGATCCGGCGCAGGCAGCGTACCCGCGGGTCGGCGGCGGCGAGGCGCTGGACCTCGGCGGCGGTGCCGTCCGGGCTGTCGTCGTCGACGAAGATCGCTTCCCAACGGATGCCGGCCAGGGCCACGTCCAACTTCGCGGCCATAGGCGCCACGTTGGCCCGTTCGTTGTAGCAGGGCACGATGACGCTAAGCTGGGGTACGATCGGGGGCACGGGCAAAGTCGGACCTACAGCGGCACCCCGGCCAGGTTGCGGCTGGTGCGGATGGTTTGCAGGGTCTGCACGCGGCTGACCGATGGCGCGCCCGTCAGCTTCTGCGTCAGCTGGTTCTCATGCGCGGTGTCGCGGGCCAGCAGGCGCAGCAGGAAGTCGCCGCCGCCACGGATCATGTGGCACGCGCGCACCTCCGGCCAGTCCGCCATCATGGCTTCGAAGGCGGCCAACGCGATCTCCTTCTGGCTTTCCAGGCCGACGATGGCGAAGAACTCGATCTCCCACCCGAGCATCGCCGGGTCGGTGTCGGCGTGGTAGCCGCGGATGACCCCCGATTCCTCCAGGCGGCGCACCCGGCGCAGGCAGGGCGGGGCCGAGATGTCGGAGCGCCGGGCCAGCTCCACGTTGGTCATCCTGCCATCCTGCTGCAGCTCGGCCAAGATGATCCGGTCGATCCCGTCCAGTTCCGGACGGGCCGCGTCGTTGATTTTCATGGATGGCAAAGGCCTTGGAATTTTCGCGATCGGCGTCGCAGCGCAACAATATTCCAATTCGGCCGCGGCGTGAAGCGGGCGGCGGCAAACTTGCAGGCCGGGGGCACGCAGCCGATATATCCGGACGACAGGAGCTGCCATGCCCAACCAGATCGAAACCCGCGTTCTCATCATCGGCGCCGGCCCGGCCGGCTACACCGCCGCCATCTACGCCGCCCGCGCCAGCCTGGCGCCGGTCCTGGTGCAGGGCCTGCAGCCCGGCGGCCAGCTCACGATCACCACCGACGTCGAGAACTACCCCGGATTCGCCGAGAGCATCCAGGGCCCGTGGCTGATGGAGCAGATGGAGGCGCAGGCGGCCCATGTCGGCGCGCGGATCGTGCCGGACATCATCACCGGCCTCGACCTGACGCAGCGTCCGTTCCGGGCCGTCGCCGACTCGGGGGACGTATATCTCGCCGACACGATCATCCTCGCGACCGGGGCACAGGCCCGCTGGCTCGGGCTCGACTCGGAGCGGGAGTTCGCCGGCGCCGGGGTGTCGGCGTGCGCCACCTGCGACGGATTCTTCTTCCGCGGCAAGCGGGTCGCGGTGATCGGCGGCGGCAACACCGCGGTCGAGGAGGCGCTGTACCTGACCAACCACGCCGACCGCGTGACCGTCATCCACCGCCGCGACGCGTTCCGGGCCGAGCGCATCCTGCAGGACCGGCTGTTCGGCAACCCCAAGGTCCACGTCGTCTGGAACAGCGCGATCGAGGCGATCCTCGGCGACCCGGCGCCGCGCAAGGCGGTGACCGGCATCCGCGTCCGCGACGTGCGCACCAACGCGCTGACGGACATCCCGCTCGATGGGGTGTTCGTCGCCATCGGGCACGACCCGGCGACCGCCCTGGTCCGCGGCAAGCTCGACCTCGACGAGTCCGGCTACGTCCGCATCGCGCCCTGGTCGACCGCCACGTCCCACCCCGGCGTGTTCGCCGCCGGCGATGTGGCCGACCCGAAATATCGCCAGGCCGTGACCGCGGCCGGCATGGGCTGCATGGCGGCGCTGGAGGCGGAGAAGTTCCTGGCCGAGCACGCCGCCGACCCCCGCATACGGGCGCAGGAGGCTCGGACCGAGCAAATGGTCGGCGCCTGGGACTAAATCGCGCGTAAAACTGCGAGACATGCGCGGCAGGCCTGTTAGGGTTGCGCTTTGGTCGAGTCGGTCGGCCGGTCGGGAGCGTCGTCGTCGATGGACTGGGACAAGCTGCGGGTGTTTCACGCGGTTGCGGAAGCGGGCAGCTTCACGCATGCGGGCGATACGCTGAACCTGAGTCAATCCGCCGTGTCGAGGCAGATTTCGGCGCTGGAAGAAGCGTTGCAGGTCTCGCTGTTCCATCGCCACGCGCGCGGTCTGATCCTGACCGAGCAGGGCGAGAGCCTGAACCGGACGGTGCGCGAGGTGTTCGCCAAGCTGGCGATGACCGAGGCGCTGCTGACCGAGAGCAAAGAAAAGCCCGCTGGGCGTATCAAGGTCACGACCACCTACGGCTTTGGCGCGAGTTGGCTGGCGCCGCGGCTGCAGGCGTTCCTGGCGAAATACCCCGACGTCACGATGTCCCTGCTGCTCGACGACACCGACCTGGACCTCGCGATGCGCGAGGCCGATGTCGCGATCCGGATGCACCCCCCGAAGCAGCCCGACCTGGTGCAGCGGCATTTGATGACGATCCAGTGGCAGGCGGTCGCGTCGCCCGAGTACGTGGAGGCCCACGGCGCGCCGCAGCGGACGGAGGATTTAGACGACCACGCGCTGGTGCTGTTCGGCAACTACCGCCCGCCGGTGAGCGACATCAACTGGATCGCCGAGGCCGGGCGGCGGGCCGGGCAGCCGCGCCGGGCGCTGCTGGAGGTGAACAGCCTGCACGCGATGGCGCTGGCGATCCGCTCGGGCGCCGGCATCGGCGTGCTGCCGGACTGGATGACGGCCGAGATGGCGGGGATGGTGCGCCTGCTGCCTGACCTGAAGCCGCCGAAGGTCGACGTGTACTTCGTGTATCCGGAGGAGCTGCGGAACTCCAAGCGGGTGGCGGTCTTCCGCGATTTCCTGCTGTCGGAAATCCAGGAGATGCACGGGTGAAGGCGTGGGTGGTGGAGGCGATCACCGAGCGCGGCGAGATGCGCCTGGTGGACCTGCCGCCGCCGGAGCCCGGGGCCGGGCAGTACGTGGTCGGCGTCGAGGCGGCCGGGCTGAACTTCCTGGACGCGCTGATGCTGCGGGGGATGTACCAGGTCAAGCCCAAGCTGCCGTTCACGCCGGGCGTGGAGATCGTCGGGCGGGTGCTGCGGGCTGGGGACGGCGCGATGCTGGCGGTGGGGACGCGCGTGGTGTCCAGCACCCAAGGCGGCTACGCGGAGCAGGCGCTGGCGTCGGCGGATGCGGTCGCCGCGATTCCGGACGACGTTCCCGCAGCCGACGCCGTGGCGCTGTTCGGCATCGTGTACCCGACGTCGTACTACGGCCTGCACGACCGCGGCGGCCTGCGCGCGGGTGAGACGGTGCTGGTCCACGCTGCGGCCGGGGGCGTCGGCAGCGCTGCCGTGCAGATTGCGGTGGCGGCTGGCGCCCGCGTGATCGCGACGGCGGGCGGCGCCGAGAAGGTCGCAGCCTGCCGGGCATTGGGGGCGGAACTGGCGATCGACTACGGCGCCGAGGACTGGCTGGAGGTGGTGCGGGGTTACACGAAGGGGCGCGGCGTCGACATCGTGTACGACCCGGTGGGCGGCGAGGTCGGCGAGAAAAGCCTGCGCTGCCTGGCGTGGCATGGGCGGTACTTGGTGGTGGGGTTCGCCGCCGGGCCGATCCCGGCGTTGGCCGCGAACCGGCTGCTGCTGAAGGAGGCGTCGGCGATCGGGGTTTACTGGGGTGGGGCGTCCGGCGCCGACCCGGCGCTCGGGCCGCGTATCCGAGAGGCGGTGCTGGGGCTGTACCGGGCAGGCACGGTGAAGCCGCTGGTCCGGGGGAAATTCCCGCTGGCCCAAGCTGACGCGGCACTCGCGTCGCTCGCCGGGCGGGACAGCGTGGGGAAGGTCGTGCTGGAGGTTTCGGGCGGGCGGTAAGGGCGTGGATGGGCTGGCCGACGCTCGATCGAGGGCACGGCCTAAATCAGCCCCTCGCGGCCCATCGCCAGGAACTTCTCGCGGCGGCGGATCAGCAAGGTGGGGCCGTCCAGCTCCAGCAACGGCGACAGCGCCTGCTCCACCGCCTCGCCCACCGCCAGCACCGCCGCTTCTGGAGCCCGGTGCGCGCCGCCGACCGGCTCCGGCACCACGGCGTCGATCAGGCGCGACTGCCGCAAATCCTCGGCCGTCAGCCGGAATGCCTCGGCGGCCAGCGGCGCCTGGGCCGCGTCCCGCCACAGGATCGACGCGCCGCCTTCGGGCGAGATCACCGAGTAGATCGAGTGCTCCAGCATCAGCACGCGGTCGCCGGCCGCGAGCGCGATGGCGCCGCCGGAGCCGCCCTCGCCGATGATCGTCGCCACCACCGGCACCGGGGCGGCCAGGCACGCCTCGATGGAGCGGGCGATGGCCTCGGCCTGGCCGCGCGCCTCGGCGTCGATGCCGGGGAACGCGCCCGCGGTGTCGACGAAGGTCAGCAGCGGCAGGCCGAACCGGCCGGCCAACTCGATCAGGCGGCGCGCCTTGCGGTAGCCCTCCGGCCGCGCCATGCCGAAATTATGCAGCACCCGGCTGTCGGTGTCGGTGCCCTTCTCGGTGCCGATCACCATCACCGGCCGGCCGTTGAACCGCCCGAGGCCGCCGACGACGGCCGCGTCCTCGGCGAAGGCGCGGTCGCCGGCCAGGGGCATGTAGTCGGTGATCAGCGCCGCGATGTAGGCGAGCGCCTTGGGCCGCTCCGGATGCCGGGCCACCTGGGTCTTCTGCCAGGGCGTCAGCCGCGCGTAGGCCGCCCGCAGCTGCTTGTCCGCCTTGTCGGTGAGGCGGGCGACCTCCTCGGCGATGTTGAGGCCGCCGGGCTCCTGCATGCGCCGGAGTTCTTCGATCTTGCCTTCGAGTTCCGCCACCGGCTTCTCGAACTCCAGGAAATGACGCATGCGCGCCCTGTAGCATGGAAACTGGAACGGACGAGAGCCGGCAACGGGCTAGCGCCGCCGGGCGAGCGGGTGGTGCAGTTCGACCAGGCGCTGCAGGCGTTCGGCCAGCACGTGCGTGTAGATTTGCGTGGTGGCGATGTCGGCGTGGCCGAGCAGCATCTGCAAGCTGCGCAGGTCGGCGCCCCGGGCCAGCAGGTGCGAGGCGAACGAGTGCCGCAGGACGTGCGGCGACACCCGCGCCGGGTCGAGGCCGGCGGCCAGGGCCACCTGCTTCAGCAGCAGGCCGAAGCCCTGCCGGGTCATGGCGTGGCGTAGGTCGCGGCCGGGGAACAGCCAGTCTGTTTTGTCGGCGCTGCCAGCGACCAGGGCCGCCGCCGAACGCCGCGCCGGGTCCGACAGCGGCACCACGCGCTCCCGGCCGCCCTTGCCGCGGACCAGCAGCGCCTCGGCGTCGTCGGACAACGCCCGGCGCGGCAGGCCGAGCAGCTCGGACACGCGCAGGCCGGTGGCGTACAGCATCTCCAGCGCGGCGGTGGCGACCAGGCCGGGCCGCCCGGGCCGGGCCGCGGCGGCGGCCAGCAGGGCGTCCACCTCGGTTTCACTGAGATACTTGGGCAGCGGCCGCGGCAGGCGCGGCGCGTCCAGCAGTTGGGTCGGGTCGTCGGGGCGCGTCCCCTCGCGGGCCAGGAAGCGGTGGAACTGCCGCAGGCACGACAGCCGCCGCGCCGCGGTGCGCGGGGCCAGCCCGGCGGCGTGCAGGCCGGCCATGTACCCACTGAGCGCCGCGCCGTCGGCGGAGGCGACGCCCTGCCCGCGTGCGGCGGCGAAGGCTGCGAAATCGGCGAGGTCGGCGGCGTAGGCGGCGAGGGTGTTCCGCGCGGCCCCGCGTTCGGCCGCCAGCATCTCCAGGAACGCCTCGACGTGCCGGTCCAAGGCGGCTTAGCGCTGCTGGAACCGGTCGAGCGGAACGGCGTGCTGCACCTGCTGCGGATGCGGCGCCGGGGGGAACGCGCCGAGCAGCACGACGCCGACGCCGAGCACCAGGATGAACGCCAAGCCGATGATGAGGAACAACTGACGCATTCGCCACCCTTGGCCGTTATCGGGAACGATGTGCTAGCCTTCACGGTCATGACACGCAACAACGCCCGGAGCGAGTCTGCCCACGTCGTTCCGGCGCAACCTCGTTCCTCGATCATTTCCCGCAGCATCGTGCTGGTCGGGATGATGGGCGCCGGCAAAACCTCGATCGGCCGCAGGCTGGCCGCGCGGCTCGGCCTGCCGTTCCGCGACGCCGACTCGGAGATCGAGCTGGCGGCCGGCCTGACCGTCTCCGAACTGTTCTCGCGCTACGGCGAGCCGCATTTCCGCGCCGGCGAGCGCCGGGTGATCCGCCGCTTGCTGGACGGCCCGCCGCTGGTGCTGGCGACCGGCGGCGGCGCGTTCATGGACGATGTGACGCGGGCCGCAATCCACGGGCGCAGCGTGTCGGTGTGGCTGCGCTGCGCCTTGCCCGTGCTGCTGCGCCGGGTGGCCCTGCGCACCTCGCGGCCCTTGCTCGCCGGTGGCGACCCGGCTGAAATCCTGCGCCGCCTGATGGCTGTGCGACACCCTGTTTACGCGGAGGCCGACGTGGTTGTGGACTGCAGCGACGAGCCGCCCGAAATCACCACGGACAAGGTGGCGCGCGCGGTCGAGGCCTGGTCGCCCCCACACATCCTGCCGGTGCGCCTGGCCAGCACCCGCTACGACGTGGTCGTGGGCGAAGGCTTGCTGGCGCGGGCCGGCGCGCTGCTCGCCCCCGTGCTGCCGCAGAAACGCTGCGTCGTCGTCACCGACACGACGGTCGCCACCCTGCACCTGGCCACGCTGCTGGACGGCTTGGCGCAAACCGGCGTGGCGGCCGCGGTCATCGCCGTGCCGCCCGGCGAGGCCTCGAAGTCGCTGGACAGCTTCGGCCGGGTCATGGACGCGCTGCTCGGCGCGAGCGTGGAGCGGCACACGACCGTGGTGGCGCTCGGCGGCGGCGTGGTGGGCGACCTGGCCGGCTTCGCCGCGGCGACGGCGCTGCGCGGGCTGCCGTTCGTGCAGGTGCCGACGACGCTGCTGGCCCAGGTCGATTCGAGCGTCGGCGGCAAGACTGGGATCAACACCGCCCGCGGCAAGAACCTGGTCGGCGCGTTTCATCAGCCCCGCATGGTGCTGGCCGACACGGCCACGCTCGCGACCCTGCCGCCGCGGGAGAAGCGGGCGGGCTACGCGGAGATCGTGAAGGCCGGCCTGATCGGCGATGCCGGGCTGTACCGGTGGTGCGAGGCGAACGGGCGCGCCGTGGTCGCCGACGACCGCGCGGCGCAGGCCGAGGCGGTGCTGCGGGCTTGCGCGTTCAAGGCGGAAGTGGTTGGCGACGACGAGCGCGAGGAACGGCCGAACGACGGCCGCGCGCTGCTCAACCTGGGCCACACGTTCGGCCACGCGGTCGAGGCGGAGCTGGGCTACGGCGGCGCGATCCTGCACGGCGAGGCGGTGGCGATCGGGCTGGGCCTGGCGTTCCAGCTGTCGGCCAAGCTCGGCCTGTGCGACCCGGCGGTGGCCGAGCGGGTGATCGGCCACGTCGCGTCGGTCGGCCTGCCGTCGGAACTGGCGATGCTGAACCGGAGGTTCTCGGCGTCGCGGCTGATCGAGCTGATGCGGCGCGACAAGAAGATGCGCGACGGACGGCTGCATTTCGTCCTGGCACGCGGCATCGGGGCGGCGTTCACCAGCGCGGACGTGCCGCCCGAGGCGGTTACGGAGCTGCTGCGGGAGGCAGGCGCGGAGGCGTAGCCGCGTCACAGGCTGGCGAGATGCTGCTTTCGTGCGCACAGACCGGTCTGTGCGGCTAGGGAGTGGGCAGCGCGACTCGGGGTCCTCCCCGGCGATGCCGGAGTTGCCCGTGGCACGCCCCTTGCTGCCTCGTGCCCACCGCGGATCATAGCGACAAGGGCATTTCTTGAATCAAACCAGCACCATTCGCCTGCGCGGGGCGCACCCGCCAGGATGCGGCTGCCGCAGCGGCGGATTGGCGTGCGAGGCAACCGGCCCCGACATCGTGCGCACGGCAGTGGAACGCGCGGTGTTCGGGGGCGAGGCGGGCCGCCGGCGCATGCTGGAGATCCTGGGCGCGGCGACGCTGGCGGCGGCGCTGGACCGCGCCTTCCCGATCCTGCGCGCGCAGGAGGCCTGGGCCGAGACGCCGGGCACGCCCGAGAAAAGAGACCTCAAGGTCGGCTTCATCGCCATCACCTGCGCCACGCCGATCATCCTGGCGGCGCCGATGGGCTTCTACGCCAAGCAGGGCTTGAACGTGGAGGTCGTGCGCACCGCCGGCTGGGCCCTGGTGCGCGACAAGGCCCTGAACGGCGAATACGACGCGGCGCACATGCTGAGCCCGATGCCGATCGCGCTGACCTTGGGCGTCGGCTCGAACCCGGTCCCGTTCGCGGTGCCGGCGATCGAGAACGTCAACGGCCAGGCGATCGTGCTGGCGATGAAGCACCAGGGCAACCGTGACCCGAAGGACTGGAAGGGCTTCAAGCTCGGCATCCCGTTCGAGTACTCGATGCACAACTACCTGCTACGCTACTACCTGGCCGAAGCCGGGCTGGACCCGGACCAGGACGTGCAGCTGCGCGTGACGCCGCCGCCGGAGATGGTGGCCAACCTGCGCGCGGGGAACATCGACGGCTTCCTGGGACCCGATCCGTTCAACCAACGCGCCGTGTACGACGGCGTCGGGTTCATCCACCTGCTGACGCGCGAGCTGTGGGACGGGCATCCGTGCTGCGCGTTCGGCATCTCGAAACGGACGGTGGCCGAGCAGCCCAACACCTACAAGGCGTTGCTGCAGGCGATCGTGGACGCGACCGCCTACGCCGACAAGGCCGAGAACCGCAAGGAGGTCGCCGGGGTCATCAGCGCCCAGAATTACTTGAACCAGCCGGTGACGGTGGTGGAACAGGCGCTGACCGGCACCTACGCGGACGGGATCGGCGGCGTGAAGCGGGTGCCTGGCCGCGTCGGCTTCGACCCGTTCCCCTACCCGTCGATGGCGGTGTGGATCATGACGCAGATGAAGCGCTGGGGGCAGGTCAAGGGCGACATCGCCTGGCGCGACGTGGCGCAGCAGGTGTACCTGACGACCGACGCCGCCGCCCGGATGCGCGACGCCGGGCTCGTGCCGCCGGACACGCCCTACAAATCCTACACGATCATGGGCAAGACCTTCGACCCGGCGCAGCCCGACGCCTACCTCGCCTCGTTCCCGATCCGCCGCGCATGAGCCAGCGGCTTCGGTCCCTGACGCTTACCGCCGCGATCCTGGCGGTGCTGCTGGGCGCTTGGCAGGTTGCGGCGACGCCCACGGCCGGACCGCAGACGGTCGACCCCGAATACGCGGCCCTGGTCGGCGCGGCGGCGGCGCAGGGGCGGATATCGCCGATGCCGCGCCCCTCCGACGTCGCCGTGCGCGCCTGGACCTTGCTGCGCGACCCGTTCTACATCCGCGGCACCAACGACCAGGGCATTGGCATCCAGCTCGGCTGGTCGCTGCTGCGGGTCAGCATCGGCTTCGGCCTCGCCGTGCTGGTCGCGATCCCGCTCGGCTTCCTGATCGGCATGAGCCCGCTGCTGAACGGCGCGCTCGACCCGATCATCCAGGTGCTGCGCCCGGTCAGCCCGCTCGCCTGGATGCCGCTGGCGCTGTACACCATCAAGGACAGCTCGATCTCGGCGATCTTCGTCATTTTCATCTGCGCGATCTGGCCGATGCTGCTGAACACGGCGTATGGCGTGGGCTCGGTCCGGCGCGAGTGGCTGAACGTGGCGCGCACGCTCGAGGCCGGGCCGTGGCGGACGGCGTTCAGCGTCATCCTGCCCGCCGCCGCACCCACCATCATGACCGGCGCGCGCATTTCGATCGGCATCGCCTGGCTGGTGATCGTCGCGGCCGAGATGCTCGTCGGCGGCACCGGCATCGGCTACTTCGTCTGGAACCAGTGGAACAACCTGTCGATCGCCGACATCGTGGTGGCAATCCTGCTGATCGGGCTGGTCGGCATGGCGCTGGACCAAGGCCTCGGTTGGCTGTCGCGGGGGCTGGCCTGGCGTGAGTAGGTCGTGGCTCTCGGTGGAGGGCATCGCCCGGCGCTACGGCGACCGGGCGGTGTTCCGTGACGTGTGGTTCGGCGTGGACCGGGGCGAGTTCGTCGCGCTGATCGGCCATTCCGGCTGCGGCAAGACCACGATCCTGAACATCCTGGCCGGGCTGGAAGCGCCGGACGCCGGGTCGATTGTGATGGACGGGCGGGAGGTGATAGGCCCGGCGCTCGACCGCGCCGTGATCTTCCAGTCCCACGCCTTGCTGCCCTGGCTGACCGCGCTCGGCAACGTGGCGTTCGCCGTCCGCTCCCGCAACCGGGCCTGGCCGCGGCAGAAGGTGCTCGGCCATGCTGGCGCCGTACTGGACCTGGTCGGGCTGGCCGAAGCGGCGCACCGCAAGCCGTCCGAACTGTCCGGCGGCATGAAGCAGCGCGTCGGCATCGCCCGGGCGCTCGCGATCGCGCCGTCGCTGCTGCTGATGGACGAGCCGTTCAGCGCGCTGGACGCCCTGACCCGCGGCACCCTGCAGGACGAGGTGCTGCGGCTGGTGTCGGACCGTCAGCAGACCGCGTTCATGATCACGCACGACGTGGACGAGGCGATCCTGCTGGCCGACCGCATCCTGCTGATGACCAACGGCCCGGACGCGCGGGTGGCGGAGGTGGTGGTGAACACCCTGCCCCGGCCGCGGCTGCGCCAGGACATCCACCACACGCCGGGCTACTACGACCTGCGCAACCACATCGTCGACTTTCTCGTCAGCCGCAGCCGCGCGCTGGCGGGAACCCGTCCGGCAGGCTGGACCGGCAAGGTCGTGCCGGAGGTGCGTCCGGCTGAACTCATGCACTCGTAAGGGAACACGCTTTGAACGACGAGAAAACCGCACTCGGCCGCAAGATCATGAAGCTGAAGAAGGCGAAGGGCTGGACCTGGCCGCAGGTCGCCGAGAAACTTGGCCACGCCCCCGTCTGGACCTGTGCCGCCTGCATGGGCCAGATGTCGATGACCCCGGAAACGGCCGAGAAGGCGGGCGTGCTGTTCGACCTCGACGGCGACGAGATCGCCCTGCTGCAGGACGCGCCATACCGCGGCAGCCTGCCGAATGCCGTCCCCACCGATCCGCTGGTCTACCGGTTCTATGAACTGGTCAGCGTGTACGGCACGACGTGGAAGGAGATGATCCACGAGGAATTCGGCGACGGCATCATGAGCGCGATCGACTTCGACATGACGATGGAGCGCCAGCCCGACCAGAAGGGCGACCGGGTCAAGCTGACGATGAGCGGCAAGTTCCTGCCGTACAAGCGATACTGAGTTTACGCCCGCTACGGGAGAGAAGGCCAGGGCGCTGCCCTGGACCCGCTGGGGCCTGAGGCCCCAGACCCACCTTCGTTCGAGTTTCCAAAGGCATCATGCCTTTGGCGGAGTTTGAGGCAGAGCCTCAACCTTCCGGTCGCCCGGTTTGATTACTCCGCGGCGACCGCCATCGCCTGGGGCAGCAACCGGAGCAGGGCGTCGAGGCCCTGCCGGTCGCAGAAATCGCCGAAGCCCTCGCCCGGCAGCCGGTCCGCGGCGAAGGCTGCGAACAACGGCTCCAGCGTGCGGCCCAAATCGGCCATCGGCACCTTCTCGACCAGCTTGAACGAGAGGCGGGTGCCCTCGAAGTCGCCGCCGACGAAGATCGCGTACTGGCCGGGGATGCGGCCCACCAAGCCGATGTCGCCGGCGTAGGGCCGCGTGCAGCCGTTCGGGCAGCCGGTGATCCGCAGGCTGATCCGCTCACCCATAAGACCATGCCGGCCCAGCGCCGCCTCGATGTCGGCGATGATCGGTTCGCGCACCCGCTCGGCTTCGGTCAGCGCCAACCCGCAGGTCGGCAGCGCCGGGCAGGCGAGCGTCCAAATCGACAGCGGCGACAGCGTGTCGGCCAATGCGACGCCGTGGGCGCGGAACACCGCCTCGACCGCGTCGCGGTTGGCCGAGTCGATGTTGGACAGCAGCACGTCCTGCTGCGGGGTGAACACCGGGTCGGCGGCGAACCGCTCGGCAACCTCGCGCATCGCGCTGCGGATGCCGTCCTGGATGCGCCCGGACGGGATCGGCACGCCGAGCCACAGCCGGCCGTCACCTTGCTCGTGCCAGCCGAGCAGTTCCGGCACTTCCAGCTTCGGCATCTCGCGCGGCGGCTGCAAGTCCAGGCCGTAGGTGGTCGTCAACTCGTGCTTGACCCAGTCGACGCCCTTGTCGTCCACGACGTATTTCAGCCGGGCGCGCCGGCGGTCGCCGCGGTCGCCGTTGTCGCGCTGGAGCGAGATCACCGCCTCGGCCGCGCGGCGGAGGTCGTCCGGGCCGACGAAGCCGATGATGGTCGCGAACCGCGGGTAGGTGCGCGGCTTGTTGTGCGTCATGCCCAATCCGCCGCCGACCGCCACCTGATAGCCGAGCAGCGTATCGCCTTCCGTCAGGGCGATGAAGCCGAGGTCGTTCGACAGCACGTCGATGGTGTTGTCGGCCGGGTGCGCCAGGCCGATCTTGAACTTGCGCGGCAGGTAGGTCGGCCCGTACAGCGGCTCGGGCAGCAGCGGCGTTTCTTCCTCGCCGAGGAAAATCTGGTAGTAGGCCCGGCTCTGCGGCAGCAACGCGTTCGACAGCATCGCCGAATCCGCGTCCAGCCGGGCATGCAGCGCGTCGCGGCGGGGCGCCGGGCTGGACATGACGTTGCGGACCACGTCGCCGCAGGCCGCGTAGGTCGTCATCAGGGCGTGGTTGATCGCGGCGATGTGCGGCTCCAGGTCGCCTTGGCGCACGCCGTGGAACTGGATGCCCTGGCGGACCGTGATCCGCAGCGTGCCGTTCGCGTAGCGCCCGGCCACGTCGTCCAGTGCCAGGTACTGCGCCGCCGTCATGCGGCCGCCCGGCGCGCGGACGCGCACCATGAACTGCCATTCCTTGTCCTGTCCGGCCTGCTTGCGGACGGTCGCCGTGTCGCGGTCGAACTGCTCGTAGCTGCCGTGGAACTTCAGTAGGTTATAGGCATCCTCGCTGATGCCCCCGCGCTGAGGGTTCGCGAGTTCCTCCGCCAAGCCGCCGCGGAGGCCGTGGCTGTCGGCCTTCAAGCCCTCGACCTTCGATAGCTTATGCGGTTCTGCCATGGTGAATGCTCCTACCCACGCTCATCTATGTCATGATGTAGCGTTCTGCTATCCCGGAACGTGTAAAATCCGCTAGAGATGTCGTGCTCGTCATTCGTCGGCGACGTCGACGTAGCGGAGATAGGGTTTCTGCGCGTCCCACCCTTGCGGGAACCGCTCCGCCGCGGCCGGGTCCGGCAGGCTCGCCACGATGATGGCGCGCTCGCCGGGTCGCCAATTCACCGGCGTTGCGACCATGTGCCGGTCGGTGAGCTGCAGGCTGTCGATGACGCGCAGGATCTCGTGGAAGTTGCGCCCGGTGCTGGGCGGGTAGGCCAGCGTCAGCCGGACCTTCTTCTGCGGATCGATCACGAACACGACCCGGACGGTCAACACCGGGTCGGCCTCCGGGTGGATCATGCCGTATAGGGCGCTGACCTTGCGGTCGGGGTCGGCGATCATCGGGAAGTTCACCCGCTGGCCCTGCGTCTCCTCAATGTCGGCGTTCCAGCCCGCATGGCGCTCCAGCGTGTCCACGGACAGCCCGATCACTTTGACGCCACGGCGGTCGAATTCCGGCCGCAGCCGCGCGACCTCGCCCAATTCGGTCGTGCAGACCGGCGTGAAGTCCTTCGGGTGGCTGAACAGCACCCCCCAGCTGGCGCCCAGCCACTCGTGGAAGCGGATGCGACCCTCGCTGGTCTCCTGCTCGAAATCGGGCGCGAGCTGGCCAAGCTGTAAGCTCATCGGGAAGCTCCTGAATGGGGTGTGGGCCGGCGCGTGGCCCGTTCCGGCGTAAGCAACCCACATGCCAGGCTCACCTGGCAAGCCCACCTGCCCCGGCAAGCCTACCTGCAAGGAACGTCAGATGGCAAAGTTGACCGGTTCCGCCGAGGGCCGCTTCACCCCGGCCGCCACCGCCCGCTTCATCATGTCGTCGATCGTCAGTGTCTCGAGATGCGTGCGGCACAGCGCCTCCATCTCTCCCCACAGCGGCGACAGCACCGCGGCATGCAGCACTCCGGTCGGCTGCTCGCCGTCGACGTCCTCCTCCAGCGACGCCGCCACGATGTCCGCCAGCTTCAGCTCCCGGCGGGGCCGGCCGAGCCGATACCCTCCGCGCGGGCCCCGCACGCTATCCAGCAACCCGGCGCGGGACAACGCCTGCAGCACCGGTTCGATGCCCCGTCGCGCCTGGCCGAGCCGGTCGGCGATCTCGCCCGCGCTGACCACGGCGCCGTGGCCCGCGTGGAAGGCGACGTCCAGGACGATGGCGATCCCGGTCATCGCCCGGTCGTGTCGCAGCAGCATGGCGGCCCTCCAAAAAAGCGGCTTGGTGTGATACTGTGATTGCAATGCCCGAAGGAGCCAGCCCCCGCCAGCAATTCGCCGCACGCGGCCGCATCTACGCCAGCGTGCTCGAAACCGTGGGCAACACGCCCATCGTCCGTTTGCCGCGCATCGAGGCCGAGCACCGGGGCGCCATGCTCGCGTTGAAGCTGGAGTTCTTCAATCCGCTCGGTTCCATCAAGGACCGCATCGGGATCGCCATGCTCGAGGCGGCGGAAGCGGCCGAACTGATCCGCCCCAACACCAGCGTGCTGGTGGAGCCGACCTCGGGCAACACCGGGATCGCGCTGGCGTTCGCCGCCGCCGCCAAGGGATACCGCCTGATCGTGGCGATGCCGGACGGCGCCTCGATCGAGCGGCGGCGCATGATGCGGCTGATGGGCGCCGAGCTGGAGCTGACGCCCGCGCGACTCGGCATGCCGGGCGCGATCGCGCGAGCGGAGGAGATCGTCCGCAACACCCCCGGCGCCTGGATGCCGCGGCAATTCGACAATCCGGCCAATCCGGCCATCCACGCCGCCACCACGGCGGAGGAAATTTGGGCCGACACCGACGGCCAGGTCGACGCCGTGGTGGGCGGAGTCGGCACCGGCGGATCGCTGACCGGCATCGCGCGCACCCTCAAGCCGCGGCGGCCCGCCTTGCGCATCATCGGGGTGGAGCCGGCGGAAAGTGCGGTGCTGTCGGGCGACGAGGCCGGGCCGCACGGCATCCAGGGCATCGGGGCCGGGTTCCAGCCCGGCGTGCTCGAACTCGAACTGCTGGACGGCATCCGGCTGGTGAGCGAGCGGGAGGCGATCGCTGCTGCCCGGCGCTGCGCCCGGCTGGAAGGGCTGCCGATCGGCATCTCCTCCGGGGCGGTGCTGCACGCCATGCTGGCCTTGGCCAAGGAGCCGGGCATGCAGGGTAAGCTGATCGTCGGCATCGCGGCTTCGTTCGCCGAACGCTACCTGTCCACCGACCTGTTCGCCGGACTGTAGCCGCAAGTGGCCTAGCTCATAGCCCCGCGCGCTCAGGGATGGTCAGGTTCCTTCCGTCGAAGCAACGGAGGCGAACATGACCAAGGCCGATGTGGCGGTTGTCACTGGAGCGCTGCTCCTGGTTGCAGCACTGCTGATTTTCGCCGGACCCAAGCGGCCCACCTGACGCGGAGCGGAGCCGGCCCCCGCAGCGCTCGCTCTCGTGCAGCCGGACGAGGCCGACCTGCCGGGCGATCCGGCCATCGACCCCGACCTCTGGTCGATGTTGGTTCGTGAACGATGACCTGCGGGGAACGATAACCGGCGGGCATCCATTATAGACGCATTGTCATTTGCCGGCCGCTCCCAATTAGTGGACTCTGCGCGAGGATACCCCAACTGGAGGCGTGACCGCAGTCGTGATGCAGAACGCCGCCAAGTGCGCCATCGCGGTGATGGCCAAGGCTCCGCGCGCCGGCAAGGTCAAGACGCGCTTGTCGCCGCCGCTCTCGCCGGAGGAGGCGACCGCCATGAGCGCGGCGTTCCTGCGCGACGTGACGGAGAACATCCAGGCGGCGGCGCGCGAGGCCCCGATCGCCGGCTACGTGGCGTTCGCGCCCGCCGGGCTAGGCCACCTGTTCGACGGACTGCTTGCCGATGGGACCGGCCTTCTGCTGGCCGATGGCGAGGGCGAGATGCCGCCCGGTGTGGATGGCATCGGCCGCAGCCTGCTGCACGCGACACGAGCGCTGTTCGCCCAGGGATTCGGGTCGGTCTGCGTGCTCAACTCCGACAGCCCGACCCTGCCGACCGCGACGCTGGTCCGTGCCGCCCGCCGCCTTGCCGAACCCGGCGACCACGCCGTGCTCGGCCCGGCGGAGGATGGCGGGTACTACCTGCTCGGCATGAAGGCGCCGCACGCGGAGCTGTATGCCGGCATGCCCTGGAGCACGGACCGGGTCGCCCAGCAGACCCGGCAGGCCGCACGTGCGCTCGGGCTGCCCCTGCATGAACTCGACCCGTGGTACGACGTGGACGACCGCGCCGCCCTGCAACGGCTCGTCACGGAGGCGTCGCACCCGCGCGGGCAGGGTCCGGCGGCGTACCCTGCTCCCGCCACGACCGCTTGCCTCGTGCGGCTTGGCCTTCCGGTCCGTCTCGCGGCGGCATGACGGCGGCACGCCGGGGCGGGTGGCTGCTGGGGCTGGGCGTCGCGCTGATTGCGCTGACGGTCCCGGAACTGGCGATGCACCACGCGCAGGAGGTCGAGATCGCCACGTGGGAACGCATGGCGGGCTTCGTGGCACTCGGCGCAATGGGGGGCGTCGCCTACTTCGCCGCCGTCGCGCTCGTGCTGTCCGGACCGGCGCCGCGCTGGGTGCTCCCAGCCGTCCTCGCCGGGTCCGTGCTGATGCGCGCCCTGCCGCTGGCGGCCCCGCCGACCCTGTCGTCCGACGCCTACCGCTATGTCTGGGACGGACGCGTGCAGGCGCACGGCATCAATCCTTATGTGTACCTTCCAGCGGCGCCCGAATTGGCCGACCTGCGGGACGAGGCGGTGTACAGTAAGATGAACCGGGTCGGCACCGCGACGACCATCTATCCGCCGGTGGCGCAAATGCTGTTCGCGGCGGCGGGACAGGCCTGGCCATCTATATTCGGCATCAAGGCTATGATGGTCGGCTTCGAGGCCCTGGCGGTCGGCGTCATGCTCCACTTGCTGCGGCTGGCCGGGCTCGGCCGGGAACAGGTGCTAATCTACGCCTGGAACCCGGTCGCGGTCTGGGAATACGCCGGCAACGGCCACATCGACGCGGCCAGCATCGGCTTCATCGCGCTCGCCCTGCTGGCGGTCACCGCCCGGCGCAGCACCCTGGCCGGCGTGGCCCTGGCCGCCGCGGCCTTGTGCAAGCTCCTGCCGGTCGCGTTGTTCCCCGCCTTCTGGCGGCGCTGGGATTGGCGCATGGCCGCCGCGGCTGCCGTGACCGTCGCCGCGTGCTACGCCCTCTACCTCGGCGCGGGATGGCGGGTGCTGGGCTACCTGCCCGGCTACTCGGACGAGGAGGGCCTTGGCTCCGGCGGCGGCGTGTTCGCGGTGCGGGTGCTGGCGCTGTTCGGGCCGGTGTCCGCCTGGACGGCCGGGCTCGCGATGGCGGCGATCCTGGCCGGGCTGTTGGCGCTGGCGGCGGCGCTGGCCTTCGGCCCTCCGCTCCCGGAGGCGCCCGGGCCGCGCGCCGTCGCCGTTGCGCGCGGAGCCGTGATCGTGGCCGCGGCGGTCATGGCCGGGATTTCGCCGCATTACCCATGGTATCTGGGCTGGCTCGCCTATCTCGCGTGCTTGGCGCCGATCCCGAGCGTCGTCTATCTGTCGGCGGCGGGCGTGCTGCTTTATCTGGACCCCGGGCGCGACCGCCTGCTCTGGCCGGCGCTCGTCTACGGCGGGTTCCTGCTCCTCGCCGCACTCGACCTCAGCCGTGCGTTCCGACCCCAGCCGGCGCCCCGCGCCGTGCGATAGGACCCAGCCGGCGCCCGCGCCGGCCGATAGGAGACGACGATGCCCGCTACCCTCGCGCCGACCAACCTCAAGGACCCGCGCCGCTATTTCGAGGCGGTTAGCGCCCGGTCCGCGGTGGCCGAAACGCCCCCGATCTGCCTGTACCTGGAAACGACGAACCGCTGCAACCTGCTGTGCGAGACCTGTCCGCGCACCTTCGAAGCACTGGAACCGCCGGCCGACATGAGCTGGGAGCTGTTCACCAAGATCGTGGACCAGTTCCCGAGCATCGCCCGTGTGGTGCTGCACGGCGTGGGCGAGCCGATGCTGGTCCGCGACCTGCCGCGGATGATCCGCTACCTCAAGGATCGCGGCATCTACGTGCTGTTCAACACCAATGGCACTTTGCTGAACCCGCGCAAATTCCAGGAACTGATCGACACCGAGCTGGACGAGTTGCGCGTGTCCGTCGACGCCGCCGACCGCGAGACCTATAAACTCGTGCGCGGCAAGGATTTCTTCGACCGCATCGTCCGCGACGTCGGCCGCTTCACCGCCTTCCAGCACCGCGTAGGCGCGGTGCATCCGAAGGTGTCCATCTGGCTCACCGGGCTGAAGGAGACGGTGCGGCAACTGCCCGACTTCGTCCGCATGGCCGCCGAGATGGGCGTCAAGGAGGTGCATCTGCAACGCCTGGTGTTCGACGAGGCCGGGTTCGGCATGGCCCGCGTCGAAAGCTCGCTGTTCGAGCAGACCAAGGCCGAGGAAGAGGGCTACATCGCCGCCGCGCAAGCGCTGGGCGCGACCCTCGGCGTGACGCTCGACGCGTCGGGCGCGACCGAACCGGGCGTCAGCCTGAAGCAGCAGGGCGACCAGCCGTGGTCCACCTGCCGCCGCCCGTGGTCGCTGATGTACTTCACCGCGCACGGGCGCGCCCTGCCCTGCTGCATCGCGCCGTTCTCGGCCCGTGGCTACAGCAACTACACGCTCGGCGACGCCACCCAGCAGAGCTTGCGCGAGATTTGGAACGGCGACCTATACAAGGACTTCCGCACCTCGCTGCTCAGCGACGCGCCGCCGAAGCCGTGCGAGAACTGCGGCCTGCGCTGGAGTTTATAGCACCTCGATGCCTGGAATTTGCCCCCGATGACTGGAATCTGCGTGGTCATCCCGACCTTGAACGAGGCGGCGGCGATCGGCGCCGTGGTCGCCGAAATCCCGCGCGACCTCGTCGCCGATATCGTGGTGGCCGACAGCGGCAGCCGTGACGGCACCCAGGACGCCGCCCGGGCCGCCGGCGCACGAGTGCTGGAGCTGAACCAGCGCGGCTATGGCCTGGCTTGCGCCCGGGCAGCCGACAGCGCCGGGCCGGCATGCGACATCATCGTGTTCCTCGACGGCGACGGCGCCGACCGGGCCGACCTGATGCATCGCCTGGTCGACCCGATCCGCGCCGGCACCCATGATTTCGTGATCGCGTCGCGCACCCGCGGCGTGCGCGACCCCGGCTCGATGAGCGCGCACCAGGTGCTTGCGGGCCACGCGGCCGGCTTGGGGATGCGCCTGCTGTATGGCGTGCGCTACAGCGACATGTGCGCCTTCCGGGCGATCCGGCGCGACGCCTTGGCGGCGCTGGGCATGCGCGAGATGACCTATGGCTGGAACATCGAAATGCAGATGAAGGCGGCGCGGGCCGGGCTGCGCATCCTGGAGGTGCCGGTGCCGTACCGCTGCCGGGCGGGCGGCGAGTCGAAGGTCGCCGGGTCGCTGCGGGGCACGGTCAGGGCGGGTTGGCGCATCGCGACGACCTTTGCCCGCGTCGCCGGTTCACCGCGGCCGGCCGCTTGAGGACCTTCGCCGCAATTGGTGCGGCGCTGGCCCTGATGGCGGCGGCGCCGGCCGATCCCGTGCTCGGCGAGTGGTCGACGCAGGACCACGACGGGGTGATCCGCATCCAGGAATGCGACCGTGGCCTGTGCGGCATGATCGTGGGCCTGACCGGCTTCAAGCCGGACGGCACGCCCCCACGCGACGTGAACGGGCAATCGCAGTGCGGCCTGCCGATCATCATCGACGCCGCCCGGTCGAAATCGGGCGCGTGGTTCGGCCACATCCGCAACCCGGAGGATGGCCGGGTGCACACCATCGAGCTGTCGGTGGATGCCCAGGGACGGCTGCATCTGCGCGGCTACGTCGCGACCCCGCTGCTCGGCAAGACCGTGCTCTGGACGCGTTACAGCGGGCGGGTCACCCCCGATTGCCTCATGTCCTGATTTGCCCGGGTCGGTTTCGTGCCATAGAACGCCGCCCCATGTACCATCGACCCCCGCCGGCCCCCCGTGCTCTCGCCTGACGCGGCGCATGTCAACGTCCTGATCGGGGCGGACAGCATCCTGGCCCGGCGGTCCGGGGTCGGCCGCATGACGATCGAGATCGCCCGCGCCGCGCGCGTGTCGGACGCCATCAGCCGGGTCGACCTGATGATGGGCGGCAAGATCGTGCCCGGCGCCTGGTTGGACACCGAGCCGCCGCTCGACCCGGCCCCGCCGCGCCCGATCCCCTGGAAAGTGATGGTCGGACGCGTGCCCGGCGTGCAATTGCTGCGGCAGTTGAAGCATGGCGGGCTTAACCGGGCCGTCCGCGGGCTGGAGCGCGAGAACGGCGGCCACACGATCTACCACGAGCCGAACATGATCGCGCTGCCGATCCACCTTCCCACGGTCGTGACCATCAACGACCTCTCGTGGCACCACGAACCCGCCTGGCACCCGGCGGAACGCCTGCACTGGATCGGCCGCAACCTGCCGGGCACGCTGCGCCGCGCCCGCCGGTTCGTCGCCATCTCGCAGTTCACCAAGGACGCCGCCATCCGTGACCTCGGGATCGGGGCCTCCATGATCGACGTGGTCCCGCTCGCCCCGGCGCAGGAGTTCAAGCCGGTGGCCGCACCGGACGCGGCGGCGGCGCTCGCCCGCTACGGCTTGGCCGATCGCGGTTTCGTGCTCTCGACCTCGACGCTTGAGCCGCGCAAGAACTTCGACCGCCTGCTGACCGCGTACCTGATGCTGCCGCCCGGGTTGCGGGCCGTGACGCCGCTGGTCATCGCGGGCGGCAAGGGCTGGGGCGAGGTCCTGGCCCGTCCCGAAGCCGAGCAGGCGGTCCAGAACGGCTCGGTCCGCCTGCTCGGGCACATCCCGGATGCCGACCTGGCCGTGCTCTGCGCCCGGGCCGGCGTGTTCGCCTATGTCAGCCTGTACGAAGGCTTCGGCCTGCCGGTCGTCGAGGCGATGGCGGCCGACACCCCCGTCGTCGCGTCGAGCACGACCGCGGTGGGCGAGATCGCCGGCGGCGCTGCCTTGACCGTCGATCCGCTCGACGAGGTGGCCATCTCGCAAGGGCTGCTTGCGGTGCTGGAGGACCCGGGGCTGGCCGAACGCCTGCGTGGGGCCGGACGCCGCCGTGCGGCCGGGTTCGCCTGGGACCGCACCGTCGATGCGCTGGCCGAAAGCTGGCGGCGTGCGCTCTGACCCCAACCGGTCTCTCCGTCCCGGCCGCACGTCCGCCCGAGGGCCGGCTACGCCCGCGACAGTTGCCCGATCCGCGCCGCCACGGACTGCGCGCAGAGCGCGATGCCCGGCTCGTCCGTGCACGCCAGCAGCCGCTGCGCCGCCGACCGCGATAGGTCGAAGGCGGCCCGGCGCCGGTGCTGGCCCATGGCCTCCTGCGCGACCCTGAGCAGGCCCCGCGCGTACTCAGCCGGGGTATGAAGCTGCTCCAGGACGGCGCGCCCGCGCCGCCCCGCCCGGCGGAACGGCGCCAGGTCGCGGCAAGCGGCGCGCAGGTGCTTCCGCAGCGTGGCCACCTCATCGTCCGGCTCCACGAAGAACACCGCGTCGTCGGGCAGCCCGGCATACCAGCCGGTCCGCGTCACCAGCGCCGGCAGCCCCGCGTCCCAAATCCGCAGTTGGCTGCCCGACGCCTCGCCCATCGACGGGTAGCGCAGGTTGATCGCGAGGTCGGCCCGGCGCAGCGGCCCAGACAGGTCGTCCACGAAGCCGTGCCGCCGCACCCGGTCGTGCAGGCCGTACCGCGCCACGAGCTCGTCCACCTGCGCGGGCTCGTCGATCTGCCCGTAGATGTCCAGTTCGATCGCTTCCTCCCACAACCCGGCGAGCGCTTCCAGGATGCTGGGCAGGCGGCGGTTGGCGCCGATGAAGCCGAACACGACGAGACGGAGCGTGCCGTTGCCAGGGCTTCGGTCCAGCACCGGGCCAGCGCCGAACGCCAAGGGCAGGTAGTGCACGGGCCACCAGGTTTGGCCGGCGAGGACGCGCTGCTCGGCCTCGTTGTGGACGACCGTGCACAGGCCGTAGTCGGCCACCGCCGCCGTCATCGGGTAGCGCGTCGCCAACGTGTCGAAATCGAGCTCGCCGGCGAACCACGCCCGCGCCTCCTGCTCGGCTTGGGGGCCGTGCGACCGGCGGATGGAGCTGAAGTAGAAGGCCCGGTCGGCGCCCTCGGTCTCGCTGTAGCGCGCGAAGAAGTGCTGCAGCCGCGTGTCGTGCAGCACCATCACCCCCGGCGTCGTGCGCGCCACGTCGAAGATGGTGCGGTGGAAGTTGGCGTTGTTGCCGATGGCGTACACCACCGCGTCGGCCTGGTTCAGGCGGGCGTAGTCGACGGCGCCGGCGCGGTAGCGCTGCACCGGAGCGATCTCCGCCACCTCCGGGCTGATCTCCGCCTGGTCGGTCCACAGCGTCAAGTCGGCCATCCCGGCCAAGGCGCGGGCGACCGGCACGACGTTGTTGCCGATTTCGCTGCGGCTCGGCGGCAGCGGGGAGAACATCGCGAGCCTCATGCGAGCAGGCACTCGACCGCGTGCTCCCAGGTGATGTCCAACTCGGCGTAGTGCGCGCGGCCGGCCCGGCCGAGGCGGCGCGCGAGCGCCCGGTCCTCCCACAGCGCGTCCATGGCCGCCGCCATGGCTTCCGGCTCAGGCGCGCAGATCAGGCCGTTGCGGCCGTGCTCGATGAACTCCATCGGCCCCCCGGAATCGGTGCAGGTGATCACGGCGCGCTCCGACAGCATGGCCTCCAGCGTGACGTAGCCGTAATCCTCGTCGAACGGCGGCACCACGACCGCCAGCGCGTGGGCGAACAGCTCCAGCTTACGATCGTCGGACACCTGGCCCAGCCAGACGGCCCGGCCCGGCCCGAGCGCGCGGCTGCGGGCCTGGACCGCCTCATGATAGCCGGGGGAGTCGGGGCTGCCGGTGAACCAGACGCGCACCGGATGGCGGGTGTGGAACAGCGCCTCGACCACGAGGCCCTGCCGCTTGATCTCGTTCACGCGGCTGGGCATCAGCAGGTAGTCGCCGGCCTCGGCGGAATGGTAGCGGTCGGCGTGGGGCGGCGGGTGGTACAGCGGCGTGGAATCGATGTCGCAGAAATGCTTGAGGCGCCGGGTCACGTTGCGGGAGATGGTGAACACCTCGCGCGCTTCCGGGATCAGCCGCGTGTCGGTGTCGCGGACGAATTGCATGCCGGCCTCGCCGTCCGGGACTGGGAACAGGTCGCCGTAGCGCTGGTCCCACAAATCGTAAGCGCTCCGGTGCTGGTGCAGGAGCCAGAGCACCTTGCTCGGATGGGGAACGAGGTAGGCGGGGAACTTCACGCCGATCATGCGGTCGATCGGCTGGCCCAGGCTTTCCGTCAAATCCGTCAGCCGGCACGCGAGGACCTGTTCCGGCAGCACGGCAGGCGGATACCACTTGAACGAGATCGAGACGATGTCCGCCTCGTGCCCGGCGGCCTGGATGGCGGCCTGCAAACCCTCGGCGAGCATCTCGGCGCCGCCGCAGACGAACGGCACCTGCACCGTCACGATCGCGACCCGCATCAGGCAGGTCCGGTGCGGGTCAGTGCAGCAGGCATTCGAGCACCTCGTCCCAGCCGAGGCCCAAATCAGCGTAGTGGCGGCGCGTGGCCCGGGGGCGATCCACCCAGAGCCGGTCCAGCGCCCCGGCGAGTGCTGCCGCACCGGGCTCGCACACGAACCCGGTTTGCTGGTCCACCACGAACTCCGCAGCGCCGGCCACGCGCGTGTCGGTCACGACCGGCTTGGACGAGAGCATGGCTTCCAGGGCGCCGTAGCTGTAGCCGGCGGCGGTGTTGACCAGGGCGACCGCCAAGCAGCGCGAGAACAGGTCCACGCGCGTCGCCTCGGACGCCGGGCGGCGCCAGTCGATGCGCCCGTGCAACGCGGGATGCGTGGCGCGCCGCAGCAACGCCGCCTCGTCCTCTTGCGTTGCGAACGCGCCGAGGAAGCAGGCCCGCACCGGGCTGCGCGTGCGGGCCAGCGCGTCCAGCGCCGGCCCATGCGAGGCGTCGGTGAACGGCCCGTCCGGCAGCAGGACGTAGTCGCCCCACTCGGCGAGGGCGAGCCGGTCGGCGTTCGGGGGCGGATGGTACAACGGCGTCGCGTTGGCGCCGGCGTGGGCCCGGAGGCGTTCGCTGGCACGAAGCGAGACGGCGTAGGTCGCGTCGGACTCTGCCAGCGCCGCGGTGTCGGCGGCATGGATCGCGTGGCGGGCATGCGCGCCACCGGGCGAACGGCAGAGGCCGCCGGCCGCCGCTCCCCAGCCGTCGTAAGCGGGCCAGTAAGGGGCGTCGAGCCAGAGCCGCTTGGCCGGATGCGGGATGAGTGTGGCCGGGAACGCCAATCCGACCAGCCGGTCGATTGTGACGCCGCTGCTCTCGGCCGCCTGCATCAAGCGGCACGCCAGCATCTGGTCGGGAATGATCGCGGCGGAGCTGGGCGTGAAGGGCACGGCGATGATCTCCGCCTCGTCTCCCCGCGCGCGGATCGCGCCCTGCAGCGCCGCCGCCAGCGTATCGGACGCGCCGCGGCTGAATGGGACCCGAATGGTCGCGATGGCAACCCGCACGCTAGGCTTGCCTCGCGATCCGGTGGCCGAAGCCGGACAGGGCCGGATAGGTCGCGTCCAGGTCCCGCCGCAGTTCGTTCGACGCCACCGTCCCGCGGCGCTGCTCGGCCTCCAGGTCCGCCCTGATCTGCCCGGCGGCGCTGCGCTGCGCTTCCAGGTCATCGGCCAGGGTGACCGACCTCTCGTCCAGGGCCGCCACCTGACCCACCACGGCATCCAGGCGTCTGGCGAGCCGGTCGAGCTGCAGGGCTTGCTCCTCCCCGAGTGCGGCCACTTTGTGGGAGAGTGAATTGACCTGCGCCTGGCAGGTCGCGACCGCCCCTGCCTGGGCTCGTTCCGCTTGCAGGTGCAAGGCCTCCAGCGCGGCCAACCTCGCATCCACGCCCGCGAGCCTGGCGCCACGCCCCAGCCCGCGACGGCTGGACGGCAGCCACACGAGGCGCCGCGACACGCCCGACCGGCGCAGGACCGCGGAGCCGACGCGCGCGACGCCGCCGAGCACGGGGAGGCGGTAGGCTGCGTGCGCCAGCGCCCGCGCCCGCAGCCCAGGAATGACCCGGCCGCTCGCACGCCCCTCCGGGCTTCGATGCAGGCTGCCCAGGACGGCGATCTTGCTGAACCCGCGTGCCATGGCGGCTTGCGCCGACGCGAGGCCGGTTTCGTCCGGCAGGCGGCCCAGGACGGCGCCGTAGGCAGCAGCGATGAACACGTCGCCGTCCAAGGCCAGCAACGCCTGCAGCGCAGGAGGCGGCTCGAGTTGCAGCACGCCGCCATGGACGCCCAGCTCGTCGGTCCGCGGAACCCGGGCCAGGGCGGTGGCAGGCGACCCGGCGGCGGGCACCGCCTCCGAATGAAACCGGACGACCTCGCGCCAAAATTCCTGCAGGATCTCTTACGTGGACGGGCTAGGGCCGGCTCCGGTCGGGCCATTCCCAGCAGTTGCCCCGCTCCTTGGAGGTGGGCCGATCATGGTTTGGTCCATCCTGTTCCCATCGCGCGTGGCGTGCTCCGGACCATTCCACGCCCGTCCGGGTGCAGTGTCAAAAGTCATTTCTGAAATAGGCCCGGGACCGGCCTCGATGCAACCAAAGACACCGTCGCATGTCACGGCTCCTCCTGGCGGAAGGCGTCCGCCACCCGGCGGACCCGGCCGGCCGCATCGACGACCATGACGTCGAAGCGCACGCCGCGGCTGCCCCAGCCTGGGTGTTCCGCCAACACGATCTCGGCTGCGGCCAGCAGCCGTCGCCGTTGACGGAGCGACACCGAGCCTGCGGCATCCGACAAGCTCGGCCGAGCCTTCACCTCCACCAGCGCCAGCAGGCCATCGCGCTCGGCCACCACGTCGATCTCGCCCGAAGCGGTGCGCAGCCGCCGGGCCAGCACGGCCCACCCGTCAGCCGCGAGCGCGTGGCAGGCGGCCGCCTCCGCCGCGACCCCGCTCGCATATGCCGTTCGTCCCCGCGCGCGCCGATCCGTCACGCGTTGCCGGCGGGCCGGGATGCAATCGGCGTCGTCGCAGCTACTTGGGCGCGACCGCCGTCGGGAAACCGCCCTCCAGCATGACCTCCGACAACGGCTTGCGGCTGTTCGGAACCTCGCGCGCCTGCATCGCCTCCGGCAGCTTGGACTTGTCCCCCACCCGCCCGATCGCGATCGCGGACTCGACCCGGCTGCCCTGCGGCACGTTCAACTCGGCGAAGGCGCGGTCCATGTCGAAACCGACCATGGCGTGCGCCTGCCAGCCCGAACGGGTCGCCTGCAGCGCCAGGTGCGCCCACGCCGCGCCGGCATCCGACGAGTGGCTGTGCGACGGGATCGGTTTGTCCTGCCCGGGCGGCAGCATCATGGAGTTCGACACCAGCACGATCAGCACCGACGCGTCCTTCGCCCAGGACCGGTTGAATTCGCCAAGCAGCCCGAAAAACCGCTCCCAGTGCTGGGTGCCGCGCCTGGCGTACAGGAATGTCCAAGGCTGCGAGTTGTACGAGGACGGCGCCCAGCGCGCGGCCTCCATGAGCGTCATCAGCTCCGACTCGGGCATGTCCTCCCCGGTGAAGGCGCGGGGCGACCAGCGCTCCAGGAACAGCGGATCGATCGGGTGGTCGGAGTGGCGGTGGTTGGCGTCGGTCATGTTGGTCCCTCGTTCAGCGATGATCCCGTGGCTCCTCGACCGCGTGGCAGGTGACGGACACAGCGCTGGCGAGAGTATAGCCGGGTTTCTCGATCCGGCAGCGGTCGTTCGCCAACGGGCAGCACGCTCGTCGGCTCGTCGCACACCAGGAATTCCGGAGTACCCCCATGCCGGGCCACTGTAACACCGTCATGGTCACGATGGAGAACGCGACGATCCCGCCCAGCTATAGCCCGGCGATGATGAAGGCGATCAGGTCGGCGGCTCCTGCGCCGGGTTGTACCGGTTGGCCGAGGCAAGGTGGGCGCCGTCGCACGCGACGATCCCGACCACCGCCGGCCGGGCGAACTCGGCGACCAGGGTGAAGCCGACGCCGAGCAGGACCGGGCCGAGGAAGATGCCGAGCAGCCCGAACGCCAGCGCACCGCCGAGCACGCCCAGCACCGTCAGCAGGAACGGCAATTGCGCTCCGCGGGAGATGAAGAACGGCCGGATCAGGTGGTCGGCGCCGGAAATCGCGACCACGCCGTAGACGCCGAGGAAGATGCCCCACCCGGTTTGCCCGGTGCTCAGCAGCCAGAGCGCGCACGGAATCCAGATCACCGGCGCCCCGATCGGCAGCACCGACAGGAACCCGGCAATGCCGCCGAGCAGCATCGGCCGTGGCACTCCGGCCATATACAGCCCGAACGACGTCAGGATGCCCTGCACGATCGCGGTGCCGAGGATGCCGTACACCACGCCGCGGACGGTCAGGCCGGTGACGCGGATCAGCCGCTCGGCATAGGCGCCCGCGATGCGGCGCAGGACGGCGCTGAGCTGGACGGCAAGGCGCTCGCCCGACAGCCAGAAGAAGAACGCGATGAACAGCGCGAACACGAACTGCACGACGCCGCCGGCGATGCCGAGCAGCAGGCTCAGGCCGTTCTCGGCGATCATGCCGAAATACGGGCGGAAGAAATCCGCCATCACGCGAAGGTCGGCCGCCCAGCCATTCCAGTAGTCGGCCATGGTCGGCCCGAACAGCGGGATGGCGAACAGCCAAGGCGGCGAGGACGGCAGGCCGCCGTTGAGCAGCGATTCGATGGACGCGCGCAGGTTCTGCACGTCCTCCGCGCCGCCGGGCGCCGCGAGCGCGATCGGCAGCACGATCAGCACTGCGGTCAGCAGCACCATGATGACGGCAGCCCCGCCGCGCCGGACGCGCAGGTGCAGGCGCAGCCACTCGAACACCGGCCAGGTCGTGAACACCAGGATGCCCGCCCACAGCAGGGCCGAGAAGAACGGCTGCAGCACCACGGCGCACCCGATGGCGATGCCGGTCAGCAGGACACCCATCAGCATGCGTTCGGCGATCATGCGGCGGGGTATCCCCGAACGGGCGGAGCTTTGCAATGAGTGTGGGCGGCCAGCGTGTGGCCGGACTTGCCAGTGCCCTGCCGCACCGCGTTAGTCTGGCGGACCAATCCGGAGGATACCATGCCGCGTTTCTGCGCCAACCTGTCGATGATGTTCAACGAGGTCGGTTTTCTCGACCGTTTCGCCGCTGCGTCGCAGGCGGGTTTCAAGGCGGTGGAGTTCCTATTCCCCTACGACCACCCGGCCGCCGAGGTGCGGGCCAGGCTGGAGGACAACGGGCTTGAGCTCGTGCTGTTCAATATGCCGCCGGGCGATTGGGCGGCGGGCGAACGCGGCATCGCGTGCCATCCAGGACGGGTGGCGGAGTTCCGCGCCGGCGTCGACCGGGCGTTGGAGTACGCGGCGGCGCTGTCGTGCAAGATGGTGCACTGCATGGCAGGGATCGTGCCGGCTGGCGTAGCGCCAGCGACGGCTGCGGCGCGGTACGCGGCCAACCTCGACTGGGCTTGCGAGCAGGCGCATGCGGCCGGCGTGAAGGTGGTGATCGAGCCGATCAACCATCGCGACATGCCGGGCTTCTACCTGAACACGATGCAGCAAGGGGCGGACGTGATCGAGGCGCTCGGCCATGACCGGCTCGGCCTCCAGTTCGATTTGTATCACTGCCAGGTCACCGAAGGCGACATCACCTCGCGGATGGCGGCGCTGCTGCCGGTGATCGCGCACATGCAGATCGCCGATGTACCCGGGCGGCATGAGCCTGGCACCGGAGAGATCGGCTGGCCGTATGTGTTCGCCCGCATCGACGCGCTCGGCTACGGCGGCTGGCTTGGCTGCGAGTATCGCCCGGCCGGCGAGACGCGCGCAGGCCTGGAATGGCGCAAACGTCTCATGGTATGAGCTGCGACCGATTTCAACAGCGTTGCGGAGGTAAGATGAAGCAATAGCACAAAACAGTGCCTTAAGATTGGAAATCAGTATTTTTCTCAGGTTCAGGCGGCTTTGTTCACCGCTTCTTGATGAAAAAATTCTATAAGAGGGCAGCCGCGCAAACAATTGATGGAGGGAGGAACGTGGAAATGCGCTTCACAGAAATCGGACAGCAATTACGTGCGTATCGACTGGAGTCCGGCCTGCGCGCGGAAGAGATCGCGGCGCGGCTGGGCGTCTCACGGGCAGCGTTGTATCGCTATGAAAAAGGCGAAGTGATCAAGCTCGACACCATCAAGCGCCTCGCTGAACTGCTTAAGATTTCGCCGTTGTCGCTGCTGGGCATCGGCGTGGAATACTACAACCGGCCGGTTGGCTACTTCGAACGCATCCGCCAGACGGAGGAAACCGCCGACCAAATCCTTCAGGTATTCGGGCCGGTTTGCTATCTCACCACGTCCGACGCGTTCGACGCCGTCTTGGCCGATGCCTACGACGAGATGCTCAGCCATACCAGCGGGGACCGCGCCATGCTGCGGACCATGGTCGAACAGGTGCAGGGCATCATGGCGGCCCGCAAGCGCATGTACCAGATGCGGCGGCCCGGCATCATCGCCATCATCTCGGCCGCGAGTATCCAGCGGCTGCTGGACATCGGCATCGCCGCCTCAGTCCCAGTGTCCGAGTCCCTCCGCCGCCGCTGCCGCCAGGTCGCCGCCATCGAGGTGGAGAACATCGCGGCGATGATGGAGACCGAGCCGATGGGGCTGCAGTTCGGCATCATGACGGCGACGGAGCCGACCGGCGCGTTCAAGGTGCTGCGCTCGCGCGACCGCGCCACGCTCGCGATCAACCCGTTCCGCGCCGACGGCCTGCCCGGCACGCAGACGGGCGTCGCCATGATCACCGGCGCCGATGAGGCGATCGCGACGCACCAGCGCGTGGCTGAGACCATGTGGCGCGAATCCGCCAAGGGCATGTCGGGCGCCGGCCATATCCGCCGGATGCTTCCCGCCAAGGCCGCCTGACGCCGTCCGGCCCTAGTAGCCCTCGGCACGCCATCGCGTTATCGTGCCCCGATGGCGTGCTTTCCTCCCTACCCCGGCCTGGTGATCGAGTCCGACGAAAATGTCTGGACTGGCCGCACCCGGCTCGACGTGGTCAAGTTTCGTCACCCCCGGTTCGACGGCGGCCTGTCCCCGACGAGGACGTGGGAGGTTTGGCATCGTGGCGACGCGGTTGGGCTGCTGCCCTACGATCCCATGACCGACCAGGTTGTCATGATCGAGCAGTTCCGCCTTCCGGCTCTCGCGGCGGGAGTTGATCCCGTCATGCTCGAAATTCCGGGCGGCTTCATGGATGAGGGCGAGGACGCCGCGCAGACCGCCGCGCGTGAGGTGCATGAGGAAATGGGCCTGGTCGCCGACCGCACCGAGCTGTTCGGCCGCTTCGTCCTGACCGCTGGCGGTTCGGACGAAACCGTCACAATCTTCGCCGGGCGAGTGCGGGCGCCAGCGGCGGGGCCGGACGGCATCGCGGGTCAAGGCGGCCTGGCCAGCGAGAACGAGGATATTCGAAGCCGCGTGCTGCCGGCCGCGACCGTCATCGCAGCCGTGCAAGCGGGCGCGTATCCGAATTCCATCACCACGATGGCGCTGCTCTGGTTCGCCCTGCGGCGGGACTGGCTGCGGGAGCGCTGGGCCACATGACCGAGCGGCTTCCTGGACGACATGCGGGCGGACCATGCCGCGGCGACGATCGTGGCGGTGCTGCCGGGCGGGATCGTGCTGGACCGCACGGTGTTCTACGCGCGCAGCGGCGGCCAGCCCGGCGACACCGGCCATCTCACCTGGCCCGGCGGCGAACGAACGATCGCCGAGGCTGTCAAAGGCGAGGGCGACATCATCCTGCATCCATTCGACGGCGAGCCGCCAGATGTGGGCGCCATTGTGACGGCCGGCATCGATTGGCCACGCCGCCACGCCCTGATGCGCATGCACACGACCTTGCACCTCCTGTGCAGCTTGCTGCCGGGCGCCGCGGTGACGGGCGGGCAAATCGGCATCGACAAGTCGCGGCTGGACTTCGACCTGCCGTCGCCGCCGCCTCGGGAGGAGATCGAGGCCGGGTTGGCGCGGTTGGTCCAGGCGGATCATCCGGTCGGCGCCGAGTGGGTCGACGAGGCCGTCCTCGACGAAAGGCCGGAGTTGGTGCGGACGTTGTCGGTCAAGCCGCCCCGCGGCGCCGGGCGCGTGCGGCTGGTGCGGATCGGCGGCATCGACCTGCAGCCCTGCGGCGGCACGCACGTCGCCTCGACCGCCGAGGTCGGCGTCGTGCGCGTATTGAAGCTGGAAAACAAAGGCCGGCAGAATCGCCGTATCACCGTGGCGCTGGAGGGATGATGGACCGGCTCGTGACCGTCGAATGGCTGGCCGGCACGCTCGGCGCGGCCGACCTTGTCGTGCTGGATGCGACGCAGTACCTGCCCGATGACGGCCGGGTCGGGAGCGACGCGTTCCTCGCCCGGCACATCCCTGGCGCGCGCTTCTTCGACCTGGACGAGGTCGCCGACATCGACCAGGCGCTGCCGCATATGGTCCCCTCCGCCGGGCGGTTCGCCGCACTGGTCGGGGCGCTCGGCGTGTCCAACGACAGCCGGGTGGTGTTCTACGACCAGAACGCGACCATGTGGGCGACGCGCGGCTGGTGGATGATGGGCCTGTTCGGGCACAATACCGTCGGCGTCCTCGATGGCGGCCTGACGGCGTGGCAGGCGGCCGGCCACCCGGTCGAGTCCGGCCCGGCGGTGCCCGTTGCGGCGGCTCCGTTCCGCCCTACCCTGCGCGCCGCCCGCCTCCGCGGCGTGGGCGACATGCTGGACAACCTCGCCGCTGCGGCCGAACTCGTCCTGGACGCCCGCAGCGCGCCCCGCTTCGCCGGCGTCGCCGCCGAGCCGCGGCCCGGCGTGGTCCCCGGGCACGTCCCGGGTTCGGTCAACCTGCCCGCCAGCCAGTTGATGGCCCCCGACGGCCGGTTCCTGCCGCCCGACGCCCTCCGCGCCAAGCTGGCGGCGGCCGGCGTGGATGGCAGCCGCCCGGTCGTGACCACCTGCGGCAGCGGCGTGTCCGCGACCGTCATCACCTTCGCCCTGGCCCAGGCCGGGCTGCCGCAGGGTGCCGTGTACGACGGGTCCTGGAGCGAGTGGGGCAGCCGGCCCGATACCCCGAAGGAGCGCGCCAACCATGCCTGACATTCCCATCCGCCCCCGTGGCCTCTCCACCCGGCTGACCCACGACAGCCGCCCCGGCACCCGCACGCCTGCCCTGGTCAACCCGCCGGTCCATCGCGGCTCGACGGTGCTGTACCCCGATTGCGAGACCAAGATCGCGCAGGGTAGGCGCATCTTCGACCAGGCGTTGACCTATGGCCTGGACGGCAACCCGACCCACCACGCGCTGGAGGACGTCGTCGCCGGGATCGAGGGCGGCACGCGATGCCAGATTGTGTCCTCGGGGCTGGCTGCGCTCACCACCGCGCTGCTCGCCTTCCTCGGCGCCGGCGATCACTGCCTGATGCCCGACAGCGTGTATTTCCCGACCCGCAACTTCTGTGACGGGATGCTGGCGCGCCTGGGAGTGGCTACGACCTACTACGACCCCGAGATCGGCGAGGCCGGCCTGCGTGCGCTGATGCGGCCGACCACCCGGGTCGTGTTCACCGAAAGCCCCGGCAGCCACACCTTCGAGATGCAGGACGTCCCTGCCCTCGCCCGCGCCGCCCACGCCGGCGGGGCGAAGCTGCTGATCGACAACACCTGGGGCATCCACTTCTTCCAGCCGTTCGCGCACGGCGCCGACGTATCGATCCAGGCGCTGACGAAATATGTCGCCGGGCACTCCGACGTGCTGCTCGGGAGCATCACCACCGCGGACGACGCCACCTGGCGCCAGGTGCGGACGGCGGCGCGGCACCTCGGGCAATACGCCAGCCCGGACGACTGCTGGCTGGCGCTGCGGGGCGCGCGCACCTTGGGGATACGGCTGGAGCGGCAGATGGCGTCGGGGCTGGAGGTGGCGGCGTGGTTCGCCGAGCAGCCGGAGGTCGCGCGCGTGCTGCATCCCGCCCTGCCCGGCGCGCCCGGCCACGCCCTGTGGCAGCGGGACTTCACCGGCGCGTGCAGCCTGTTCGGGGTCGAGTTCCAGCCGCATTTCCAGATGAAATCGGTGCAGGCGATGGTCGATAGCCTTGCCCTGTTCGGCATCGGCGCGTCGTGGGGCGGGTTCGAGAGCCTCGCTTTGCCGACCACAGACAATCTCACCCGCACCGCCGGCACCGGGCGGTTCGCCGGCCCCGTGGTGCGCTGGCACGTCGGCCTCGAAGATCCGGCGGACCTGATCGCCGACCTCACCCAGGGGCTCGCCGTGCTGCGCGCCCATGGTTGAGCTGCCGGTCCGGTTCGACGCCGCCGGCCTCGTGACGGCCGTCGCCCAGCAGCACGACACCGGCGAGGTGCTGATGGTGGCCTGGATGAACGCCGACGCCCTCGCCGAGACGCTCGCCACCGGACGGGTCTGCTACTGGAGCCGCAGCCGCCGCAACCTATGGCGGAAGGGCGAGACTTCCGGCCAGGTGCAGCGCCTGGTCGAGCTGCGCATCGACTGCGACGGCGACACGCTGCTGCTGCGCGTCGACCAGACCGGGGTCGCCTGCCACACCGGCCACCGGTCGTGCTTCTACCGCGCGGTCGTGGACGGCGCGCTGCTTGAAGTCGCGCCCGCCGAGGTCGAGCCCGCCGCGCTGTACGGCGCCGCGCCGTAGTAGCGGATGACCGACATCTACATCGACGCCGACGCCTGCCCGGTGCGCGAGGAGGTCTATCGCGTCGCCACGCGCATGGGGGTGGGCGTGCAGGTGGTGTATAACGGGTCGCGCCCGATCCGGCCGCCGGGCTTGCCCAACGTGCAGGTGATGGTGGTCGGCGAGGGCCCGGATGTCGCCGACGACTGGATCGCGGAGCGGATCACCGACGCCGACGTGTGCGTGACGGCCGATATTCCGCTGGCGTCGCGCTGCCTAGCGCGCGGCGCGCGGGCGCTGAGCCACACCGGGCATGTCTGGTCGGCCGACAACATCGGCTCGGCCTTGGCCGGGCGCGAGGTCGCCCGGCACCTGCGGGAGATCGGCGTCGTCGGAGGCGGCCCGCCGCCACTGGCGAAGGCAGACCGGTCGCGGTTCCTCAGCGCGCTCGACTCGGTCGTGGTCGCAGCGCGTCGCGCAGCACGTCCGGCCGGTCGGTGATCAGCCCGTCGGCGCCCCACTCCGCCAGGCGCCGTGCGTCGGCGGGGTCGTTCACCGTCCAGGGCACGACGCGCAGCCCCAGGCAATGCGCCGCGTCGAGGTCGCGCCGGGTCAGTTCGGTGTGGTCGGGCGACCAGGTGCCGCCGCCTTCCGCCGCCACGGCTTCGGGCCAACTCGGTGCCGGCGGGCAATCCCACCACAGCGCGTTGGATGTGGCGGCGCAGGTGAGCCAGGCGGTACGGAGGTCGGGGCGACGGCGGAGCAGGTGCCGTGGCCCGCGCCAATCGAAGGACTGCACCACGATCCGGCCGGACGCTCCCGCGGCGTCCGCCGCGGCGAGGACGTGGTCGGCGAGGGTCTCGGCGTCGGCCGTGAGCGCCGGCTCTGGCGGAAACGTCTTGATCTCGATCGTCCATCGAGCCCACGTATCGAGCCGGAGCACGTCGGCCAAGGTTGGGATACGCGCGCCGTCGATGGGCGCCTGAAGCGGGAACCGCCCGGCGGTCGCGCTGCCCGGCCGGATGCGCCCGACATCGTAGGCCCGCAAATCCTGGAACGTGCTGCCAGCCAGGGAGGGTCCTGGTCCATCCAGCCAGCCGCCGCCGGGCGCGCGAGTGATGTCCGGGTCGAGCCGCGCATCGTGGCTCAGCACGACGATCCCATCGCCGGTCAGCCCGACATCGATCTCGAACGCCGTCAACCCCCATACCAGGGCGGCGCGGAGGCCTTCCACGGTGTTTTCCGGAAACAGGCCGCGTGCGCCCCGATGGCCGATCAGCTCCGGTGGCATGGCAGGCGCCGCGGGGTCGGCCGGCTAGTGGACCACTCCATCGGCCGGGCACTCGCAGCCCGGCGTCGGTCCCATGTCCTCGCGCACGACGTGGTGGTCGATCCACTCGGCCACGAGCCGGCGCGCCTCGTTCAGCGACGACTCCGGATGATGGATGCGGTACAGCGTCGTGCACGCCCGGAACGCGTCCATGTCCACGCTGCCGCACGCGCGCAGCTCACGGTAGGCCGTTACGACCGCCCGCTCGCAGCGCCGTCCGATGGTGCTGGAATCCCGTCCCACGTCGCCCTCCAACTGCGAATCGCTCGCATTGAGAGGTTAGACTAACCCTTGCGCCCGGCGGCATCAAGCAAAGGCTTGCCCTTCCGGCCATCAAGGGCCGACACTGGCGGAATCGTGCAGCCGTTCCCGCCAACCCAGGCCCTTCATGCCTCGCCAGCCCATCGCAGCGGCCAGCCAGTGTACGCGGCGCTCGACCTCGGCACGAACAATTGCCGGCTGCTGATGGGCGCACGGTCCGGCGTCGGCTTCCGCGTGCTGGAAAGCTTCAGCCGCATCGTTCGGCTCGGCGAGGGGCTGCACGACACTGGACGGCTTAGCCCGCCTGCGATGGACCGCGCCGTCGACGCGTTGCACGCGTGCGCGAACCGGCTGGCCCGGAGAAAGGTCCATGGCGTGCGGGCCATCGCCACCGAGGCGTGCCGCCGCGCCGCCAACGCGCCTGAGTTCCTCGACCGCGTCGCGCGGGAGACCGGCCTCACGCTCGAAATCATCTCGCCACGGGTCGAAGCCGAGCTCGCGTTGGAAAGCTGCGCTGCCCTGCTGGCCGGCGACGCGCGCCGTTTCCTGCTGTTCGATATCGGCGGCGGCTCCACCGAGTTGGTGTGGATCCGCATGTCGGGAGACGCTGCGGGTCCGGACGTGATCGGCTACACCAGCCTGCGCGTCGGCGTGGCCAGCTTGGCGGAACGGTTCAGCGACACGAAGTTCACCGCGGCCGGGTTCGAGGCCATGGTGGCCGAGGTGGCCGGGCAGCTCGCCGCGTTCGAGGAGGTGCATCGGATCGGGCAGGAAATTCGCCAGGGCGGCGTGCGCCTGCTCGGCACCAGCGGCACCGTGACGACGTTGGCTGGAGTGATGCTGGCCTTGGAACGCTACCAGCGGCCGCTGATCGATGGGACCGTCATGTCCTTGGAGGCGGCGTGCGGCGCCGTGCGGACGCTGCGCGCGCTGGGACGCGACGGGTTGGCCGCCCATCCTTGCGTCGGTCCGGAGCGGTTGGATTTCGTGCTGCCCGGCTGCGCCATCTTCACCGCGATCGCGCGGACCTGGCCCGCGCCGACCGTCACCGTCGCCGACCGGGGATTGCGGGAGGGCGTCCTGCTGCGGCTGATGCGGGGCGAGCGGCCGGGACGCCGCCGGGGATGACGAAGAAAGATGGGGCGCCGCCCACGCGCGGGTTGACGGTGAAGCTGAAGACCGCGCGCGGCCGGACCACGGCGTCGCAGCACTGGCTCAGCCGGCAGCTGAACGACCCTTACGTGCGCGCGGCGCAGCAGCAGGGATGGCGGTCGCGCGCCGCGTTCAAGCTGATCGAACTCGACGACCGGTTCGCCATCGTCCGCAAGGGCGCGCGGGTGCTGGACCTCGGCGCCGCGCCGGGCGGCTGGTCGCAGGTCGCGGTCCGGCGCGGCGCCGGCGCGGTGGTGGCGATGGACCTCCTGCCGATCGACCCGGTGGAGGGCGTGACCTTCCTGCAGGGCGACTTCCTGGACCCCGACATGCCCGGGCGGCTGCGCGCGCTGATGGGCGGCCCGGTCGACCTCGTGCTGTCGGACATGGCGCCGAACACGACGGGGCATTCGGCGACCGACCACGTCCGCATCATCGCGCTGGCCGAGCACGCGCTGGATTTCGCGTTGCAGGTGCTGGCGCCGGGCGGCGGGTTCGTCGCCAAGGTGTTCCAGGGCGGCTCGGAGCAGCAGATGCTCGCGCCGATGAAGCGGGCGTTCGCCACGGTGCGCCACGCCAAGCCGCCGGCGAGCCGCAAGGAATCGAGCGAGCTATATGTGGTCGCGACCGGCTTCCGGGGTGTGGCACCGGCCTGATCAGGCGAGGATGTGCCGGCAGCGCGGCGGTTACGAAAGGCAGGCGGGCGGCGGGGCGCATCCAGCCAGCGCCGGAGTAGCGTCTCACCTCTCCGCCGGGTCAGGCGAGTGATCGGCGGGTTGTGTCTCAGTTTGAATTTCGGCTTTCGACTCAAGTCGGTGACTGAGCGGTTGAACGCCTCATGCCGTAAGCAGAAGACAATGGCGTTCCAATCAACGATCTCCGCCTAGCCGTACTCGCCGCTTACGCCGGCAACTGATCGGAGCCGCAGGACTGCTTTCTCTTGGAACGGCTTGCTACGATGGCTTCATCGCTTGGATATCGGACACGACAACAGGCCCTTTCGCAAGCGGCGCGGCCGCCACCATGGCGTCCACCAAGGCAATGCATTCGGCTTTCCCTGTCGCCAGCAACTCGCGGAACGACCGGACGCGCGACATGGACCAGAGCATGGCCGCCACCACCGATGCCGGGGAGCGGTCTATCAGCTTCTTTGTCCTTGGATAAACGGGATGGCCGAGCCCTTTGATCAGCTCGAAGCTCGCGTGAATACCGCGCGCCAGGACAAGCGCTTCCCCCCACGATGCGCCGCCTCCGCGCCGCGCGCCGGCTACCGACACGCTTTCAAAGGCGACACACAGCGGAACGTGGCAGCGGAGCCAGAGAGGCATGTCGTGTTCAACGGCGGCAGGCAATCCAGCAGCGTTGAACACGTCGACCCAGCGTTGCTGGCTCATGAGGGTCTTCTGACCGGCAGCGCCGATGGCGGCCTTGAGCTTGCCATCTCCGTCCAACGTCGCTTGCACGAAAGGCATGCCAAAGGAACAGCGCCCGACGTCGACCGCCTCTTGCAGGCGCTCCGGATGGAAGTTGTTGAACATGAACTGGATGCATTTGGCCGCGCTGCGCTGCAAGGCCGGGAGCACCGCGTCCGTTTGGTGAGCCAGGAGCGTAACGATCACGAGGTCGTACGGCGTCTGCTCGTCGAGCATGTCGGCCACGCGAACACCTGCCCGCTCGCCTTTGACGCTGATGATCGCTTCGTCACGTTGAAGCTGCTCCAGCCGGACGGAACCTGGCCGCGCGATGACGGTGACATCGTGGCGGCCCATGTTGGCCAATTGGAAGGCGAACGTGCTGCCAATCTTTCCAGCCCCGAAGACAGCGATTCGAAGAGGTGAGGAGGGCGCGAGCATTCTGATGTCCAGTAGCATGGGCCGGTCGCGGGAGGAATGGAAGCTCGTCCATGAGTCTGCTCCGCTCCATCTCTCCACCGCAGCAGAATAGCCGCTTTCCACCCATAGCTGACATTCAACCTGGGACACCCCGTCGGCGTCCGCGCTTGCGGAATCCCCGGCCGCGGCCTATGTGGACGCGCCAAGGCACGGGACCGGATCGGTTCCCTCGCACAAAGGTCCCGCCATGGCCCCCGACACCGACAACCCAGCCCGCTTCGAGCTACGCGTCCCCGAAGCGCTCGCGTTCGACGACGTGCTGATCGTGCCGTCTTACTCGCAGGTCCTGCCCAACCAGGCCGACACCCGCACCCGGCTGACGCGCACCATCTCGCTCAACGTCCCACTGGTCTCGTCGGCGATGGACACCGTGACCGAGGGCGCCATGGCGATCGCGATGGCGCAGCTCGGCGGCATCGGGGTGATCCACAAGAACCTCGACATCGAGGAGCAGGCGGCACAGGTGCGCCGGGTCAAGAAGTTCGAGTCGGGGATGGTGGTGAACCCGCTCACCATCCATCCCGACCAGACGCTCGCGGACGCGCGCGCCCTGATGGCCCTGCACCGCATCAGCGGCATCCCCGTCGTCGAGCGGCACACCGGGCGGCTGGTCGGCATCCTGACCAACCGCGACGTGCGCTTCGCCACCGACCCCGACGTGAAGGTGTACGAGCTGATGACCCGCGAGGGGCTGATCACCGTCACCTTCGACGTGGGCCCCGAGGAGGCGCGCCGGCTGCTGCACCGCCACCGGATCGAGAAGCTGGTGGTGGTCGACGACGCCTACCGCTGCGTGGGCCTGATCACGGTCAAGGACATGGACAAGGCGCAAGCCCATCCGCTGGCCAACAAGGACGAGCTGGGCCGCCTGCGCGTGGCCGCCGCGACCGGCGTGGGCGACGACGGCGCGGCGCGGGCGCGGGCGCTGATCGACGCGGAGGTGGACGTGATCGTGGTCGACACCGCGCACGGGCACTCGGCCGGGGTGATGGCCGCGGTGGAGCGGATCAAGCAGATGTCCAACAGCGTGCAGGTCGTCGCGGGCAACGTGGCGACCCCGGAGGGCGCCGTTGCACTGATCGAAGCCGGGGCGGACGCGGTCAAGATCGGCATCGGCCCCGGCAGCATCTGCACCACGCGCGTGGTGGCGGGCGTCGGCGTGCCGCAGTTCTCCGCCGTGATGGAGACCGCGGCGGCCTGCCGGGCGGCCAACGTGCCGGCGATCGCGGATGGTGGGGTGCGGACCAGCGGCGACGTGGTGAAGGCGATCGGCGCCGGGGCGGACTCGGTGATGATCGGCAGCCTGCTCGCCGGCACCGACGAGGCGCCCGGCGAGGTGTTCCTGTACCAGGGCCGCAGCTACAAATCCTATCGCGGCATGGGCAGCATCGGCGCCATGGCCCGCGGGTCGGCCGACCGGTATTTCCAGCAGGAGATCAAGGACGCGCTCAAGTTGGTGCCCGAAGGCGTCGAGGGCCGGGTCGGCTACAAGGGACCGGTCAGCGGGGTGATCCACCAACTCGCCGGCGGGCTGCGCGCGGGCATGGGCTACACCGGCAGCGCCACCATCGCCGAGTTGCAGGCCAAGACGCGGTTCCGCCGCATCACTGGCGCCGGGCTGCGCGAGAGCCACGTGCACGACGTGGCGATCACGCGCGAGGCCCCGAACTACCGGCAGGAAGGATGATCCGCGCCGTCGTCTTCGACGCCTACGGCACGCTGCTGGACGTACACTCGGCCATGGAGCGGCACGCCCCCCGGCTCGGCCCGGAGTGGCGGGCGATCAGCCAGACCTGGCGGGTGAAGCAGCTCGAATACAGCTGGGTCCGCACGCTCGCCGGGCAGCACCGCGACTTCGCCCGGCTGACGCGCGAGGCGCTGGACTTCGCCGCCGCCCAGCACGGCGTGGCGGACCCGGCCCTGCTGGACGAGGTGGAGCAGGCGTACCGCGCGCTGGCCGCCTATCCCGACGTCGTCCCGGCGCTGGAACGCCTGCGCGGCAGGAAGCTCGCGATCCTGTCGAACGGCGAGCGGAAGATGCTGGACGACGGCGTGCGCGCGGCAGCGCTGGATGGGCTGCTCGACGCCGTGCTCAGCATCGACGATGTAGGCGTGTTCAAGCCGGACCAGCGCGTCTACCGGCTCGCGACCGAACGGTTCGAGTTGCCCCCGGACGACATGGCGTTCCTGTCGTCCAACGCCTGGGATGCGTTCGGCGCGCACCAATTCGGCTTCCGGGTGTTCTGGGTGAACCGGACGCGCCAGCCGGAGGAGTACGGCCTGGCGGGCCTCGTCACAGTGATCGACAGCCTCGCGTCCCTGTCCGACCTGCTGGCGTGACGCCCGCCGCGCGGCTCGCCGCCGCTATCGAGCTGCTGACCGAGATCGACGCCTTGCCTCGCCGCCCGGCCGATGCGGTCGCCAACGATTTCTTCCGCGCGCGCCGGTTTATCGGCTCCGGCGACCGCCGGGCGGTGTCGGACCGGACCTGGCGCGTGCTGCGGACCCGGCGGCGGCTGGGGTGGTGGCTCGACCGCGCCGGCACCGCGCCGACCGCCCGGATGCTGGTCGCGGCGTCGTTGCTGCTGGAGGGCTGGACCGCGTCGGGCGTCGCGCAATCGTACTCGGGCGGGCAGTTCGGCGCCGCGCCGCTGCTGCAGGACGAGGCCGCCGCCGCGCACGCCCTCGAAGGCCACACGCTCGACCATCCGGAGCTGCCGCAGGCCGTCCGCATCGAGGCTCCGGACTGGCTCATGCCGCATCTGCTGGCCCGCTGGGGCGACGCGCTCGACGCCGAAATGGCCGCCATGGACCGCCCGGCGCCGCTCGACCTGCGGGTGAACCTGCTGAAGGGAACGCGCGAGGACGCGGCGGCGGCGTTGGCGGCCGAGGGGATCGCGACCGCGCCGACGCCGATCTCGCCCTGGGGATTGCGGATCGAGGGACGCCGTTCGGTCAGCACCGGGCCGGCCTTCCAGTCAGGGCTGGTCGAGATCCAGGACGAGGGCAGCCAGATCGTCGCGGCCCTGGTGGGCGCCGGGCCGGAGATGCGGGTGGCGGACTGGTGCGCCGGCGCGGGCGGCAAGACACTCGCGCTCGCGATGGCGATGGGCAACCGCGGCCACGTCGTCGCCTGCGACGTGCACGACAAGCGGCTGGAAGGCGCCGTCCGCCGCCTGCGCCGCGCGGGCGTTCACAATGTCGAGCGCCACCTGATCGAACCCGGCGACAAATGGGTCAAGCGCCGCGCCGGCACGTTCGACCGCGTGCTGGTGGATGCGCCCTGCACCGGCACCGGGACGTGGCGGCGCAACCCGGACGCGCGGTCGCGGCTGCGGCCGGTCGACCTCAACGAATTGCTTCCCAAGCAGGCGATGATCCTAGACGATGCCTCTCGGCTGGTGCGCGTGGGCGGTCGCTTGGTGTTCGCCACGTGCTCGATACTGGCAGAGGAGAATGAAGCGCAGGTGAACGCTTTCCTGACACGGCACCCGGCGTTCAGCGTCGTTCCGCTGGACCGGGCCTGGACCCTGGCGGCGCCGCTGCCCGGCGCTGGGCCGTATCTCACGCTCACGCCCCGGCGGCACGAGACGGACGGTTTCTTCGCGGCGGTGCTGGAGCGCTCGGCATGATCGCCGTCCGGCGCGCGCGCCCGGCCGATGCGCCGCTGATCGGCGCGGTGCACGTGGCGGCGTGGCGCAGCGCCTACCCCGGCATCCTCCCGGAGGACTATCTCGCGCGCCTGTCCGTGTCGCGCCAAGCGGCCTACTACGACCGGCAAATCCGCGAGGGCGGCGGCGTCTACGTCGCGATCGCCTCCGGCCAGGATGTCCCGGGCGGCGCCGGACCGCGGCTGGTCGGCTACACCACGGTGGGGCGCTCCGGCAGCACGCTCGCCGAGGGCGAGATCGAGACGCTGTACGTGCTGGACGATTGGCGCGAGCGGGGCGTGGGCCGCCGCCTGATCCGCACCGGCGCCGCCCATCTCGCCGCAGCCGGCTGCCGGACCGCGTTCCTGTGGGTGCTGCGCGACAACCCGAGCCGCTGGTTCTACCAGCGCCTCGACGGCCGTCCCTGCGCCGAATCGCGTATGTCGATCTCCGGGACGGCCGTGCCGCAGACGGCCTATATCTGGGACCCGATCGAGAAGCTGATCGCCGCCTCGCCGGCGCCCTGAACCGGCTACGTCCAGTACAGCGCCCGCGCCGCTGGCAGCCGCCGCGCCAGCGACGCTTCGACCGCGCCCCGCATCGCCGTCATCTGCTCCTTCGGGAACACCCACTTGGTCGAGCCGAACTTCGTCGTCTTGCGGGTGCGTGCCGCCTCGTCCATGTCGAGCTTGCTGCCGGGATACCAGCCTTGCAGCACCGCTTTCGACTTCGGCGTGAACCGGTGCGTGATCAGCTCCGCCGTCAAATCCACACCGGGGATGCCGTCGAGCGCGTCCGCGACATCGGCCATGAGCCGGTCGTACTCGGCCCGCCAGTCCGGCACGGGCAGGATCGGCGCGATCGTCAACCCCACCGGATAGCCGGCCAGCGCCACTTTCCGCAGCGCCGCCAGCCGCGCCGGCATGCGGGGCGCGCCGCCCTCCAGCCGCTCGGCCGCCGCCGCGTTCAACGAGAAGCGGATGCGCGTGCGGCCCCGGTGCGCCAAGCCCAGCAGCGGCTCCACCGCGTCGAACTTGGTCGTGAAGCGCAGTTGCACCGGCGCGTCCCAGGCGCCGAAATGGGCGATGCACGCGGCCAGCCCGCCCGTGAGGTGCTCGATCGCCAGCGGATCGGTGTAGCACGAGCACTCGAAGGTGGTGCCCTCGCCCGCCCGGTCCGCCGACACCGACGTGACGCTGCCCTGCCCGACCACGTCCGGCAGCTCGGCCAGTATCTCCGGCAGGTTCGCATACGCGCGGACGATCGGCGGCCCCGCCAGCGACCCGGCGAGGTAGCAGTACTGGCAATGCGCCGGGCACCCCTCCGCCAGGTCGAACCGCCAGTCGGCGCTGGGCGGGATCGGCTGCAGCCGCCGCCGGCTGGGCGACGCCGTCACCACCGCGAGCGTCGTCTTGGCGTCGCGGTAGGCATCGGGCAGGCCGGCCAGCCGGTCGGCCTTCAACTGCACCACTTCGGCGCCCAACGCCGCCGCGCGGGACACGATCGCAGCACCATATGGCCAGGCCAGCGCGGACGGCGTGGCCAGCACGCGTTTCGGAACCCAGGGGCGAACACTCGACATGCCTTAAATGTCGGACGCGCCGCCATACTTGCTAGGGCATGAACGACATAGCCGGCCTGCCCCCACGCGCCTTCACGAAAGCCGACACCGCGCCGGACATGGAGTTCTACGCGACCCCGCGGCTGGTCGCCCACATCGACGACGGCGCCATCGCCGCCGTCATGCAGCTGTACCGGGAGACCCTGCCGGCCGGCGGCGAGGTGCTCGACCTCATGGGTAGCTGGATCAGCCACCTCCCGCCCGAAATGCAGTTCGGCCACGTGACCGGGCACGGCATGAACGCGACGGAGCTGGACGCCAATCCGCGCCTCGACGACTGGTTCATCCAGGACTTCAACGCCGACCCGGTGCTGCCGCTGGACGCCGGCGCGTTCGACGCCGCTTGCCTGTGCGTGTCCGTGCAGTACCTCCAGCAGCCCGTCGCCGTGTTCCGGGAGGTACGACGCGTGCTGCGGCCCGGGGCGCCGTTCGTCGTGACGTTCTCCCACCGCTGCTTCCCGACCAAGGCCGTCGCGATCTGGCAGGCGCTGGACGGCCCGGAGCAGCAGCAGCTGGTCGCCCTGTACATGACCCGCGCTGGGTTCGCGCACATCGACACCGGGGAGATGCTGCCCGAGGAGGGCGACCCGCTATGGGCCGTGATCGGCCACGCGCCCGAAGCCTGAGCTTGCCCCAATCCCCGTAGCGTGGTGCAAGCCCCCATGACAGCCGACACCCTGCATGCCGACCGCGTGCTCATCCTGGACTTCGGCAGCCAGGTGACGCAGTTGATCGCCCGCCGCCTGCGCGAGAGCGGGGTGTACTGCGAGATCTGGCCGTACAACGCCGACCCGGCCCGCATCGCCGCCTGGGGCGCCCGCGCGTTCATCCTGTCCGGCGGTCCGGCCAGCGTGCCCGACGCCCTCTCGCCCCGCGCGCCCCAATCCGTGTTCGAGCAGGGCGTGCCGGTCCTGGGCATCTGCTACGGCCAGATGGCGATGTGCGCGCAACTCGGCGGCGAAGTGGCCGGCGCCAGCCACCGCGAGTTCGGCCGCGCCCTGCTGGACGTCACCGACGACTGCGCGCTGTTCCACGGCGCCTGGGACAAGGGCGGCCGAGAGCAGGTGTGGATGAGCCACGGCGACCACATCACCCGCCCGCCTCCCGGCTTCCGCACGGTCGCCACCAGCGACGGCGCCCCGTACGCCGTCATCGCCGACGACGAACGGCGGTTCTACGGCCTGATGTTCCACCCCGAGGTCATGCACACCCCGCATGGCGCGGCCCTGCTGCGGAACTTCACCCATGGGGTCGCCGGGCTTGCCGGGGACTGGACCATGGCGGGCTTCCGCGACACCGAGATCGCCCGCATCCGCGCCCAGGTCGGCGCCGGCCGCGTGATCTGCGGGCTGTCCGGCGGGGTCGACTCCGCGGTCGCCGCCGTGCTGATCCACGAGGCGATCGGCGACCAGTTGACCTGCATCTTCGTCGATCACGGCTTGCTGCGCCGGGGCGAGGCGGAGGAGGTGGACCGCACCTTCCGCGAGCGGTTCAACATCCGCTTGGTGCACCGCGACGCAGCCGGGCTGTTCCTGGGCGGGCTGGCGGGAGTGACGGACCCCGAAGCCAAGCGCAAGACCATCGGCCGCCTGTTCATCGACGTGTTCGAGGAGGAGGCGGCCCGGATCGGCGGCGCCGACTTCCTCGCCCAGGGCACGCTGTACCCGGACGTCATCGAGAGCGTCAGCTTCGCCGGCGGCCCGAGCGTGACCATCAAGAGCCACCACAACGTCGGCGGCCTGCCGGCCCGGATGCGCATGCAACTGGTCGAGCCGCTGCGCGAGCTGTTCAAGGACGAGGTGCGCGTGCTCGGCCGCGAACTCGGGTTGCCGGCCGCCCTGGTCGGACGCCACCCGTTTCCCGGCCCGGGCCTGGCCATCCGCATCCCCGGCGAGATCACCCGCGACCGGTTGGAGACGCTGCGCCACGCCGACGCGATCTTCCTGGAGGAGATCCGGGCCGCCGGGTTGTACGACGCGATCTGGCAGGCGTTCGCCGTGCTGCTGCCGGTCCGCACAGTGGGCGTCATGGGCGACGGCCGCACCTACGAGAACGCCTGCGCCCTGCGCGCCGTCACCAGCACGGACGGCATGACCGCCGACATCTATCCGTTCGACATGGGCTTCCTCAGCCGCGTCGCCGGGCGCATCGTCGGCGAGGTGCGGGGGATCAACCGCGTGACCTACGACATCACCAGCAAGCCGCCCGGCACCATAGAATGGGAATAGCGATGCCACGCAAGACCGGCCGCCAGTTCTTCGCCAATCCCGGCCCGACCAACATCCCCGACAGCGTCCTGCGCGCGATGGACCGCCCGACCATCGACTTCATGGACCCGGAATTCGTGGAGGTGTTCGGCCGCGCCGTGGCCGGCCTCAAGCGGGTGCTGCGGACCACCGGCGAGGTGTTCCTCTACACCGCTTCCGGGCACGGCTCGTGGGAGGCGACCCTGGTCAACCTGTTCTCGCCCGGCGACACCGTGCTGCTGGTCGAGACGGGCTGGTTCAGCGAAAGCTGGGACACCATGGCCCGCAAGCATGGGCTGCTGACCAAGACGGTCGCGGCCGATTGGCGCCGCGGCGTCGAGTACGGCGCCGTCACCGAGGCCTTGCGCGCCGACCCGGCGATCAAGGGCGTGCTGTCCGTCCACAACGAGACCGCGACCGGCATGGCGCTCGACCTGCCATCCGTCCGCGCGGCGATCGACGCGGCCGGCTCGGACGCGCTGCTGCTGGTCGACACCATCTCCAGCCTCGGCTCGCTGGAGTTCCGGTTCGACGACTGGGGCATCGACGCTGCGGTGGGCGGCAGCCAGAAGGGCCTGATGCTGCCGACCGGGTTCAGCTTCACGGCGGTGTCGGCCAAGGGCATGGCGGTGCACCAGCGGGCCCGGATGCCGCGGCACTACTTCGACTGGACCGAGATGATGCAGCGCTCGTTCCGCAGCTTCGTCGGCACGATCCCGACCGGGCTGTTTTACGGCCTTGCCGAATCGATCCGGCTGATCGAGGCCGAGGGCCTGGACGCCGTCATCGCCCGCCACCACCGCCTCGCCGAGGCGGTGCGCCGGTCGGTCCGCACCTGGGCCGGCAACGAGGGGCCGGAGCTGTTCTGCCTGAACCCGTCCCGGCTGTCCGACTCCGTCACCGCCGTGCAGATGCCGGACGGCCACAACGCCGACGCGGTGCGCAAGACGGCGCTGGACCGCTTCAACGTCTCGACCGGCGGCGGCCTGGGCCGGCTCGGCGGCCAGGTGCTGCGGATCGGCCACCTCGGCGACCTGAACGAGCCGATGGTGCTCGGCACGCTCGGGGCGCTGGAGATGAGCTTGCGCCTGAACGGCGTCCCGCATGGGCGGGGCGGCGTGGATGCGGCGATGGAGTGGCTCGCCGCCGCATAGGGAAGGAACCGGCCAGATGGACGCGAAGCTGCGGGATGAGCTTGGGCAGTTCTGCCGGGATGGCGCGATCGCCGGGCTGGTCGCGATGGCGACGGATGGCGAGCGGACGCTGTTCGCCGAGGCGTTCGGCGTCCGCCGCCTCGGCGAGCCGGCGCCGATGACCCTCGACAGCCGGTTCTGGATCGCCTCCATGACCAAGGCCATCACCACTGTCGCGGCCCTGCAACTGGTCGAGCAGGGCCGCCTCGGCCTGCATCAGCCGTTGGGCGAGGTCGTCCCGGCGCTGGCCCGCCCGCAGGTGCTGGAGGGGTTCGACGCTGCCGGGCGGCCCCGCTTGCGCCCGGCGCGACGCGAGCTGACTTTGCACCACCTGCTGACCCACACCTCGGGCTTCGTGTACGAGATGTGGAACCCCGACTACATCCGCTACCAGGAGGCGACCGGAGCCCCTGGCATCCGGTCCGGGCGGAATGCCGCGTTGGACATGCCGCTGGTGTTCGACCGTAACCGGGGCAGATTCCCGGGCGAGGTGGTTGCGCTGAGAGCGCTGGCGTGATTCACAGCCGGCATGTCGTTGCCGGACGCAGCATCGCTGGAGGCTTTCTCGCTTGCCGAGTTGCGGGAGGTG
>JAABUV010000644.1_pt1 | contig 53018 bp, 66 predicted proteins | sample 5559971 | NCBI WGS metagenome assembly JAABUV01 (sample SAMN10711881, study PRJNA513362) | rock metagenome | isolation source: Antarctica rocks | place: Antarctica: Victoria Land, Knobhead nord | collected 2015-12-19 | reverse complement strand
TTTAAAAAATATCTAGAAATCTTTACTATATAGAAAGCTATAACTAGAAAGCTGACTAGAAAGCTAATATTTACCTTTCTAGTTAGCTTTCTAGTTATTACCTTTCTATATAAGAAAGATTTCTAGAATATTTTTTTAGAAAATACTACGTCATATGCTTACTAATCATGGGATATCCTAAAAATATCTTATAAAATCCCATCCCGTAGGATTATCCCACGAAAACCTATAATATCCTAGAACGGGATAAGACTAAAATAGCTAATCCTATACTATAGTACGGTATAGCAGGCGAGACTAATATCCTATACTATCCTATATCTTTCCGGCTAGTACAGTTATATATAGCTTAAAGGTATATTATAATCTTATTATAGGATTTTTAGTAAGTATTAATAGAGTATACTTTTTCTTCTACCCTTTATAAGTAGAGTAATAGTAAAGTTTATAATTAATAAATATTAAATAGTAGATAAATCCTCTATTTAAATAGCTACCTTTCTTAATAAGGGTAATAGGAATAATATATACGCGGAAATTATAGGTAGAAGTATCTTTATAAATAATAATTTATCTCTTCCTATTAGTATATTAAATGTTATAAGACTTATAATTTATAATAGTCTACCTTAAAATATCTCGCTTAGCTAACTTAATACTTCTTTAAGTCTAATTAATATAGATATTATTTATAACTAGTTATTATTAAAAACTTCTAGTAGTACTAGAGGTAGAACTTTTAATTATAATTATTAATAAAGGGACTTAATAGTAAGAGGGTTATAATATATTAAAGTAGGAATAACTAAGGAAAGAAAACGCTACGTAGAGGGAAGTAAGATAGTAGGAATACTAATTAATAACTAATCTAAGCTTATATAAGTTAATTTATTATTATTATTATTAGAATTTCTTCTTCTTCCTTTTTAATAATTTAAAGTTATTTCTAACCTAGGGAGTAAGAGTATAATTAAGTTTATACTAATAATAAGATAGTGAAAGTAATAGTCTATTAGGTACTCGCCCTTAATCTATAGTATTAATACTACCTCTAAGCTAAATATAAAGCTTATATTTAATAATATTACTATTATAGACTATATTAAAGAATTTAACTTAGTAGAGAAGAGCTTTTATCTCTATTAGGGGCTAGCTATTATCTTAAATAATTAAATTACTTAGATAACCTATTAGAATTAATATTAGTATATATTAATAAGAGCCTCTATAATTCTAAGACTTTATAAGGAAGATAATAAGGTACTTCTAATATAATAAGTATACCTACTTTCCTAATTAAGTTAGTACTACTATTACGGTATATTACTATTACTATTAATATTTCCTTATCCCTTATATCTTATTTTCTTTAATAACTCTAAGTAGGCCTAGGCCCCTAAAATAATAAAATAAAGTAAGTAGATATTCTAGTTAGGAGTTATATTAGCATATACCTAGACTAGTAGTATATATTCTTAGGATATTATAATAAAATTAGAAATAGAGTATAAGTATAGTATCCTTAGTATACTATAATACGTATAATACGTATATAGTACTTAGGTACTAAATACCTCTAATATTATTATTATATTATATTCTAAAATTAGGAAATAACTAAGACTTAACCTACGTACCTTAATTAGTTATAATAGAAGGAGTACTTAATAGCTAGGCTAACTATCCTTTTATATAATTTAAGTCCTATACTTTTATATATACTACCTTACTATTAAGAGAATATTAACTATTCTTTATTATTATAATAGGCGATAATATTAGGTAATTAGTATATAAAGTATATATATAAATTTAGTTAATTATATAGAGGTAATAGGAGGTATACTACTTATAATAGATATATTAATTTACTACTATATTACTATATAACTTATAGTATATTATATATAAGAAGTATATATATCTACCTAATAGAATAAATCTAATCCTATAAGTAATTAAATTATTAATACTTATATATTAGATATATTATAAGTATAACCTAGATTATATAAATTATTAGATATTAGAGGTATTAATAATATCTTTATAATATTATATAAGATATTATAACGTAGTTAGGAGTTAATTATATAAGAATAGCTTTATATAAGTTAAATTAGGAGGTATAATATTTTTAAAAATATTCCTGAAAAGTATAGTATTTTTATAATTTGCCGTACATAATATAGTACTTAAATGCACATGCTAGCTCTAGGCCCTTTGGCTAGATCGATCGATCTAATTTAGCTGGAAGTTAGAATAATGCAGACTGTCGATCAGGGGAGGGAAGCGCAAGTACTTTTGGCCGCCAATCCCCACGATTTCCTCTTTCTCGTCCGATATGGCTTCAGACATCATGTAGTAAGCTTCTGCCCACCGCAGACCCTGTTCACATCACTCGCATCCTTAATTAGCTTGGGACTCCGTTGCGTACGTGTGGGTGTTTCCAGCACAAAAGCCACGGCACAAGGATTCGCGCACTCGGCACATGGGCTGGTGGTAGCCGGCTGGCTGCTGAGCCTTCCATCGAGGATCTGTTTACACACGAGCGCTGTTTGACTCTCCTTGGGGCGTGCGAGATAGTACTGCACTGACTCTGTCAGCACTGCTTCGCACTCTCTGGGACGCTGATCATTCATTGCTGATCAATCATTGTGCTGTGTCTGAAGGAGATGCTACCCATAAGCGATCACAGTGATTGATACTGGATGAAAGGGCGATGTCAGATACGACGAGTATGCTGCGGTGGCGATGGGGTAAATTGCATCTTGGGAAGAAAAAAGAGTCTACTGAAGCGAAGGGAAGGAGCAAGGCATGCAAGAGCGCTAACTCTTCTTTCTGGAACAATCGCCGACCTGTCACGCTCTGCTTTAGGGATAACGGCAGTTATATTCAAGACTGGGAAAGAGAAGGTGATGTGTTGCTAAGAAAGATTGACGGGAAGAAACATTTGCTAGTAAAAGGACTTCGTTTGAAATATCGGTGAGACTGCCGCAATGTTTGTCAGTCAGCCAGGTTTGTTTCAGTCAAGGCGTGCATTGAATGGAGCTGTAAGTGATCAGTTTCCTTATGTCTCTTTTCTGCCTAATCTGCTCGATTAGGAAGACAACATGCATGAATAACAATCAGTGTATCGGCAGTGAGCCGAATTTTCGCGCATGATAAAGAATTCAATTTTCCGAGCTCGTTGCTTTTCTTGCTGGTGCGGCTGGCTAAGAACTAGCACTCGTTAGTATCAAAGCTCTGATTATGTGCATGCTCCTGGATGTGATGATGACAATTGTCCTACAGAGATGTGAGATGTGCTGGTGAGGCTCGATACTCACTGTCTTGGGGTCATCCTTCGGTTTCCGATGATGAGGAGCTTGCACGAAGGGCTTCAGGAACCTATCACAACGACTACCTCTTCACCAGACCACGTCTTTATTTTCGGCCTCCTCTCCAGTTCTCCAGCCCACTACTTGGGCTGCAGTGGTTTCCACCACCTTGACGTTTGCCTGGGCGGCGGGCTCCTTGGCCTTGCTCTCAACTTCAGCGATATTTTTTGCGTTGATTTGGCGGACAAGACTGTCTGACGTACGGTGATGGTCTGCAGCTGACTCGTCGTGAATGCCGAGCTGGTTTCGATGCTCTGGTATAGCGTCGCGTGAGTTCTCGGTACGATCGCTGACGGGATCTTGGAGCAGAGAAGCAACGTCATCAATGCCCATGCTTCTGGCGAAAGACAAAAACTTCTCTTGACGGGTCGGACTCGGGTTGCGAATCATGGGATTCGCCCGCACCTGACGGGTAAATGATGCATCTGCAGCAGAACTTGACCCCCGGAAATTCTTGCCTGACTTGCTCTGGTAAGAGTCAGGCCGGGAACCCCAAAAGCTGTTGCTGGATTGGTGGCTGGAGGCGTGGGCTTGAGATTTGCCCGAGAAGCTAGATTGTGGTCCACCATCGTTCGCCGCCTCGTCATGAGCAGCCGTGTCGTCTATGACAGCCTCTCCGAATGCATTGACAAGCTGACGCTGCATAGGGGATTTATTCTTCTTGGGAGCGACGTTCTGTGCCATCTTTTGACTCCTCGCCTGGATTCGACCCGCATCATAAAGGGTTCGACTGGCATCATATTCACTGGGAGACGTGGTAGTAGCGTTACTGCGCTGCATACCAACACTATCTAGTAGGTCAGAAGGGTCTGAAGTTATCTGTGTGTGAGTAGCGGGGTTGACTTACTGGGACGTCTGCATCATTCTCTCGTGCTCTTTATAGTGTCCGTCACAGAGAATTAGCAAGGCTTCAACAACATATTCGGGCACTTGGTGGCCAGGCCCTTCCTCCCATTCCTTGAGTTGTTTGTAGTACCTGACATGGTCAGGCAGATCAAGCAGCCGGCGAGCGGCGGCAAGAATGGGAACATTGGCCATGATAGCCTGCCTTTGGTCAATAGATGCCATTATGGTCGGATTTGGAGTTGATGTCTATAATACGGATGACTGGGAGTTAGGGGAGAAGGATCAAGGGGGAGAAGTTGTACCGAAGCTGAGGGAAGGTGAATCACAACAAGGCAGTGTGGACAATGACTAGTCTTGGCGCTAGAATCGGCAAACCTTTCACCCTCCTAGTTCCTACTATGCTCTAGCGATCAAACATCGTCTTGGTAGTGTCCAGGCAACATCTCCTAGCATCTCAGGCTACCTCTACTGCTTTCTGGAAGGACTGATTTGCTCCTAGGACGCTCTGAGGCTTGGAGAAATGCTGTGGGACTCTATGGACCGCTGTCTACTCTGTGCTCATAGATCTCCTCCATGCTTTTCACCGAAGCCTTTGGATCCCTCTGCTCCTATTCTTACCTAAACATCCTCCTCATACGCCCCTTGAACTACGTGCATAACGTTGCTGGATGACTCCAGGCCACGGCAGCTCGGAGGACTACTATTCACCTGTGAGGTACGCTTTTACAGTCCCCTTGGATCCTTTGCCTAACTAAGCCTATGAAGCTGATCTGTGCACCAGAGCCCTACTGTATTGACCGGAAGGATTGCTCAAACCAGGCCTCATCGCTCCATGCCGGCCGCCTCAGAGTCAGTGTTTACACTGCAAGACTAGTCTCGCTATTCTCGCCACACGATGAAAGAGCCTACAGAACGGCTGGGATCCTTCCTTACGGTCACTCCCAAGGGATCAAAGCAAGCAAGTCGAATTAAGGATTGTCGCTTGAAAGTCTCCGACGCTCGATTCCTCAGCCCAGGACTCCACCGTTTCCAATGACTATGAAAGCAGGAGGACTCAACGCGAACCCTAGGCAGCCAGCATTCTCTTCGAGCTCGAACCGTATTGTCGATAGGGGCTTTCTGATTGTATTGGTAGGGGTAGACTATCCCTCTATTTGTGTGTTCTAGCTAACGCCTGATGTATCTAGAGTCCCACCATCAGTAGCAGAGATCTCTCTGCTCCTACTTCACAAGCCAGTTCTAGAATGTAGTCTAGTGCATTTCCCTCACCTTCTCAGGCCGCTCCTGGCTTCCTACTGCAATACCATACAACGGGCTTCCCAGGATGGTCTTAGTCCAGGTGCTCGACTTATGTTATACTACTGGGGCATGCATGAAGGGCCTAGAAAGTCCTATCATTGATGTTTTCCAGCTGACGCTCGATGTATCTAGAGTCCCACTTTATGTACCCGAAATCCTTCCGCGAGTCCTTCTTAATCATGTTCTGATTTATGGTACAGAGTTCTTCCCTCGCCTTCTCAGGCCACTCCTGGCTTCCGACGCTTCCATATGTGCAATTCCATACAACAAGCTCCCTATGGAAGTCTTAGGCCAGGTGCTCGACTCATGATCTACTATTGGCACACACATGCACTGGACACAGCTCCTCTCTGCGAGCGATGAAGATGTCAAGAAGTGCTAGCGAGTCCATCGCAAGTTCTACAATGCCTCCGCGAAAAACACAACAACAAGAGCTAGGAACTCTCTAAATGTTCTATCGAACTGCTAGAGTGCGTCAGAAATACAGATGTCAGGGAAGCTGGATACATGAAGAAGGCTAACGCCATTAGAGGTGACAAAGACAGACTGGCAATCACAGCAAGGAGCAAACATACATACAAACCGAAAGGGAATACGCAAACATGGTGCTATCTCGTCCACCTTATGTGCAGTACGCAAGAACGACCAACAACCTTCCGGCCGCTAGGCAGCTAGTCTACCACTATCAGTCTCTGCACAACGAACAAAAGACCTTCAGCCGCAGCTTCAGCCGCAGCTCTAGCGCCAGCAACACCCTACCTACATCCAGACGACTTAGTCTCAAGGTGTGCAAGCCTAGCTATGTATGCCAGTCACAACGGCCAGCGATGGAATGGCACGAGGAGCTCGATACACTTGTTATTGGAAATTGAAAAAGAGAAGTACTTCAAAGGTTTCAACGGTAAGTAGTAATGGTATGTGGGTTTGTCTAGTCGACAGACTCTCTCTAATTAAGTGCTATTCAGACTAAGCTGACTGATGCTGCTACAGTAGTATTGAAGGCTCTTAAAGGTGAAGGTACCCATGTATGGCACAGCATAGGGATTAAACCCACGCACTCCGTTTAACGTTTAGAATTGAATCTGGCGGCAGAGGTCGATAGAGCCTCGGCCTTCGAGAAGTGAGTGGATATGATTGTATGTTGATATGTTGCTTGACGAGTAGTAGGGATGGGACAGCTAATCGTCCTCAGCTGATGGAAGTACGACGGTTCATACATATCTTTCAAATCCACTACACTCAAATAAGAACGAGCTCTACTAATCACCGTTTTCGCTCTAGGATATCCTATCCCAGTCCCCTCCTTCCCTCTCTCCTCTCTTCCGACCTTATCCGTCTCCTCTCATCACCTCGTCCCTCTCCCGCTCGCTACAATTACCCATTGCGCCATCCTACCGAGGTACTATATCCCTACGCCTTTCTACGAGCTGTATTCGTTATAGGATAGGACACTTGTATCTTATCCTGACATATGATAATGATGTCAATTTTCAAGGTACGTTACGTTGCTAACTGGGGATATATGTTTGACTGCGACCTGTACTGCTGGCATGACGCACGCTTTGTGGTATTAGTCCTGTTGAGGTTTTGTTTATTGTGGAACATGTATCGACGGCGTGGTTTGGGTTATTGGGCTTGCGGGGGATATGATGATTGATGATCGAGGATCTACATGTAGCTTTCTAAATGATCTTATGGGTTTAGGTACGGCTGCATATCGAATGGGAATAATAAGATTTATTGGACGTTACAATTTGGTAACATTTCGATATGAGCTTGTTTTGCACGCTCAGAATTGGGTTCAGAGAACCTTGTGGGTTGTTACTTAAGGAGGACTGATGGATGCAGTTTCTGGGATATGGTACGATGTCAGCTTTGGGATAAGGGCAGGTGTGGGGATTGGACTTGGTGGGGGAGGGGCGGGGAAGGGGCTTGGGGGCGGGGGAGTGTGAGGGAGATGGATATGAGAGGAAGTGTGGTGAGTACGAGAGCGATAGAGATGGATAGGAGCAGAATGGGTTTTAGGAGGGAGATGAGGGATTTTGTTGTATGATATCGATGCTTAACTTATAGGAAGGAAATATACACACTAACAACTAAGCCGGAAAGGCGGCGAATACTAAAAAACGAAAACAGATATGAGAAGTAAATAGATATTTATAGGTGGTTTAGTTATACTTATTGCGGGATTCAAATGATGCCGATGATTGTATAAGAACTCACCGCTAGCGGATTCATTAGAAAGTGCATTGAATACAAGGGTATGTAGAGAAAAAGCTTTGTCATCGAGAGCGGAGATGGGGTTTCAAGAGATTGGAAGAAGGGATCAGTATCGTGAAAGTACATAGGAGCTTTGGGAGATCAGGCTGTGATTGTAAGATTTGAGGAGAAGAAGTGTCTCGAGCGTTAGGTTCGGATTATGCTCGGTCATTGAGTTGGGGGGAAGGTTTTGTAACGTTAGATGTTGTACAATTTGTCGGAGAGCTCTAGAGACAGAGTATCTATACATTAAATAATGATCATAGTCCGGACTCAAGGTCAAGTATCATATCCGATGTTAAAGCTATCGACTCCTGTAACAGCTGTCTCTATTTCTTCATCATCGTGATGGATATCTTCGCTATTTAATTGAGATATCCCACTCGTATTTATTTGCAAATCATCTTCACAACATACCGCCGTAGCGTCATTCGGCGAAGCGATGGCTGAAGGATAGTAATCAGATGTATTCGTCGTTGTAGCTGGAGAAGCAGTAGCAGCAGCAGCAGGGATGGAAGTAAATAGACTCATGGGTGTATTTGTATTCGATTTCATGAATGGTTGTCATATCTCTCTACGCTGTTGTAATACTCAGATGAGATGTATTTACTAGATTGACATTTTATGCAGACAATCAGGGATCAATGTCTTTCTAACGGTGTATCTGATATTGGCTTGATATTAAGGAAGGGTTTGAGACTTAGGGTGGGGAGAACGATGGTGAGGAACGGATGGAAGAGGGAGGTGGATATACTGTTAGATGCAGGAGAAGGGGTGATGTCGATGCTGCTGATGCTTTGAGTGTTATTACGTTGGTGGTTTTGATGACTCTGGGATTTCTCCGTGGTAGTTGATTGATCTACTGAAACTTGGGGTTGTGGATTCTCTGTAGTTATAGCTATGGTGGTAGTTTGGGTATGAGGAAAAGTCTTGGGCTGGATGGCGGTTTGGAAGACGGTGCTGAATGCTGCAGGAGTATCTAATGTGGCTACTTGTAGACCTGCCACTCCCAAAATTCTACCACTTGTTTTGGCGGTTTTAGGGCTCCGGAAGGCTGTGGACTCATCGGTGATGGTATGGAGTACTTTGTTGAATTGTGGATCCAGTTGAAACTACTGGGTTTCCTGACGGTGATAAGGGGCCACCGTTAAGAGTTTAACATCCGTTTGTGAATGGGGCACTCGCTGATGTTTGTGATGGAGGGAGCAAGCAGTAAAGCAATCATTTCATTGGTTGCTAGATTTTGCGTTGCAGCAGGCGCCATCTGCTCATTCTAAAAATACTCAAGAGGCACCAGCCTGATTTCCTTCTCGCCTTTAATCTTAACCCTGCACCAGCCTTCTTCTAGAGTAGTAGTCTTCTCCATAATCTGGATCTTATCATCCCTTTCCTTGCAAATTTCGTCTCGTCGTCCGCCTCCGGCTCGAAGTGGTATAGTGCTTTGGCGTTGTTGATTTTTTTTTGGTGAAGGTGGCGCTCTGCGGTGGACGACAGTTTCAAGGGGCGCTTTTGGAAGAAGAGGGAAGGCCGAGGCGTTGGCGGTATTGGAGGCGGACGGAGGGGGGCCTGGCGTGTGAGGTGGTGGCGAGGGAGATACTATCGGAGGCGTCTGTGTTGAGGCACTACAGTGATTGCGTCAGGAGTGAAGCCTGTTAGCTCTGCAGCAGAAATTGGGGCGTTAAATGATAGACTATCGGGCGAAGACGACTTCGGCACACGATCCAGAATTTTGCGTACTTGCTGAACATGCATAATCATAGCTTCCTCACGCTTTTGGGTAGGATCTTCCTCGGGATTGCAAGTGCATCCTGTCAGTCGACGCATCCTTTGTCGATGTGCTGCGTAAGCCGACGATGCTCTAAACCTCTAATATTGTGGTCATGGAGAGCTTGTTGAGATAAACGATGCACTGTGAGAGTATGGCATTGTTGAAGCTCTCTCCACGCAGCACCAAAGAGGATGCAGGTCTTATCTTCACACTCAGTGTAATTCTATTGCATACGAGCGAAACCGACCAGTGTAGCAGACTTTACGCTATCACAAACCCGCCTTCTTTGCTGTTTGCCACAGTCAATACAGAACGCTAATTTATTAGCATGTGGAGCAAGCGGATAGGAAGTGGCCGTCAATTTAGACAATTCAACTGTGAGACTTTGGTTATATACTGATATAGTAGCACAGGTTTTGAATTCAATCGGCCCAGGTCCCACAATGGGCTAGCGCGTGAGACTTTTACGATCCATCAGGCGATACATCTTCTCTTATTTTTGTGTTTTGGCCTGGGAAAGCGTAACAGCTGCGTGTGGTGGCGACTTGCCGCGGTTCGGGCTGCCTAATCATACAAAGTAGATTTCATGTAGAATATTGTCGCTCAAACAGCAACATTATCCCTAATAGTCGCAACGCGTTCCGCCATGATCAACGATAAGCACAATTGAAAGGTGATGATACTGCAGACGTGGCTAAGCTAGTAGTTACTAGTTCCCGTCTAAGTATTTTGAATTTACCGTGTGCAAAATCAATGTCATTGGTGTGCTGCAAGACCCTAACCCCGACCCCACGAATTACAGTAAAGTTACTGATTTTGTTACGCCTATACCACTATACTACTTAATATTTAACGCTTATAATATATAACTAAGTAGGCTAAAAGATACGCATTTATCTAAGGTATCTAATACTCTAAAAATTATAGAAATCCGTCTATTAGTGATAAAGATATGGTTAATCCTATAAGTTTACCTACTAAATCTATATGTCTTAGTACCGCTTTACCCGCTGTGCCTATGCTTATACCTTCCCGACGTACCCTACCAGTAATAACGACTTATAATAGATATCTAAGTAGGCTAAAAGATACGTATTTATCTAAGGTATTTAATACTTTAAGAATTATAGAAATCTATCTACGTACGTGGAAGATATAACTAATTTTATAAGTACGTCGAGCCTAAATTTTTGCTGTAATTGGTGGGGTCGGAGTCAGGGTCTTACAGCACACCAATGACATTGATTTTACACACGGTGAATGAACGCGCGGAAGTGTTCCGACGAGCTTGGCGCCTATATTATGAATTTCTCCGAAGCGTCTCGAGTCAACGTCCCCAAGTTCAGCACCACGCAGTTTCTCAGTGTCCATGTAATTCTATTGACAAAGTCGCTACTTCTTCATGGCTTGGACACCGTACTTGAACATGGGACTCTCCCTTAACTGACTCCAATCAACCAGCATCATGGAATTCTGTCCTGAAGAAATCACAGCATCATGACCTCTCTCCACAACCTCCATGTCGTAGGAGTCGATAGCGGCTTTGAGTGCTTTACCATCGTAGCAAATGTCTTTCAGCGCTCGGCCCATGTATGCGGCATCATGCACAGCGTTGTTCAGGCCTTGTCCACGATCTGAATCAGAAGTCAGTCAGGCAATCCTTGCACAGTTTGTGGAAAGGTGTAAGCTACGGTAAGTCATCGGATGGGCAGCATCCCCAGCCAGCGTCACCCTTCCTTGTCGATTGTCCCACGCAACAGTAGGCCACTGACCCACTCGATCGCACCAGAGTGTCGAATACTCCGGTGCTGCCAAGAACGCGGCACGCAGTGGCTCACACAACTTCTCACTCCACTTATCCCATGTTTGACGGATCTCCGCTGGATCAGTGATGTCGTTCCTGCTGTCATGACGCCACGTATAGGAGCTCATCCATACCCACGTTTCTGGGCGGCTCGCATCAGGTATGTCATGAACTGACAATACCATTAGTTGCATGAACCACATTCTGCGGTGCCATATCGTTGGGGGTTAAGAGGCTGCTTACATACGTGAAATGAAAGCCACAAGCCCCAGAGGATGGTAACCAAGTATCATCTCTCCGTCCATGTCCGCTCTGAGTTTCTTAGATACACCCGCCGGCAGTACTCCAAGCGCCATGCTTCCCATCAGTGGCAATGCATGCAAAGCTGCACTATCGCGACCAAGCAAGAAATTCCGAACTCTTGAATTCGCACCGTCGGCGCCAATGAGCAGATCTCCCGTCGCCGTGCTTCCATCTTCGAAGATCGCGGTCACTGTATCATCGGTCTTGGAAGGCTCAATAGCACCAAGCCGTTTCCCGAACTAGAAGCCATTGCACTCATTCAGCCCAGTCCTCTCGCTCGTGCAGTCCAATTGGCTCGCCCCGGACGTACCTCAATATCGACCCCAGCCGAAACTGTTGTTCTGAATTTCTTCCGGTTCAGCCGGAGTACATTTGGTGACGGTACCCTCATCAATGCTTCCCCTGTCTCGGCATTCAATATCGGGAATGAATCAGCCTCACTTGGCAAGTGATTCGGATCGACTTGAGCCTTTGTCAGGGCATCTTGAATGTTCGATGGGAGACATTCAGCAAGGGGTGCTTGTGCCCAGTAGATGCCGAAATTCCAATCGCGCGCACGAGCGTTGAGGTAGGCTTCGCGCTCATAGATTGTGCAGGATATGCCGAGCGTCTTCAGTCGTTGGGCTATTAACAGGCCGACAGAGCCTGGTATGGGTTGTCAACTTCGTTCCAGTGCCTATGTGGGCGGCCATAGGACGCACCCGCTCCAATGACGAGGACGCGAAAATCCTGTTTCCTGTTCCCAGCCGCCATATGATCACTATATCTGTTATGTAAACGTGTTGGAGGAATCCAATAGAGCTTCGACGTGGGTGCTCCCTGAGCTTTCAGCTTAGGGATTCCTTATCTAGTGCGATCCATGCCAAGCTGTTCTTCAGCCCTTGAGCATGATGTTTCCGGTCTAGATGCTCCCTGCATGAGCCTTATGCATTAGACTGTAAGGCACCACACAAGCGCACGAATCAGGCAACTATCTCCTACATGGACTCTCAGGCAAGCCACTAGTCTTCGGGGTCGTGGCTACTGCACCTTTCGAGGCATATGCGAAAGCTGTGACAGATCGACATACAGATAAGATCTTGACACTTGCTCACTTGTACCTAAACCGGCTAACAGAGTCCAAATAAGCTCAGCCTCTTGGACAAGCCTTTTCTTCAGCCACAATCGATTCATGACCTTGAATTCTTCTCCAATGGGGAGAAACTAGCATACTCTTAGCTCCTATCACGAACTAAGCAACGTTCTTAAGAATTGGAACTATCTCCAGAATGCGCTACTCATGCTATCCTTTAATTATTTAGCCTCCTCAGCTCCGAACATATGTATGGATCACCAGGAGCACTGTTCAGGCACATCTCAAGCTCAACACGCGCTTGCAGCAGTAAACCACGTCCCTCGCTTGCCTTTGCTGCTATCAAACAGACGTCTGTGAGACAAGCGTTGCCCGGACGAACCGCATATCTGATGCGAGAGTCCTTATAGGGCTCAAGGGCAGCGCGAGCCCACTTGTGCGCTTCTCCGAACTTATCAAGCTTCAAGTACGTATACGCCAAGCCAAACGCCATTCGAAAGCAGGCGATGGCCCTAGCACTTTCAAACGGAAGCCTGGCATGTTCCCCAACATGGACGATGGCATTAATCGCTGTTGGCGAACAAGTATCAAGGCGCCACAGATCTCGGTTGACGGCCTTGTACTTAGACATGGCTAGTAAGTGTTCTCCGCTTTTCGAAGTCTTTCTGGCATCCTGTATAGCGCTGAAAAGCTCCGCGATCGTTTGTTCAGCAGTCGGCCGCCGTTTAGTGATACTAGCCGTTATATGCGCCACGTAACAATCGCTTACAGGTCCTATAATCTTTACAGACTTTACACTATGGAGACCACATAATGGTTCCAAAAGTTTCCTGATGATCGATCGAGCAGGTGGTATCTCTTCATCACCCGACACTTTAATACCCGAGCCAACATCAAGGCTTTGATTGATGCCGACAGTGAGCGCCGATTCCTTCAGCAGCCCGCTTAGAGTCTTCTCATATACCAGCAACATTGTGACAAAGGCAGGTAGATACTCGGCAAGAAATGTGAATACCACAGGTACAGGTCGGAACTCAGGGTACCGCCAAGGTCTTAGAGTGATCACTGTCGTATGATGAGAGAAACGGCTAGCTGTATGACCCTTTGCCACCAGGGGAAGCAGATTGTCTTCGATCTTTTCAATCAAAAACCCTGGATAAGAGCACCTGAAAGTTACGAACAAATGCTGTTGGGCGAAATAGAAGCTCGCTTCTCGAGAGATGTCCTTGCTCGTGCCTATGATCTGAGTGTGAAACCGATAACTATGGAATCGAGTGAGCTCGGCGTTAGACAAGGTACCAATCTTCATGGTATGAAGCCTTGTTACTGTCGAAGCTGATCGCGTATGATGACTAGCTTTCTTGCCGTCTATTCTGGTATAATCGGCAGATAAGAGATATCCATAGATCTTGACCCGGAGCTCTGCCGGTAAACTCATGAAGGTATAGCCATGTTTCTCATAGTTGTCCATAGCTTCGATGAAGTGGGTGCCCAGATCTTTGGTGTAATGAGATTTTGGAGGGTAAGCTTTTCATACTGATGTGCACGTGCAGGTGTTGTTGGACTTGTGTTGATGGAGTCTTTCACTCATCGTTCACAGTAAGTGTTAAGCACAGAAAGTTCACCTTCCACCAATGATGGCCTACTTATTGAGTGGCGAAACACAAAGCATCTATAGAATGGCATTAGACGTTGATCATACCGAGGAAAAGCCCACTAGGTACCTTGCTTGAGTAACGTCAAATCACTATATAGTTAGAACGATGCCGGACGATAGATGAGAAGCTTGTAACAATAGCTAGGATCATATTCCTTACCGCATAAGGATAGAGAACTCGCTAGCGTATTTCTTATTGGGGTAAGTCACTTTTTCAGACACTGATGAACTTTTCCAGAAGGTGGAACGTGGCCCCTCTTCTGTGCTACGTCGAAGACAAAGAAAAATCCGGTTAGTGCTTACTGCATTTCATCTTGGCAAAACTTTCAATGTTTCCTTCATTATCCTACCCAAGGAGCCAAGAAAAATTCTAAAATAGTTGTCTGAGCAAAACACGCTTTCTATTATCCGTTCCCAATTCTGAGGTGCCGTAATTCCAAAATTCCAATATCAAGGTGAGTTCTCGAGTACCATCAACCAAATATCAAACGCAGGCATTTCAAAAATATGATTATCCGTACTGTAATGTCCATCACTTTCCATGACAAATCTCATCCTGCCTAAGTCAGAGTTCACACTCTATGGCGTCTGATCACCATCTTGCCATCGGTTCATGTTTTTTTTGTCTGGAGGTTTGTCTCCGGGTTTGGATTTCGCCACTCCCTTCGCTCCCGCTTTCTTGGGGTTCGCTTTATCCCAGTTGATCCGAATTTGTTTGCGCCGTTGTTCACTAATGTCCTCTAAACTACGACCATTATTGAGAACATGAGCGAGCTCTTCGACACGCCCACGGGGAAGAAGATCCATGACCCTGCGGAGATGTTTGACCTCCTCATCCGTCCATGGCGGTGTTCGGTCAGTCCCTGATTGCGGTTGTTGTCCCCCAATATCGGGCTGAGTACTTCCGTACGGTGAGACATATGCTGCCGGTTGCTGTGCCGCCACTTCTTGGCGCATGGCTCGATGAGTTTCTAGCTGGGCGGGAGTGCCGATGAGCGCAGTACTTCCGTACGGTGAGACATATGCTGCCGGTTGCTGTGCCGCCACTTCTTGGCGCATGGCTCGATGAGTTTCTAGCTGGGCGGGAGTACCGATGAGCGCAGGAAGTGAACTTTGGGGCTGATAGTGTGGGGGGTCTTGTGAGCGGCCTTGGGACGAAGTTGATGGCTGTGGCTGGTTTCCCCGCCGAGATCGATGACCATGGTCAGGTGAATCGGCAGAGTCGCGGTCTCCGGATGCACTCGGGTGAGGAAGACGACGTCCAGGATTTCCTGACATGGTGGTGGTTATGGCGTTGTCTTGCACTGGCTAATCTGCAGGATAGTGGCTGGTTGAAGTAGATTGCCGACGACTGGAGCCAGGGTTGAACCGATGTGACCGAGTTGGAGTGTGACGACTTGGAACGGAGTGGCCGAATAGTATGATATGATGACGTGTAATCAAACTCGTTGGTAACTCTGAGGCGGTCGGTAGGAAGATAAGAAGGGATAACGTCTGGGCAGATTCACTGAATAGGTTGCAGCTGTGTCGCCTGCTATGAAGAGTACAAGCTTGGTCTGGAGAAAATCTAATCGGAGACAGAGTGATGTGAGAAATAAAAAAGTACAAAATTGATGGGTGAAGAGCGCTCTCATATAGTTTTCGAATCAGAGGCGACAGAATCCGCAAAGCTCGAAAATAGCATTCTACGCACTGAGCTTTACCGACGGAGGACAACGAGACACAGCCACAAAATCGAAGAGTACACTGTATCCAATGAGTCTAATATTCCTCCAGTACAGTCTGTAAGCAGAATTCCGGACGTAGAGAGTGGCGAATTGATACCGGACGTTATGAGATAACCATATGCAGAGAAAATGTTGGGAATAGGTGAAGCCCAATGGGTCACTTGTCAGGCTGCTAGATTTCTATTCTAGTATGCTTCGAAACTCTACGGCCGTTCATCGTGGAAGGACTTGATGACGACGACTGTTTATGGTTTTGGAGATCGGTTCGGGTTGTCGTAGAGGGATAGAAGTATTTGGGTAGGGGGATACGATATAGATTTTTGTATATTGATTGATAGGTGGGCAGATCTTTATTCCATTGGGCTGCGGAATTGCTAATCAGTATACAGCGAAACGCCACGGCCGTTCCCTGTCACGGCCGTTTTCTATCACAATCGAGATGATGATAGTATACTATACCTTCGGAAAAAGGAGTTCGTAATCGCAGCGGACGGATAGTAGAGTATACCCATCGAGCGGTTGCTTTATTAGTCGAGATCCCAGAACGACCAATCAATCACATCAATAAGAGCGCACGCCCGTGAAGACCAGAACGCCTTGATGATCTATATGAGAGCTCCATGACGGTATTCGCTGATCCAATTATAGTCCCTTTAAGAAATCATAGCTATAAGAGCGCAGGCATGCATGCAATGCAAACCTCCAAAGGCCGGTACGCCTTGGTTATCTCTATGAAATATCTTTCAAAACAGCTACGGATCCAATGGTCCACCTTGAAAGCATAATCACTAGCTAAATAAATCGATCAGTCATCTAAGAAGTCCGCGCCGCTACCAAATTGCGGCCAGGAAATATTCTAAATATGAAAAGACTCCTTTGTTCTTCCCCGTTTTCTTCAAACCCTACTACAATTATCAGAGCACACGCCTCCATGTAAAGCAAACCCCTCAAGCCCGGAACGCCATGGTTCTCTATATCAGAAAAGAATCTCGCAGCGGTCCGTAATCTGTTATATACCAAAGTGTTATAATTGCTACTCTACATGAATAACCTGATAGACTGTCAAGTGAAAGCGAATGACCTATTCGACAATACCTATCCCCTTTCACATCCGATCCAGAACATTAACACTATATTCTCGCTCGTTTCCCCTGCGTCATTTCGAAACTATTCCTCGACCTCAAGAGACAGGGGTGAATGTTGCTGGCGTGAACCAAGAACTCATGAGCTCCCAGTGGAATGAGGTGAGGTAAGGTGAGGTGAGGTGAGACAAGGTGAGACAAGGTTCTGAGCAAAGCAGGAACGATAGGGATATATAGGTGACAAAGCTATTACGAGGCTGCTATAATAAATTGTACTCAAAAGCGAGGTCCATGGAAAAATTGACAAACGCAATCCGACATGACAAAGATAGGGTAAGCAAAATCGTTCATGGTGCCAAGCAAGCAAGCAAGCATACATTACGTGGATTAATGGAAATAAAATGACATAAAGCAATGCCGCTAACTGTAAATATCTCAATCCGTCAAAAGCAAACGCAAACCTCATTACCCAGCACCTACCCCACCTCAAATAAGCACAGCCCGACACATCGGACACGTCTTTGCCCCACCCCCCAGCCAAGTCCCCAAACACCCCTTCCCAAAAACATGTCCACACCCCACCTTCACAACCACCTCCCCACCCCCAACTGCAAACTCCTCCTTGCAAATACAACACTCCCACTCCCCCACCCCCACCAACAGCCTCAACGGCACAACCTCCAATCCCTCCAGAAACCTCTCCGCCACCCCCACCCTCCGACCATCAAATCCCCCATTCCCATTCCCATTCCCATCCCACCTCAACGGCACAACCTCCAATCCCTCCAGAAACCTCTCCGCCACCCCCACCCTCCGACCATCAAATCCCCCATTCCCATTCCCATTCCCACGCAAACGATCAAGAATCCGAGTTGCAGCCCTATTATTGTCCTCCCTCTGCTCCTGCAACCTGTAAATGCGGTGATGGAGTTCCGGGATCTCGGCTCTGATACGTTCATACTCCGCCATGTCTTCCAGACTCGGGTCCGGATCCGCACCTGCAGCATCATCAGAGGAGGGTTGGTAGCGGTCGTCTATGGCTTGCAGTTGGGCTTCGCGGTCGCGGAGATCGCGGCGGGCGAGGATTATTGATTCTTCTCGGTGCCAGGATGGGTTCGTTGGGCGTCGGAGGTGGGCGAGGCGTGGATCGTGCATTCGGCGGAGGGCTTCGTCAAGGTTTATCTCTTCGAAGTGTGGGGGTGGGTGGTGGGGGCGTGGGGCGAGGGGGCGTGGGACGAGGGGGGGATAGGCGGCGAGGGGGGGAAAGGGGGTGTCTTCTTCTGTTAGGGGATAGCGGAGATTGGGGGAATTGCGAACTTGCTCTTGCGGGGTTGTTGTATTGTTGTTCTCAGGGTGGTTGGACATGGTGCGGTGGTATTGTAAGATGTCGCTGGAGTCGATGGTCTCTGTATCGAGGCGCTTGCAGGTGGCTATACGCGACGAGTCGTAGAAGCCCTGGCGAAAGGTCTAGCGGTATGAGTGTAAATGCAGAAGACTGGTAGGAAGTGCAGATCGAAAAGCTTGGAGATCGAGGACCATTATAAAGGACCTCCATGATATCACTGCTCGACACCGAGAGCAATGTTTCTCCAATGTATTGCCGTATAGCTATCAATGCCTGACAAGAAAAGGACAAACCCATTGTTGACCGATAATAATGGTGGAGCTCTTCGGCATTCTTCGTGTCGTCAGTGTTCCAGTACGAGTCTTGAGATCGACGTTGTTGTTTCAAGGATCATGTACGTGAGAAGATCCTAGACACCAACCACAATATTCTTCAGTGTGTTGCGGTGCGGTATATCTATCAATGCCTTAATAATAGGTCGAGCTCAATGGCATTCTTCGTGTCGTCAGTGTTCGAGTACGACTTTGAAAATCGACGTTGTTGTTTCAAAGAAAATTGTACGTGAGGAGTCCTGGTCCAAGGATGCCTTTATCAACGAACAGTATCACTGAATGGAACCACGTCCATGGAGCCCTCTCAATTAGACAATCCCCTTTGTCGTATTCCCTTGTCAATGCACCGTTAGCTCAACGTCAGCATTGTCCCCTAGATCGTTCATGTTTCCATCTCAAACCCACCATGCACCTACCTTCCCTACATCGTGATTCTCCACACCTTCCCCTACCACCCACACAATCCATTTCAAAATCCCCCCTCCAGGACAAGGCACGCCTCTCCAATTCATCCGAATACCTCTCCATCCCGCCCCTAACACTGCTCAACCCAAATCAACATGTCCCACCTCCCCATCCAAACCACCCCCTACCCTCCTCAACGCCAACGCCAGCGCCTGAGCCGCTTCGAAGTAGCATCCGCCTACCCCACACCCTCAAACCGCCTCCTGATCACACAAAAACATCGAAGCCCACCCAATCACCCCCTCAAACCAACCCCTTCCCCCGCCCAAAAATTCATCGATCTCCTCCCTGTCATTCCCCTCCGAATCATCCCAGTCAGCGACCGCGAATGCAACATCTGTCTCACGCCGTTCCACACGGGCGACGAGCCCGAGGCGGCGGCCAGATTACCCTGCGCGCATATTTTCGGACTGGGTTGTATAGCGCGGTGGTTGAACGAGGGGGTGGATTTTCGGCAGCAGTGTCCGATGTGTAGGTCTGTTTTGTTTGTTGAAGGTGAGGGAGGGGAAGTCGTGGAAGGGAGAGGGGGGGTGGAGATGGATGCTGATGGGGAGAGGTTGGCGTCACGGCGGTCTAAGGATAGGTTGGGGGGAATGTTACGCCGACGAACGGGGATGGAGAGCGTGCGCTGGGTGGGCGGACGGGGGAGACGGTATTGTTGAGTGAGGGTGTTGGATATTGTTGAAGCACTATGATTGATCAGCTGAGGCGGTTGCCATGAGGATCCAGGATTATTCCAACGATGCCTGTAGGCTAGGTAGTTGCCGGTTGTCCTTGGAATCAAACATGACAACCATCTTATTGCCTGGAACTCCTATCATGCAACCATCCACCAACCTCCAAAATCATCAAAGTCTCACACATTCAACTCAATCAGCTCTTCGCCACACTACCTCTCATATCAAAAATCAATACCACGAACCTTCAGCAAAACATCCCCAACCCAACCCTGGATCCTGCCTTTGGACTGTTAGCAGTCTAGTGTTTTATGGTTGATGGCGTTTTATTTCAAGGGATAAGTTAATCGTTTAAGGGATTCTCATTGGTTACTCAGATGTGCTGGATTTGTTCAACAAATCTTGGAAAGCTCGATTGGCGGTCGGTAGCTTCCTGGAAAAATTCCCTTCATCAGTTCATGTACCCAATTCATACTACCCTATGTTAGTATCCGTGTATAAACTCTGAATCCAGACCTAATGCCTATATCCTAAAAAACGTCTTGTTATCCAAACCCTACCATGTCGCATTGAGGGGCAAATCCCTCGAGCTAGCGCCCACTGCTATGGTAATAGGTCCATCGGGCATGACCCAGTTCTGCATCCCAACACTCCAGTAGCTAAGATCCTTCCTCGTCAGTCTCACCTCCACAGGTACCGTAGCACCCCATTCAACGTCCACCTTCTCGAACCCTCTCAGGACTCGGACCGGAAATTCGACCCGCTTACCAGTCGAGACATCGACAACGTCGGATGGGAAAGAGACGTATACCTGCACGACCTGCTTCCCGGATCTGTAACCTGTATTGGTGACGTTGACCGATACTAGGACATGTTCGTCGTAAAGGGAAGGGTTTCCTCCTTCGCCTCCACCGGCAGGAGATTCGGGATGGGGAGAACTGTAGCCGGCCGGATAGGGATATTCGCCTGTGCCAACAGATGCATTGACAAGATATGGGTAGATGCGCAGATGTAGTTTGCGGAAGTCATCAGGGAAGAGAGCTTCATTGGGATCAGGTAGTGTAGTCTGATATGCTGGTGGTAAAATCGATGCAGAGGGGCGCGGCGAAGGGAGAGGTGTCTTGGCCTCCAGCTCATGAAGCGTGAGCCCGGAAAAGGTGAATGTAGCGTAGGACAGCCCAAATCCAAACTCGTAGCGAGGGGTGATGTTGTGATGGTCGAAATGACGGTAGTCGATCAAGAGACCTTCCTTGAAGTCTTGTTGTGGGACCAGCTTCTTTGGCTTGTACAATATTTGACCGCTTGGGCCATAGTCCTCAAGAGACTTGCCAACCGTGTAAGGAAGACGGCCGCTTGCATCAACGAGGCCGAACAGTACGTCAACTAGTGCATTGCCGCTTTCCTCTCCAGGAAGATTGGCGAGAAGAACAGCTTTCACGTTAGGATTGTCGACCCAGCGTTCTAAAATAACAGGTCCGACGGCGTGTACAACCACAACAGTCTGAGCGCAGTTCTTGGCAACGTTCTTCACCAGCTCATCCCCTCCTTTTTGAGGATACAAATCCTTTCTGTCGGTTATACCGTTCCATTCGTGGAATCCCTCACCAGCATCAGAATTGATAAAAACGATACAGAGGTCTTGGGCGGCGTATACCGAAGGACTTGATATGTTATTAGTCATACTAATCGTAAGTTTGACCGCGTCCGAATCGAACGCTGACTCCAAGGCCTTGGTTGGTGCGACCAGATAGGGAAACTCGACCGCACCGCTACCCCAGCCAGAGGCGAGGGTACCGACATTGCAACTCCGGTCCTCACATGCATTAGGTCCGTCAGGGTTCGGACTCGCGTCTTCTCCAAAGATCCCAACGTGGTACGCGCGACCTTCGGCGAATTTTGCGCGCTCAGATCCGCCTTGAGGCCAAAGAGGCAGAATATCGTCACTGTTCTTCACCAGTACGGTACCTTCAGCGGCGATCTCTTTGGCCAAACGCCCATGGAACGCTTCCCCTTGTCCTTGAACATCAACAAACTTGTTTACAATCGCTGTTGTAGGATCATCGCTGTCCGGATGGATCTTGTCCAGCTTTTTATCGGAGAACGACGAGAAATTCGGTCTACCGTCGCGAGCTGGCCAAACAGTTCGATTGTCTTGTCCAAGTTGATACCAAGCGGCAACGGTACGTGTGACCATGTCGTCCAGCCGATCCACTGGCACGGAGCGATTGAGCACAGCCCGTGTCAGGTGGGGTCCGAAGAAGGAGTCTCCATCTTTCCAGAGGAGCCCATCTCCAGGCATACTCATGTCAAGTCCGGCTAAAGCACTAGCTACTCCGCTTCGTTGGGCCAGCCAGTCCGATTGGACGAACCCTTGAAAGCCCAGCTCATCCTTCAGTATGCCATTCATCAGCTTGCTGTTACCGCAAGCGTAAGAACTATTTATCATGTTGTAGCTGCACATGACGCTGGCAACGCCAGCCCTGACGCTGTCTGCGAACGGCCATAGATACATTTCATGTAGCGTTCGATCATCAATGTTTGAGGAGAGTGCAAACTTGGAGCCCTTCCATTCATTTTCTTGTCGAAAGTGTTCCTGTTCGTTAGCAATGAGATGCTTTGCTGTGGCCATCACTCCCTCTTCCTGTATCCCCTTGATCGTTTGAGCCGACGCTACACCTTGTAGAACAGGATCCGGACCAAAGCTTTCCCAGGCCCTCCCACCACCTGGCATCCGACCAAACGCCCCCATGCACGGGCCTAGCAAGACGTTCACTCCTTTCAAGCGAAACTCAAGACCAAGTCCTCTGCCTCTTTTATACATCAGAGCCTTGTTCCAGGTAGCTCCTACAGTGATGCCGGCCGGCCACGCTGTGGCGTGGTCTGCAAAGCGTATCCCAAGAGGTCCGTCTTGGAGGCAGAGAGGTGGAAAGCCAACAATGTTTGCCTCTGCAGTATTGCCTACGCAAAGATCTTGCGCCCAACCAGTCCCAGTCGTGACGTTAACCTTTTCCGGCAGCGTCATTTTTGATACCATGGCGGCTGCCTTCTTGTAGCTCTCCTCCCATGATGCAACTGTTCCACCTTTGGGCGACTCATACCATGGTGGCGATAACTGGAGTAGGCCTTGTCAGCTCATGTCTGCTTAACCAAGAAAGGCACACTGACTCCATCTGGGGGTGCGTCAGGTATCTTGAATACGCCCCCAAAAAGCATTCCCAAGATAGCCAGTAGACCCCCCAACAATATCGTTGAGATGATGAACAATGGCTTGTTGTTTCGTAGCCATCCTCCCTTTCTCTTCGCTGGTAACCCAGAAGGTTTCTGTTTGCGTCTCCGTTTCGACGGCGACCAACCGCCCCTCATGCTTGGAGAAGTTGGCCCATCGTGCGGTTCTAGCTCATCAAGATCGAGGTCAGATCCGGAGCTATAGTGTTCGTTGAGCGACGCGAGAGGGGCTTCATAGTCGGCCTTGAGAAGTCCTTCTCTGCTGCGGGCAAGATCTGATCTACGCGTCATCGAAGATGGGTCTGGAGACGATGATCGATGTTGCGGGTGCCTGTTGCGAATATTGGTAGAAGCGTCCTGCGAGGCCCATGGCGATGATGCTTCTTGTGATACCACCGTTGCCCTGTGCTCTTGCTCTTGCTGTTCCACGGATTCAAGGTTCGTCATCTTCCGAAGCTTTGCCGAGGTTCTCCCGTTTAGCGCGTTCCACCTTAGCGCGCTTTGATTATGAGCGGCTTCCTCCTTCTGTCCTTCAGTTCTTATGGAAGTCGGAATTAGGCCAGCTAATATAAGCTCCGAACTCAATAGCAATTGGGCTCAGCATCCTCTCCGACAATTGGCTGCTCCAGAAATAGTGGGACCTCTTCTTGCCACTAACAGGCTTTGTGAGACGAAGCCGGCGGGAAGGCTCCTCCTGACTGACTAGGTTTTCAACGTCGTCCGGGATTGACGATTATGTTTTACGCATTTCCAAGATTATGACGTGAGCGAAGCACTTGCTTGCGAAGCGGACAGATGTCCTACATTTGCACCCCCTACATTTGCACTCACAACGCTTCGTTGCTGAGCGCAATGCTCGCATGAGCGGTGAGCAGGGCCATAGGAGACTTCTATCCCGAGCAAGCCATAATGGCTCCTGCATATGCTGATATTTACCGAGCCACAGCTGATCTGATACAGTAAATCTGTTCGTCTAAGTATAAGTAAAACTGAGAGCTCCGGATATCAGTTTATTCTATTGGAGAGAAACATATTTCAGTCATGTTCGCACCCGAGAATTGGAACCCAATATGCAGGTTAACATCGCAACCGGCAGCTTACATTTTGCTTTGGATATGATTGTGGCGGGTTGCTTGACATGCTGAGGCATTGTAAATTGTGAAGTAGACTTTATATCCGCGGCCAAACAGTCGACGTCGTCGTCGGTATTCAGTATTCAATATTCAACCCCAATACACCAATTATTCCCAACAGGTATGCTCAGCACTAGCAAGATCATCGTCAAAGGTCCTGTCTATTTTACAGTACAGATCCCGGAATCCAGACAGTGCTGGCTGCTTGCCTACACCCACGAAGCAGCATTTGGTCCCTCCGGGAGGCGACAGCACATTAGTCGGAAATATCGGGGCTCTCACGTTGGATGCTATCCCACATATCAGCAAACGTGTCAAGATGGCAAGGCACGTCGTCCATGCACGAGGATATAAGGTTGGTGAAGCTTTCGATATCCGCCGAACCTGATAGATCAGCACCATTCTAGCTATGTCGCTCAATAGTTCCCATAAGCTCATTAACGTTTCCTATACGTCCCCAACGTTTATCGATTCGCTCAAGCCCAAGAGAGTACCGTATCAGATCTCCCGTGCGAGAATAGGTGTGGCTCGATCGCCCTCAACGATTAGGATAGTATGATTCAAAAATTGACATCTCATGCAGCGGTTCCTTCCCATATACCCTAATGGTTTCAGGGTAGTCCATGGACGAATTTCAGTCGTCGTCGAGTAACGGCGAACGCTACGACCGATACTCAGTTAAACGCTCAGGTCTTCAAGACGTCACTGCAGAAAGGGAAGACCGCAGAACCAATACAATACCAGATCGATCATACGGCTGTATTTCCGTTGTGATCTAGGCCATATCTCCAAATCCACCTCTTGTACTACTCAATAAAAAATGTATGATTGTTTGGACAGTTGCTGAGGGTGTTTCGACACTGTCATAGATGAAGTGTCTTATGATATAGGATCATCCTTTTGTACCCGCCAAGAAGGCGATTTCCAATGACAGTACGCCTGTGCAAAGCAGATGAGAGGTGGGAATTGGGAAAGCAGAGTCCATACGCCGGCATTGGCCATATGAGGTCCCTCCTATATCTCCGATTTTTCTTTGGCTACAGCCCTTCTGAAAGAAATGAAAAAGGTAGATATCTACGATTCATCATAAGCGAATTTCGCAAATCCGGGAGGACGAGAGGTCTTTCTAGGGCGATTAGGGATCTTATCTTGCCTATGCGTCATGTGGCTGGTGACGACGTATGGCTGATTATCCCTAGGAGCTTTAGCGACTTGGAGGGCCCCGGTCACCGTAGCTGATGATTGCATTGCGGTGTGATACCTGGTTTTCTTACACCGCTACTACTAGACAGCGGCATGCAGGAAGATTTCAGCCAATCAATCGTTGAATTCCCAGAAGATCTAATGCCTTGCCTTCGGAACATTTGTCGGCTGATGCAGGCCTGAGGCACGGCCTGCATTGCAGCCTGACCCACAATATATTCTGCAGACACCAGGACCGCATCGTTCAGCTCCCGATCACTGGCGATGGAAGGTCTTTTCTCACACGAGAACTGTCCAAGGTGAGAGTATCAACCACCAGTGATTGTCAATGCCCGTTCCCTGGTACGTTGTCGATCGTCGCGAGTGGAGTCGCGCCAAGACAGCCGGGAGACTTTGATCAGCCCTATGGACCCACCTCCTTCTCTTGTTTTGAGCCACCAGCCATGCCACATCTTCAAACTTCCCGTTGAGCTACGCAACAACATATACCGATGCATTGTTATCGGTCGTCTTGACTGCTGCTCGCGTCCTCACCTCTGGCGTCCTCTAGGCGTCGACGGAGGCATCCATCGCATTGGTTACTTCGATAGGGATACTGTGATACCGCTCCTACTCACCAGTCGGCAAATTCATGATGAAGCAGTGAATGTGCTATATGGAGAGAATACTTTCACCTTCCATATCTCCGGACTGGCAGAGGGTCCGATATCCTTCCTTCAATGGCTGGCGCCTAGGTACATCCGGTTGTTAAGGCGCGTTTACATACGGACCGGCTACCACGTTGAATCCTATCGCTTTCGATCGGAGCACATCTTTGGCGATCGTGAATATATCGAGCCGACAGCTGAAGCAATGAAACTCAAAGGAGCCCACCATTTGGCGATATCTGTGAACTTAATGAGGCAGGCGTGGCCGGCAAAGTACAAAGTTATCATCGATAAGCTGGCTACGGTGTCGTATTCGGTAAATGATTCCGCGAACTTCTTTCGTAAGCCTAGTGCGAATGATTGGCCGGCTTCGTCCTTTCATCTCTGGAAGATGTTTGTGACCGAGACAGAAGCTGAGATGCCGACGATTGAGTTTAGACGCGTTCAATGGGGCGAATGACCAAGAATGAAAAATCCGAGGGCTGATGGGATGCGAGTAACTGTGCCGTGGACACCGGTGATGATAGTCTGACTGTAATGGAGGGTCCCTTTGAGCACCGCACAACCATCCTTTGGCCAGACGTATGCTGATGCTCCGTGCTGTGATGAGTATACCAAGGAAAGAAAAGAAACCTCTCGCAAGCAAGCGGCCCCCAAGTCAGCCTCATGTCATGGTATTCCGAGCGCCTAGGCCCGACCAACATCCAGTTTCCAATATCCAGTGAACAGCTGGGGGTAGTTGCGGGCCTAGGAAAATGAGGCTGATCGAAGTGTTTTGAAGCATGTCTCCCATGTACGGGTAAGTACTCAAGCAATAACATTACGTTCTGCAGCATGCTGTCTGATTTCATACTCTCATTATGCCGAGGATCGGGCTCATCAAGCCTAACCTGGTGTCGCTCTGGCCTAGCCCCCTGTAGCGAGATCAAGAGATGGCTCAGCTGTTCGTTCTATGGTCTAGGTTGGATCAAATGAAAAATCATCAAGACGATAGAGGGAGTCACCAGCTTAATGAAATTTACCTTGTCTTCCTTGCCACATCTCGTCAACAATGCTCCAGTATCTCGCTCCTCCCCCTTGCCGAACATGAGCAACATGTCCGCTACCTTCAAATCTCTCGATGCGCCTTGGAAATCCCTTCTGCCTCGCGTCCTCAGCATGAGCTGCAATATCATGCCAATCAACCATCTTATCAGCGTCACCGTAGATGTAGCATCTGTTCCTCTCGTTCTTCATTGACTCCGGGTCATTCAGAACTTGCCGTAAATGCTCTATTGGATTGATTAAGCCAAGGGAGATGGTTATGATGAAGTATACGCTCATTGCTAGGTATAAAAGACCCAGAAGGATGGAATACAGAGGCTGTGATTTCGGCAATGAGAGAGCCAGAGGACTGATAGACTTTTTGAAGGTGCCGCGGCCGGGACAGGAATCAAGGATCTTGACATGTGACGGGAAAGCGTAGGATGTTCGCTGGCGGTATGTCCCTAGGAGACGCAGCAGCTGATGGCAGCCGCCATTGGAAAAGATATGGAGTAAGATTTCAGTCTCGGAGTCTTTGGCGTAGTCACAATAATTGTGGATTGCAGAAACGGCTGGATCGACTCTCCGACGTTGCGCACTGGCCGATCGCCAGAAGAAATCCGCAGGCGAGCTCTGGATGATGACGATGCGAGAATTCGGGTAGTGGGTCTGGTAGCCGGTGATGTACTTGGACATATGGACTGGGTGAGCTGACATCCAAGTGCAGAGGACGATCAATTTGGGTGCTGCGGAGGACGATGTTGTGATTGTGTCTTTGGATACTTTTGGTTCTTGACGGCTGTTGGTAGAGCTGGAAGATATATCTGTATTGGTGGGATCGTGGAGATATACCGATGGCGAAAGTCGTGTCATGGATGATAGAGTATCGTCGGGTTGGGCTGTGGTACTTGACATTGTGGCACAAAGAAGGAGATTGAACAGATGTTGAAAGAGAGCAAGGTTCAGTATGATATCAGCTTGTGTTTGCGGAATGAGTGAGAGAATAAAGTAAATAAGTACATCTTGTTAGTACTCTCTGGTTTGTAATGCATCCAGGCTGCTGCGAGACTAAGTAGACAAATTATGCCGAGGTTCGATGGACTAGCGTAGTTACGTGAGATCTTGGCACGGAGAAGTCTCATCTGGTCTGGACGTGGGCCTTTCGCGCTGGCTTGAGAGCGATCTTCTCGAGATCTGAAGAATTTAGAGTAACCCGCTTTTTGTATGTTCAAAGCGTTGGATGGTTGCAAATTAGGTAGCTTACTGTGAGCATAGTCGCGAAGTCGTAATTTGAGATGGGGAAACTGTCATCTCCCGTATCACAAGTGATCTACCACTCCATCTTTTCCTTCACATACATATCCATATACTCATCAACACCCATATTTTCCAATTTCTCTTTGTCCTGACCCAATTGCACCAGCTCCTGTACCTTTTCCGAAGCGAAATGTGGACCCAAGTGTCTCTCGAACTTCTCCAGGATCTCAGGTTTTGCCTCAGTTCGCCTCAATTTATGACCTAGCGGAGCCTCTACAACTTCTTCCTCAATCACCGTACCGTCGTTCAGCGTTACCGTCAATGCATTGGGTATAGTTCGCATGTTAGGGTCATGGTACGCCCTGGTGAACTCGGGATCTTCTTTACCTGTGCACGTGTGGCGTCAGCATGCCTATTGGGTACGTTGAATAAAGTCATGAGAAATTGCAGCAAAAAGGGGAGCGGGTCAAGAGAAGGGCTGCTTCCGAAGAGTGTTTCTCAATTTCAGTGAATTCATTCAGACGGATGCTTACAGGAGGTAGTCGTCCGAATTCTTTCCACAAGTTCGGACGTAGCGGCTTCAGAGCCGTCGGTGTAATCAGTAGCATGCAGCCGGTTGAAGACAAGCATGGTGGCTACCATGTACTGGATGCAATGGTCACGGTCGGCGAAGTTGTCCATAGGTTTGTGTTGTTTGTCGATGATGCGGATGCAGGCTTCGTGAGTGCGAATGACGATGGATTTGATGTCTTCGGCTGTCTTGCCTTTCTTTTGGAGAGTGACGTTGATCTTTTTGGCGGCTTCGATGGCGGTTTGAGAGTGAAATTCAGCTGGTGTTGTAATGAGCACAGAGTTTATCCAGGGGAAAGGAGATACTTACCGGGATATGATACCTTGAAAAGGATGTTTTCCATGACGTAGCTGCCGTATGGTCGCTGGAACTCAAACTTCTTGCCTTTGAAGAGGACATCGTAAAAGCCCCAGACGGGCGCTGAGAGTACTGTGGGAACGCCCTGCTCTCCTTTCTGAACTTTCAAAACCAGATTGACAGCCCTCTGGCAAGCGTCTCCAGCTGCCCAAGACTTCCTCGCCATTGTGTTCGGCGAGTGCCTGTACGTTCTCAAGCTCTGTCCGTCGACCCAGGCTTGTGATATCGCATCAGCCGTTTGTCTCTCCGAAAGCCCAAGCATCTTTGAAACCACAGCGGCCGTCGCAACCTTGACCAAGACAACGTGGTCCAGCCCAACTTTGTTGAACGAATTCTCCAGCGCTAGACATCCTTGTATTTCATGTGCCTTGATCATGGCTTCCAACACATCCTTGATCTTGACGATGGTTCCACTTCCCACATGTCCTCCAGCACGATTTGTTCTCGATATCCAATCCGCCACTGCCAATATGCCTCCCAGATTGTCCGAAGGATGTCCCCACTCTGCAGCCAGCCAGCAGTCATTGTAGTCAAGCCACCGGATCATGGCGCCAATATTGAAAGCGCCGTTGACTGGGTCGAGAACGTAAGGCGTGCCGGGTACTCGTGTACCGTTTGGAACGATAGTACCTTCAACTATAGGCCCGAGCAGCTTCGTGCATTCTTTGAAGCGGAGGGCTTCGAGGCCGCAGCCGATGGTGTCGAGAAAGACGTAGCGAGCGGTCTCGTACTATATGTCTATGAGATCAACGGCGTGAATTCTAGAACAATCCATGATATAACGAACAGCGAGGTCTGAGTCGACTTTGTAATTGTGTACGTAGCTGGCCATGTCCCTGATCTCTGGATCGAATTCTCGGCTGGTGGTGACCCTTGGGGCATTGGACCTTAATGAGGCCATTGTTGTGAACGATTTTAGGGTAAGAGGTTTCTTCAATGGTGCTTGAGAGGGTTTTGGAAGAGAAGCCCAAGATGAGAATAGGACTGGGCTTCTGTCGCTCAGGAAGCGAGAAAAGGAATTGTGCTGCTGCAAGTCTCGGCGTACGGTCCGATTGATGATCCTCAGCGAAGGCGACATGGTCTTCCTCTGTCTCTGATGCGGGCGAGATAGAGATGAACCGATTGGCTTTTGATCCTATACCAATCAGTACAGAATGCCCATTGTTGTAGGGGAAGAGCTTGGAGAGCACCAGAAATCGTCATAGTCTACCTCGGACTTGTCGGCTAAACCTCGGCCCAATGATCAATCGTGCGTTGTAGAGAGGAAGCTGTAAACCTTTCGATGCAAAAATCGTATCGTCAGTTTCACTGTATTACTCCGCTTATCAATTGGCAACTACCAGCAGTAGTCCGAGAGAGTAATGCTCAGCAATTGACAGCTACACCTGTAGGACTTCCCGTTCAGAGTGGCAATGCTTGCGAGATTAAAGTGGAACTCATCAGTTCGTGATATACTAGCCATACCTCGTATTGCGTATGCATTTGGATTTACTATCTACTATATGTCTACTAGCATCATCTCCATGATCTAACGTTTCCAAGTCAAGAACGCCATATCCTGTCTTGCGTTCTCGTCCATCTCCTTCCAGAAGTCCTGATGCCGGCGGCCTCGAATAATCGAGATGATACTAATCTTCCGCTGCATAACCAACTTCTAACTAAAGTATACGGGTGGATGATGTTGGAGCTCATACTGTATGGGTCAATGCGCCAGTATCGCTATCTAACTGTATAATTCCCGTTCCAGATGAAGAGTTTAAAGACCCTCTGCTGAAGAGCATATAAGTCTTTCAGATCTGACAAATACGGCGTGTAAGTTTTAGTAATGGTGGTGAAGGAGGAATTATACGTACGACGACTAGGCGACTATTAGTTCTCCGCTCTTCATGTCCGACCCGCCTCCTTTTGGATGCGTACATTGTTACCCTCACGCCGTCTTCGGACCTTTTCTACACATTCGATAAAAGCGAAGTGGGTCTGGCATCATTTGGAGTCCTTGCTGGCTCTGTTAAAGCCACAAACATAGTTGATATATTTTTTCCTATATACTCACCTCCAGATTCTCGATTTCTACGGCCTCTACAAGTCATAAGATGGACCCATACCATTCAGGTTTGGAGGTTTCTTCCTTTTCACAAGACTTTTCGTATTTTGATGAAGAGTGTAGCGAGTTGTACGATAATTATATAATATACAGCGGCTTTTCAGCGCTGGGAGATATTCACTTTTGGTGATCTGTGTACTATTTTCTTTCACATTGCTCAAGTCAGTTTACAATGTATAATACGGAAACGGTAGGAACCTTCATGTACATCTCGGTCTGTTCAAATGGGCCAATAATAAATTACATAACGCTGGCATGATATTTCAACTGTAATGAGCGTGAAAGTAGAATCTCCGGGTTGGCTTGGCAGTGAGCTATGGGTGATGTCCGGATGCTTCCCAATGAAGTAAAGCGTAAGATAATATGGCTTCTACTAAGATTATTTGCATGTACGACGGAGATACTATCTTTCGTTCATTACGTTATTGCATCTATACATTCTCATCTGCTCTCTTCACCTTCTGCGCCCCTTTCTCCCCGAGAGGCTCATGATCGTTGAGTCGATCTTCGCTCAGAGGGATCAACGCACTAGGAACCAACTTCCTGATCGTACTCACGGACCCAAACTTTCCATCCAAACTGGCGTCGTCGGTCCACGGCTTCAGTTCTGGCGAAGTGCCCTCATTCGAGACTAATCTTAGACTCTGCCTTACACTTCGCATATTCCGCACCTGCCCGAAGCCTTTCGACTCTGAGCCTCGCGAGAAGAGCGGACGTAGCAACGGCAGGCAAGCGCCGACTATGCCGAGGGACGATTCTACCATGGGCCAGTAGACCGTTGGCGTGTATAGGTACGAGAAATCGGGATCGCCAGTAGCACCCAAGTAGTTGACCCGGTTGAAAACCACAACTTTCGCAATACTTGAGCATACAGTCAATAACCCTAGCAAGAAAATACCGCTGACAGCTAACTTGTGCCTTGCGGGCATTGTCATGGCCCATATGCATGGGATTGGTAGCGAGAGGATCACCACTTCCACTTGCGTCAGCATGCCCTCGAAGATCCTTTGAGGGGCTTGAGACTTACGGTCGGTGAAGGTGTCGGAATAGTACTGAGCTAACATCATCATGCTCGTGTCGATGCACGAATCATAATTCTGCGAGCCGGGTACAGCCCAATTGATTGAAACTGGATAACATTCGAGAAGGTTTGCGAAAAAGAAGCCGATGGTCCAGGAACAGACAATGGCGATGTTTGTCCATACGGCGAGATTGATTAGGGTACCTTGAAAAATGCTGTTTTGGGTTGTCTTAGTAGAACCCATGGTAATCAGACGGTGGAGAATCTACCGTTTGTAGAAGAACAAGACAGAAAGTTTCGTGAGGCCAAAAGTCAGCGTTTGCGTTAGTTGCACTGCGAAGATGACCTGTGTGATTGCATATCAGTATGTGCGTGACTTCCTGTTGACGTAAAGCCTACCTTCTCAAGAATAATTGTGCGATTCGTCACGATTGGATAGTCAACCGAGTTGATCGCTGTGTGTCTACCCAAGTCGCCATCGGCGGCTCCAATGACCATGCCAATCGCTGTGAGTATGGTGAAAAACTATCACCCTATCAGCGCACGGTAAAGGGGAGATGTTGAGCGCAATCGGTACATACAAGCGCCGGCACGATCATGTACTCATCCCACCAGTAGCCTGCTCTCTTCAGGTATCTGGCATAGAAGCGGAGTGCAACAGCGATTATGGCCAGCATGGAGAAGATGACCGCCATGGCGTACATCTTCCCTGGAGTCTCACCCACTGCCATCCCGAGAGGAGGAAGGGTGAGGCTCTGTGAATCCGGGATATCTGGAACGAATAGGGGACTTTGCAGTCACAAGGCGCTAATGGACAGAAACCTCCTTTGATGTAGAAGATCGCAATACCATGTCAGAGGATTGAGAGTAAAATGGTAGATCAGGGTAGAAAGAGACGCTGTCGGCACCCTCGATGCTCAGCGTCTGTGCCTGCAACTGGTGGCAGTGAGTCAAATATGGCGACCGCAGCATGGTCGTGGCTCGTTCACTATCTTAGTAGCAAGCCCCCTAGACTAAGTCCCTAATTGGGAGGGAGATGCTCGTGCGTTTTGGGGACCTAATGAGCTAGTAACAGCCGTACGCTATCGGTGCCGTGCTCTTGCTACAACGGGACCCATTGTCTCCCAGCCATATGGTGGTGCAACAGACCTGATTGAGCCTGTCAAACAGCAGCGTCGGCGCCATCCGACTTGGGATCTCCATCGCTCGAGCCTTGACGACCGATTCATTGAAAGCGTTCATTATCCAAGCTGACGTCCCGTGAACGAGAAGCAACAGCGATCCTTCGATTTTCATAGCGATGGCCAATGCGCTAGGGATATATGAAACAGGAAGGAAGGTTCATGTGCTTTTGAAACCTATCAACGTCGCTAGTGCCACGCTAGTTGCATAAGCGACAGCCGCTCCAAGCAAACGCCAGACCATCGTCGACCTCTTGGCATCACCAACCTCCACAACTATTCTATCGAACAAGTACTTACTCAGGAAGACGGGACATACCCCACATTCCGTCTCACCACACCGAAAACGTCGACGGACGGTTCGGACAGTGCACGCAATTTCCGCAATAGACAGCACGGGTCGACATATACCTCCGTGGGGTCTGAAAGTTGTCAAAAAGTGGGGAGACACAGGGCGATGACTCGTATAGATTGCACGGGCATCCCATGAGGAGCTGAAAGCACTATGGAGGTTGAGCGCTGCTGTTCACGGTCCCTGACGGCAATGATCACTGTAACCCACTGGCCAGACGCATGCTGGCGGCATGACAAAGGTGGGCTTGTGCGTGGTCTCCAACGATCGTACTGTGTCCTCCGCTTGCAGGAACCCAGCCCTCCTTGCAGATCACCCGTGTGCTTACGGAATCTGAACATGGAAAAAATCGCCGCACACGTGCCACAGTCTCATCTAAAAGGGTGTCCGTTTTTACCGCACATATGAAGGAGGCGCGCATATGAAAAACCGCGCCACCAAACGACGCCACCAAGCGTAACTTGCGGAGAATATGCAAGATCCCCCTTGACTCGCCAGGTGGACGCCCAGTCAGTTGGAGCTAATTGTGGAAAGCTGGATAAGTATTGCTGCTAGTCAAAGCACCCGTGAACCTTTCCTTACCCATGTGTTTCATATTGACGTTGGTCATTGATGTGCATGAATACGCCGCACTCGACGTGCCACACAGGATCTCCCTAAATCATGTAATTTCAGGCCGGTCGCTGACGGGCTCAACCCTCCTCAATTCTCATATATATCCGCACCACCCAGCCTTTGCACCTCAGGTGCTTGCCTCCCCATCCATTATTCACCTCGCGCTCTCTAAATCACCAATATAATCCGCCAAGCATCTATCGTCGCAACCCTAACCAAAGATCTATACGGCAAACATGCGTCCCACCACAGTCATTCTCTCCACCCTTCTCCTTGTGTCTCCAGCATTCTCCTTTCCAGTCCCAGCATCTCGTAAGCAGGCTTCCTCCTATACCCCTGCTGATAAGACACTGACTAGTGAGCAATAGTATCTTCGATACTTCCAACAATCGGCGCCCGGGGATGTGGGGGCAAGATCGCTTGCTTCGCCAAAGAAGGACCCACAGGCGGCTCCGTTCACATCAATTTAGTACCGGAGTCCACCGATGATGGCCCTGGTGCAGGGAGAATATGAGACAGCGTACCGCCATCGCTAGAACCGTCTCCAGAATTGCTTCCTGTATAAACATTGCGACGCTTCAGAATTAGGGAACTTCACTTCTTCGGCCTTTGGGATTTCTGGCAGTGGCAGATTTTGTGGCATCACTGGGATGGGAAACTGCATGTATCTATGAGCTGATGAGCTGAATCTATGGGTATTGAGTGGTATGGCGTTATGAGCTAAAGATAACAATACTCTGTTTTCATCAAAGATGAAGTTTTGCTATTCCTTTACTTCACAAAACGTCAAGGCTATGCTCTTCGGAGGCACGCACCTCACACAACCAGACGCTTCAGCATCAAAACTCACCTTGTGTTATCTCAGGGATGGTGAAGTCCTATTCCAACACCATACTTCATACAGCTTTCCAAACAACCTCAGCCCCTTCTCTCAAACGCAGAAGCCTTCTCCGCTGTAATTAAACCCCAAACCCCAAACCTCCGAAATCAATCCCAACATCACAGCCACCCCCTCCCTCATCCCATCCCATCCCATCAAATCTCCCCTCCACATCCCTCCCCTCAACGAAAATCTCCCTCACGCAACCGCCCTGCGCCTGAGAGACCAATTCCCACCACCCCAGCATTGCCCTTCTCACATACCAAATACTCACTTATCAATCCCCACCACCTGAATACTCCCGCTCCCCCACTTCCCCACCCTCTCACCTTCCTAACCCTTCCTACTCTTCCATTCCCTGGAACGCATGACCCGTCACTCACCATCTTGTTGCAAGACTAAAGCGTATATTGACCGTAAGCGAGCGACTGCGCACCAATTAAGTACCTTAGGATCTATACATCGCCAGTAGATATAATATACCCTGCATTTCGGAATGTGTGTGGATAAACTCAGATCACGTAACTCAAGGGGATCGGCACGTCTAGGCTACTGAGATAAAGCTTAGTAAGATATCTACACCGTACAATCAGCAACCAGCACCACACTCCACCCTAAAACCACACCCACCTCCTCCATCCCTTTATTCATCCAACGCATCCACATAGAACATCTACTCATACCACAAACCTCCCCCCTTCAAGGCACAATATCACACTTCCATGTATAATAATTTGTTTGTGATGGCGTCGACGGGTAACGATACAAAGATATGGAAAAGGTGTTTGAGGGGCCTGTACTTACTTTCTGTATGAGATGTAGAGTATGTGAGAGATTAGGAGGGGGCTTAGTGGGTTGGGTTGGGTTGTGAGGGGGGGGGTATGTTAGGAGGAAAGGAAGGATGGATGGGATGGAGTGGAGTTTTGGGTGGTGTGGTAATGGGGTATTGGTGTGTTGTGGGATCTGTGGACTGATTATTAGGAGCAGATTGGGAGCAGATTGAGTAAGGGTTGAGGATTCGGGGGCTGAGTGTAGTGTGTGTGCGGATAGGGTCTCGATAGGGGGTCGATGAAGTGCGTGGAGAGTTTGGGGGGTATTTCGTAGCGTTATAGGTTATGGAATCATGAAGTTCTGATCTCTATGAGCGAATTGAGAGATGACATGTGAGGAAGTTTTGGATGATCTTCTGTCTGATAGAATCTGGTCTTGAGATATCAATTCACAGAGTTATGCAATGAGATTACCGTTGTACAAGCAAAGATGCCCCACCGTTTGAGGGTGGGGTAAAGAGGAAGCCAATCGCAGACGGATCATTCAAGAGAAGGGGTTTATTGGGCCTTGAACACCTCCCCATTACCGCTGAAAATCATAGTCATGAAAGAGACTTCTGCGCCAGGACGCCAAACCCAGTATCGTCGGCGAAGGTGGTGAGAACGTGAGCCGTGGTAAGACGGCAAACTCGGGCGCTGGTTACTTATGTGACACGGTAAGCGTCGTAGATGACTGTCACCAGGGTCAGCTATAATGTCATGTCCATGTTATATCAAGACATCTCACTCTCTGTGCCCCTCCGGATGCCACTGCCAACCCACATGCCGGTATTCAAGTGCAAGTACCGCGGATCACCAGTCTCCATGTGGATGTAGATGCGGAAGCTATAGGTCTTCGGGTCAACCTCATCGGCCTCTGCGGGGTTATCAAGCTTCTCCAGCACCTCGCGAGGCCCGACGCGCCATCCTTCATTCTTGACACTGATGTATGCCGGAGGGTGGTCGTGGGTTTGGAGGAGATAGGAAGATTCGAGATGGGTGGAGAGGTCGGGCGCGACGAGCTGCTTGTCTTGACCGCCAGGCTAGATGCTGTCAACCGAGGGAGACTGTGCAGCGCCGGGCGTGAACTTACAACGACGGTGCCTTTGCCCCAACGCCCGGCCCAATGCCCTGAGATGTAGCTTATCCAATTGCTTTGACCCCATATGCCGGGGCCGACAGAGATCTTCGGGTTCAGCTGAACGCTCATCTGGAAATCGCGCTCCAGGGTGGGCTTCGGGATAGGATAGGAGCGCGAGGCGGAGGAGTCGCCCTGGAAGCCACCGATCATGGTTTCGTGATCGCGCTTCTTGGGAGGCTTCGCAGGCGTGACGGTGGGGGTGCCGTTGATGGATTCGTGGAGGATCGGGTTGTCAGGGTTGTGTTCCTTCATGGTGCTGAGGTAGGTGGGGCATTCGAGTAGATGTTGGCGTTGCCGGGAGGTGTTCTTTGCGCGGACGGATTGGCAGTAGATGCATTGCGCTGACAGACACTGTAATGATGATCAGTATTGAAACGGCGTATACAGGCCGATGAAGAGGAGGCAGCGAGGTAGTGGACTGGATGGAATACCTTATCGGACTCTTTTGCGCGGAATTCGACATACGCAGCGTGGACGTCGCCATCGCCGATCCGGCCCTGCGAAGGATGTCAGTGGCCTTTGCTGCAAGACTCGGCGATGCAAGTACCATTGTGCTGACTTGAGGCTGTCTTTTTCGTAATCTGTATGTATGGGAACGTGGAGATTATTACAGAGTTGCCTAGTATTCTAGGAGAGGGTGGGCAATGAGGGTGTATTATTACAGTATATCCCCTCTAGTCCTAATCAGGCTGGCTGACCTTCATGTGGAGTGGCGGGGTGGCGGGAAGGCCCGAGCGTCAGGCAAATTCTGCAAGCAAGCGACTGGTAAGCTCTAGCCGAAGTAGTTTAGCTCGCTGAGTGTTCACTAGAGGCTAGCCGTGTGAAGGCTAGATCCATTTTAGAGTGTCTGCCTCATGGTCCCCTGATCTTGCTAACCAGCCGCTAATCTAGTTAATCGTGTTTCGGTACAGCCACGCCTCTCCCTTTCGGTGATACAACAAGCTCTCGGAAATATTGATTCCCTCTCGACGCGAAAGAAACTGCTGCCTGAACGTCCCAATATAAGAGACCGAGCCAGCGTGCCTAGAGATGACTTTGTTGAGTAGAGTACGCAGAGGTTGTCAGAACTCCTACTCATTTATGGACCAATCTTTCTCATAGGCTTTGCATCGTGATCCTCGCTCTGGCTTCATGGGATGTCTCCTACATTCATGGACCTCCCTCCGGAGATCCGCCACAATATATACTCCTACCTTCTTATTCACAAAGGCATACCACACCTAATAGACATCAACTGTTTCTGCGATCTAGATACGCGCATGATAACACGCAGCATATTCCTTACCTGCCGCAAGGTCTATCATGAAGCTTTCGATTACTACTACGCTAGGAATACCTTCTCGCTTTCTGTTATCACGCCGCAATACAGCTTTATGGAGATTGCTGCAAAGTCGGACATTTTACTAAGACGTTTGCGACATGCGCAAAGTTTGATCGTGCATATCGAGACATCCAAAGAGCAGCGTTGTCGAACACACCAAGACTGCGGTTTCTCAAAGAATAGTAAATGTCCCAAGCAGCAGCAGCAATGGAATGCATTCACCGATCTTCTGTTGAATGCAAAGCGTGGGCAAGGCCGACGAATGCTGAAGGATCTTACCATCGAGGACTGGGGTCTCGAGCCACATTCGGGCGAGGCAACGCTGGAGAAGGTTGAGCAAGAGATCTGGGCTTACTCATTCCTCTTGTCAGGCGTGATATTTAGGGTTGGTCAAATCAAGGTTAGGAATGGCCCATGGGAGGAACAGGCCGTTATGGAATGAAAGCAATCTGGAACTTCATGGGGCAGGAAGTCTCGTCATGCGTTTGGCCCCTCGAATATTGGCAAATCCCAGGACCTCAGCTGCAAGCATCCTTACCTGGCTCATATCACCACCTGCTAACTTCCTCTAAGGATGGCAATTCACCATTATTGCGATTTCACGGTAAAACTTGGGGGTCAGAATGGTCTCAAAGGGAGAGCGTCAACTGTACCAGTCGTACGAAGACATACTATTCATGATGATTGATGTTGCGTACGATGCAAGCATATTCTTGTACGAAACGAAATTATCGACATCTGCAGTTCAACTTGCGAAACCCCATCTTTGATCACATTAATGGTGAGAAAACCATCTGCCAAAGTGAGGAGGGTTATCCGGCATACCAAAGCTTACGTTGATGACAACACGACATACTGTGCGAACCAATAATCCCGGTTGGGAAAAGTCGCTTTGATAGGGTCTCCCTTACCTCACAGAGGTGTTTACATACATTGAGAAAACCTGAGGCAACCTAGGTGCCTGGAAGCATTGGGTCGCTTACTAGATAGCTCATGCAGGTGCCGGACAATTCATGACGATCATGTAATCCAGAATCGAATAAGTACGTCGCTTCCCTTTAAGTATTTCGCGCTTCATCAACGTCCCTGGTGAACAACAAATAGAAGTTGCCCTATCCCCAATCACTTCTTCTATCCTCGGCTGTCGGTTGTCCATGCCTCTTTCCAAGAACCTGCCAATGATATCCATTCGTAAGCAGTATACCCTGCACCTCCCTCTTCATCAGCCATATCCCTTCCAAAACCTTCTCTAACCACTCTTCCTTTCCTCCCCATTCACTACCCCAAACCTCTACAACAATCTTGAATTCATAACATTAGTATCCCATTACCTTCAAAAACCTCCCAGCCCTCCTTCCCCTTGAACCTAATACTATCCTCGGCAACTTATAAAAGATTGAGCGGGTCGGGTCCGAAGTCAGATGCAATGGGAGTACGTATAGCTTTAATCCAAATATCCATAATTGTGGAGGTGCGAAGGAGTACTTGTCGCCCGATGCGAAGCAGTAGATATTTGGGGAACGTTATATCGATTTACCACATAACACCAACTTACCCATCCGAGTCAAATCCCCCAACATTGCCCGAACATCCCCAATCCCACAACACACACTATCTAATGAATCGGAATTACCCCAGTACCTGCAGTAGACTACACGTAGTATCCCATACCTCCCACTCATCACCAGCATTTCCTCTCCCATACAAGCTGATGGGAGCTACATATCCCTCCCCATCTTTAAATACTCTACCCAATACAAACCCATCAACCTCAAAGACCAGAACCAAAATATAAACAAAGGATAATGCTACGTCCAAACGCCTCTCACCCACGACCACAACCATAAGACCGGTGTGAACAACCTTCATCGAGCCGCATCTACCCCTGTACTCCCGCGCTCAATGGCCATGATTTTACAACGTAGAGCCCTAACACGTATCCGTAACTACCCACCTACTTTATCTCCAAAATTATATCGAAATCCCAGGGCATAGAGGCATCAACTCCTCTATCATCCACTATCTAATCCCGTTGACCCAACCCCACACCCCATTTCACCCAGTTCACCCTCATCCTCCCTTCCCCCCACTCGTACCACTATACCATGCTATACTCATCTTCCCTTTCCCTGTCCCTTCCTCCTACACCAAATAACAAACCTCTATCCACAGCCTTCTTCTAATCTACCTACCTACCAGATTCTCCCATAGCAATCGATTGCGCATCACCACTCGCAGAAAGGCTGATGACTTGCACATTTAGCATACAAGCAACTTTGTGATTAATTGAGTTCGAGTTTCATGTTTGTATGTTGCAGATTGGGTAGAGGCTGCGTTCTCCCTGGTTGTGTTAGATTGATAGTGGTGGGTGTGGCTTTTGGCTATGTGGGTGTATGGTTGTAGCGAAGAGATGGGGTGAAGAGGGTGAGTGGGTTTTTGGGATTGGGGATTGTGATTGGAATGGATAGTCTGATCTGCGAAATCGTATTCGATATGCTGAGTCTGTTCATTGTCTTTCATTCATCGAATCTTTGAAGCATTATAATGGTACCGTCGGCCTTGATACTCTGCATCCCCAGCATCCCTTATATTGACAATCGGTCGGACCAGCCATACTAAAGTCTTAGCAGTCATGCAAATCTCTGCAGATGCAACCTGTCTTCCAAAGTAACCAATCAATCATCAATCATGTTGTTTGCTCCCATCGACGGCCATATTCCAACAGATTGATTGCAGCTTGGCCACTTCGCCTCGCGCGTTTTGCATCAGTTCACTATGTGCTGTGTTGTAGATGTGTAGTGTCAGACCTACCGGTCGTGAAATACGATGCCGAATAGGTTCGTTGTAAGGTGCTCTTTCGGTGGTGGATTTGGTGATGGTTGCATGTTTTCGAAGTTTGAGGGTATTGCTATATGTATTTCGAATGGCTAATGGGATCGATTCCTATCAGCGCTGGCGTTATGGTGGGAGAAGTGTCTCTCCCTGTGTTTTTGGCGAGTTGGTCGTCGACATAAGAATCTTGAGTTCTGTAGGGTAATAGGACTCGATGGCAGAAGAGGGCGTGGGATAGTCTCATGTCCGAGATGTGAGGGTGGGAAGAGGACTTGGGTGCTGATGTGGTATAGCTACCTGGGCCCGTGCGGTCATAAAGGATGTTGGGGTTGGATATTGTGAAGGTGAGAGTACTAGTAGTGGCTTATAGACATAAACTCGGGGTCTTGGTTCGTATAGAAGCGTTTATCCTTCGGGAAGTCATACTCCAGGAAAGACTTCGTCCGCGACCCCTCGCTGTGTTCGAACGTGCTTAGCGGCTCGTGAGTGGTGTTATACCTGTCCAAGGGGATTAGTGTCAATCTCTACCATTGTACCGGGTTTAGTGTGGCAAGCTTGTTAGGCAACGTAACGACAGGTCTTCAGGAGATGGCGTGCCTCCAATAATCTCAGGGTGCGAGCAGCCCAATGATTACAAGTTCATAATACATGCTGGCCTTCCCACTCCTTCGAATGTTCTTCGCCTCTCAACTCCTGCGTCTGCCCAAGCGACCGTAGACCCTGTCTCCTGCTCCCCGCAGGTAATTCATGGGAGCCGTCGCTACCCCCGATTTCGTACCTCTCATTCGCCCCATCCAGCTCATATCTCAGTCCTTGGGCATCAAGCTCAATTCGCCTCCTCTCTTCAGAGTCCAGTTCAGCCTTCTGCTGAAGGTACGGCTGGACACTGTCTGAGTCGTTCAAGGTTTTGTCTTTGGTTTTGGCGGGCTGTCTTCTCTTACGCTTGTGCCATAAATATACCGTGATAAGTGAGAGAGACGCGATGGCAATCGCAGGGATGACAGCACTGACAGCAATTTTAGCACCCGTACCGATTGCCGATGACGGTCTATACAGGGTGGGAGATGGCAGAGTCGTGGCGTTTGTAAAAGTCGATGGCGCTGCTGATGGAAGTATGGTTGAAGAGCTCACAGATCTTAGGGACGTAGTGGGCAATTGGATGACTGAAGTGAATAATGGTTGTGTGTCCGTATTGTGTGGTGTGGTGACTGAAATGGCTAATGGTTGTGTGTCCGTTACAATACCTGTTGGAAGTAATAGGAGTCAGTGACTAGAACATGTATCAGGCGCCACAAGAAATGTGCTAGACCTTCATTTGTCATCGAATATATGGGAAACGGAGACCCCGTTACTATAGATAGGCTCGGGTCATCCGGATTTGAGGCGTATGGGGGCATGATATAGAAAAGGCCGACGAGAACAGCGACTTTTGGGATCCTCCCTAATGGCTTAACCAGACTGACAATAACTCACATTGAGGAATCGATAGATGAGACTGGGAGTTCGCGCGATGATATGTGGGGCGAAGACACTGCAAAGCAGGCAGAAAAAGGCGGCGCATGGTCTGCAGCGGCGATCTCTCTTTGTTTCACGTTGCCAGGTGAAGCTGCATATGCAAGTGGTAACACCACCTATTGGTTCGCTTCAGATGTCGATGCAGAACATCAAAGGGGGAAAGTGGAATACTCCCTAGGAACATAACCCCAGCGGGTAGTTCCCGCCACGGTCCTACCCAGTGCATATCGTGGAGTCCAGTCATCTTGCCCCTTTTGGAAGTCGGCACTTCTTTTTCAAACACGCCCCCAATTCTTTCATGTAGGATCCTTTTGCTAAAAGGGAGATCGCAAAATTGCGGAGGTGTCGTTTGCCATATCTCTACATCTTCCCTGAGTAACGACATTGACCGGCAATGTTGTTCTTCGTACATTCACTGATATCTGCGACTGCCATATTTGACTTTGCTCAAGAAACCGCTAAACCAAATCAGTCATGCTCACTGAACAGAAGGTGAAAGGTGGTATTACTGTGAGTATCTCGATATCGTGGGAGGCCATTCGATTATTTGCGGGGATCTCATGCTGCGACTGAACAGCGCAGCCTGGTCTGATACCTGCTTTCCCAATTGGAAAGTGAATGATGTAATACCCTTAGGGAAACGGCAACATCATCGAAGAAGCCAGCACCAGTGCTGTGTGACGCCCTTGCTGTCAGGGCAACGACAAGTTGTGATGGGTGAATCAATAGACGCTGTCGTTGCCTGATGATCATCGCCTGCGCTGGTCAATTGATAGTGGAATACCACTCAGGGAGGCTGTGGGTGTACCGCCCGGCATTGTTTATCCCCAGACGCTATAGCGTCACTTGACGTTTCAGGTGTCCAGGCACTGAGAGTGAAGGATGCACAGGAGGAGTGATGCTTGATGAGAGGCATGGCGTCGTAGATTACTGATATGTTTTGTTAGCTTGATAGTCCATTTAGGGTTAGATGGCCTGAGGAGTACCTTCACCATTCAACGAGACCTAGAGTAGTGAATGTGATCTTGCCTCAATCTCGGATGCACTGCCTGAGGATGTCAATCTCACTTTTCCCATCCTTTGATGCCTTCACACATCATTTTCACAAGCTGATAGTAATCCAAAAACAGATATCAATAGCTCCCAATTCTGTGTGTTTAAATAATGCATCGCTTGCCACACAACCATATTTCATGAAGGCTGCGGTTTTCCTCTGGAAACCAAAGTCAAACTTGTCCGAAAGTCGCGGATGTACCATCGGCATCACAATGGGCTGTTCGCAAACATTTGCTCTTGTTTCCACTGCGTTGTCCTTTGTTGATAAAGAAAAGCTATTATGTTTGTAATGATCAAACCGATCCCCTCGATGGTCAAACTTGATGTGCCAGCGAGAAAACCCGTCTTGGATTCATGGCCCAAACATATGGCTTAGCATGAGGATCATATACATACAGATATGTACCTGTGCTTTTGCCATTCCATCAAAACAACGTCAATATATAGGTTGTCCTCATGTGACTTTTATATACTCCCAATACTCAAGGGTTGTCCTTTCGAAATAAGACCTACGTATATCATTGACACCTGTCGGAATTATATATATATACTTATTCAACACATGCTAAGGACGTACCTTGTGCTTGGCAATATGGGTCCATTTGAAGCCGTGCAGGGCCGGGACTTACGTTTGATAGACACTCAACATGTTGCCCACATCTACCACTTCAACATCGGTTCTCTGATCTTACATATTGCATTCGAAATTTGTTGGAATCCCAATTATTGTTGCAACATCGTAACTTCTCAAAGCGACCACACGCCTATTGCCGCCATCCTTTCTGCTTCATACTGAATAAGCGGGATCAAACGATGGAGGGTCTTGAACGGTTTGCCGCTGCTCTCCCTCCCACGGAGTTCGAAGCACCTTGCGACTGCGACTACTGCATGCTTCAGTACGCGGGCCACAACGCCTCGGCGGACCTGGTGTTGAGTTATACAGGGCATCTAAGCAACGAAGCTGCTGCGAAGAGGGCTGGAGAGTACACGGAAAGTATTCAAAAGAATAGACAACACATCATCTGCATGATCAATAACCACGGAAACGCCATACTCAAAAAATGGCGGCGTGATCAACAATATCGACGGAAGACCTTGTTGAAGGTCGATCCGAGCATATACCCTACACGCAATCCCATGTTGAGTATGCTAGGGACACCTGGTAGCACGTCCAGCGAAGACTTGACCAACAGCCGAAGAGCTTTCCTCCTGCCATATATCAACCTCGAGGACTTGATCGGCGATGGTTCAAACCTCATCAAGCTTTTGCATAAGCGATGTGAATTCCCACTGGAACAATGGGTTCCCTTCGACAACGCACAACTAAAGCCGGCCTGGAAGCAGGCACTCCTTCGAGTGTCGTCCGCCTACGGATGTATTGTAATGCATGGGCCTGAGTTTGGCAGATGGAAGGCATTCGATGAAGACGAGGTCCATCGAGGGGACGCCTACGGAACACCCAGAGGCCTACTGATCCTACAGGCACAGAAAGCGTTGTTCTCATTCCTGCGTGCGACTATCGACGAGATCTCCGGGGGAAGTGTTGCTCACGATGTCCAGTCAAGACTAGTTACAGCTCCGTTGCTTCCAATCACTGCCCCTACAGCTGCATGCGATAAGTGGCTGCCGTTCCTGAATGCTCTATCATCTCGTGAAGGGCCAAGGTCCTCGTTCGGCTCTGCGTTCGCTGAACAGCCATTTTCCTCGCCGCCAGTCTTTGATGTTGATACGCTTCTGGACATATCAGAGAACAGAGCAGCACAGGCTCAAGATGAACTTTGGCTGCTGCAGACCGACCTGGAGTACTTCGTTGGCGTCGCAGGGTATTTCCAGAGTCAGTGGTACGACCGTGTCCCAGGAGTGACTGACATACATGACCTGGACGAGGAAGAGAAATATGATAACGTTGGCCATACTATCACCGAGAAGGTGCTGATTCGAGCTACCAATTGGCAATGGCTTAGGGAGCTCTGTCAGTCCGTGCAACGAGAATTCAGGATTTCCATGACAGATATTCATGCGGGAGAAGAACTTCCTGAAATCTACGAAACAGAGCTAGGCTTTCTCTTCACCGTGGTGAAAAACTGTCTATTCCAGGAGCAAACTGACCTTCAAAGACTTACGCTCAAGTCTCGCGAATTCCAGCACAACTTTCGAGTGAAACGGACGATCGACACCTCCCATGGTTGGGGATGGGGCTTAGAGTATGAATTCAACAACTATAAAGACTCCTATCGTGCCGAGCGGATTGGGTGGTGCTTCTACCATTTGGTTCAAGACTCGGAATGCTCTACCTCGTTCGAGAACGCTTTAGTCTTGCAACATCTGGACAACTATCTCAATTCGCAGCCGAAAGAAGAGGCCGAAAGACTAGATCAAGAGATCTATAGGTGTCTGTCAGATATTGCAGCCCTGGAGAGAATGGCAGAACTTCTTGAGTATCACAGGCCAATATTTGTCCTGCCGGACCCTGAAGAGCTTCGCCAGGATCCGCGTCAAATCTTTCAGATTAAGGGAAAGCTTCAGCAAGCCAGTGACAGCACAAACCACTTGAGAGGCCTGGGACAAGCGCTCAAACCTTTGTGCGGATTCTCCTTACCCGAGAAACGAGACATGAAGTGGCTCGCGCAGCGTGATCTTGGTTGCCAGAAACTGAGCAACTTCTGGATGGTTGCAAGAAATACATACCAAGCCAGGCTGCAAGCTGTCTCGATTCCGCAGGCATTGATAGATCCTCAACTAGCGTTGATGGAAGCGTGCGATTCGCCGGAGAATATCGCTTGACTCACATCCGTAAAGAAAGAGATCATTGATCAAGTCAGAGCTTCCGAGGCTCTAAGGACGGCGGAGATAGCAATGACAATAAAGGAAAGAGCAGGACTCTTGCCGGAAAACCCCAAGGACAAGAAAAGAGCCTCCGTCATCGCAAAGTCCAAGCGTCAATCGCTAGTTGGTACAGATGCCGAACAGTCTTACGCAGTATCATGGTCCCCAATACTGTACAGACTTCCAGAAACCTCCATTGCATGGCAGGTCGTCAAACGGATGTTTCCAGATCGTAGCGCGGGCGCCGAAGACGGTTCCCGGACGACTACCACCTGGAAAGAACTCGTCACTGCAATGGGTGCTTTAGGATTTGTGGCGGAGCCTAATGGAGGCTCCATGTACAGATTTGGAGGAGATATTATGGTCCCGGTTCCCAATGCGAATCCGAAACGGCAGAAGAGAAAGCTTGGTGTTCATCGACTTCATGCGTGTGGTGATATGCAACCTAACTTTCTGCAAGCCCTTGGCCGACGGTGCAACAAGAACTTTGGCTGGGAGCGAGATCTATTCGTGACCACGGAGGACATGACGTGAGACATTGGTGGAATATATACGTATTGAGGTCAGAGACATTGTTTGGTCTGAATCCTGACCTTGTAGATGATATGGCGCGTCCTGGAACCTAAGCCTTTGCTGTTTCAGATAGCCAACATTAACTAGTCGAAAATGCACCTCAACCCCACTGAATCTGAATCTGCTCCATCCTCCAAGTTCATGTTCTGCTTACCAGTCCCATGAAAGGAATTGCTAGTCATTCCCATAAGCACACTGCCCACACCTCGGAAAGCGTTTGTCCCTCCATTTCACTTACTTTTCAAAGTCATTAAAGTACCGCCTATAGCTGTCCTGTTCCTGCTCATCCCTGCAAGATAACACTAGTGACCTTGATATTTCTGTTACCTGCTGCCAAATGACCAAATCGGAAAAAGTATCGGATAGGCACCTCAATGAGGCCGCACTCGAGGAGCCAGCGATCTATGCATCTTCCCACGCACTTTATGCATGACCATACGCAGAGGAGACGTCCGAACTCGGCACCTGATCATCCACATCGATGCTTAGCAAGCGTATCAGCTCCCTTTTCGGTATCCACATATCCATCCTTTCAGATCCGGCTCTCTTTCCCTTGCAAGTCTCGTATGGAGCATTTATCGTATGTAGCGGCGAATCAATGTTGAGTCTCACACCACATAGATGAGCAAGGCCCTTGAACGAGGTTTTGCAGGTCCATGAGCCAAGACGGTCGTAGGTGATGGAGCGACCGGAACCGGTTTGAGGCCGTCAACCATCATCATCTTGAGAGCAGCAATTGTCCGGCCTGATGGTCGCTGATCCCTCCGCGAGCGCACAGCAAGTTATGTTCCATAATTTGTTGAAGGCACGGAGCGGGTTAGAAACCTCGTCCTCCACGAATACAGAGTACGTTGTAGATATCTAAACGAGGAGCATCGTGGGAAGACCACAGTAGACACAGTCGAGTACTCCGCACCTCCTTAAGCGTATCGATGTCGAAATAGCTCTGAAATACTGGCACAGCTCCATAATAGATAGATCGTGTCGATGAAGTGAGGATGTTAACATGTGAAGGGGCATGGAGCCGGAAGCCAAGAGATATTTAGCGGCCGCTAGTTTCTGCCCAGCCGGCGCCGCAACCTTCGTTGGTGGGGGAGGGAAATTTCCACACAGAGCATTGATTCACCTTATGTTCGTCAGCAGTCTATCCTTCTTGGGAACACACCACACTACCTCGCTCGTACACATGTGTAACCAGGTTGAGGGTAGAATGCCCTAGCATTGAGCATAATCCCCCATCCGTCAATTCGTCCTTTCCGCTCGCACATAAGAACTATATTAAGTCCCCAAACCACACGGCCATAGCCGCATGCTGTTCCTGCAGTATATACAATGGCCCCCCTCCGTCTTTCCGCTGCGGCAGCATTCCGAGGCTGCCGGCTTGGGAGGGGGCGTTTACCCTCCGGATGCCAGCCACCAGGGATCTTTTCCACCCAAATCACCACTCGTCGCTACTATGCTTCCCATATCAACTCCTCCCTTTCTACACGCTCGACCGTCATACAGCTTCTTTCCAACATTGGCTCAAAGCGGGAGGCCCAACAATGGCTCTCCATGTTCAGCTCAGTCTCCTCCAATAGGTTCGCCGTGATCAAAGTCGGAGGGGCTATCATAACGGAGCATATGAATGCATTGGTATCAGCACTGGCGTTTCTCTACCAGATTGGCCTGTTTCCGGTGGTGGTGCACGGGGCTGGTCCTCAGCTGAACAAGATCCTGGAGGCCTCCGGCGTTGAGCCTGAATTTGAGGGTGGAATCAGGATAACGGATGGGAAGACCTTGGGCATCGCCCGTTCCTTGTTCCTCCAGGAAAATTTGAAGCTTGTTGAGAGTCTGGAGGAGCTAGGTGTGCGAGCACGACCGATAACTTCAGGTGTGTTTGAGGCGGAGTTTTTGGACAAGGAGAAATACAAATACGTTGGGAAGATCACCAAAGTCAACCAAAAGCCCATACAGGATGCCATCGAGGCTCGATGTCTTCCGGTCTTGACCTCCATGGCCGAGAGTGCTGATGCAGTGGTACTGAACGTGAACGCCGATCTAGCAGCGTCCGAGTTGGCGAAGGCGATCAAACCTCTCAAAATTGTGTACCTATCAGAAAAAGGAGGTCTATATAATGGTGATACCAACGAGAAGATCTCGTCGATCAATCTGGACGAGGAATACGAGGATCTGATGAGTGGCAGGCATTGGTGGGTACGGCATGGGACTCGGTTGAAGATCAAAGAAATGAACGAGCTTCTCGCGGAATTACCAAGGTCTTCCAGTGTAGCCATCATTCACCCCGCTGACCTCCAAAAGGAACTATTCACGGATACGGGAGCTGGGACGTTGATTCGAAGAGGGAACAAGGTACGCTGCTACACTGCAATCTCGCAATTCGAGGACGTGGAAGCTTTCAAATCAGTACTCGTCCGGGACAGAGAAGCCTTGGACGCCAAGGCTACCGTTGACCAGTATGTCGATACTCTGAGCAAACGCGAGTTCAAGGCGTATTCCGATGATCCGATGGACTGTTTGGCGATCGTTTTGCCTCCACAAGATGGTGCTTCGATGGCACAGCTTGCTACATTCACAACGACCAAAGCTGGCTGGTTGACTAATGTTTCTGATAATGTTTTCGCTCAGATGTTAAGAGATTTTCCAAAACTAATGTGGACGGTAAAAGTTGACGACGAACATCTAACGTGGTTCTTTGACAAATCTGAGGGTTCATTGAATCGTGGCCAGGAGGTTTTGTTCTGGACTGGGATCGAAGGGGGAGAGGAGCTAAGTAGGATGATGTCCGAGTTCAGCCAACACGGGCGTGAGCTTTTCGGAGACATCAACCTCGAAAGCAAGCTACAGAAAGCAGCAGCGCTGGCCACGAATCTGGGTCGGACCCAACAGCAGGCACGAGCGTATTCAACAACCAGCCGAGTCCCGAGTGTTCTGTGTGAGTCGGAGCGTGATCGCAACACACAGTCTGGACTTTTGTCCCAACCCTATGCAAATCCACGTGGGTCAAGACGTGGTTGCAGAGCACTCTTTGGGACTCCATCCAGGTCGTATGCGACCGCACAGACAACTAATCCAAACCCACCATTCGGCAACAGAAGTGCATCTAACACTAAGCCAGCTCGGGTAGCATTGATCGGGGCTAGAGGATATACGGGACAAGCCTTGATCAACCTGTTGAACGCCCATCCAAACATGGATCTTCGCCATGTCTCCTCCAGGGAATTGGCTGGCCAAAGACTTCACGGCTACGAGAAGCGGGACATAATCTACGAAAACCTCACTCACGATGACGTGCGAAGATTATCTGATGATATAGATGTTTGGGTGATGGCATTGCCGAACGGCGTAGCCAAGCCATGGATCGATGCGATTGAGCAGGGCAATAAGAGTGAAAGGTAATCTCACGTGCAGTGATCATCATGCCGAATAGCTAAGGAAATGTAGCCTCATTGTCGATTTGTCTGCTGACTATCGCTTCGACCCTGCCTGGACATATGGCCTGCCCGAGCTCATAGACCGCCAAGCTATCTCCAAAGCGACTCGAATTTCAAATCCCGGTTGTTATGCTGTCAGTCTTTTCTGACCAATCGTCCACCACAAAATCATCGTACCTATGATGCTGACATATAATCTTCAGACCGCCGCTCAGATTGGAATTGCTCCTCTACTTCCCCATATCGATAGTCACAGTCTTCCCACCATCTTCGGCGTCTCAGTGGGTGCCCGCCATTTCACTGGGAGCCAAACCAGGCCGTGCTAAACTGCGCTTCAGGGCTATTCTGGTGCGGGCACCAAGCCGTCTCCTAAGAACAACGTTGAAAATCTCACGAATAGTAAGTATCTTTCGGCCTTTCACGTGAACAGTGCTTAGAAAAACTGGAAGTCATGCTAAAAGCAACATTACTCTTTCCGAGTCCGTCACACATTGTCGGTCTCTTATCAGGGGAAGCGCTGACTCAGCCACTTACATAGATATCATACCATATTCTCTCACAGATCATGTAAGTCTTATCCCTATATTCTGAGATTATCACATAGCTCTAATGGACTAGCCTTAACCTGGTCAAGCTTTCGATATACGAGCACTGACCGCGAGATTGAACAGATACATGAAAGGGAGATCAGTACTCAACTCCAGACACCGGTAGCATTTATTCCGCACGTAGCAGCTGTAAGTCATCACTGTGATCCCGTTATTGAACGTTCACATGCAACTTCAACGACGAGATACTGACCGAGATATATTAGTGGTTCCAAGGAATCCATCATACCATATCCATACCCCTCAATGGGAAATACACATCGCGCGACATTCGAAACATCTATCAAGAACGATACGAAGGTGAACCACTAGTCAAGGTTGTGGGCGAGAGCCCGCTTGTCAAGAAGATTGCTGGCACACACGGTAAGCAGCAAGTGCATGCTACCCATTCCTGCTCTTCCCCTCAGCTTCGATAGAGCATATGTCATAGCACTCCTACGTTATCCAAGTCTCTCCTTCAGCTTGACAGAGGCTGACGCATTCTGTACAGGGGTCGAAGTGGGTGGTTTCGGAGTACACTCCAGTGGGAAGCGAGTAAGTGTATCTGATTCTCGTTACCTCCCCTTCTCCGTCTTCAAACCTATCTGGGGGGAGTAACATACATCAGTGTCGAGATCCCAGCTAACTACAACTGAGTAGGTGGTGATCAATGCGACCATCGATAACCTTTTGAAAGGGGCGGCGACCCAGGCACTGCAAGTATGTCAGCTCCAAACCTCCTATCAATACCGTACTAAAACACAACTAGAACATGAATCTAGCCCTCGGATTTGCAGAGTTCGAAGGTATTCCTCTCAAGGAGACGGACAGTGGAGGTGAAATGAAATTTTGAGCTGTGGATGTTGTTGAGCTTTGCATATCAAGACCTCTGCATATGAGACAATACGCCGAGGATTATGTTGGTGTAGACTTCCTAGCATACAGGTAGATACTTGGATACGGGTGTAAATCTCGCCTGGATATAAGAGGACTCATGTTGAACAACTTGCTAGCATAGATCTAGTAGACCCAGTCCAGACTATCACAAGAAAATATCCAAACCCCTTTCCATGAACCACCAAGCTACATCCATCTCCACCACCCCCTCCATCCCTCTCTCCCACATCAAAATCTCCCTTACCCCTCCACCCTCCTCCCCCCCATCTCCCAAATACCTCCATACCTCAAGCCCTCCTGAATCTCGCAAAACCATCCGCAAAAACGCACACTTAACTGATCCCCCCAAAAGTCCTGATCTATACCCTCAACATCCCCACCCCCCTCTCCTCCATCAAAAGCTCCCCTACCCCCATACTCCTCCACTCCTCCACTCCTCTAT
>JAABUV010000643.1_pt1 | contig 53056 bp, 68 predicted proteins | sample 5559971 | NCBI WGS metagenome assembly JAABUV01 (sample SAMN10711881, study PRJNA513362) | rock metagenome | isolation source: Antarctica rocks | place: Antarctica: Victoria Land, Knobhead nord | collected 2015-12-19 | reverse complement strand
CGACGCGGGCCGGCTCGGTCGGCGCGGCGCCGCACCTGCACCGCCGGCGCGGCGGCCGGCGGCCCCAGAGGCACTCCGCCGTCGCGTTGCCCTGGATGATGCTGTAGAAGTCCATGGTTTTCTGCGCTGCAGCCGCGGCGCGTGACCGCAATCTCTGGCAGGCAGACGTACGTGCGCCAGGAGGTCTGCGTGCATGCATGCTTGCGAGCTTATTTGCCTCGAGCTCAAGCGCAAATCTGACCAGGCAGTGTTTAAAGCCATGACTTCAAAAGCAGGTGAGCATGTCGCGTGAGATGCCAGCACGTTTCGGCCCAGGCGCCCAGCGGCAGGCGGCGCGCGGGCGCGCGCCTGGTTGCCCATTGCGCTGCCGCGCATCATCTTGTCGCCGTACTCTGCGAGCGACTTGGTCACGTAGTGGTTCAGCATGACGCGGTCATGCACGGGGTGCTCTGACAGCGCGCCCGGCACGGCCTCGCACGCGCTGTTCACCGCGAAGCGGTCGCTCTGCGGCGCGCGGCGCGCGCGTCACGGGCTGTGGCCGACCGCGCCCAGTCCGCAGCCGCCGCCATGCATGGCGCCGCTGTGCTTGCATGCAGCTGCGGTCGATCCAACTTGCAGCTCGCAGCGGGCGCGACCTTCTTCAGGTACAGCAGAATCAAGATGCCAAAACAAAACATCCTGCCTTCGTGCGGCACGGCATGCATCTGCCTCTAGGGTGTCTCCTGCGCGGGGGGCGCGCCAGGTACAGGAAGGTGTGCGGGTCGTCAGCCACGCGCAGCGCGTACTCCAGGTTCACTATAACCTTGACGTGCCGGTTTTCAATGTCATTGGCGGGCAGGCAGCGCCGGTACGCCTCCAGCGTGCTGCCATGCGGCCGCGTCGCATGGCCCGACGGCCCCACCACCTGACGCGCAACGGTCATCAGCGCCGCGGATACCTCCTTGCCTCCCTGTGCAGGTGGTGAGCCTGCACGCATGGACTGCCTGCTTAAACTGGCTGCGTGAAGGCTGCCGTCGCACTTCACGGGTCACGCGCTGCGAGCTGCTCAGCACTCGCAGCAAGCAGGACTCGGGGCGAGCCTGCGCAACCACATGACGAGAGGCGTTCCGGTCTACCCGGACGGCGCGCCTGCCAGTTGACGGCGAGCGCGCCAAAGTGCTCGTACTCGGCCAGCAGCGCGGGCAGGTCCGGCACGCGCGCGTCACGCAGCACGAAGAACTCGTCTGCGTCGATGAAGGCCATCCAGTGGTGGCGCGCGCGGTACTGCTGGATGCACGTATCGTAGACATACAGCTGCGTCCTGCGACGCGGGCCGGCGGGCGCCCCTCGCAACCCAACAGTGGCGCCTTGCCACAGCACAGCCATAAATGCGCGCATCAGGCAGCAGGCCGGCCGAGAGCGCACCTCTTGCACCCCAACAGTGGCGCCCTGCCACAGCACAGCCATGAGTGACCGCGCGATTGGGCAGCGGTCCGGCCGGGAGCGCGCGCGCCTGTTGGAGTGGTGCTGGTAGCCGGTCAGGTACTGGTAGTCGACGACGCCGGCCTGCACCAGGTCCAGCACCGTGTCGAGCATCGGCCGCGTGGAGTTGTTGTCGAAGACGTAGAAGCGGCCGACGCCCAGCGCCATGTGGTGCTCCAGCCACTCGCGGATGTCCGCGTGCTGGTTGCGCACCACCAGGCACACCGCCTGCGCGGCGCGCTGCGCGCTCAGGCCTCGCAAGCGAGAGGGCCCGGCGCGTCACCAGGCACCCTGCCTGCGCAGCACGCGAAGCACGCCATCTGGGGCGGGGCCGGACGCGTGTGCTAGGCTAGGGAGCTGTAGGCTACAGCAGCGCCCGCCGGACGGAGCAAGCTGCAGAGCAGTGCACCACCTACACGTCCGGCCAGGCCACTGTCTGCGGCTGTGCTCGGCTCCTGGACAGGAAGGCTGCGGGGCAGCGCACCAGGTAGGCGCTGCTCGACGCGTCCAGCAGGGCTTGGCTGTCCCTGCCCAGCCCGCAGCTGCATTTTGACCGCGCACTGAGGTGGATAGGCAAACACAGAGCTTGCTCTGGCGGCGTGGGCGCACTGGCTGAGGCCATGCGCGGTGCGCCTGCACCGCGTCGGGCACCTCTGCAGGCTCGCCTCACAGGCCGCCGCCAGGAGCACCAGCCCCCACAGTAAGCACACTCTCCGCGAATTATTTATGCTGCGGCAGGGAGAGTTGTGCTGCGCCGGGCCGGGCAGCATGCAGCGCCGACGCAGCGCGACCTGGACTAGATCTGGTGATCACCGGCGCTCCAGGTCGCGCACCAGGCGACTGCGCCACAAGAAAGTATTGTTAACCCTAAACGGCTGTGAACGCAGCGCACAGACGTCACAAGTGCAGGAAGCGGATGTCATGCCTGCTTTGCAAAGTGCGCGTGCAGCATGTGCGTGTCTTTGTCTGCCCTTGAAAAGCTGAGGCTGGTGTACTCCTCAGTAGTAATTGTCGAGAGAGAACACATGTACGCCGCTTAAAGGAACCTGCCACCTTGGCGGAATGGCCCGGTTGCTTATGAAATCATGAACCCCGCCCAGGCCCTACTTTGCAAATTTACATCGGCCAGGAACAGCAGCCTGTGCTAACAACTGCTGGCAGGCGCAGCGCCTGTCACAGGAGCAGTCCCAGCTCCTGTGGCTGAAAGATACCCGGGGTGCGAGCTCTCAGGGCGACACGGCATCTGGGCAAGCAGAAGGCGCTACATCGCAGCCACACCTCTGTGCGCAGAGCAAGCGCCCAGCTTACTGCAGGACGTTGCTTGTTCACTATATGTGATGTGCTTATCCAGGTAGTGGGTACCATCAGGCACTCACGTCTTGTCTGAGCTGCTTCCCACGCGACTTTTGGCGCTCTGCGTAAACAACTGCGTCCGGCCGCGAGCGGGGCAAAGGCCGGGGTGCACAGAGGCCCACTTGTGCCATGACAGCGCGTGTGTTGCGCCCCACCCGGTCTCCTGCTGGCTCAGCAGCAGCCCCTGGCTGTGCTGCAGCAGGCTGTGCGCAGCCAACCAAGCCAGCACCTGCCTCGTGAATATTCTGAAATACACCCGCCTTCCTTGTAGGCGTGACTCACGTGAGTACCTTGTTGAAGCTTGCGCCTGTCTGTAAGATCGACGCATACCAGAGTGGGTAAGGGGCTTCCATGCATAGCCTGCAAGTCAGTGCTTGGTGTTGTTTTGGCAGCGCATGCCTATGCTTGCAGCCTGTACGTCTGAAGGGCTGGCCCAAAGTGCACTGCACAATATAAAGGCCAGGCAGGCACCCTTCCTTGTTCACTTCCCTCCAACAGCCTCGGCTTGCATCCCTACCCTGACAACTTCTAATACTTTTTTTGGCAACTGTGAACCATGCAAAATGAGGCACCGCATTGTTCCCAGGCGCACGGCTGTTCAGAGCGCCGAGCAGTGAATGCTGATCTACAACAGAGCAACCCACGTCACGGCCTTCTGCTGCCATGGCCCACAAGTCCATTCCCTGGCCTGTGTAAGTCGGGGTGCGGCTGTGCCCAAGGCATGAATGCACTGCCTGCCTTGCTTGCCCAAGCTGCAATGCCGTCCGCCCCCGGGCCAGCAGCACAGGCCCCAGCCGTGCCTACCCATCTTGCTCAGAGCGGCCTACCCCGCCCTGCAGAGCCATCCATTTGCCGCTACGCAAGTGCTGCTGCGCGCCAACCTACATGCCCACCGTCTGACTATAAAGGCTGCCTGCCCCTCACACAAGTCCAGCTTCTCTGCCCGCAAGTCTTCACCTGGTACCCAGATCCATGCGCACAGCCCGCATGGACAGGGCGGACAGCCCACATGGATGTGCTCACATGCAATCCGCACACAGCCCACGTGGATGTGCGCACAGCCCACATGGGCAGGGCAGGCTGCTGCCTACTTGCTAGCCTGGCCAAAAGCGCCGGCCGGCCTCCGCTTGCGCTCGCCTCACTTCGGCTACTTCTCTCGCTTCGTCTAGTTGTCATGCTGGCGACTACAGGCAGCCGCTCTCAGCTTAGTCTCTGCTTGTCAGGCAGGTCACCAATGCAAGGCTGGATCCCCAGAAGCAAATGTTGCCCAGTCTCAGTCGCGGTGGTGCTGCGCATGCAACGCGGGCGCCGCGCCGCCCGGGCGCCCCCACAGGCACTCTGCCGTCGCCTCCGCCTCGATGAGGTTGTAGAACTCGATGGTTTTCTGCCCCGCCCGCCAAGGGCAGTCAGGCCATAGCACCTCAAGTGGGGTGCACCAGCTGCAGAAGCTGAGGGCGCAGGGCGCATGCATGCACACACCAGTTGCCTCATAGGCACACAGCAGCCACATGCAGCAGCCGGTCAGGCTGCCGGCGCGGCGCGCCCAAGCAGGGGTCGCGCCGCGGCGGGCCGCGGGGCCGCGCCTGGTTGCCCATCGCGCTGCCGCGCGCCATCTTGTCCGCGTACTCCGCGCGCGACTTGGTCACGTAGTGGTTCAGCATGACGCGGTCATGCACGGGGCGCGCCGCGAGCGCGCCTTCCACCGCCTCGCAGGCGCTGTTGACCGCAAAGCGGCCGTCCTGCGCGCGGGCTGCCTCGCGTCACGCGCAGTCTGCCGCGAACACTGACAGCCCTCCCGTCACGCTGCTTGTCGCAGTGTCGCTTGCCGCGAGACGTGCTGGCCCTGGCTGTGCGCAGGTGCAGGCCACGCTCAAGAGTGTCTGGGAGAGGAATGGCTGGAGCAGACCACGAGCAGCACGCCCCACCCTTGTGTGCAACTCAGCATGCGTGCGCCGCCGCACAAGACCCCCCGCGCGGAGGGCGTGCCATGTACATGAAGGTGTGCGGGTCGTCGCCCACGCGCAGCGCGAACTCCAGGTTCACGATGACCTTGACGTGCCGGTTGGCCAGGCTGTGTGCAGGCAGGCAGCGGCGATACGCCTCCAGCGTGCTGCCGCCCGGCCGCGTGGCGTGGCCCGACGGCCCCACCACCTGACGCGCGACGGCCATCAGCACCGCACTCGTGCCCAGGCCAGCGCGCACATTGAGCGGTGCCGGTGCCTCGATGCGCATTCGCGGCACGCCGTGAGCGCGGGCTGCCGCCCGCAGACCACTGCGCAGAGCGACACCACGGAGGTGCTGGCGCCGAGCATGCGCGCGTGCGGGGGCAGCGCGCGCGGCGCGCCTGCCAGTTGACGGCGAGCGCGCCGAACTGCTCGTACTCGGCCAGCAGCGCGGGCAGGTCCGGCGCGCGCGCGTCGCGCAGCACGAAGAACTCGTCCGCGTCGATGAAGGCCATCCAGCGGTGGCGCGCGCGGTACTGCTCGATGCACGTGTCGTACACGTACAGCTGCGGCCTGCGGCGGCGCAGCCCCTGGGCGCCCTTCGCCTTCGACATATTCACATACAATGAGCACCCACGGGACGGGGGCGATGGTCTGGGGACAGCGAAGGGGCGGCGCGGCAGCAGTGCGTGCGCGTTTCCCGAGCCGCCGTGGGCGGCGGGCGGCCCGGGGGCGCGCTTGTTGGAGTGGTGCCGGAAGGCCGTCAGGTAGTGGTACTCGACGACGCCCGCCTGCACCAGGTCCAGCACGGCGTCCAGCATCGGCGCGGTGGAGTTGTTGTCGAAGACGTAGAAGCGGCCGGCGCCCAGCGCGAGGTGGTGCTCCAGCCACTCGCGGATGTCCGCGTGCTGGTTGCGCACCACCAGGCACACCGCCTGCGCGGCGCGCTCGGAGGTCGGCGCTCTGGCGCAACAGTTGAGGGGCGGTGCGCCGCACCACCCGGCGCGCTGCCTGCACGGCAGGCGGGCCCTGCTGACCAGAACGGGGCCAAGCCAACGTGCCTGCAGCGGCGGTTGTGGAGCCGCATATGGCCAGACAGAGCATGTCGCACAAGTGTAAACGGATGTGCCAAGCTTGACAAGACTACTGCGTACGTGCATGTGAGGCTCTGCACACATGAGGCCGGCCTGTACAGCGCACCAGGTAGGCGCTGCTCGCTGCGCCGGGCAGGTCCGGCACGACCCTGCAGCCCCGCCCGCAGCACGCTTTCAGTGAAGCAGAGCGCGAGGCTCTGGGACAGAACAGATAGCTTGTGCTCGGCCGGCGTGGGCGCACTGGCTGTGACTGAGCGCGGTGCGCCCACAGCGCGCCCCGCATCTCAGCGCGCTCGCCTCGCAGCAGACAGCCAGGAGCGCCAGCCGAAGTGCGAAGCGCGCTCTCCGCCACACACCACAGCCGCGGCAGGCAGAGCTGTGCCGTGCTCGGCCGGGCAGCATACAGCGCCGATCCGTCTGCTGCACCGCCTCAGGACGGCAGCCTGGCAAGCTTTCCGTTCAGCGGTCACCGTGAGCGTGGTCCCTGGCGCGAGCAAGGCAGAGCCAGGCACTCTACAGGTTGCCACGGCCATACGGCAGCCCTGAACGTCAGCACCTATGCACGCGAGTGCCGTCTCTGTAAGTTACTCGCACTCACCAGTGTGTGATGGAGATCTGAGCGTGTTGAGATCTGAGCTGTTGCCGAGGAGCAACTCGAGCTCAAACGCCGGCTAGGTTACAGAGGGTTCGTACATTTCTGGCAGAGCGGCCTCCTCGCCGCAGCGCAGCCCGCCAGATCGAGCTTCCTGGCGCGCACCGCAACCAGTGTGCGAGACAGGCGACCAAGCAACGGGCCTGGGCTGGGGAGGCTGCTTGGCGCCTGCTTGCACCCGCTAAAGTTGGCAGGGCGAACCCGGGCCGGCAGCTCGCCATGGGCGGCCAGATAAGCAGGATGGCGCTGCCGCCGGCCGACAAGGTGGAGGACGCGCCCTACGAGCTGCGGAAGAACAGGTACAGCAACGCGCCCGGGGACAGCGCTGCTGATGCAGGAGCTGTCTGGCCAGGCGCGGCGCTGAGTGCGCTGCACTGCATCTGCAGGGCGCCGCGGCTGACCGGCCTGGCGCTGCGCCTGTTCGTGCCGTTCATTGAGTCGCCGTTCAGCTCGCCGCTGTACGCCAAGCTGTTGCGCGACAGCGGCATCCCCCAGGTGCGCGGCCGCAGGCGCCCCTTGCGCAACGCAGCTCAACCTCCTCAGACGTGGCCACGGCGGACAGGCCGCCTGTGCCCGGGACCGCTAGCAGCGCAAGGCAGGGATAGTTGCAGGGCATGCGCCACGAGGTCCCATTGCAGCCAGGCTGTGCAGGGCGCTGGCAGGCGCCCAGCGCGGCTCTCCACGGCTCCGCCGCAGCAGAGCGGGCTCCAGCGAGGCCCGGGCGCGCGCGGGCGCGCAGGCCGTGCGCGACATCAGCGTGCCCGAGGTGCCCACCTTCCTGCCGGCCTGGGAGCACCGCAGCGCGGCGCAGGTGCAGGCGGCGGGTGAGGCAGACGTCGAGGACCTGGCGCCGCGGCAGCGCGTGGACGCCGCCGCGCAGGCCGTGCCGGGCGCGCCCCCGGCCCTGCCTGCGGACGCGCGGCCAGAGTCCGCGGCCGGCCTGGCCGCGCCGCTGCCCAGGCCGCCCCGGGTGCATTGTGGGCACGTGCCGAGCTTGTCTGTGGCCATGCTTGGCACAGTGGCGGGCACGGCCGGCTGAGGGCCTGCCCTGTCCTGTTGGTCCCCCGGCGCTCGAGTGGTCGAGCCCTCAGCTTCCGCTTCGCTAACATATAGTGGGTTGCCTGGCACGAGTCTGCCCGGCCACAAAGTGTGCGCACCTTGCTGCTGTTTCGTTTGCAGACAGGCAGCAGCACCGCCGGCCCGAAAGTTGCAGGACTGCGACGCCGCCGGCGCAGTAGGCGCCCTGCCTGCGCTGCGCCTGATCAATAATTTGGCAATTCTGGTGCCCGCAGGCTTTGCGGATAAGCTGGCCGGGCAGCTGGGCGGCGAGGGCCGCGGGTGCGCGGGGCGCCACTCGGCCGCGGACTACCACCGCGCGTACGTCGCCGGCGCCGTCACGCCGTCGCAGGCGCGCTTGCCCTAAACCTGAAGTAACCCACACGGCTCGGCCGGCGTTGTGCGCCGGGACATACCAACCTTCCCAGTGCATCCCGCTGCATGCATCTGAGGCAGCTCCCCGCGCACATCCGCTGGGCTGCCCTGCGCCGCCGCGCGCCGTCCTGCTCGTGCCGGCTCGAGCTAGGATGTGCGAAACAGTGCGTGGTCAGCCTTGCCAGAGCAGATCCGGCGGCCCCGGCCTGACCGCGCCGCGCGCAGGTGGCGGAGGCCGTGCTGGACGCGGTGGCGGCGTCCGAGGCCGCCGCGCCGCCCATGCGCATCTTCGCCGCGATGGACAAGACGGACGTGCGGCGGCAGGCCGCCGAGTCCACCGCCAGGCGCGCGCGCCCGCCCCGCCCCCGCGCGCGCATCTGTTGTACATCAGCAGGCCCTGGCAGCACTCGCAGATGGACTTGCCAGGCCTGATAGAGCGGCTGCGACCCGCTTTCTGACTTGCAAGCCTCACATCCGCTGCACACACGCCCTCACAGCTGCTGCGCACACGCCCACTCCAGGGCGGCCCACTGTGGAGCACATACTCGAGCTGCGTTCCCGCGCCGCGGGCAAGGCGGCGCTGCCGCCGGTGCAGGGTCACCAGTGCAGGCGTTGGCGCGCAGGTACAAGGCCGGCGCGCCGCTGTCGGCGCTGGACGGCGTGCCGTACGCGGTCAAGGACTGCACGGACGCGCTGCCGTACGCCACCGCAGGCGGCACCACCTACGTGCGCCCCACGACAGAAAATATCTCACGTTCGTCCTGCGGCGGCTTGTTGCCATTGTTGATGCTCGCTGGCTCGCCGGGGGCATCCCGGGGCGTCGCAGCGCTGCCGCCCTGCGCGCCAATGCAGCAGGGGGCAGAATGCGGCATACCATGTGATGTCCTGCGAGTGCAGAACATATGTCTGGAGGCAGGGCGCCCCGTGCGCAGCGCTCGTGCGGCGCCGGCCTCGGCGCCGGCCACAGGGCTGGGCACCGCGCGCGCAGATGGGCGCGCTGCGGCCGGTCGCGCGCGACGCGCCGCTGGTGGCCGCGCTGCGCGAGACCGGCGCGCTGCTGCTGGGCAAGACGGCCATGGTCGAGCATGGCCTGAGCGCGATGGGGCTCAACACGGCGGCCGGCACGCCGCGCAACCCGTACAACCCTAACCACCTCACCGGCGGCTCCTCCAGCGGCTCGGCCGCCGCCGTGGCGGCCGGCCTGTGCCCGTTCGCCATAGGTGCGCGCCCATGGCCTGCTCGCCTGGCGCGCGCCCCCGGCCTGCGCGCCCCCTCGCCTGCCCAAGCTGGACACGCGCGCTCACGAGTGCAGGTCTCTGCATATCAAAGAGGCCTGCATCCCCTGCTTTGCAATTCAGTGGGGCAAGGGCGGGCAGCGCAGCCTCCTCGCACCGCTCTCCCCGCCCGTCCGCCGTCCTCGGCCCCGCCACCAGCTTCCGCGTGCAGGCCTGCGCCCTGCATCAGCGGCTCAGCAGCCCCGCGCCTGACGGCCCGCGCTTCACTGCCCGCGCCCGCGCCACTCTAATGACATGAAACGAATGTGACGCGCAGGCAGCGACGGCGGCGGCAGCGTTCGCATCCCGGCGTCCTTCTGCGGCCTGGTGGGCCTGATGCCGACGTTCGGGCGCGACGTGCCGCGCAGCGCGTCCAGCCCGCCCTCGTGCCACACCGTGGGCGTGGCCGGCCAGCTGGCGGGCTGCGTCGCGGACGCGCTGCTGCTCTACGCGGGCTCCGCCAACGCAGGCGCGCGCCCACTTGCGCGCGCCGCCTGCAGGGCTGCGCGGCCGTGCACGCACCCTGTGCGGCCCTGTGCTGCTTACCTGTGCAGCCCTGTGCTGCGAGACGAGCACTGGCGGCCAGCTCGATCGAGCTGCACCGCTGACACGCTGCAACTTTTTGTTCTTTTCTTCTCGCCGCAAGCATGCGGCACTCTGCGCGGCAGGCACGCCGGAGGGCGGCGCGGGCGCGCCGCAGCCGCTGGCGCTGCCGCGCGCGCTGCCGACCGGCGCGGCGGCGCCGGGCGCGCCGGGCGCGCTGGCGGGCCTGCGCCTGGGCATCTTCCGCGCGTGGTTCGACGACGCGGATGCGGAGGTGGTGGCCGCGTGCCGGCGCGCGGTGGCGCTCCTGGTCGACCGTGGCGCGCAGGCGCGGGCCCGCGGCCGGCAGGGCGGCGCCAGGGCGGCTGTGCGTCAGCGGCCGCTGGGCGCCGCGCGGCGATGCGTGGACCTGGCGGCGCCGGAGCTGGCGCGCGTGACTCCGGCAGGGTGCTGCTCAGGGGACTGTTCAGGGTACCATTCGGGGTGTTATCCCGCGCGCGCGCAGGTGGTGGAGCCGACGGTGCTGGAGCTGGAGCTGGCGCGCATGGCTCCGGCAGGTTTCTGATCAGGGTATTTTCAAGGTATCATTCAGGGTTTCAACCCCGGCGCACGCAGGTGGTGGAGCTGACGGTGCCGGAGCTGGAGCTGGCGCGCGTGGCACATGTGGTCACGATCGGCTCGGAGATGGCGCTCGCGCACCGGCCCGCCACCGCCGTGCCCGCCCTGCGCCGCCAGTGCGGCCCCCTCCCTTGCTTCACAACCGGACAAGAAGCTCCCTGCTTCACATCTGCACAAGCACAGTTGCATGTGCGCACTGCATGTTTCAGCCGCGCCCGTGCCATCGCTCTGCCCGGCTTGGCACCACTCACCAGGACAGATGCACAGACGGGCCACCCAGGGCCTCGCCCAGGCTGCGCATCCATAGCAGTAGACGCGTGCTGCCCCGATGTATGGGGTGCACGCACGTGACGCGGCCCGGCGCGCGCGCGGCAGGATGAACAAGGACATCCGCATCAACCTGGACGTGTCCAAGCAGTTCACCGCAACGGACTACCTGCAGGCGCGCCTGCCCGGCCATGCGCCGTCCCCCGCCCGCGCAGGCCTGCTGCGCCCGCCTGACCACCGCACCCCTAACACAAGCCCTGTCGCCTTCGCTGACCAGCCCAGGGACGCTGGTAGTATGGCAGCTCTGTCACTGCGTGTGTGCAGCAGGAAGGCTGTGACACCCGCAGCTGCATGCATGTCGCGCTTATGTTTGCATACTATGACCAGTTTAGACGCAAGCATGGCGCCGACCCATGTTGCTTGTATGCACAGCATATTGCTTGTCTGTACAGCAGGCCACGACACCCTGTGCTACCCGCACCTGCATGCATGCCGCGCATCTGTCTGCCCACCATGAGGAGGCCTGGGCCCAGCGCGCGTCGGTCAGTAAAAAACCCTAGGATTTCCCACTAACCTGTGCGGCTGCGCGCAGGCCCAGGCGCTGCGCACGCGCGCGATCCTGCACTGCCGGCGCGCCTTCCGGCAGGCCGACCTGCTGGTCACGCCGGCCGCCGCCGTCACTGCGCCCATCATCAAGTGCGCGCGCGGCCGCCCGCCCGCCCCTGCTTGCGCGCCCAGTGCCATGCTGCCTCGCTTCTCGTCATGGGTTTGGAGACGGCGGCTGGGGACTGCCTGAGACCGTGTCAGGAAGACAGTGAGCAGGCGTGTCTCAGCAGATGGTCAGGGAACAAAGGCACCGAGTGCGAGCGCCTTTCGGCGCACCCAGGCGTGTTTGGTGGCAGCCTGTTTCAGCCAGCATGGGCTCTTAGGCGGTGAGGGGGAGGGCTGAGCGCGGGTGCGCGGGGGCGCAGCCCGCAGGACCTGAAGTGCGGCGCGTCGGACCTGCCGCTGCTGAGCGCGGTGATGCGCTTCGCCACGCTGGCCAACCTGGTCGGCCTGCCGGCCGTCTCGCTGCCCGTCGGGCAGGACGCCGCAGGTGCGTGGCGCGCCCGCTCCGGCCGGCGCGCCTGGACTCTATGTAGCTCATCTTGATTGAGTTGACTGAAGTCAATAGCTCTTGCTACCATCCGCGGCACCTATGCCGCTCTGATGACCTGCATCAGCGGCCAAGTCAGGTTCCCTGCAATAATGTTGCCGTGGTCCATGGGGATGAGGTTGAAGCACAGCAATGCTGCCAAGTGCAGACCTCTCTGTTGCGTGCTGGGCCCCGGCGGCCGCACGCGCGCATCCTCATGAGTCTCAGCAGTGACTGAAGCAGGCCCGGGAGGCTGCTGTGCGACGCGGCCTGGACCAATCCTGACTGGCCTAGGCTTACCCTAACCCTACAATCTGGGCACCTCCGGCAGGCCTGCCGATTGGCCTACAGCTCATGGGCCCCGCGTGGAGTGAGCCGCAGCTGCTGGCCACGGGCGCTGTGCTGGAGGCCGCGGTGGCGGGTTCGCTCGCGCGCCCGCGCGTATTCTACGACGTCCTGGGCGCGGCCGCGCGCGCGGCTGCCGCGCCGCCCGTCGGCGCCGCCTGAGGCGCTCGGGGCGGCGCGGCTGGGCGTGCGCCATGTCTGCGAGGGGCTCCGCCGCTTTTCGCGGGGCTGTATTTGGAGGACGAGGGTCGCGGACGCGTGCGCGCCGTTGTGACAACATCCCGGGCGCAGCTGCGCGCGCCGGCACTCTCTGCTGGGCTGGCATAGCGTTTGTGAGGGTTCTGTACAGGGTCGGGTAGGCAGGAAGTCGCAGGCCTAGCTGCTTTAGGCAGGTCAAGATGATAGTGAGAGCAGGTGGGCTGATGCAGGTGCGGCAGCACTGCTGCTGAGGGCCCGCACAGGCCAGCATGTGCGCCTCAGGACAGGCTCCGGGGCCCTCCAGACACTTCTGTCTGCAACAATGCACGCTTTCGCACCTCTGCTTTGTGGCTCGATGCTTGCACACTCGGTGCTTGCGCACTAGGCGGCCTTTTCAAGGTTGCTGCACTATAGCATGCGCACCGCTGGTGCCAGGCGGGCGTGCATGCATTACGCATGGTGCATGCCCATGCGCGGCAGTTACGGCTGCGGCGCAGCGGACCTTTGCTGGTCAGCTCTGCGGAAGCTGCCTTGGGCTCCGGTGTGCTCCAATACTGCATACCCAGGCCTGGTCCTGGCGCGAGAGAGGGTCGCGGTGGAGTGGGGTGAGAGTTACACCGCAAGCACTGGACTGTGAGGATAGCTAGGCGAGGGTCGTGTCAGAGCTGTGAGCGGAGTGACCGCACATGCGCCGGCATGCGCATCACCAACTTTGGCAAGAGCTCCAGGGTTTGTGCTAGTGGTGTAGGAGAGCTGGTGGGGTGAGTAGTGATGGTGGGGTGAGCCGCACACACGCGTGGCGGCCCACTGGGGCTCGGGAGCGTCGCCGTGACGCGCAGCTGTGCGCACCTGTGCTTGGGACTGCATGCGTGCGTGTCCAAGCCACGGGAGGCGCGCCGTGCAACAGGGTCGGCAGGGATTGTAAATGCGGGTCCCGGCGCGCACTGGAGCATACAGTGCGTCCCTTCCAGATGTAGCAGGATGCATGTCTGGCGCGACGCGTACCAGGGAACAAGTGCACGTGTCTGCTGGGGTGCAGATGCAAGGCGCAGTCGCTGAGAGCATGGTGTGCACAGGTACCCGCGTGTGTCGCCTCAGCTTCCACGGCACCAGAGCGCGCTCATCATGACAGACTGAAAGCAGACCTAGCCTATAAGAACAGCAGAGGCCTAGCCTATAAGTGCCACGCAGGCCTGCATGCAGAGCAGTCAGGGCAGTACACGCTGTGCAGAGCGCGTGCTGCTGCAGAAGACCCAGAAGCGCACCAAAGCACAAAAAAAAAAAAAAAAAGCAGCCGATGCACACAAAACTGCTTGACCTCCCTGTGGCAGCACGCCGCAAGCGCCAACCTCGCAAGATCACTCCACCAAAAGCAGAGCAGTCACGTCTTTGCTGGAGTGCCTTGCACGATGCACAGCCGGTGCAGGCTCACCTTGACACCCGGGGGGCACCCTGGGGAGGCGCGCTCCCCAGAGCGACACATGCCTGTCTACTATCTAGGTGACATTACGTGCGGGCTCACAAGCTACGTCGCGCTCAGCACTGGCGTAGCTTGCAACCTCAGCACGGTTTGCCAGTCGACTTACTTCGCGTAACTGCTGTCCTTATACCGCTCTCCTTACGCCCGCCCGCGCGCACGCCGGCGGACACGTTGAGGTTCCCGGCCCAGGCCATCAGCATGCCGCGGGCGAACGCCGGCGCGGAGCGGCGCGCGCCGGCTCAGCCCGCCGACGCGACGGGGCCCTCGGCCGCGCCGCGCGCATCGGACGCGCCGCCGCTGACCAGCTCCACCGTGATGTTTGCGCATGCGATGCGCTGCGGCGGCACGCCCCAGGCCGCGGGCGCGATGACGGCGCTGTCATCCTCGCTGAGCAGCTGGAACACGCCGCCGGGCGCCGCCTGCGCGGCACCATTCTATTGGCACCCCTTCTCCATTCTCCAAATTATTTTTCCAACATCCTAGCAATCTGGCTGATAAACAAAGCGCTGCCGGGCGCCGCCGGCACCGCTTCATGATGCCCTGCTCCCCTTCCTGGTTTTCTTGTTTTGCAGCCGCACGCATTCATCGCTGCGCTCCACTGCCAAAGTCTGACCAGCTGGAGTCTACCAGCGCGCGCTGTTGGTCGGGCACCCTGAACCTGCGCCTCACACAACGCACGGCGGAGGCGCTCGCAGTGGCCCGCTGCATCGCTCCGGCGGCCCCGCGGGCGCCGCGCGGCCTTTGCGACCAGCAGGTGGCATGCGCTGCCACCGAGCCAGCGCGCGCGCCCCCGCAAACTACGCGATGACTGGCGCAGCAGCATAGCATGGGGCAGGGGTAGGGTTATGGTAGCTCACCTGCGCCGAGGCTGTATAGGAGAGGGCGGTGCACGCGGAGGCGTTGGCCACGTACTGCGTGCCGCCCATGAGGAGCGGCATGTTGCCTGCCGCGGCGCGGCGCACATGATACTGTTCAGCACAGGGTGAGGCGTGCGGGCGCAGGCAGCGCGGTGAGCAAAGCGCTGGCGGCCGGCGCCTGGCTGCAACGGCGTGCCAGGCTGCCAAGCCACTGTCAGAGTGTCAGGCAGGCATGCGTGGTGATCCGAGCGCGCAGCGATGAAGGCCAGCTTGGCACCGCCGCCGTGCTGCAACTGCAGGGCACACTGCAGGGCACGGGTTCAGCAAGGGGGCGGGCGGGTGCGGCGCACCGGCGCAGATCTGCTGCCACTGCAGCGGGAACGCGGCCAGGGCGTCCGGCAAGGGCGCGGTGTCCGCCGCGCCGCCCGGCGGCGTCGCCAGCACCGCCGTCGAGCGCACGGGCAGCGCCACGGTGGTCAGCGTCTGCTCCTCCGTCAGGTGGAACTCCTGCGCCTCCTTGACCAGCAGCACGTCCATGCGGCCGCACGGCCCGGTAGCAGGCATGCCTGCACGCGCAGGCCGGGCGCTGCGGTGGCGCGTAGCGGTAGCAGGCACGCCTGCGCTCGCTGGCCAGGTGTCGCAACAGCGCGCAGCGGTGCGCGAACGAGCGCGCGCGGGGCTGCGGGAGCGGCGCGGTGCGCCTCGGCGCAGCGGACGCGGCAGCTGCACCGACAGGTCGGCGGCGCTGCGTGGCTGTGCGTGCGTGCGCAGACGGTGCGAGGCCTTCGAGCAAGTGGCCGCAGCAGGCGGCGGGTCCATGCAGCGCACACGCGCAGAGCAAGTGGCCGCATCTGACACCGTCACGTGCTTCTCGCGCACTCAGTGTCTTAGCATAGCATGGCGCACATCCAACAGGCAGGGCGCACCCAGCCTGGCATACGCTCCGAAGCCATAGCTGCCGCGCGTCCCGTAGGCCCCCGCGCAGGGCCTGCCCGCGGTGTTGTAGCACTGCACGCTGCAGCCGGTGCCGCCGCCAAAGCTGAACGATGGCGTCACCTGCGCATGGGGTGCTGTCAGGCGGAAGGCAGGCCATGGGGCCAAAGGAACGCCCAGGGGGTGTCCTAAACTACAAGATGAGCGGCCCTGCACGCTGGCGCCCCAGTTAGGAACACAATGTCAGCAGAGCTGCTGCACACATCACGCTGTGCAGAGCAGTATGGAAAGACAGGTGCTGCAGGGCGTCGTCATGCCAGTGTGGTGCGCGCCTTCAGGACGGCCTGTTCGCCTGTTGCGTCTGCACAGCACGCTGCCAGAGCGAGCCCCAGGAACAGCGCAGCGTGTGCACGGGCGAACGCGCTCCTGCCGCAGCCCATCATTGCCCGCACCAGTGCATGCACATAGCTGTGCAGCACTCCCGGCACTGCACGCTCCTGCCCCAGAGCTCGCGCCCGACGACTCTGATGACGGCAGACTCCACTCAAGGCACTTCTGCCTCAAACCCTCGCCAGGGCTGCACAGCGAGAGCGCAGCGTGAGGCGGGAGATGGAGGTGTGTGGAACACAAAGACAAGACAGCCTATGCCCACCTCACGGCTGTAGATAGGGCACTCCACGTCGCCGGTCCCTGCGGTGTAGAGTTATCAAGCCCCCCCGCTGGGCCTCCTGCCAACCACGCGCGTGCTCTTTGGTGCCCTCCAGGTGTGTACACGGTGACGTGAAGCCTTGTGCAAGCGCGGCCGCTGTTTCACAGGACCTGTTTTCGGGCGCACTGTCTCTGTTGTTGTTCCACGCTGAGCTCGCTCACCAGCGTCCTAGTTTGCTGGTTGACGCCTTGCAACAACTGAACCCACTGTGTTCTATTGCAGAGCCAAGCAAACTGTCCTTGGCGGCGACAAGGGCGCGGCAGCCGCCGCGCTGAGAGCGGCGGTGGCGCATCGGCGGCTGGAGGAACATCTGGTGCCGACACAAGCGGCCGGGCGATATGGGAAAAGCCAAACCGGCCTCACACACGGCAAAGGTGGGCGCCCTATGCGCTGCGGGTTGGAAGCGGGCCCCACCTCGCTCGCCACGGGCGGGCGCAACATTAGTGACTCCATCTGCCAAGCTGGACCGGGGCTGTGTTGAGCGCGCGCCGAGCGTATGCCGCCACTGCTGCGTGAGAACTGGCCCTCACCGCCTGCAGCGGCTACTGCCAGCCTGCGAGCGCCGGCGTGGGACGCAGCCCCTAGTGCGGTCGGCTGGGTGTCCGGCGGCACGCCTGTCAGAGTGTGTGCAGGTGCGCTTTGCGGCAAATGGCAGCCTGTGCGCGTACTGGAGCAGCAGGGCACCTGCGGGTGATATCAGCGGCGCGTGCCCAGGAGTGCGGCAACACAACTCGGCGCTCCTCCGCCTGCTGCGTTGGCCAAGCTGGCGGGGAAGGCGAGCACTGGGGGCGTCAGGGACAGCAGGCCCTAAAACCTAAGGGAGCTGTGTGGGCAAACTGGGCTAGACACCGACCGGCAGGTCAACGCCCTCTGGTCGCCCGCGCTGGGCGCTCACAGCAGGCTGCGGCGCCGCAGGAGCTGGCCATGAAGGCCGCGGCCTCGCAGACGAACAAGGGCGGCGGCGTGGCGGGCAAGGCGGACAGGCTGGGCGGCGCGGCTGGGCACGCAAAGTTCAAGTGCCCCATCTGCGCGCAGCAGGCGCCGGACATGAAGACCATGCAGGTGCGGCGCCGGGGGCGGCGCGCCCGGGGGGCGGCGCGCGCGTGCTGCGCGCGCATGGCCTCCCTGGTGGTCGGGGCGCTGTTCTACCAGCCGCTGCTCTTCTACCAGCATTTAATTGTGAGCGCTGGGAGTGCTGCAGTGCAAGGGCGTACGGTGATGAGGCATGCGGTGATGTCGCACGCCTTCCTGCGGAGGCGCCCTGACAGAGAGCGCGGGGCCTGCTGCGCAGATACACCACGAGGCGCGCCACAGCAAGGTGCCCTTCCAGGAGTCCAGCATCCTCAACCTGCACGCGGTACATGGCGGCACGACCCAGGGCCTGGCCGTGCGCGGCAGCACAAAGAAGAAGTGAGGTCGGGTGGTCGGGCTGCGCCCCGCGCACGCGCAGCGCGCGTATTCGCCTGCTGCCTCATGCGCACTTGCTGATGTTCTCGCTGAAAGTGTTCCTACGTGACCGGACCGCTCAGCACGTGTAGCGTGCAAGAACTATGTGGGCGCTCGTTTGTCTCCTTTCCTGGGACCACAAGGAGTGTCATGTAGGTGTTCAAATCATGCAGCACCTCTGCAGCCCAGCAGCTATGCGCTGCTGCCACTCCCACCTGGATGCTGCTGCTGCTTCTGGATGTAGAGGGCCAGGTTGGAGGCGCGCTGGTTTGCCTGAGAGCGGCATGCCTTTTGCTGCGCAAGCTCACAGTCAGTGCTGTGTAGCAAGCCCATGGCTTCCTGTGCAAATCCTGCTCAAGCCCATCCGACCCCATACCCTCTGCCTCATTATCAGCAGCATGCCATGCATGGTGCTGGTTGGTCAACAAGTACTTGTTATAAAGCCACTCCTCTGCCTGCCCTGAATATGATGTCTGTCCCCATGTGCATCTGTAGGCATAAGGAATGCAGCCTGACAAATTGGCAGACTGTGGGTGTGGCCTGCTGAGACAAATGCAGTGTGCCAGGCAGCCAGGCTTCTTGGGCATGGGGGTATTGCAAAGGTTGTCGTGGGTGTGCTGACGGGTCTCCCTACCCGGAGCGCTAGCGATTAGCGCTACCAGCAGGGTGACGGTTGCTAGTTTGCCTCTTTGGAAAGGTCTGAGACAGCAGAGGGGCTCGCACAACTGCTATCTGTCACCCATCTGTACATACTAAATAGCAAAGCAAGTCCATGCAGCACCAGGTGCTCCGCCCCATTGCTTGTACACAACCAGGCAGTGCAAGGGCTGCGCCTCCCAGGACACACAGCTGCGCAGCAGCGCAGTGGCGGACACGCCCGCCGGTGAGCTGGTGGCGTAGGCGGCGGGGAGCATGTCTGGCGGTCTGTATGGGCATCAAGGCCGTGGAGAGCTACGACGGCGCCTTCCAGCTCGCCGACGCTTCGGAGCAGCAGCTGAAGGCGCTGCTGGGCTCGCCAGCCTTCTGCGGACAGGTCGGGCGTGCTTTCTGATGTGTCAGCAGCGCGTCGGCCTTTGCGCCACCGCGCTCGGCTGACGCGCTGCGCGCGGCGCAGGTGGTGAAGCAGTGCAGCCTGCCGGAGACTGCGGCCGTGGCGTTTGCGGACGTGCTGTTCCAGCCGGTGCCGTGGAGCCCCGCCACCCGGAAGGGCATGCCGCAGGAGCGCTACCACGGCAGCCCGGAGTTCGCCATCATCAACGTGCCGCCCAACTTTATGTTCCAGGCCAAGATCTTCAAGCCGTCGCGCCTGTGCGCGGTCTACCGTGTAACCAGCCACTGACGCGCGCCTGGCTAAACAAAAGCAGCGGCCCGGAGCGCAGTCCGGCACCCATGGAATGAACCGCCCAGGAACCTGGGCACAAGGCAAGCAGACTCGTCCAGCGGTGTTCCCGGTGCACCTGTTCCTACCAGTGTTCCAAGCGTTCGCGCATGAGCTGGTTCAGGGGCGCGCGCGCCGGCGCCGCTACAGGGGCCGGAGCTGCAGCTGCTTGGCCACCCGCCGCTCCTGCCGGCCGCCCTCCTCCTCCTCCTCCGCACGATTCACCGATAACCGCAGCGTCGGGCGGCCTGGGCGACACTCACACCAGAGCTTAGCTCCATGACAGCGGCAAGCCAGGACGCCAGCCAGGCAGGTCAGGCGCCGCGTCGCGCCCAGAGCAGAGCCAGGGTGCGCGCACCAGCCCTGATGTTGGCCACCTCGCCGCGCAGGTCCTCCATGATCTTCCGTACCTGCTTGGCCGCGATGCCTGCCGCGCCAGCCACGCTGTGGTTGGCCTTACCCCTTCTGTCACTGACACAGGTCTCTTCAACCTTGCATCTTAGTAGCTGGAGGAAAAGGGATCAACCGAGACTCCGCTAGTAGTGGTGAGCGAAGCCAGGAAGGACCCTGGATGGGCAAAGGCAGTGCTGCCAGCAGCGTGCATGCCAGGGTGTGCCTTGGCTGCATGGCGGCGCCCGCACCCTTGACCAGGCGGTCGAGCGGCTTTGGCGGCACGAAGCCCGGCAGGACGGACTGCTCCAGGGTGACCAGCGACGCCGCGGCGCTCCTGCCCTCGCCGAACGCTGCGCGGGCACACCGCAGGTCTTTCATCTTGAGACCCAGCCGTATCGCACGCCGGCGCAGGCTCCCAGGCACGGGCAGCGAGGGTGCACGCGGCTGCAAGCGCTCGACGTGGACGCTTGGCAAGCCACTCGCGCAAGGTAATTGCAAGCTGCGACGCGGGCGGCCAGCGGCGCACGCAGGGACACGTTGTCGAGCACCGCTGGCAGCCAGCGCGGCCACAAGTGCTGCGGCTGCCGGCCGCCCGCCTCCTCCAGCGTCGCCTGCGTGAACGGCTGCACGCGCCACTTGCCCTCAAAGTTCCTCATCAGCCCGGGCCGCGCCAGCTTGAAGTCAATCTGCGCGCTCTGTGGCGCTCAGCCCCTGCCGCCCGCTGCGCGAGGAGCTACTCTGCCCTTGACACACAAGTTTGCCTGAACGCGGCTCGTAGCTGCTGTCTACGAGCAGCGAGCGGGGGTGCCCCTCGTAGACGGCAGCTACAAGCCACATGAGGGGCACCCCCGCTCGCTGCCCGTAGACAGCAGCTACAAGCCGCACGAGGGGCACCCCCGCTCGCTGCTCGTAGACAGCAGCTACAAGCCGCGTTCAGGCCAACTTTGTGTGTCAAGGGCGGGGTAGCTCAGTCTGTGGGCGGAGCGGTCACTACGTCCCGTCGCGGCCGGGCGCTGGGCCGCACCGTGCCCCTCCGCCTGTCCTGGCAGACGTATAGGCGCGTGGAGAAGCTCCCGCTGAAGCACAGGAAGCGCCACTGGCCGACCTGCTCCACCTCCGCGTCCAGGCGGCCCTTGCCGTCGTCCCTCAGGACCTTCCTGAAGGCCACCGCCTGCGGCCGCGGCCGCCCGCGCTCGGCGGCCTGCCTGCCAGCGCCGCGCCTGCGGGCGGCGCTGCCGGGCGGGGGGAACGTGCGCACGCGCCTTGATGGCCTTGAACACCTTGTGGTTGTCCTCGTCGACCAGGATGTCGAAGACCTCGTCCGGCGGCAGGTCCACCTTGCCCCTCAGGCTCACCTGGCGCCGAAGGCGCCCGCCGCGTGAGCATCAGCGCACAGCGCAACCGTGTCCGCAGCCCTACGCCAGCACGGGCTTGCGGCGCGAGCGCAAGGGACACCTGACACATGAAGCCTTCCGGTTGAGTGACAAGCACACGCGTGTCCTTGTCGATCCACTCCTCTGCACTGTCTGCACCTTCATCCTGGCTGTCAGCGCTGCGTTTCCCCATAGCCGCGGCGCACGCGCTGTGTGGCACAGCACACGCAAACAACCTGCGGCGCCTGTTTGCTACCTATCTGGCTTGCGGTGCGTCACTGCGTGTCGTCACCGGCGCCCTTCTAAAATCACAGCGAGCGTCGTGCAGGAACACTGCAAGGAACACTTGCGTGCCTCGCCAAGTGTGGAGGTGCCTACCCTATATTTTCACCTTCTGTTTCACAAATAAATCAAGTGCAATGTGCATGTGCATGTGCATATACACTTTGACTCGCCTGATGCTTGCATAGGCGCTATTGAATTTGGGCGCTGTCAGTACCATGCGCCGGTTATAGGAGGTGTTGTGCCGACTTGTGTTATAAATTTGAACAAAGAAGTCCTGCATGCCCTGCTGAGGTGCACCGCTGAGAACTCGTGCAAATGTGGCAGGCTCATGAAAACCAGACAGGGTGGTCAAAGGAGGATCCTGAACAGGAAACGGGACGCCTTGATAGCAGCAGTTGTGTTGGCAGTCGCCAATGACCGGATCTTTGTGCACACGAAGCATGCACTTGTATGGTACAATCAAGTTTGAAAACCACACATGCTCTGCTTGACGATGAAGACACAACGGCAAGTACCTGACTCAATTGCGGCAAGTTCAGCACCAGGCAACTTGGGCACAACGTCAACAAGCAGCCAACATACCTAATTACTAAACCTTGGCCCGCAGGGGACTGCATGTATGTGCGTGCTGATGCGCATCCAGTTGTGTCATGCACCACCAGCCGGCTGGCAAAACATAGCAACGTCACAACTTGTACAGGAAGCATGTTTGCATTAGGCAAAATGGCAACACGTTGCAGAGGACATACTGTGACAAGCCACCCCACCACACCCAGCAGTCCTCAACGATGCGCATGCACTGTTGTGGCTCGCTCATGCAGCATGGGCACGCCGCACAGCCACGGCACAAGCATTCCAACTCATGACTCGTGGTGCTCAACTTGCGCGTGGAATCCCAGTTTTGAAGGCACCATGCACGGCAGCACGCGCCTGGTGCGCCCTCAACACACCTCTGCTGCCGGCCTGGGCCTGCTGCCACCTCGCAACATCGAGCAACATGCAACGACAACAGTAAGTGCCTAGCAAAAGCCCGGCCATGCCCACAGCAGGCTGCCGCCCCAGGTGCTCATAAGCGCCGCGCGCAGCTCAGCAGCGATCTGGCTCGCGGGCGGCCGCTCCGCCGGCTCGGCCGCCAGGCACGCCTCCAGCAGTGCGGCCAGCGCAGGGGGCACGCCGCCGGTGGCGCCAAGCCGGCCCCGACCAGCAGCTTGCGCAAGCGCATGTCTCCCTCGCTCAGGCCCGCGTACGGCGCCTGCGACGTGCCCGCCGCACGGGCAGGAGCCTCAAAACGGCGTATTTGGTACCAAATCCGCACCCTTCAGGGTTTATGCCCTAGTATGCATGCGTCTCATGTCGCTAAAGCGTCTGCACGTGCACCTGCACCTGCTCTGAAGCAGTGGGCTCTTTCACCATCCAGCGGCTGTGAGGGCAAGGATACCAGGGGTTGCCGTGATTCACATGAGCCAGAGATGGAGAGCTTTTGTTCCTGCCAGGTCAGGCTGTTCTTGCCAGGTCAGCCGTATCTTGTCAACCCCACACAGTCACAGCTTCTTCCCAAAGTCAGACTGTGCAAGGCGTGTGCATGGCAGTGTTAAGCGTGCACAAACTTGGACAAGGATGCACGTGGAACCTAGGTTGTGCCTCAGGGTCTCTATTGTCACGCTGCACAAGTTTCCCACTCTTCAATGCTCGGCCCAACCACACTGCACAAGACGCGCTCGGCGCTCGCGCGGCCACAGCTTCCCTGCCCGCCCCTGCGCGGCAGCCGGCGCGCGGCGCGCGGGGGGTGCGGTCCCCAGCCCAGCAAGCGTGCCCCGCCCGCCGCGCCCCTCACTGCCGCGCCCCCGCGAGCAGCGCGAGCACGGACGCGGCCTGCGCGCGGATCACGCTCGCCTTCTCCGAAAGAGCCGCCTCCTCCAGGCGGCCGCGCACGCGCGCGGCCAACGCCGGCGGCAGCGCGGCGCCGCCGCCGGCCGCGGGCAGCAGCGCCGCCAGCGCGCCCAGCGCCGCGGCGCGCACCTGCGAGATGCGCGCCTCCTGCGTCGCGTCCAGCACGCCTGCGCGCGCGCGCTCTCGCCTGTAACAGCTCTCGTGCTCGAGTTTAAAACATAGTGTAAAGGAAAAAAGCATTTCTAGTATACTGCTTGTTGGATCAAGGGTGGAACAGGCATGTCTTTAGTACGCAAGGACGCCTTGTTCACGCTATACTCCGTGGTGCCCCGCCGTGTGCGCGCGCCAGCATGCCGCGCCGGCGGATCGCCGCGCGCCGTGCGCGCTTCCCGCCCCGCAACTGTGCACCGCATGCATGTGTAAATGCACATCAGGTCGTGCGCGTCCACCAGCAGAGAGCACGGACTGTTCCGTAGGCTGGCCACCGCATGCGCATGCAGCATGTCCCCACCAGCACCCAAGGCGCGCCCTTGCCTGGCGTCTCTTTGGAGCCGCGGGCGTCTGTGCAGCAACTGGGCGTGTCTCCCGCCGCGCCCCCTAGCTGCCGCGGCCGCTCGCTAGCTGGGCCCCCGGCGCGCCTGGCACGACCTCTGCGACCCAGGCGACGGCGTCGCCCTGCAGGACTGCCGCCGCGCCGCCTGCGTCGTCCGCGGCCGGAGCGCTGGCGGGGCTGGCGGCCCCGCCCTGCCGCGCCAGCGCCTGCAGCCGCTGCACGAAGCCGCCCACGGCCTCCAGCGCCGCCAGCCGCGCCGCCCAGGGGTGCGCTGCAGAGGGAAAGCACACGCGCCGGGCTGAGCGCCCGACCCGGCAGCTCCGGCGGACCAGGGCCGCCTCGAGCGCGCTCGGGTTTCCATGGTGCTGCAACATTACGGCATCAGGCGCGGGCGAGGTGGGGAACGACTGCGGGCACGCTGGCTCCAGGCATCTGCGCTGCTCGTCTGGCGTCCGTGCACGGAACAGCGACGCCGCTGCGCAGCCGGGCCGTTGGGCCGCACCCGGGTTGAGGGCCTGCGCGAGCGCGCGCGCGAGCGCGGCGCCGTGCGCGGCGGCGGTGGCCGCGGACGCGCGCGCCCACGCGCCGGCCAGGCAGCGCACAGTCTCCGGCAGCGGCGGCGGCCGTGCCTCCGCCTCGCCCTCCTCGCCCTTGCCCTCCTGCACGCCGGCAGCAACGCAGGCGCTGTGGCAGCCGCAGCGAGGCAGCGCCATGGCAGCCGTAGCCCGGGCACCGGCTGCCCCGCCCCAGCTACGCCCATGCCGTGCTTCTGCAGCCATTGAGCGTGTCGGGATGCGCCGCGCGGCGCGCGCAGCGCGCCTGGGCGTCGGCCGCCGGCGCCGGCGCCGCGCTTAGCGCGGCCGTGCTCCGCGCAACGCCGCCCAGCAGCAGCGGCGCGACGGCGCCAAAGTGGTCCCCGGCCAGGCCGCCCAGCGCCGTCTCCAGCGCGCCCAGCGCCGCCGCCACATAGGCCGTTTTCCGCCGCTCGGCCGCCGCAGTGAGCGCCGCCACAACGGCCGCCTCGCCCGGGCCGGCCGGCGGCGCAAGCGCGGCCGGCGCGGCGGCCGCCAGGGCGGCCAGCGCGTCCAGCAGCGCCTCCTTGCCGTCCCACAGGCGCCCCGGCAGCTCGGCCAGCAGCGCGGCCGCGAGCGCGGGCGCGTGCGGCGCCAGCGCGTCCGCGCCCGTCTTGGCCAGCGCGGCGGCCGCCTGCGCGGCTGCCTTCTTCCGGCCCCACTGCTGCGCGCCCAGGTCTGCGCGCGCAGCAGAGCGGCTTTGCAGTCTTGTTACAGAATAGTTCCCGGCCCGCACCGGCTGCTCTGTGCGCAGCCCGGGGCGCTGGGGGTGGTGATGCGCAAGCGCCCGGCGCACCCTGCGGGCGCCGCCTGCGCAGCCCAGGCCCTGCTCACACTCTTAGGTCCAGCTGCTGTGCGCCGCGCGCGTCTCCAGAGCAGGGTCGCTGCATGCATGGGAAGCGGCAGCGCGGGGCATCACACCAGGACTCGAGCGGGCGGGCCACAGCCTGCATGACCAAGGCGCTGCAACGCTCACATGCAGACGCGCAGCGGCGGCGCCGGGAGGCGCCAGCATGCGCACACCGAGCCGGAGCCCGCAGCAGGCCCCAGTCACCTTTTCTGCAGCTGGCATTGATTTTACCCAACGCCAGGTGATGGATCGATCTACACGTTTTACAGCTTGCAGCTGTGTCATTACACAAAGTAAGCCGGCAGACATGCGCCATTACAGAGGTAAGCAAAGATAGTGATAAAGAAGCAGACAGATCTGCCCGGGCGCCGCACCGCGAGCGATGAGCGGCACGATGTCGGCCGCATACAGCCGCGCCGCGCCTGCGCCGCTGCTGGTGCCCTCCTCCCACACGTCCGACCAGGCGGCCGCCACGTCAGCATCCTCGTCGCGCGCCGCCACAAACGCGGTCGGCAGCGCGGCTGCGGCCTGCCCCGCGAACGCCTCGGCCGCGCCGCGCGCCAGCTCGCGCAGCAGCAGGCCGCCGACCAGGCGCGCGCCGCGGTCGCCTGCGCGCCGGCGGCGGCCGCGGCTCTCGTGCCAGTTTGGGGCAGAGCCCCTTATGTACTTGCAAGGCAGAACAAAAGCGAGAGCAAAAATCAATAGCCAAAAGCAGCCCCTCCTCTTCTGCAAGGTCTACACAAAAACGTGCACAAAATGCCTTCCTTGTGGCCACGAGCGAGCACTCCCTCCAGCGCATAGAGGCTTCATGCACCATGATCTGAGGCAGGCACAGCGCTCGCACGCGGCAACCTGTTCAAGCAGAGGGCGCATCCCAGCATGTGCACGCGTCGGGGCGAGCCAGTCATTGGTGCACGCCATTGGCCAACGCCGCAGCTCACCGGATTGCACAGGGTTTCACTGGAACTCATGGCATTTTCACGGAATATCAAGGGAGATTACGGAAAAGCGGGGGTAGGGAGGTTGCGCACCGGGCTCAGTGTACAGGCCAACCGCCTCAGCGACCAGCTTGGCGACGCGCGCCTCAGGCGCCTGGCGCGCCAGCGCGGCCGCCGCCGCCGCGTACGCGCGCCGCACCGCGCCGCTTGGCTCCCCGCGCGCCGCGCCCACCAGCGCCTGCGCAGCCGCGCGCGCGACGCTCGCGCTGGCGCGGCCTGGGGTTGCCGGCGGTCGGCGCTCGGCGCGCTTGGCGGCCGCGTCGCTGCGCCAGATCGAAGACTAGCCAGCTGCGGGTGCATGCGCGGCGCTGCAAGGGCGGCAGCAGGGCGCGACGCAGCAGAAGCTGAGCCGTGCTGGCGCACACGCGAGCGCCTAGATCACAGATATTTGTGCTGCATCTTGTGAAGCCAGCGGAGGGACACACCATACCCGAAACTACTGGTGACACGCCAGAAGCGCACCTGTCTGGCCGGGGCTGCCGCACATAGCGAACAGGGCCGCAGCGGTGAACGGTGCATACACGCGTGTCGCACGCTGCACAGCACCAAGCCCTGGTCGTGAGCGGCAGGTCACTTGGCTGCGCTCACGAGTGCTGCAAATGCGGCGCGCCTTGATGAGCACGCCGGCGTGCGGCCGCGCGTCCGAGCCCAGGCGCGCGGCGAGCGCCGCGACGAAGCGCGCGGTGCCGGCGCGCGTGTTGACGCCGACGCCGCGCTTGATGAGCTGCGCCAGCTTGGGCGCCAGCGCGCCCAACGCATCGCCATCCGTGAAGCGCCCGCACGCGTCAAGCGTGTCGCCCATGGGGCTGCTGCGCGACGCCGACACCTGCGCATGCACATACATCGAGCATCATATAGCACCTGGGCTTTCATATCGATGTGCCCTGCTCACCTATGTGCCCTGGAGGTCCACCACCTATCAGGGAGGACAAGGTGGGGATGCCATGTGGGGGTGGACAAACACGTGAGAAGCAAGTGCTGGCAGCACCGCTGAGCACGTGCAGCGCGTTCCGTGCATGCGAGCCTGGCCCTGCAACCCGCCCGCCGGCTGGCGCGCTGCACACCAGCGGCCGCCTCCTGTGCCAAAAGCAGGTACACATCTGACGCCTTCCAGGCTGCGCATGCTCATGCCTTGCCCCCAACGGGCGCTCCACAGCACCACCGCCCTCCGTGGCTGGCCGTGAGGCCAGGCATCTGCTGCAGGCCACAACAGAGCCACTTGTTGCAGAGCCACCCTGTGCAGCCTGAAGACAAGCCTTGGTGCTGGGGCCGGGCGGGGTTGCGGCGCACGCGCAGGGTCTCCAGGCGCCCCGCGTCCAGGCCCAGCCGCTCGCTGTGCTGCTCCACGTAGTTGAGGCGCGAGTCCTGCCGCGCGGGCGCGCGCCCAGGCCTGGACACTCGCCGCACAGCTTGCCGCACTCGCCGCGGCCAGCGGCATCGCAACGCGGTGCCTGGCACGCTCCCGTGTGCGCTCGCCCGGGCGCCCTTGCACGCATGCCCCAGCTGCACTTGCACTTGATGAAATATTACATCGTCGTGACGACCTTTGAATTCTCAGCACATACTGGCTGAAAAAGGCGAGGACAGACCACGCACTCTGATGTCACAGAAACCCCAGCAACACCAACAGAGCAGCCAGCAGGGCCGCGGGCCGCCGGGCACGGCGCGCACCTCCAGGCCGGACAGCGCCTCCAGCAGCGCCGGCACGAGCTCGGGCAGGTGCGGGCGGATGCGCTCCGCGCCCGCCTTCTCCACGATGCGCGCCAGCATGGCCAGCGCGAGCGCCTGCACCTCCGCGACCTGGCTCGTCACGCCTGCCGCGGCCGCGCATGGAACTGTTGTACTTTCCACCAGTTCCGCACACTCTGAGTTTTACCTCATGGCGCCCCCCCCCTCCACTGGTGGTTCCTTGGTTCCGCGCTCGCGGGGCGCGTGCGTCCGTCTGGTGGGCATGCAATGCGCAGCCTGAGCCCGGGATATATCTAGGGTCATGTATACCCTGCCGACGGCGCCGCGCGCCGCGCCGGGCGCCCGCACGCCGTGCAGCTGGGGCTGCAGGCCCGCAGCAGGTTTGCTTGATCCAGCACGCCATAACAAAGCACTGCAAATGCTGCAGACCTCAGGTGTGCTGTGGGCCGCGAGCGGGCGCCCGAGCCCGCTCAGCAGCGGCGGCAAGGGCGTCGTGGCGGCTTGAGCAGCTCAGGCGCGCGGGCGCACCGTCAGGCCGTGCAGCACTAGCAGCCACCCTGCAAAAAGAATGCCGTGCCCTGCACTCGTGCGCGCCTTCCTCTCGCTCCTTTGAGTAGAGTACGTTCAAACAAACATGCGTGTGCCGGGTGCGCGCCATTTTGCAGCAGCAGCGGCAGCGCGAGCGCGACGGCGGCCGCCGCGTCGGCCGGCGGCGTGGCGGCCGGGTCGCACAGGCGCAGCGTGAGCCCGCGCAGCGCGCGCAGCGCGCCGGTCGCCGCCGCGCGCACGCTCTCCTTGATGTCGTCCGCGCAGCGCAGCGTCATGCTCCAGAAGGGCTCCAGGTGCGTCCGCACCTCCGGCCAGCGCCGGCCCTGCGCACACGCCGCGCCTGTCCACTGACACATGGGGACCAGCAACGTTCAGCCGCAGCTCGCTGTCTGCGTAGGCGGCCAACTGCGTGGGGCTCATGTGCGCATCAGTTGGCAGGCTTCTTTCTGCTGTGTTGAAAGTTTAAATGCAAGAACCTGCATGACGTGCTGGCTTGAAGCTAGCTGGCACGCGCTCGCCTCGCGCTGCTTCGCCTGTGTCAGAAATCCCGGCGCGCCTGCAGCAGGTCGGCCAGCGCGGCGCAGGCGGCCTCGCGCGAGCGCCACAGGCGACCGCCCATCTCGCGCAGCAGCTCCGCGGCCACCGCGCCAAAGTGCGCCTCCAGCGCCTTTTTCGGCTCGGGCACCAGCGCGCGCCAGATGTGCGCCATCGCGTCGCGCACGCGCGCATTCGGGTCGTACTGGTACCTGCCGGCGAAGAGCCGCGTCGCATGCATCGGCCTGGCTGGGCGTGGCGCAGGTGTGAGGCCGGCATGCGCCCCGGCAGCGCGCCGGCAGCCGGCACGTCATGTGGTCCTGAGCGCACCAAGCCGCAGCCTCACGCGAACTGCAAAGTGACGCTATGCGCAGTCTGAAGCGAGCTTCGGCATGCAACACACACACTGTGGATGCTAACGCGACCGCGAAGCAGCTTGTGCCGCAGCATCTGCGCCGCGCCCCTGCAAGTTTTTTTGAGAGACATGAAGTGCACGTCCGTGGTGAGGTTTTGCCGGTGTGGGGCCCTGCGCGGGGGCCCTCACCGGTAGAGCTTGGGGATGAGCTGGGCGACGTAGGGCTCCAGCTGCTTGCCCGCCAGGCGCGCGATGGACGCAAACCTGCCCGCCGCGCGCGCAGCTTGCGACGAGGCTCCACGACTGCACGGTGTTGCTTCTGAGCTCTCCTGCTACCGCAGAGCCGGCTGTCGCTCAGGGCCGGGGGTGGAAGCGATGCAGATGGTCAGACGCTGCCAGCGTTGCCCGGCTGCGCAGGCGGAGGCGCGCAGGGGACGGCCGCCATGCTCGACCTGACAGTGCAGAGCAGGCGCGCGAACTCGAGGCGCCGCAGCTGTAGCGCCAGAGCACACAGGAAGGCTGCCAGCTGCCGGCCTTGCATGCGTCCATGTGACTGGGGCGGGGGGGGGGGGCAGGGCCGCAACCCTATCCTTCCCTACCCGAACGCGGCGCCGCGGCTGGACGTGGCGGCGGCCGCATGGTTGGCCAGGTCCATGAAGCGGTACAGCAGGTCCGGCTGGCCCATGTCGGTCGCCAGCGCGCACAGCTCGCGGTACGTGGCCAGGCTGCGCGCGGGCGCGCGCTGGTAGGCCGGGCAGGCGACCGCGTGGCCGCGTGCAGTGCCATCTCGGGGTTTGGTCCGTGAAGACTGCACTCTGCTTGGCATGGGCTGACCTGGCAGCAACAGAGCAGGCGTAGCGCTGCCAGCCTCGTGCCGTGGTGACCGCGCATGCGCCCCTTACACCTCCTGCCGGGCGCGCGCGCATGTGCAGGCGCTCTGCCGGGCGGCGCATACAGGTCGGGAACCCCCAGTCAGGCGCGCGCAGCGGGCGCCCTGCACAACAGGCCTTCCAGGGCGGCGGCCGCGCCTGCCGCCGCCGGGCGCCTCGCCGAGCGCGCCCTCCTCGAACACCTGGCTCTCCCCCGTCAGCTTCACCGCGCGCCGCTTCTTGGGGCCGCCTGCGCGCGCCGCGCGCGCCCCTGTGTCAGAGGCATGCGGGCAGGCGCAGCTTCATTCACACACGCCCGAGCAGATGCCAAGCCACAGCAGACCAAGCACAGGTTCACATTGTGACATGGCAGCATGGCGCCCGCCTCTTTTTGCGAGCATGTAGCGCGTCAAATGTCAACAGGATGGCCGCCCAGGCATGCACCCAGGCATGCGCAGGCATGCCCCGGCGCCGCACCCTGCAGCGTGCCCATGAGCGAGGACAGCAGCTGCGCGCGGCCGGCGTCGTCGCCCAGGCGGTACACCAGGCTGAGGCCGCGCGAGGCCATCTCCTGCGCCGTCTCGCTCGGGTCGCCCAGCAGCGTCGAGAAGGCCTCCTGCAGCTCGCCCAGGCGCGCGCGCAGCGCCGGCGCGGCGCCCGCGAAGCTCGCCAGCGCGACAAGCCAGATGCAGCCCGCCGTGCGCACCTGCGCGGCTGCCGAGGTTGCGGAACAGCAGCTTCTGTTGCTCACCTTTGACAGATTGTGAAGCAGCCAAGGCTTGCCTGAAGGTATCACACAACTGGCCAATGGCGAGCGCTGGGAGGCAGAAGCGTGCTGGACCCAGGTAGCGGAGCCGCTGACGAGGGGTCTACAATGATGCTCTAGCGAACAGCATCGTGCGCTTTGTTGCAGCGTCGGGATGGAGCGGTTTGTGTCGCAGGGCGCGGCCGCGCCTCTGCTTAGCTCAGACCGCGCTGGTGGCGCGTGGTGCACAGCCTCAGCTGAGCAAAAATATGGAATAAAGAAGAGCGGCAGGGTGAGCGTGAGCGGGGCGCCGACCTCCGTGCGCGGGTGGTAGATGCACTCGCCCAGGATGTGGTCCAGGATGCACCGCTGCACCGCCGCGCGCTCGACGTCCTGTTCCGCGGCCTTCGCCGGCTCGCCCGCCAGCGCGGCGCCCTCTGCGGGCGCGGCCGCCGCCGCAGCGTTGGGGTCTGGGCCCGGCTCTGGCGCCCGCGGCTCGGGGGCGTCCGTGGCCATGGGCGTGGGCGCGCCGTCGGGCGCGCCGCCCCCGGGCGCCTGGCCGGGCTCCTGAGGGTCTGAGGCGGCCGCGGCGTCAGGGCTCTGGGACGCCTCCAGCTCCGCCGCGAGCGAGCGGAAGCGCCGGTGCAGGATTGCCTCGGGCCGGATCTCCAGGCCTGCCGCGCAGCCCTACTGTGTGACAGGCCGCTCGTGCTATCACCAACCCAGCGGCGCCTCCGGGGCGGCACACAGCATTCCATAACAACAATACACAGGCAACCCCACCCTACCCTAGGCCACAGCCTAGACGATCATGACTCAAGGTTGGAGGAGGCGGGGCGTGTGCGACAGCAGGCAGGCATGAGTCTGAGTTAGAGGAGGCTGCTGGCAAGCGCACGGCCTCCAGTCAAGGCAGCCGACGGCAGCGGGGCGGCGGGCGCGCCGCCAAACACGCAGCACAGCGCCTCGCCCGCGGCGAAGTGCACCGGCTCGGCGCGCGTGGTCGCGGTGCCCAGCAGCGCGTCGGCGGCCGCGGCCAGCAGCGGCGGCACGCCGTCGCCCAGGCACATGTGCCCCGCCGCGGTCGCCGCGCGCGCCGCCACCTGCCCAGCGCGTGGCCCCGAGAGCTGCCTCGACACGGACGAAACCCCATGTCCTTGCTGTGCCCGGCGGCGCGCGGGCGGCAGCACCAAGCGGCACGCATGCGGCGGTGCTCAAGTGAACATGTGTGCCCGGCAGCGCTGCTGCGCGCAGCAGCTGCCGCACACACAGCAGCTTCGATCGAGGCACCCAATGTATGTGCAGTGGGTTCACATGGGCGTGCCGCCCTCGACACCCAAGTATAATATAAAGAAACAAACAGCCGGCGCGCCTTGGGCTCCTTGTCGGCCATGAGGCGCGCCGCGCCGGCCATGGCGCCCAGGCGCGTGGCGCCGCCCGCCTCGTCCGCCGCCGCCGCCGCGCCCGCACCAGGCTCGCCCCCCGCCTGCCCGGCCGCCTCAGCCGCTCCCGGCGATGCGCCCTTGGCCGGCGGGGCGCCGGCGCCCGCCGCCGCCCCCGCGGCGCCCTCGGTGTCCATGGCAGTCGGCGCATCACTGGCGCCGGCGCCGCCGTTGGCGCTGGGGCCGGCAGCGGCCTCGGCGGCGCTGGCCGGGGCATCCGGGGCTTCTCCACCCGCGGCAATCTTATCAGGCCGCGGGGGCGCGCCGAGCGGCAGCGGCAGCGGCGCGCGCAGGCCGGCGTGCCCCAGCGCGGCGGCGCCCGCGACCGCGAGCGTCGCGTCCTTGTTGCGCAGCGCGGCGCACAGCGCGGCCGCGGCCGCCGCCAGGCTGTCCGGCGGCGCTGCAGGCCGGCCTGCCATGCACATGCGAAGTCAGCCGCACGCCTACACACAAGTCAGCATCAAGCACCAGGCCGTCTCTGTAACATCACGTGTTGCGGGCTGAGCCTGCGTCAAGGACAGCTCGCTGCAGTGCATGCATATGCTGTGAAGTTCTCCCGCCAGCCAGCTGCTCGCACACCAAAGCACATGACCCCCGATTCCAGCTCACACCAACTTCGCCACATAGATGATGTTTAAAGCAAACACACATGCTGACAACTGCCTGTGTGCCATGCTGGCCACGGGCGCGCGGGGCCCAGCCGCGCACCGGCCGCGCACTGCGCCAGCACATACCCGGCGGCCGCCAGGCTGCCGTCCACGTCCTCGTACCGCCTGTGCTTGGGCGCGCGCGCGCCTGCGTCGCCGCCCGGCCCAGCGCCAGGCGGCGCGAATGCGGCGCAGAGCTCGGCCAGCAGCGCGGCGGCCGCGGCGCCGTCGAGCTCGGCCGCGGCGATGCCGAGCAGCTGCGCCGCCAGCTCGCGCGCTGCCGCCCCAGCGCCGGGCAGGCTCAGACTGCATGCTCGGGCATGATCAGCGTGCGCGTCTGTGACCCCTGTGCCAGCAGCACTCCCCCAGGCTCCAGGAGCCGCCCGACCAGCTCCCTTCTGCAGCGCTCAATGCATCTCAGGGGCAACCCTGATGAAGCCTGGTAGACACCCACAGGAACCAGCAATGCATGTAGCACCTGACTGCGCATGTGATGCACACCTCCAAGCAAAGGCACGAGCCACATTGCATTCCTCCGCCCCTCGTGTAAGCTCGGAGCTGCGGCGCCCGACCCGGTGTCTGCATTGGCAGGGGCAGGCCGGCGCGGGCGACAGCGCGCTGCACAGACTGAGAGCCCCGCGCGCCGCGCGCGCACCGGCCGCGTCCGCGTGGCCCAGGAAGCCCTGCAGCCAGGCCAGGCGCGGGCGGTAGTGCGCCGCAAACGCGCCCGGCGCGGCGCCCGCCTCCTCCAGCAGCGCCTCCAGCGCCGCCACGGCCAGCTCGCTCGTGCCGTCGCGCACCAGCGCGTGCTCCAGCAGGCCTGCCCGCGCGGCCGCGCCTGAGCGGGCCCGGCTCGCGCGCGGCGCTCACACTCTGCCCAAGCTTGCCCAAGCCTGCGAGCTCTGCGGCGACGCGTGCCGCGGCCGCTGCGCTGCCCGGGCCGGGGCCGCACCCGCACGCGCCGCTGAGGCCGGCAGAGCGTGTCGACCACGCGCGCAGATCACGTACTAGGGTGCAGAGCGTCTGCACGCGGGTGCAGGCATGCGCACCCAGGTACTCCAGGGGCAGGCCCCCGTGGTCGGCCATGTCCGCATCGCCGCCGCCGCCGCCGCCGCCGCCGTTCGCCACCGCCGCCGCTGCTGCCGCGCGGCAGCGCCGCAGGAAGGCGACCAGCGCGACAAACGCGCGCGCCGGCAGCGCGAGTGGCTTGCCGGCGTCGGCTGGCGCGGCCAGGCGCGGCTGCCGCGCGCGCAGGAAGGCAACGACGGCCTCCGCCGCCGGGTAGCTTGCGGCGCCGGCGGTCTCCGCTTTAGCGCCTGCGCCGGCGCCGCGCATGCTCGCTGGTGCGCGCGGCGTGCGCTGCGCGACCCCACCGGCCGCCAGCTGCAGGCTGCAAAGCGCACACCCGCCACCCGCCGGGCCTGGGAGCGCCTGGGCATGCTGCCAGACAGGCTGGGGCTTGATGCGGCGTGGATCAGGCACACAGAGCATAAGCACTTGCGATCGGCCCAAGGGCGCCCCACAGCATCGCAGCAGCCACTTCGCGCAGCAGCGCCGCAACAACGAGGGACACGCCCGCAAGCTTGTCCGGCTACAAGCCGTGCAGGGACGGCGCGCGCCGCACCCGGCGCGGGCTTGGGCGGCAGCAGCCCGGCGGCGCCGGCCTCGCGCACGCCCAGCTTGTCGTCGCCGGCTGCCAGCACGCACACGTAGCGCGCGGGCACGTGGCCGAACGGCCAGAGGCGGCCCGCCCACTGCGCGGCCGCCAGCCGCACCGCCTCCTGCCCGCTGCCGATGCCGGCCAGCACCAGGGCCTCCACGCGCTCTGCCGCGTCGCCTGCGCGCGCGCGCGGCCTCAGTGGATCCGCCATATCCTAACCCTAACCCTGTCCATGATCCTGATCCTGAGTTGGACAGTGCAATGTACGGCGGCAGGCATGGCGCTCCGGGGCGGCCCGCGCCAGCCAGCGCGCCCAGCCCCTGATTGACTTCCACATAGCAGCGAGCAGGGCGCCAGCGCAGCCCGCATATAAACCTGGCTCGCGCCCAGCGCCCTCGGGGCTCGGCGACCGCGGCGAGCTGGGCGCACCGGTACAGCCTGCGTACGCGCCGGCCAGCGCGCCGAGCGCCTCCTGCAGCGCCGCGCGCACGCCCGGCGGCTCGGTGGCCAACGCGGCGAAGAAGCGCGCGGCCACGCCCGCGTCGGCCGCCAGCAGGCTGGGCGCACGCGCCGCCAGCTGCCCGACCGCTTGGTATGTGAAGCCGCGCAGGCCGGCCGCTGCCGCGTCGCTGCCGCGCGTCGCATCTGCAGTTCCCCGGATTCATGTCAGTAAAAGCACCCATGCACTCCACATTTTCAATCATTGAAGCGAAAATTTCAAATACAGGATCACAACACATGATCACAACACCAATACTTTCATAGAACGGGCGCGCGCCATCGTCCAGCAGGTGCAGCAGCGCGGCCAGGATGGCGGGCGCGGCGGGCACCAGGCGCGCGTCGGCCGCGTGCTTGAGGACCCACACCGCCAGCTCCATGCCGCTGGCCTTGAGCCGCAGCGATGCGCTCGCGCCATACACGCCCGCCAGCACCGCCTGCACCGCCCCGCACGATGTGTCCGATGATGTTGTGGAAGGCCGTGAGTGGACACGGTCTCACAACTTCATGCGCGTGAGTTGACGCCCCCGCCCAGAATTTCATCATAGTCACGAAGTGTCACAACAAGGTAACACGTCGCTGGCACCAGCAAACAGCCGCATCGGCAGCAGGAAGTTGCGTAAAAGCAAGGGTTGCTCGAACTCACTGGGCACACGCATGCGACACAGGGCTGTTTGGGCCTGCCCAGACATGGGGCCATGCCGCCTGTTGACATACAATCTGCAGCACGTGAAAAAGGCCCAGCTCCGGACTGTACCTGCTCTTCCTTTTTTCTGTACGGGTCTGCGCGGCGGGCGCGGCGGGCGCGCCTGCAGGACGGCGGGGAATGCGTTGGCGGCGGCCAGGCTGCGCATGAACACGCCCATGAGCCGCGCCTGCAGCGCGGGCGCGGCCGGCGTCGGCCGCTCGGCCTCCGGCGCGCCGGGGCCGCCGCCCTCGGGCGCGCCGTGGAACAGCGCGAACAGGCGGCCGACCAGGGCCGCGTCCTCCAGGTCCACCGCCGGGCGCGTGCCGTCCATGCTGCACCTGCGCGTGTATTGAGCGGCCTGCGCATTTTGCGTGTATTGAGTGGCCCAAGGCTGGATGCTCCCAGTGTTTCCAAGCCGACAATGCGCTCGGCGCCGCGGCGGTGCAGTGCGCACGCGCGCGCACCTGGGCGCGCTAGAGCACATTCAGCGGCCCAGACCCTTAAGCATCTAGTGTGTCCAGTGTGTCATGGCGCTCGGCGCCGCGGTGGGGCAGCGCCAATATGCTGCGCCTGCGCATGCTTACGCAGGTCTCGCGGGCCTGGAAGCTCCCGTGCCATCAGCATCGGAGCGCATAGGGCCCACCCCCAGGGTAGGGTAGGTCTGACCCTCGCCCTAACCCTACCCCCCACGTGGTGGCGCAGTGCGCGCGTACCGCTTGCGCAGCAGCTCCTCGGCGCGGCGCGCCACGGGCTCGGTGGGGTCGGCCGCGGCGGCCAGGTACAGCGGCAGGCAGTCCGCGGGCGCCAGCCCCGCCGCGGCCGTAAAGTTGAGCAGGCCCAGCTTGCGCGCCTGCAGCTCCTCGCCTGGCGCGATGGGGTTAGGCTTAGGGTTCAGCAAATGGCTGCATACGCGCGCCGGCTTACGTGCCCTGGCAGGCCGACCAGACACATGACACATGTGGACCGGCCGCTGGCGGAGCGGCGTGTAGGCCGCGGCGGCAGCACATCCATGGGCGCCAGGCCGCCCGCGCCACGTCACAACTTAGCAGGCCCCTGCTTGCGTGCCTGCGCCTTGTCATTTGGGTGCGGCGCCGGGGCAACCAGGCATGCAGGCTGCCCCGCGCGCACGCATCTGCCTAGCCTCCAGCGCTAGATAGCACATGCGTGGCATGCGTGCGTCCCCGGAGTCGCTGCACCGCTAGAGAAAGACGCCAACCGCCAACCCGCGGGAGATCGTCCGCAGGACCGCACCTGTGGGCGGCGCCCGGCCCTCCACGCGCGCCACGTCCGCCGGCGCGAGCCCCGGCGGCGTCAGCGGCGGCGGCGCGCCGCTCGCGGCCGCGCCGCCGCCCGCCGCCGCCGGCCGCGCCGCGCGCGCGCCCGGCAGCATGCCGACCACACCGCTCTGCATCCTGAGCGCCTGCGCAAACCAGACCATCATATAATAATTGACGCGTGTGTGTTCTACGCTCGCGTCTGTCTGCCAGGTGAGCTGAGGCACATGTAGCTTCAGATGCTGGTAACTGAGGTACTTGCCGCGCTACTCACGCCGCGCTTCAGAGCAAGCCGGCCGCCTGCTCCTTTGCCCCTGCGCGCCTGCTGTCCCAGCTAGGCAATGCGCCGCCCGCACTCCGCAGGAAGGTAGCCCCGCGCGCTTGAGCGCCAGCGTGGCGCGGGGCGCACCCCTGCGGCGGGCGCGTCGAGCGGCGTCGCCGGCGCCGCGCGCAGCAGCGTGGCCGGCGGCTGGTACAGCAGCACCTTGAGCGCAAAGCCCAGGAATGCCTCGCGGTCCGCGTCGACCGCCAGGAACGGGTGCCTGCAGGCGCACTCGCCGCATCGGCACACGCCGCATGCAGGGAAAGCATGAGCCATGCCCGGACAGCAAAAGGTAAGCACCCACATCTGAGGCACATGCGGCTGATGGGTTGAAAGCGAGGTATGGTGGGGCTAACAGCGACGAGCAGGTGATGCACTAGCAAGGAGCCTAGCCAGGCCTGGCCGGGCTGCATGGTGGGCCTCGGAGCCCAGGCGGTGCGCGGGCGGTGAGTGTTGCGCAGCCATGTCCCTATATATGGAGTAAACCAGGCCGCACCGGGCTGCAATCCAGCCTCGGGGCCCAGGCGGTGCGCTGGCGGTGAGGGTTGCGTAACCTTAACCCTACAACCGGACGAATCAGGCCGCACCGGGCTGCAAACTCAGCCTCGGAGCCCAGGCGGTGCGCGGGCGGCAGCACCGCATACGCGCGCAGCCCAGCCGCCGCCAGCCGCAGCAGCAGCTCGCGGTGCTGCGGCGTGCGCGCCGCGATGCCGTCCAGCAGCTTGGGCACCTGCCAGAGCGCCGCACAGGCTTCGCACTGTGCCACGCGTGGCCGGCCGGCCTGGCCCGCGGCAGGCTCAGGCGCGGCGCGCCACCCTCGTACAGCCTTACGCCAGCCATGCGCCTGCCTCACTTGCAGATGCACGCGCCAGACGTGCATGGCCTGCCGGCCTGGCGTGAAATAGCACGCCAGGATCGCAGCCAGCAGCGCCGGACGGCCTGAGCATGTGTAGTGGCGCCGCGTCCCCGCATGGCCAGCCTGGGCGCGCGACCTGAGCGACCACAGCGTGCACTCTCTGCACCCGCAGCTCTGCCAGATGCAGGCGCCGCACAGCGCGCGACAGGCAGGTGCGGTGCGCATGCGCTCTTTTCAGTACAGACCAGCCACGTGGTGGCACAGCAGGCAGGAGGCAGCTGCTGGGCCCTGGGGTTTTGCAGGACAGGTCCTTAATAGAGCGCACCGCGGCCAGGCGGGCATCCTCCGACACGCGCTCGTAGGCCATCTCCAGGTAGACGAGCGCAAAGTTGCGCACGAGCGGCGCGGCGCCGGGCGCAGCGTACTGCGCCAGCAGCGCATCCAGCGGCATCTTGATCTCGCCGTGCCCGCGCACACGCTTGTTCACGTGCGACAGGATCTCCAGCACCTGGCGCCCAGGCCGCCTTTTGCCGCCGTGCCTGCTACAGCGCGGCCCGGCAGATCCTGGTGCGGTGACACCAAGACATGCAAAGCATGGAATGCATCATGTTGCGCGAGCGCATACCTTGGCACGCGTCGCCTGGTGGGAGGACTTGAGCTGATCGATGACGACGGGCAGCAGCTTGCTCAGCACCTGCCGGCAGGAGCTTGGCGGGAGTGAGTCACACCAGGCAGCAACCGAGCAGCATGCGCCGTTCTGGGCAGGTCAGCACACGCTTGGCAGTCGCTGTTTGGCTTGTGCTGTCACCGTTGCACAAGCATAGTGTTGATTGAGCGTTTACAGGCACCGGAGAGCGGAGCGCCTGCGCGCCTTTTCCAGGCTGTCCTCCTCTGTCAGCGCCAGCCGGGTGAGGACGCGGTCCAGGGAGGCGACCTCGGCTGCCTCCGCCATCGTGCGCTGTAGACTGTGAACCGAAATCACAAGCCAGGCTTCCAGCGGCAGTCACAGTTCTGCAACAGGCTGTAAAATGCAACACAAACCTGCTGTTTGTGATAGCTGCCTGGAGAGCCCCCAGCAGCACGTCGGTTGTTATTGCCAGCAGGCCCTGCATCTCACCCTGCCATTTGAATGCTCGAGATGTGCAGCACAAAGCACAAAGTCAGCCGAGTGCTATCTTGTTATTGTTATGCGTGATCTTTCTTGGTAGGCTAGGCTAGTCATCAGACTCTACTATTGCCACACAGCTGGTATTGAGGTATGGCCGGGCATGCGCCGCTGCCCGCGCCGGGGCAGCTTGAGCTGGCGCCGGTGCCTGCCAGCGGAGCCAGCGGAGCCGTGCCGGCCAACCCCATCCTGGAGCAGGCGTGGCCTTGCAACAGTATATTGTGAATTCCTGCTTGCCTTGCAGCCGTACAAGGTTGCCTGGGGGGCACGGGTGGCTGATGCGCAGCACCAAGCAGTGCTGCCTGTGTCGCCCAAGTGCAGCTTGATACCTTGTCCAGCCAGACAGGCACCTTGTCGACCATTGTAGGGATAAGCCTCCGAATGAATGAAATTGGGTATGACTAGATGATGTGATACGTCCAGGCAGACCACTTTCACGGCCCAATCTCTGTTGCAGCACAGCCCTGCATCGACACAGGCTCTCAGTTTGCTCAGCAAAACTAGCACAAGTATCATGTACATAAGCTTCAAAAGCAGGCCCGCAAGCGCTGCTGCGGCAGCCGGGCTGTCACCTCGATAGACCTTGCTGTGCTCGCCGCTGCCAATCACTTCACGCAGCTCAACGTCGTGGCGCCTGGCGGCAGCTAGCGTGCCCGCGTCAGCAGCGGGCCCACGCAAGCGCTGCTTGCCTGCACAGGTTGACAGCGCCAGTGAGCACAGTCAGTAAGTTGCCCCACAGGCCAGGTGGCCACAAGCGACGTAAGTGTCTTCCCGCAAGGCACAGCTGGCCGGCTGAGGAGGCGCACCAAACCAAAGTGATGTGCCAGCAGGCGTGCCAAACTTCGCTGCTGCAGACCGCGCAACACTGGCCGGAGCCCACTTGGCCGCAGCGAGGCCGGCAATCACCGCAGCTACCGCAGCAAGCAGCAGGAGCATGGCTAGGTCTGCAGTGGAGCTCCTGCACCCTTCGTGCACGGTACCACCCTGCGGGTGGCGCAGCTGGCGGCGTCACAGGCGCCCGCTTGAAAAGCTCAAGCGAGCCCTGTCGGGGCAGAGAAAAGCTTCAGCAACGGAGTGGGATCTGCTGCGCTTGAGTATCTGGCAGTCGGAGACGCACTCAGCGCACCTCACTGAGCCGCCCACAGACTGCACTGACAGATGAAAGCTCTGGTACAGCACTGGCTTGACTGCAATCCTTGTCCAGCAAAGTGCTGCACAACCCGCTCGTGTGTCTGGAAGTACATCACGGCTCAGGAACGCGACTTGCCTTGGCTGCGCCACAGTCCGACCTTCTTATAGCAGCAATCTGAGCAGCTGTGCACCAGCTTGCTATATTTTCGCTGCCGTCTGCAGACTCTGTGGCTCAGATGCAGAATACAAGTACGCAGCGAGAGGACACAGCAAAACAGCCTGTCACAACCTGCTTGTGACAGGCTGTTGCTGTGACTTTTGAGGCACAGGTTCGAGGGTTCCGACACACTGACGAAGAAGCATGCGCAATATTTAAGCTAAGGCCAGATGCTGCGGTGGTGCAAGTGACTGCTGCTTCCAGGCCTTCCACAAGCCAGTTCTAGCCAGCTAAGGCTACTCAGGCAACGGCCTGTAAGCAAGCAGGCACGCCGTGAGTGAGTGTCGACAGTGGCGGTGACGTGCCCGCTCTTGCTGGCACACAGGCAACCAGCTGGCACACAAGTTTTGTCAACCGTGATCTACTGAGTGTATGAGCAGCGGTGGCTCCAAGCTCGGTGACAGCAGACAGCCCACACTCACCATGACAACCACCGCGAACTGCTCAATGAGCCGAGTCTGCTCTTGGCCGACACTGCCGTGGACACAGCAGCCGCGCGCGCAGCCTGCCGCGCACTGCTGTATTTCTCGTCACCAGCGACCGTCTGCTGGTGGGACACCCCCAACATGCTGACCCGCACCGTTAGGCAGCTGCACGGCATGGGTGTGCTACCGTACGCCAACGGCGCAGTACAGGTGAATTTTAACTCATAGACCCAGCTCATTGTTTTCAAAAGAATGTCAAAGCCTCGGTGCGCTGCACAGGCAGGAAGTGGAACAGGTGTGCGCTTATATTCCCAGTGCATGCGTGACCAGTATAGTGCACCCCTGAAATCACTCATGAACTTTGAACCCACCTTTTAAGCACAGTTGGCATATGTCAGCACGCCCATGTCGGGCAGCTGCACAGTGGCGCGTGTGAGCAAGTTGGGCACGTCCCACTAGGAGACGGTCGGTGGTGAAGGATATTATAGAAGTGCGCAATAGGCTGCACGCACGGCTGCTGTGTCCACGGCCGTGCTGGCTGAGAAGAAGCTCAAAACTTCTTGCAGGTCGCTGTGCTGCCCGTGCACCTACACAGTGAGTGCACAGTTGTGCCTGCTATCCCGTGTCACCCAGCTGCCGCCCTGATGGACAAGCGACGGTATTCGCAGTGCTGCTAGGGTCTATCAGTGCATGCAGCTCTCAGCGTTCAGGCAGTCCTGCAGTAGCACGCTGATGACTTCACAGCACCTACCAACCTTCCTGGGATATGCAGGCAATCAGCCTATCCACAGAGGCTGTCAGGCGACACTCACGAGAAAGGAGGATTCTTGCCATGAGGCACGGTACCTGACCGCTGGGTCTCACCTGAACAGCAGGTACGTCAGGAAGCAATCAGCCTCGCGCCGCAGCCTGCTTTCCTCCGTCTCGTGAGTGACAGTCTTCAGCCCCTGACCCAGAGAGCCACAAGCACTGTGGGAGAGTATGCATGTGTCTAACTGGTTTAAAGGTGTCGCGCGCACCCTGACGCAGCCGTTGTGCTGGTTCGAGCACGAAATTTATTTACAAGTACAACTGCATGACATTACTGCTGCCTGCTGAGGCATTGGCGAAAGGAGCAGCAAGACGGCGGAGTGCTTACCTGCAGCTGTAGCAGCAAAGGATACTGTTGGGCTACTAAAAGCTCGTATTGAAACGTGGCAGGCTCCATCTGAGGCTGTCGCCGCTGGCCGTGAAGCATGCCTCGAATGATACCCTAGTGCGCATGCTGCGCGTGCTGCGTCCGCAGCATGCAGGCCTCGAGGCTATTCTCGAGACACACAACTGTTTTCATTTAATCATTCCCAACATACGCTCTCAATAGCATGGACTGTGCCGATGTTGGGCACGTGCTTAAGCTGGGGCACACGCTCGTCGAGGACATAAACAGCATTGTTGACAATTGGACCCTCAGCACGGCGCTGCAAGAAAAGCTGGAGTCCCTATAGACCGCTTATTCGCGCGCAAAGGTAATTGACGTAACTCTGCACAACTGCGCAAAGGCCAGCCGCGCCAGCCAGCAAAGAATTACATGTGATGGCGAGCTGGCTGGCCTCTGCGCAGTCGTGCAGAGTTGCCTCTATATTGTTTTGCGTACGAATAATTGCGGTCTGCAAGGATCCCAGCTTTTCTTGCAGCGCCAAGCTGATGGTCCAGTTGTCAGCGATGCTGTCGATGTTAGGGAGCGCCAGCCTCCTTGGAGCGCATCAAGGTGAGCTGTACGCTGCCTGTTTCTCCTCAGCTGGGGCCTGCACGGGTGCACTTACGGTGTCTGTGCCTCTAATTTCAACCGTGCAACACACCTGGCAGACTGTGCTCGGCGAGGGCGGTCTTCTGAGGGACTTGCTGGCCCAGGAAGCGAGCCTGTGGGGCAGGCTCACAGGCTGCTTTGGCCGAAAGCGCTCTGAGGAGCTGGTGGCCTGGCTGCAGGACAGCCTGGCAAGCCGTGTCAACCTGTACATGTAACCTGGATCAGAGCGCGCAGCTTATGTTCATATACTCAGATCAGGCTCCCTGCCAGCCGTAAGGCTTGAACCACCAGCCCTGCCCGCTCAGTGCGCTAGGAAACACGCGCAGGACACGCGTGCCAAGGCTTGTTCATTTGAACAGCACGTTAGCAGTTAGCAGTTAGTTCTGGTGTTAAGCCAGGCATAACGCCATGCAGTCTGTGTGTCTGCTGGTGGCCGCATGTGGTGGCCGCAGACCTGCCAGAATACATGCATGGTCTCGTGCAGTGAGGGCCGGGGAATGCCGGGTAACAGCCAAGGTGCGCCATGACAGCCTGGTGCAGGCAAGACGCATGGCCAGCAGGGTCACGTTCACTCTGCAGACCGGCACTACAGCTTTTCTTACCCTGGTATTTCTAAAATAACAGCGCCATTTATCCATGCCATGATTAGACAGGTCTACAGGAAGTGCAAGACATGCCATGCACATATGCGTCCAAGCTCTGCCAACACTGCACACGCACTGCTCAAGCATGTTTGTAAAGCACCCCATTATTGCTTTAGAGCAATGGTCCAGCACCGGCAGCGCCGCTCGGCAGCGCCGCCAGCCTGGCCAGCTCGACAGCGGTGGCCGCGCCGATGGCCGCGTTGTGCTTGATGAGCACGATGTTGGCGGCCAGGGACGCGCCGCCGGTGAGCTCTGTCACCCGCTTCAGCAGGAAGGGCGTTACCTGCGCGCACCGCCACACGCTCTGCGGGGGCGCCTCCTGAAGCACTGCACTGCAGCCTGGCCCAGGCTGCAGGTCGCACAGAGGCGTCGTCGGGCAATCACATCACGTGAAGACGTGCAGCAGCCGCCGGCCAAGATGCTGACCGCTGCTGCCTGCGAGGCGCGCCATGGTGCGCGGGCGCACCGCGGCGCCGGACACGCCGGCCGCGTCCGCGTCGCGCAGCGCTGCGCCGATCGCGCGCTCAACCTCCGCGCCCTCCGCCTCGTGCTCCGCCGGGATGGGCACGCCTGCCACCCCCAAGCCTGCCATCACCACGCCTGCCACCTCCTTGTGCAAGTCCCTCAGATGCATCCAGCTCGCGCGCCCAGCGGTCAGCAAGCAGCGCGCCTTGCAAATCCAAAGTATCACAGCAGTGCCGTCCTCACACAGGGAAAGGGGACGTGAGCGGTGTGCAGCCGTGTGCACACAGTGCATCTGGGCGCAAGATGAGAGGACGGCTCCGCTTCCAAGCAACGCTTGTCAGCTCCTGCCCAGGCTCACACAAGCCTGCCTGCTGCAAAGCAATCCGCTGGTCTTGCAGGGCATGGAGGGCGCAGGCGCCGATGGCAAACCGCGGCTGCCCAACAGGCTGCGGCTGGGCCGCACACTTACCCGCACAAGTTCTGTCTATCTATGTGAACAAAGATGTAGTGTGATCCTTGGTTGGACAGCTCTACACTGCCACCAGCGCAGTCCTGCGCAGAGGCGCTGGTGCCCGCAGGCGTGAGCCGCCAGGCGCCGTGCGAGGCGCCGCGCGAGGCAGGGAGGCGCGGCACGCCTATGACGACGCCGCAGCCGCCCGCGGGCGCGGCGCCGGGCCGCAGCGCGAGCGCCGCGCGCACGAGCGCGGCCGCCTGCGCCGGCGTGTCCACGCGCGCGGGCGCGGCGCAGCCGCTGGCGCGCGCGAAGAAGGCGGGGAACTCGTCCGCCCCGTACGCGGCCACGCACACGCCCTGCCGCATACATTAGGGTTTGCCATACGGTGTATGGCATGCCACGCATGCCATGCCATGCAGAGTGGGAGAGACGCCAGGCCCCCGACAGAGCGATCCAGCACACTCTCATGGCAGGCTGGGTGCGGCGCAGCGAGGCCGTCGCGCGACCCGCTGCACAGCTGTGCATGTTTGCAGCGCGCCCTGCTTGAGCAGACGCGCTGCTGCGCAAGCCGAAGCTACGGTCGAGGTGCTGACACAGGCTGGCGCGCACCAGCGCGCGCGCTGCACAGCTGCGCCTGCAAGACCCTCCAGCCCCGCCTAAGCCTACCGGCCCTGCCACACCCTAACCCTGCAACACCCCATATGGAGGAGCGATGTGGAGGAGCGAGACCTGCGTCTCCAGCACTTCCAGCGTGCGCGGGATGTCGAGCACGGTCTTGGCGCCCGCGCACACGACCGCGACCGGCGTGCGGCCGAGCTCGGTCAGGTCCGCGCTGATGTCCAGGCTGCGCTCGCCGCCGCGGTGCACGCCGCCCAGGCCTGGCCGGCGCGCTTGCCGTCAGCGACCCGAGCATGGCTCAGGGCGCGCAGCGCCGCAGTCAGCGAGCGCGCCGGGCTGCTTTGGGCAGCCCGTCAGGCGCGACCGCGGCTGACGTCCAGGCCGCGCTTGCCTGCCGCAGCGCGCCGCCCGGGAGGGCCGCGGCGCTCGCCGTCGTGCAGGCAGGAGGGCTGCGGACGTATGGGGCTCACCGCCGGTCACAAACATGTGGATGCCCGCGTGCGCGGCGAGCACCATGGTCGCTGACACGGTTGTGGCGCCATCCGCGCCGGCCGCCATCACCGTTGGCAGGTCCCGCCGCGACGTCTTGCGCACGCGTGCGCCCCTGTCAGCACGCGGCAGGCGCACTGTGAAGCCAGGGCCTGGCAGCCTCTGTGACTCGCTGCTGTATTCCATTCCCTTGCCGCTGGCGCGGCAGCGCAGCGCAAGCCCCCAGGCGCAGGCAGAGCAGGAGGCAGGCGCTGCTGCAGGCGCCAGCCAGCCCTATGACTCACAGCGCTGCCCCCCGCCCGCCTCTCCAAAATCCCGCAGGTGCGCTCGGCAAGGCCGTCCGCACCCGACGGCGATACGGCGCAGCTGCTCGGCGGTCAGGCCCACGTGCGGCACGCCGCCCAGGACGGCGATGGTCGCAGGCGTCGCGCCGTGCTCCCTCACGACTGCCTCCACCTGCGGCGCTCGCCGGGCGCCTGATGGCCCGTGAAGCGCACCCGGGCACGCTATGCGTGCAGGAGAGTCGCTGAAAGCGCGGAGGTCTCAGGGCGCGACGCGCCTGCAGTGCGGTCTCCAGGTTCTGGGGGTATGGCATGCCGTGGCTGATGATCGTGCTCTCCAGAGCGACCACCGGCGCGCCCCGCTGCAGGGCTGCCGACACCTCTGCGCTGACTCGCAGGAAGCCGTGCTGGTGGCCCTGCGCTTTTGTGGGCACAGTTACTACGGGCTCCTGTTTGGGCTCCCCTGTGCAGGCAGGCAACAGCCGCGGTCTGCTGGCATCATCTCTTCCATCTCTTCCAGTTATTGCTCAGCGCCGAGCAGCGCACCTGGACATTTGCAGGACTGCCACCGTGCAGTGGAGCAGCGATGTGTGCTGCAAGGGCGCCAATGCGTTGCCGCCAGGTCGCGTGTTCGTTGTCAGTGTGGGGGCTGGCCTGCGAGGTGCGGACAGCACAGATGGTCATGCTACTGCTAGACAGACTTACAGACTTACCAAGTGACAGGTGAGTCAGGCACGCCTGTGCAGGCCGACTGCCTGCCCGGGTGTCTGAGTCCTCCGTGGGCTGAGACATTTTGCTGGTACCTGGTGAGTATGGCGTGCCTAATTTTCTGGAAGAGCGCTTGGGCCACACGCAGCTGTTTGCGTCCCAGCTGTGAGCGCAGCGTCAGAGGAAGAATAAGAAGAAGAACAGGAAGCGCAGGACCTGTATATACACTGCATATACACTATGTTGCTATCTTCACCTCCTTGGACAAACAGACTTTCTTGTTCCACGGCATCCGTGCATCAGCTCAGGAGCTACTTGCCGATTGGTGAGTCAGGTAGACTGTTACACAGTGCAGCCCCGCCTAGGCTGGTAAGCGTTGGACTCCTGTTGTTGCAGAGCGCCTGCTCCGTGTCGCGCAGGAAGGCAACGCTGACATACTCTACCGCCAGCCGGACCAGCACAGCCGGCTGGCTACATGTGACGATCAGCCAACTGACCATGGCGACAGCTGAGCTTGGCCTTGTCTGGCAGGCCGTGCTTCTGGAAGAACTCTGCAGTGATGGAGTTGGCGTTCCTTATGACCTGCGAGCGCCCGAGCCAGCGCTTGGGAATCAGTGCCTGCAGCGCAGTTGTACAAGTAGTTAGCTGATGTGGGTGCACACCACATGCTTGGCCGTGCCCTTGGCAAGGCCAGGGCGCAATCGGTTGTAGATGTAGCTGGGGGCGCCAGCGTACGCGGGCGCCTGGGATGTGGGCGCCGCGCTGGCGCGCGCTACGCGAAAAGTCAGCGCGTCAGAGTTGGTGCGCGTCTGCAGCGCGCCGGCGAAGCGCCCCCGCACGCTGGCCGCCACCGCCTCGCTGGTTTACGCCAGAAAGCGTGCACGCTCGTGCACGTCAACAGCGTTGACCACAAGGGATTGCTGGTGGTCGCGCCGAAGAGCTGTGCCGCCTGCTGAGCATCGCCTGCGCAGCGAGGCGGCTGCAGCGAGCGTGCGGAAGCGGTTCGCCGCCGCGCTGCAGACGCGCGCCGACGGCTGCGACGCGACTTTCCGGTGGCACACGCCAGCGCGCCAGTGGTGACCACGTCTCAGACGCCTGAGCACGCCGGCGCCCCAGGCTTCCTCTACAACCCGTCGTGCTCTGGCCTCGCCAAGGGCACGGCCAAGCACGTGGTGTGCGCCCGCATATTTGCCCATCTTGCACGAGACTGCGCTGCACGCACTGTATTCCCGAGCGCTGTCATACCTTGTTCACCTATTGTTTATACCTCTTCAGTACAGTCATCCCCTGCCCTGCGGCATTGCAAGGGGTGCTGCAGAGCAGGGCCTGCAGAATGTGGCAGCTGCTGCTGCTGCTGCTCGCCAGCATGTGCTATCTACTTGAATATAACGGCTGCATGCTCTGAGAGTTGGGGCATCATCCTTTTGACGCTGATGTTAATCTCGCGCCAAAGGGCTTGCCACAAATTGCCAGGCACGCTTCAGGCTCTGGTGGCAATAGTGCAGATAGGCTGCAAGTAGCAAGGGTCAAGTTTTAACAATTGAACCCTGTCAGATCCCCCTTCCATTCACAGGAACTGCCAGAACGAGTAACCAGGCCGAGTGTTTCACTTCTCAGTGACCAGCGCGGTCAACATGCAGAGCTGACCAGAAGCATTTCAGTACGGCCTCTGCATGAGCCTGTGCAGCACAGTTCACAGCCTGGCCACAGCACATTAAAAGGGTATTGCAAATGCAATGACTGCCAGTGGTCCTGTACAGCTGGACAGTACGCACCCATGGAATACAGCAGCTGGGTGAGGCGTAACATGCGCGCTGCACGCGCTCTTGAGCGACCGCGTCCCCTTGTTTGAGAAACTGGTTTGCAGAGGTCGGGTGCATGCGCAGGAAGCGGGCGGATGCCACTCCAGAGGCGGAGCGTGCGGCCTAGCTCTGCATGGCCAGCGGAGGCGCGTGCGCCTCCAGGCCCTCCAGCCGCTCGCTGTGGAGCACCAGGATGTTCTCCACCTGCAGCGCCGCGTCTGCAAAGTCACTCTCCGCTTGCAGTGGTGCATGGCACGGCCATGGCTGCGGGCGGCCTTGCACGGCGTGAGCACGCGCTGCACGACCATAAGTATCAGAGCGCAAGGTGTGCCCTGCGCGTCGATCGCGCAGTGCCTCAAGTGCGCACTGGAGGCTCAAGAGGCAGCGCGCCCCTGTCGCGCACTGCTTTGGAAAGTGCGCACTGCCCAGCAGCCCACAGCAGCCCACAGCAGCATGAGCAGGGTGCGCAAGCGCCAGGCAGCCACAACCCGCTGCGCTCCAAAGCGGCTGTGCTCCAAACAGGCGGGAGGCGGGCTGGCGGCGCCGCACACCTTCAGGAGGTCCATCTCCAGCTGCTCGATGCGCGCCTCCAGCCCCTCGCGCGCCGTGTCCTTGCCGCCGCTGCCGCCGCCGCCGCCGCCGCCCGCCTCGCTGCCGGCCGACGGCTGCGCGGCGGCGCCGCCCGGCGCGCACTCGGGCGGGGCAGGGCCGCCGCGCACGTCCGCGCGCCCGTTCGCCGCCGGCGCCGCGGGCTGCGCGCCGGCCACGCGCACCTCGCTGGAGCCCAGCGCGTAGCTGCGCGCGCGTGCGCACTGGGATGAGAGTAGGGCTAGGGGATTTAGCCCAGCGTGTAGCTGCGCATGCGCATGCGCCAGGGTGAGGCCTGAGGCGGGGCAGCGGCGCCGCAGCAGGCGCTGGGCCGCGCCTGGTGTGCACTCGACGGCATGAGCGGGAGAGGAGGTGGCAGGTGAACAGAGTCAGTGCCCTGCGACTCCCTCTGCGCGTCGCCTGGCTCACCTGCCCGGACGCGGACACCGCAGCACAGCACTCCTGGCATGCTACCAGTGAGAGCGGGCACGCGTTCAAGCCGGGGCGGCCCGCCCGGGCCGGGGCGCGACCTCTGGATGGCCGGCGCGCTGAGCGCGAAGCCGCGCAGCAGCGGCCGCAGCGCGCCCGGCACGCACGTGAAGCGCCGCCCCACGGCCGTGCCGCAGCCCGTGCATGTTATCGCCTGGTACGTGCTGCGACGCTCGCGTGCGCCGTCAGCACGCGGCTATGGGTAAAGCAGGCACACGCCTGGTACGTGCTGCGGCGCGCGCGCGCGCTGTCAGTACGCGGCAGCGCCGCTTGTGGCGCTGCGCGGCCCGGTGCGGGCTTCAGGCGCGCGCAGGTCCGCTGGCTGAAGCCCCCGCACGCTTTGCAGAGCGCTGCGTTGCTCGGCAGCAGGACTTCTGCTTTCAGCTTCCAGCCTACTGCCTTCAGCCTCCCGCCTTCAGCCTACTGCCTTCAGTCTACTGCCTACCGCCGCCAGCCGCCTGCCAGCACCAGGCTCAAGCCAGGCGCGGCTGGGGAGGGAGCACGCGCGCGCGCGCCTGTCCAGCTCGCTGACCAGGGTGGCGCGCTGCTGTATCCGGTCCAGCTGGACGCCGGACACGCCTGCCAGCGGCGCGCGCGGTCAGGCAGGCGGCGAGGCGTCACTGCATGGTGCAGGGCAGACGGCGCGCCGGCACCTGCGGCCGCTCCTGGCTCTCAGGCGCCTGCAGCTTGCACCCGCCGCGAGCGCAGCCAGGCGAGCCTGGTCAGCCAGCAGATTTGTGCACGAGCGGCGCGCCTCTGAGCGTGATGAGCTGCAGCTCCTCCACGCTGCAGACAAACTCCAGCGAGTCGCCCAGGATGGTGCTGCAGGACAGGCACTGGAAGACCATCGCCGGCAGCGGCTCGGTCTTGATCGCCATCGCCATCACGCTGCCGCGCCGCGGCCTGTTTCCACTGCTGTCACATAGCGGCCTGAGTCTAGCCTGCAGCCAAACGCAGCACGCCTGGCATTGTTTTTTGATGCAAGGCAGGTGTGACTGTGCAACGGTGGCGGTGCTCGAGTGTTGCGGAGCAGCGGGTGTGCAAACAGGCAGGAGGCAAGGCGCACAGCACAACAGGAGTTGTGACTCAGACCTGTTCACCTCAGTAAGGAAGCGAGGCTCAAGCATAGTGCAGGGTCCCTGCAGACTGCACACTGTGCAGTGCACAACCAAACCAAAAAAAAAGGCTTGGCATCCCCTGATGCAGGCTGTAGCTGGTTTGTAGCATTCTAAGCCTCGGCAGCACACGCACGCTTGTACTTGCGCATGGGCGTATCAGCACGATGGGCACGCACCGGCACCGGACATGCTCATGTGAGACAGGTGTGCTGGCAGCTGGCGGCTAGCAGGCGTGCTGCCTGCCTGTAGGCAGGTGCTGCTGGCTGCCTGCATGGGCGACAGCGAGCGGGGCGCCAAGCGGCGCCGACTCGGCGATGCTCCAGGCGATGCCACACAGGTGCGCCGGGCGCCTCTCGATATGCCTTGTCTGTGGCTCGGGCTGAGGTTGTCAGCTGCCTAGCTCGCAGGCCTTACCTTGCTGCCCGTCATGTGCCAAGCTTTTCCCTGGCGGTTCCTCGTGCAGGCCGCAGGGCCGACAGCGGAGCGCCCGCCCAGTGCCACAAACGCGGAGGCCTCTGCAGCCAGCGGAACCGAGGCAGCACGCCACACTGCGCCAGCCGCAGCCGCTGGCAGCGCCGGCGGCGCCGGCCCCGCAGTCGCCCGGCCCGCGGCAGGCGCAGCGGACGGCCGCGCCTGCGACGCGGCTGGCGGCACCGTGGAGCCCGCCCCTTCTGCTGCGTCAGCCCCGCCGTCTGCCAGCGCCACGAGGCCCCGCTCGGCGTCCGCGCCGGGCGGCACGAGCGCGCCGCCCGGCCGCAGCAGGGCCCCGGGGCTGCCAGGCCCGTCGGGGAGCGCGGCAGCCGGCGCCGCCGGCGCCGCGCCTGCAGGCGAGCATGCAGCGGGCGTGACGGGCGATGCAGGCGGCGGGCGGGAGCCGCCGGGCGCGCGTGCCGCTGCGCCGGCCGCTGCAGCGGATTTGCGGGGGGGCGCGGCCGCCTGCGCTGCTGAGTCTGAGGCGGTACCCACTGGGGGGCTTGGCGAGGCTGCAGCGGGGCCGCTCGGTGCTGGAGCTGCGGCGGTGGGGGTCGACAAGACATCAGCAGGCCTGCCAGGGTCTGCCAGCACTGCAATACCGCACGCGCTGCGCGCCGCGTCGGGCAGCGTGAGTGAGCGCAGGGCGGAGCGGAACAGCGGGCCTGCCAGCGCCGCAGGTGCGAGCCTGAGCGCTCCGGCCGGCGCCGCGGTCGGGAGCGGCAGTGGAGCCCAGGCAGCGGGGGGCGCCGCAGGTCGGCAGGGGGACTCCGTACAGGCCGGCGGCGCCCCTGGGGCCGCAGGCGTGGCAGCGGAGCAGCAGGCGGACTCGGCGCCGGGCGCCGCGCCGAGCACGGCGGCCGCGGCGGCTGCCCGAGCGGCGCCGCTGCCGCCGGTCCAGCTGACGGCGCGCGCTGACGGCCCTGCGGCCGGGACGCCCCCGGGCGCGGCGGCGGAGGCTGCTGCGGCGCCCGGCGCACGCGCGGGCGGCGGCCCGGCAGCACCAGCGCCGCCCTTGGCGCTGGCACAGCCGCCAGCGACCGCAGCAGGGGCTGCGGGCGCGGGTGCTGCTGTGGGTGGACCGGCCGGGGAACCGGCTGCAGAGGCCGGGCTCGTAGAGAGGCGCGCGTTGGCGGAGGAGCCCGGCGCGGCGCGGGAGGCTGCGTCCAGCGCGCCGACGGCAAATGGAGCGCCGGAAACGCACCCGGCGGCGGCAGGGTCGGCGGCGCCGGGGCCTGACGCAGGGGCCGCCTCAGCGACGGGACGCGCGGCGGGCGAGCCTGCGGCGGCGGCGGCGGCGGGCGGCGGCGGCGGCGCGGCGGCCGGCGCGCCCGCGGCGGAGGCCGCGCCGGTCGGGCAGTACTCGCAGCGCGAGCTGTGCCTGGCGGCGCGCGAGGCCGCGGGCGACCTGGCCTTCCGGTACGTGCGCAACGACGGCCGGCCCGCCAGCAGCGCCTGGTGCGCGGCCCGCCTGCTGGGGCGCGGCGGCGGTGCGGCGCAGCGCCTCCCCTGCGCGCAGCGCCTCCCCGCCCCCCTGCAGCCCGCATGCTGGATAGCCCGCACCATGGGCCTGCCGACGCCCTCATGGGATGTAAAAATAAAAAATTGCTCCTGTACGGTCTTGTCATGCGGGCGGCTGACTGCTTGCACGAGTGAAGGAGCCTCCGTGCAGCCCAGTGCTTTGGTGCCTGCGGCCGGTGCGCGCCTGCGAGTGCGTACCTCGGTGACCAAAGTGGCCGCTGCCTGGCCACCCGCGCGACCCGAAGCGTGCCGTGCATGGGGCGCGCGCGCAGCCCTCGCGCGCGCCGCAAGCATCACATCATGTCCCAACCCCAACCCTGCGCGCGCCGCGCAGGCTGGTCGGCCTGAAGACCATCTTCAGCCGGCAGCTGCCCAACATGCCCAAGGAGTACATCGCGCGTCTGGTGCTCGACCGGCGGCACCGCTCGGTCGCGATCGTGCGCCGCGACGGCGCCGTGCTCGGCGGCATCACGTACCGGCCCTTCGGCCCGCAGCGCTTCGGCGAGATCGCGTTCTGCGCGGTCACCG